>OGWX01001755.1_pt1 | contig 13908 bp, 11 predicted proteins | sample 1576151 | NCBI WGS metagenome assembly OGWX01 (sample SAMEA3541591, study PRJEB24748) | human gut metagenome | biome: human gut; feature: human-associated habitat; material: faeces | place: China | collected 2012
GAATTTACTAAACAGCCTGACATGTCTGATGAAAAAGCGGAAAGCAGGAAAAACAAAATATGAACTGTTATTTCCAAATGCAACCATGAGGCGCAGAGCAGTCCGGTTCAGGGGTATGGAACGGATCTTTGCGCGGAACAACCAAAACAAATACACTGGGAGGTAAATTCACTATGTCTGAAGGAGTTGTACTCAACCCGACCCGCCTTGTCCTGGCAGCACTGATCGGTCTTGTGATCCTGCTTCTTCTGATGGTGGGCATGTGTGTACAGGAAAGGTTTTTCTGCCGGTTCTTCTGCCCCATGGGAGCAGTATTTTCCCTGCTTCCGGTACTGCCGTTTTTCTCCCTTCACAGAACGAGAGAAAACTGCAGAAAAGGATGTAAAGCATGTACGAAGACCTGCCCGTCTCAGATCGGCCTTCCGTCGGATGGTGACTGGGCTGTCAGCGGTGATTGCTTCCAGTGTCAGAAGTGTATCGATATCTGTCCACAGAAGCACATTCATTGCGGAATCCGGAAGCTCAAAGGAAATGAGTTCTGGTTTACGATTCTGCGTGCACTGATCCTGCTTGGGATCTGTCTGTGGCTGGGACTGTAAGATCTGCGCTTTTCAAAAATGACAGATAAGGAGCAGATATGAAAAAAAGAGATATCCTGCTGGCAGGAGGGATCGTGCTGGTGGCTCTGGTAATGCTTCTGGTGATGCATGTAACCGGAGAGACGAAGGGGGATCAGGTACAGATTACCGTGAACGGAGAAATCTATGGAACTTATCCGCTGGAGAAAGATCAGACGATCGAAGTTACTGAAGGAGAATTTCACAATGTGATCCGCATCGAGGACGGACAGGCATATATGGAAGAAGCAGACTGCCCGGACGGCTACTGCAAGGAGCAGGGCAGGATCAGCGGTCAGAAACAGACCATCGTATGTCTGCCCCATAAACTGGTGGTGGAAGTGATCCGTCAGAATGATACGGACAGTAAGGCGGCAGATGACGAGCTGGTGCCGGATACGATTGCGAAGTGAAAGAAAGATGAGAAATCGTAATGATTCAGAAGGTGACTGTGAAGTCGTGGAAGAGTTACGAGCAACATACTCCGAAAGGAAACGAGAAGATGAAAAAACAGGAACAGCAGAAAAATGGATGCAGGGAACGCAGTCTGGCCAGCATCAGCCGGAGAGTATCGAGCGGTGCGATGCTTGTGGCACTGGCGATGATCTTCAGTTATGTGGAAAGCCTGATTCCCATCAACCTGGGAATACCGGGAATTAAATTAGGAGTTGCCAATCTGGTGACAGTTACCGGGCTGTATATTCTGGCACCGATGGAAGTGTTTCTTGTGGTGGTCCTCCGGGTGCTTCTGGTGGGATTTATGTTCGGAAACGGCATGTCGATCCTGTACAGTCTGGCGGGCGGCATATTGAGTTTCCTGGTGATGCTGCTGTTAAAGCGAGCCAAAGGATTTTCCATGATCGGCGTGAGCATTGCCGGAGGTGTGTCCCATAACATCGGACAGATCGCAGTGGCGATGTGTGTGCTGGAAAATACAAAGCTGGTGTATTACCTGCCGGTGCTGATGATCGCAGGAACGATTACAGGTATCCTGATCGGCGTGGTGAGCCGTAAAATCCTCCCGGCAGTCAGTCAGGGCGCGGGAGCGGAAAGAAAGAACAAATAAATGTAACTATTCAGTAGCTACCGGGAAGGTGCTGAACAGTTACAAATAAACGAAAAGGAATGTATCTGACAGGTACTTCTCTTTTGATAAAAGCCCATGAGAGAGAGGCAGCTGTCAGGTACATTCCTGAGAAAAGAGATAACGTCTATTTTTTTTGATTATAGATTAGTCGCAACTAATGATAAATATTATCAACTAATAGTAGAAATAGTGACTAACTTGATAATAAGGTAACTGTTCAGTACCTCCCCATTGGCTACTGAATAGTTACATAATAAGCTACTATAAAATTTTATGGTAAAAGAAGGAGGAGTTTATGAACAACAAAAGAGTCAGGACCAAAGCAATGGCCATGGCGGTAGCCGCAGCAATGGCAGTGGAACTTTGCCCGGTAACAGCATTTGCAGTGACCGGAGAGCAGGTAGCAGCGGATGGAACGTACACAAGTACTGCGCAGGTAAACAGAACGGCGCAGGATGATGAAGATGAAAATGAGTGGTATCCGTATGGCGTTTCGGTATCACTTACAGTGAAAGACGGTAAGTTTGAAGATATTACGGTAACTCCCGATGCGTCTTACAGCGAGAAAGATAATAAAAGCTACTTTGATAAGGCGTATAGTAAAAGTAAAGGAATTAAAACAAAATTAGAAGGGCAGCCGGCAACAGAAGATACAATTAAGAATTGGGACGCAGTAAGCACGGCCACTCGTACCTCAACAGCAGTAAAACAGGCAGCTCTTGAAGCTATGCAGTCAGCATCTGAAAAACAGGATCCGACTCCGGTTGAAGTAAACACAGATGCTCTCCAGACTTCGATCACAACAGCAGAAGGAAAGAATCAGGCAGATTACACAGAAGCATCCTGGGCAGCTCTAACCGAGAAACTTACCGCAGCAAAAGCGGCTCTGGAAGCAAAAGAATCCCAGGAAGCAGTGGACGCGGCCCAGACAGCACTGGATGCAGCAGTTGCAGCTTTGGAAGCAAAACCGTCAGAACCGGAGACACCGGATGTTACAACCGGAACGTATGTCCTGATGAACATTCCGTATGATCAGTTCTATGCAGCAGATGTAAATAACAGTGTAAAAGTAGATGCATTTACATCAGCAACGAAAAATAAAGTTCGTACAGCTGGTCTGGCCGGTGGATCTTATCATGTAGATGCAAGCGGTGATGAGATCACAGGTGTGACTTTCCCTGTAAAAGTCGGCGAAGGTGTTGATCTGAGTAAGTATAAAAAAATAACAGACGAATCTTCTGTAGACATTACGGTTACAAACAGAGGTCAGACAAGTACAGCCACATACACAGGAAAAGATGCTCTGTTTGAAAGTGCAAGTTATTCCTACTATACACTAAGCGAAACACCGAAATATTACAAAGAAGTAACCCTGAATGCTGACGGAAGTCTTTCTTTCGGAAAAACACAGGGAACAGCACAGAAAGTATCCGGAGTAACACCGGAACTTACTACACAAACCTCTTATGGTGATTATCAGCTGAATCTGGACGGACTGGAGAATACCATTTCCCAGAGTGGTACACAGGTTTACGGCGTCATTATAAGTACAAAAGAAGGCAATGATTACGGTATGCGTCATCTGGAGAATATCTGGAGAGTGACAGAACTTGCATGGTGTACCGGATTTACTTCAGTAGTACACAATTGTCCGACATCCTCTGAGCATTATAAGAGCATGATGGGACAGCATATCAATAAAGTGACATACTATACTTCCAAAGGCATCTATGAAGTTTCGGTAGCGGATCTGTATGTACCGAAAAAAGCAGGTCAGACGGTAAAGGTAGCAGATGCGAAAGTATCTGCAGGGGAAGCAGAACTTACAGTGTCCGATCTTCCGACAGATTTCTCACCGAAATACAAGATTGCTGGACTGGAATTCACTGTGGAAAACGGAAAAATCGTATTTAAAAATGCAAAGAAAGGAAAATATACGCTGACAGTATCTGACAAAAATAACAAGTATGCAGATATGACAACAACCTTTATCCTGTCTGTCGACAGTGCACCGGCATCTTACAATAACGATAATGAGAATCCGGCTATAACAAAAAATGCAGATGCAAGCGATGAAGAATTTGCAGATTATATCAACAACATTACCTCTGTATCTGTCAATGGAAAATCGTATGCGGCAAGCGGACGTAGAGCTGTGAAAGTGATCAACGAAGACGGATCTCTGAAAACAGATGCAACACCATTTGCTGAGGGTGATACTTTTGAAATCGCAGTTACTTCCACCGGTTATCCGGAAGTGAAATTTACGTATACAAAGAATGCACAGGAAGAATACAAATATGTCTATGCGGCGATGACATGGGCAGAGTACTGGGCCGCAGAAGGGGTACAGGCAGCCGGAGATTCCAGCTCTTCCAGTGAACTGGATACAAGAAACGAAGCAGACAAAGGAGCGTTCGATGCCGTAACAAGAGCAACAGCAATCCATGGACTGCACAGAGGAAGTTTCCAGTGTGTAGATGTCATTGAAGCAGAAAACGGAAAAACTTATGAAGTATCCCACTGGTCAGCAGATGGAAAAGAAATTACCCTGACGAATGGGAAGGTGATCAAATTTAACAGAGGAGAGATCACAGACACAGACGGAACGGTTACAAAGCTGAAAGTCCATGAGGTAACAGGACTGAAGTATGTGCCGGTGAAAGTGGCAAGTGCAGATTATGAAGCATTCTGCCGGAAATACCATGTGGTAGAAAATGGAGGCGAACTGGCTGGTGGTTATGGAGAAAATAAACTTCAAGCTTACAGTGGATTGAAAGCCAATGTAACAGAAGCGACTAACGGATTGAAAACTGCAACAAAGAATGCAGATGGAAGCTTCCGTTTTTCTGCACGCCAGAAAGGAACGGAATCCGGTATTGCAGATCAGATATTAAAGATCGCACCGTCTGCCGAAGCAGCGGGATTGACAGTAAAAGAAGCAAAGGGATCTTATGGTGAGTTTTTAAGAGTAGATCTGACAGGCGATTATGGAGATCTTGGTGCAAATATGCAGGCAGTAACCTGGACTTACTATGGCAATGACAGTACCTACAGTAATGCAAAAGCTACTTATGGAACAAAATTTGCAGCGGATAACTGGATGCATAAGTCGACGGGTATTCAGCTTGGACTGACAAAATCACTGAGATGCACCTTGCCGGAAGGAACAGATGGAACCGGATACTGGACCATTACGATTTCCGCACTGGGATATCAGGATGTAACCTATCAGTTCCAGGCAACAGATGAGAATATCGTGAAAGAAAAAGAGGAAGAAGTAACTACAGACGAACTGAAAAGAGCAATTGAGACAGCAGAAGCGCTGACAGAGTCGGATTATACCGCGGATAGCTGGGCATCCATGCAGACCGAACTGCAGGAAGCAAAAGATGAGCTGAAAGCACCGAAGACCCAGGCAACTGTAGACGAAGCGGTCAGCCATCTGAACGCAGCAATAAAAGCACTGGTGAAAGTTCAGAAAGAGACGTATGTTCTGATGAATATTCCATACGATCAGTTCTACAAAGCAGATGTAAACAATGATGTAAAAGTAGATGCGTTCACTTCCGCAACAAAGAACAAAGTAAAAACCGGTTCTCTGGCAGGCGGATCTTACCATGTGGATGCAAGTGGTGATGAGATCACCGGTGTAACCTTCCCGGTAAAAGTTCCGGCAGGTACGGATCTGAGCAAATATACACAGATCACCGATGATTCAAAAGTAAGCATCACAGTTACCAACAGAGGACAGGAAAGCACAACGGATTATACAGGAAAAGACGCCCTGTTTGAGAGCGCAAGCTATTCCTACTATACACTGAGTGAGAAACCATCTTACTACAAAGAGCTGACCGTAAATGAAGATGGAACCTTCTCCTTCGGAGCAACCCAGGGAACAGCTACTGCCATCACAGAAGGTGTGACAGCGGAACTGCTGACAGAGTCCAGATATGGCGATTATCAGCTGAAGCTGGCTGGTCTGACTGATACCATTCCGTCAGGAACAGCCATCTATGGTGTGATCGTCAGCACAAAAGAAGGCAGCGATTACGGTATGCGCCATCTGGAAAATATCTGGAAAGTTTCTAAACTGGCATGGGCTACCGGATTTACCACAGCGGTACATAACTGCCCGACATCATCTGAACATTACAAAGCAATGATGGGACAGCATATCAACAAAGTGACTTATTATACAGCTAACGGTATCTATAAGATCCCGGTAGGTGGCGATGAAGGTCTGTATGTACCTGTAAAATTCGATACCAGTGCAGTTGCTGTAGCAGATGCGGAACTGAAAGACGGAGAAACAAGTGTGGCAACCACAATTTCCGGTCTGACTCTTCCGGAAGGATTTGACGCAGAATACACGGTAGATGGTGCTACAGCCATCGTAAAAGGCGAAAAACTGATCCTGAAAGATGTGAAAAAAGGAGCATACACACTGACGATTAGCGATAAGAGCGGAAAATACGCACCGATCAGCGTTGGATTTGAAGTATATGCAGAAACAATTCCTGCATCCTACAACGAAAATACGGAAAAACCTGGTCTGACAAAAGCAGCAGGTTCTACGGACGCAGAATTTGCAGATTACATCAAAAATATTACTTCCGTATCTGTAAATGGAAAATCTTATGCAGCAAGCGGACGTGGTGCAGTGAAACTGTTTAATGATGATGGAACACTGATCACAGATGCAGCACCATTTGCAGAGGGTGACAGTTTTGAAATCGTAGTAACTGCAACCGGATACAAAGATCTGAGCTTTACTTATAAGAAAGCATCCAGCGACGCTCCGACACAGGAAGTAAATACTTCTTCTTTGGAAAAAGCAATCCAGAGTGCAGAAACACTGAAAGAAGCAGATTACACCGCAGACAGTTGGAAAGTTCTGCAGGTAGCACTGAAGAATGCAAAGAGTGCACTGGAAGCTAAGAAAGACCAGACAAGTGTAGATAATGCAGCAGCTTCACTGAACAAAGCTAGGGAAGCTCTGGTGAAAGCGGATGGAAGTGCAGCAACTCCTACACCGACTACCACACCAACTACAACACCTGCAGCATCGAAGAACAACACAACAACTTCCGGTACAGGTAATAAAGCAACAACTTCTTCAGGAAGCACAAGTAGCAGCAAGACAGCCAAGACCGGCGACCCGACCAACATCTTCGAGATGCTTGGGCTGGCTGTTGCCTCCCTGGGAACCGGCGGATTTGCGCTGAAGAGAAGAAAAAGAAATAAAAAGTAATAGATAACGGGACGTAAGAACCGGAGGACTAGACGGGTATTGCACATGAGTTTATGTGCAGTACCTGTTTTTTCTTTCAAAGGGGGACGAAACGGATTCCGGAGGCATGGGGAAAGCAACCGCTGGTAACGCAAATCCGAACTAAGCATTAACTGCGACTAAGACGCTCAGCAAAGGCTTCGCGCCTAAGTCTCCGTAAATGCTGGATTTCGTATTTGCTAAAAGCACCAGCAAAAGGCTGCCTCCCCCATGCCTCCGGAATCCGTTTCTGGTGGTTGGCAGAAACATTAAAATGAAAAGATGTAACTATTCAGTAGCCACTGTCCCGCGAGGTGTTTTGACATGAATATGTCAAAATCCCGAGACATACAAGCTAAAATGCCATCACCGAAGGTGATTTTTTATGCGTTTTGGCTCGTAACTGTGAAGGTACTGAACAGTTACGCTGATCGCATAGATTCGTACGATATGGCCCGGGGTTTCTGTGACCTTCGCTCACGAAAAACGCCTCGTGGAATATTACCGGATCGCTGCCACAATCGCCCGTTCCATCACATATGCTGCCAGGGTTCCCGCTACATTCAGATCCGCTTCCACATCTCCTGCGGATGCCGCGTAGATACTGTCGCCGTCTGCCATGGTTCCTACAGGGTTGATGCACCGTGCATAGGCATTTCTGGTCATGGATGCGATCTTATTCATCTGTGCTTTATTGAACTTTCCGTTAGTGAACACTGCTCCGATCGTTGTATTGCCGGTAAAGAGATTCTCTCTCCTCCCCATCTTCCAGAGTTCTTCGCAACTATCACCAAAAGACGTTCCATCTGCCGTAAGAAGTCCGGCGATCTTTTTTCCGGTGGATGGATCAAAGATATCCCCCAATGCATTGACCACTACAACAGCTGCCATCCGAAGCTCTCCCAGCTCTACGGCATACATACCGAGACCGGATTTCATCGCACGCTCCATGCCACAGATCTTACCTACTGTAGCACCGGTTCCGGCGCCCACACTGCCGCAGGAAGGATTGCCGCCTGCCAGCGCTTTCTCGCAGGCCGCATATCCCATTGCACTGTCCGGCCGGACAGTGGCACTTCCGTAACCCAGGTCATAGATACAGGACTGGCACACCAGCGGAACCCTGGCATAACCTGTCTCAAACCCGATTCCGTGGTCTTCCAGGCAACGCATCACACCGTCTGCTGCTGCCAGTCCATAGGCGGATCCGCCGGATAAAACGATCGCGTTGATCGGGTTATCCGCTGTAACCGGAGAAGTCAGCGGAGTTTCCCTGGATGCCGGTCCTCCACCACTGATATCCACTCCGACAACCGCACCTTTCTTATCAAATAAAAGTACAGTCACACCGGTTTTTGCCTCGTCACTCTGGACATTACCGATGGAAACCTCCGGCATATCCGTTATTGCTATTTCACGTATTCCCTTCATTACTCTCACTCTCCTGATAAATATATATATCCTGATACAAGAAGCATGCCGGACTTCCTTCCCGAAATCTTCCGGCATGCTTCTTATCATGTAAAATGTTCTTGTTTTATATCCTCTAATTATTGCTTAGATTCTGTGTAATGCCGCACTCAGCGCTCTTGAGATTGCTCCTGCCAGGATAAAGCAGACGATCGCCTCGATCAGTCCCTGTACACCGACGAATGCCACAACAAAGGTAAACGGGTTACTCACTCCCAGAGATGTCACAAATCCCTGGATATAATCTGTATGATAAAAAATCAGCACAAGCGTACTCATAAAAAACAGAGTGTTCAAAAGCGGGCAGGCAAGACTCGCCACCAGATAGGCACCATTTTTCATTTTTCCGCGGACCGCTTTAAAAATCAGTCCTGTGATCCATCCTTCCAGGAGTCTCGGAACGATACATACCACTGCGGTTCCCAGCGGATTGATGCTGAATAACATGGTTCCGAAAGCGCCCATACCGAAGCACTGCATAAAACTGGTGATACCGAATGCCAGTCCGCAGATCGCACCGCCCACCGGTCCGAGAATCATCGCCCCAACTGCTACCGGTACCGTCAGAAACGTAATAGATAATCCAAGTGTCCGGAAATATCCCAGCGGGGTAAATGCCATAACGAAAATAATGGTCACCATCAGTGCCAGTTCCACCAGATACCGTGTCCGTGATGCATGTGTGTTGTTCATAGTTTCTTTTTTCTCCTCTTCTGTCCGATGAAACGGCATACCACCATAAAATACAGCTATACGTTCCCTGTCTCTCGGCTCATTAAATTATAGAATATTGGGAATAAAACTGAACATCAGATACCTGTGGAAAAACAGACATACAAACAGACAGCTGTATAACATCTGCATATTCATACAGCTTCGGATAAGATTTCATGGATCCTCCGCATAGTTGCCGCCTGTAAATGGTCAGCACCATCATCGTTTCCAAGTTTTTAAAAATATTATCAAAATGGTTGATGCGTTTTCACACAGGAATAACGTTCTTTTCTACTATACCATCATTTTCTTAAATAGCAACAAAAATTTCCGGAAAACATTGTATTTCTTTCGAAACATACCGGAACGGAATATCGCTTGTTGCTTGCGTAAATCAAAATTGATCCACCGGACCAATTATTGATATGCAACGCAACGAGAGAAACTATGCCTCACGAATTTTACTCTGTATGCAACGCAAAAAAGCGGTACCAGAATCTTTCCTGATTCTGATACCACCCGATTTTAATCTTTAATATAATGTTTCTTTTAATTTTGCAATAGTCTGTTCCCAGTCCGGAACAAGCATATCCTGTTTCTTCACATAGATAACTTTATACATATTATCATATGGAATACGGTCTTTTACCAGTTTGTACTGTAACAGGGATGGAGACTTCGCAAGCAGAGACCACATCTCATCTTCCGGGATGTTATGAGTTACCAGCGGAAGAACATCTTCAGCAAAACTGTACAGTTCCGGAAGGCTCATATCCTTGATCTTTTCCATCATCTTGGTCAGAACGGTTCTCTGACGTTCGGTACGCTGATAATCGGCATTACCGACATAGCGGATACGCGCATAGGCTACTGCCTGTATACCGGAGCAGGTCTTTGTCCCACCTTTTATAAAGTAATAGCTGTTTGGATCCAACTTCCTCAGATTACACATCTCTGTGATGTAATTATTGGCAACTCTCACTTCATCATCGGAAAGTGTCAGTTCCACACCACCCAGCTTGTCAATGATATCGATCATGCTGTTAAAATCAACAGATACATAACGATCCACCTGAACCTTGTAGTTCTGTGTCACTGTTTCCAGAAGCAGCGGACCGGCACCATTGGCATGGGCTGCATTCAGTTTTCTCATACCGATACCGGGAATATTCACATAGGTATCACGCATCAGAGAAATCATGCTGATCTGCTTTTTCTCATAATTCAGAGACATCAGGATCATACTGTCTGAGTTTCCTGCCCAGGACTTGTCACGGCGGTCAACCCCTACCAGCAAAACGTTATATACATTTCCGTCATTTGTAACCGGTTCTGAATCGGCAAACTCGGCCAGTTTTGCATCCAGTTCCTGTTGTTCTTCGTCCGATAAAACTTCTCCGGTTGCATCTTCCGGATTCACTTCATCTTCAGCAGTTGTATCTTCCCCTACGTTTGTAAAGTCTTTCATCGCATCTTCATCCGATGTGTAATTACTGGATCTGTAGAATCCATGAGTAACTCCGTAAACAGCTCCGACCGCACCCAGGATCAGAACTACGATCACTGCAAGAGCAATCAGCAGAGCTTTTTTCTTTGATGAATGTTTTTTCATAATTTTTCCTCATTTGTACTGTCGCATCGCAACAGTTCCGTTACTGAACCACGATTGTCAGTTTTGCTTCGTTGGAACGGTTTCCGTCCGTATCAACGACGTAATACGTCTGCTCATAAGTGCCTGGAGTGTCTTTATCGAATGTGTCTCCGGAAATCTCGATCCGTTTGTACAGAGTTTCTTTGCTGTCCTTATCATCCGTTACACTTTCCACATAAGAGATACGGTTAATCGACTCTCCTTTTTTGATCGTCACACGGTTTGTTGACAGTTTGATCCTAGGAGCTTCCGCCGAAAGATTATCTGTGGAATCGTCTTCCTCACTGTCATCTTCTGATGTTGTGTCAGTGCTTGCCTTCTCCGTGTCAGATCCGGCATCCGGTGTCACTGACGGAGTCGGAGTTGGCGTATCTGTCGCTTCCGGTGTTGCAGAAGGCTGTGCATCTGCACTCTCATCTGTTGCCGTTTTCTCTGTGGCATCTGATGTTGCTGCCTGGTCATCTGCAGCCGCACGATACGTTACTACTTTATTTGCTTTTCCCACATTGTTGCGGGAGTCTCTTGCAACATATACAATCGTAGCAGTCTGTCCGTCTTCGTTGGGATATACGCTCTCAACAACCAGGCTTTCTGTCACATCACCATCTTTATTATCTGTCGCTGTCACTCCGTCCAGAAGTCCGTCATAGCTGTCACCTGCTGTATACACAATCTCGTTATCCTGGAACTGGATCTCCGGCGGTGTATTGTCTTCCGAAAACTTCATAAAACCCACAAAGCCCATCAGTCCAAGACACAGAATCACCATAATTGCTATGATACCTTTTTTCATTTCTTTTTCCACGCCTTCCTCTGTTTAATCTTCATGTCCATACTTGCCGTATTTTCCATATTTTCCATAGTATTTGCCATAATATTTACCGTAGTAGCCCTGTTTGGACATATCTACTTTATTCAGAACAACACCAAGGATCGGACAGTTACTCTTTTCCAGCTGCTGCTTTACATCCTGTGCAAACCGATAACTGATCACACCGGATTCGATGACGATCATCGCACCATCACATTCTTCTGCGATAATCGCGCTGTCGATAACGCTTCCCAGAGGCGGGGTATCGATCAATATGTAATCATATACTTTTTTGAGGGAATCCAGCATCGCTTTAAAATGACGGCTTCCCAGCAGTTCTGCAGGATTTGGCGGAACCGGTCCGGCAAATATAATACTCAGATTCTTTACATTGGTTGAGCAGATCACATCGATCAGAGGTGCCTGTTTGGAAAGATAGTGAGTCAGTCCTTTTACAGAACTTCTCACTTTTGTTCTTCCCACCAGTACAGATTTTCTCATATCCGCATCGATCAGGATCACTTTCTTTCCAGCTTCTGCCATGGAAACTGCCAGATTCATGGTCACACTGCTTTTTCCTTCATTTGGTGTACAGCTTGTTACTGCGATCACTTTTTTATCTTCTCCACAAAACTGGAGATTGGTACGGAGAGACTTATAGGCTTCTGTTCCGCTGTAGTCCATCTCCTGCACTTTAATTTCTACATTTTCCACAGCTTTTTATCTCCTTTTATGTTTTTTCGCACGTTTTTTCTTCTTTTTATCCGTCTGTAACAGAGGAATGGTTCCCAGAGTACTAAGCTGCAGATAACGTTCTACATCCTCTGCTGTCTGAATGGTATCATTCATAATAAAGCGGATCAGGATAATGGCAACTGCGATCATACATCCCAGGACACCACCGATCAGACCATTCTTTGAAACACTCGGACTGTATTTTTCAGCCGGGATATTGGCCTCATCTACAACGTTAACTGCTTCGGAATTCATAACATTTTTGATATGTTCTGCGGCTGTATCACGCACTGCATTGGCAATGTCTCTTGCCATATAAGGATCCTTATCCAGTACACTGATGGTAATGATACGGGTATCTGTCGTATTGGATACGGAAATCTTGTTTACCAGCTGTTCATGTGTCATATCCAGACCAAGCTGTGCAATAACCGCTTCCGTAACGGTACGGCTCTGGATCATCTCTGCATAGTCTTTTGTCAGCAGGGTACTGGTCTGCATATCTGCGCTGGTCAGTGTATCGTTGTTCTGTTTTGCCAACACATACATCTTGGTTACGGACTGATACTGAGGGGTGATAAATACTTTCGTTCCTACGATTGCCACCAGGCCCAGAACAAGCCCGGACAGGATAATGATTCCCAGGTGACTCAGCAGTACAGAGAAAATCTCCCTCAGATCGATCTCGATCTCATCGTTGTTCATCTGATTTTGTTCCATATTCTTTCTCCTATCTTCCTTCCTCTATGATCTCACGGGGATTTCTGATCAGAATCTTATCTGCATACTCCCGTCCCATAGTCTTCTCCATATATTGGGCACAACGGCCCATCTGGGGTTTTCTGTCCCCTGTATTATGTGCATCACTGCCTACAAAATGTAGCAGGTTCTGCTTCATAACCTTTTTACAGAATCTCTTCATACCCCATCCTTCCACACCGCTGATACTGTCCGCATTCATCTGTATGTATGCGCCCATATCCACCAGCTGTTCGAGATGTTCCAGATTCTTTCTGATAACCGGATAGCGTTCTGCATGTGCAATGATCGGTTCATATCCGTTGCTGATCAGCTCATAACATCTTTCCTGAATAAAACGAAAATCATGTGCTTCGGAAAATTCTGTCAGTACAAACCGCGTATCTCCCATGGTTGGTCTTTTCCCCGCATTCAGAGTTTCTACCATATCCAGATTGGCGTGAAACTCGCATCCCAGAATGAGCCTGAGATCCGGTGCAATCTCTTTTGCTGCCTGCTGAACCTGAAGATACTGCTGCCTGATCTTTTCCATCGGTGTCTCAAACATCCTTCTTCGAAAATGAGAAGTTGCAAAAATCGTCCGCACTCCATCGTTATATTCCATCTGAAGAATCTTTTTCGTGATTTCAATCGTATCCGCACCATCATCCACATGGGGAATAATATGTGTGTGGATATCATACAAACCTTTCATATACTTTCCTTTCTGTTCTTTCTGCTCGCAATCGTTTTTATTATACAAAAGCTTCTTATATTTGACAAGCAAAAGATTGCACAAAAAAATTAACAGAA
>OGWX01001756.1_pt1 | contig 13904 bp, 17 predicted proteins | sample 1576151 | NCBI WGS metagenome assembly OGWX01 (sample SAMEA3541591, study PRJEB24748) | human gut metagenome | biome: human gut; feature: human-associated habitat; material: faeces | place: China | collected 2012
ATTTCAAAGAAGGATGAATCTCAGCTGATCTGAGCATTCATCCTCTTCCTCATCATCCTCGTCGAAATCACCGGCATCTCTAAAAAGAGCCTCGTGTTCCTCTTTGCTGGTACACATTAATTCATCCCATAAGAATCTTTCAGTTGCATCAATTTTTCCATCACCGTTAAAATCATTCCACTTCATACCGACACCCTCCTTAAAGATCGATGATTTGTTTTTCTTTGTACTTTTATCATAGCACAAATGCTGTTCAATAAAACGGACTATTCATATTTATTACTTTGTTTGAAATATCTTTTTGGAATCTGTAAACTCCCTATTACCTCGTTATCGGAAATCTGGCAGTTCCAGCCTTTTTAATTTGTGAGCATCCAATCCGATAACCGTCTCCACACCGTTCACTTCGGCTATCTCCCAGAACTCCTTCCAATAATGATGTTTGTGTCGCATAGAGGAACAATTCTTTTCCAGAGGCAATCCAGATTGTACGGCCGCATCAATCACCCGTACAGCAACTGCTTCCATTTCCGGAGTCCAGATTTTCCGTCTTCTGAAAATCCGATCCGGATGAGCAACGATTTTGAAATAACCTGTTTTCATTCCCGCGATCATCGCATCACCAAGAGCAGTGTATTCATCCTCCAGCAATCGTTCTTTCGACCATTCGAACGTATAATGCTCTCTGTCTTCCGGGTCTTCTGCCATATGCTGTCCAAGCAAAAGAATTTCCAAATCCGGATTGTTGGAAAGTTCTTGATAATATCCACTCCGATCATATCCCGAAAAATATTCTGTTTCCAGCCCGATATGAATTTTAATCTGTCTCTGATACCGCTCCTTCAGATTTTTAAGAGTGGATACGTATTCCGGCAGCTCCTCATACTTCATCCGGCCGCCAAACGGATTGTCAGGGAACGGAGCGTGATCCGTAAACCAGATATCAGTTGCTCCAAGACCAATCGCTTTTTTGATATATTCTTCGTCGGATACCATCTCCGCATGCCCGCAACGGAACGTATGAACATGGAAAAGATATCGTTCTCCTAATGGCTTTATTTACAAAATAAAGGGAAAACATGTATCCCTGTTTTATACCGCTTATTTACGATATAACGGAAAACACGCTTTCCCTTTGCGATCCTCTTATTTACGAAATAAAAGGAAAAATATTCTCTTTCCGATTCCCTTATTTACGATATAAATGTCTTATTTATGAAATAAAAGGAAAACTACACAGAAGTATCAAGCTCATTTACATCCACAAAGGTCTTTCCATCTCTCCAGATACGTTCCAGATCATAGAACAGACGGTCTTCGCGGCAGAAAACATGTACAATGATATCTTTATAATCCATAAGGATCCAGTTTGCACTCTGGTAGCCTTCGATCTGCTTACATTCGCAGCCTGCTTTTCCAAGCATTTCTTCTACATTGTCAGCCATAGCCTGTACCTGATTAGGGTTGCTTCCGTCCGCGATGATGAAATAATCGGCAAGAACGGATACAGACTGGATATCGATGATCTTGATATCCTGGCCCTTTTTATCACTTAACGCCTCGTAGGCGATCTTTACCATTTCCTTAGAATTCATTCTATTTCTCCTTTTACTTTTCGGCTGCTACCAGCTGCTTGAAGTACTCATAAGCTGTAGCGGTCATAGGATCAGCATCTGCGCCCTTCTTTGCAAGATATTCCAGTGTACTTTTTAATATTTCATACATGGTCTGATCCAGGTCTTCATAGGCAAGCCTTCTCATCTGAGGCAGATTATCCGCTTTATAGCGTCTTGGTTCAATATAATCTGCAATATATACGATCTTATCCAGAACGGACATGTCCGCCTTACCTGTTGTATGACAGGCAATGGCACTTAGGATCTCCGGATCTTCAATTCCGTATTTATTCTCTGCCAGCCAGGCACCGTACTTGGCATGAAGTACCGGAAGAGCTTTCTTTTCTGCATCAGTCACAGGAATTTTGTGGCTGATACATTTCTTTAAGATAATCTCATCTGCAAAACGCTTACCGCAGTCATGCATCAGTCCTGCAAGTTCTGCCTTATCTATATCATATCCATAACGCATGGCAAGATTCATACAGGTAAAAGATACGCTTAAGGAATGCTCATAACGCATAGGATCCAGTTTTGTTTTCAGTTTACTGCGCAGCATCATGATCTGGCTGCAATGATTGCTCATCTGCATAACTGTCTCGCTCCTTTAATCTTCAAAGGCTTCTCTGTAAAGTCCATGTATCCTGATATATCCGGCAACCGGACCTGGAACCAGATCTTTAATAGATTGTCCCAGCGCAACTGCTTTTCGTATCTGTCTGGAGGATACATCCATTTCTTCAAAACGTATCACTCCGATCCTGGCATCAAATTTTTCCTGCAGATATTTTACCTGCTTTTCAAAATTTGGATGTTCTTTTTCATAGGGTCTTGCTGCTGCCAGTAAAACTGCCTGTTTTATCACCAGTTCCGGATGATACCACTGTTCGATCTCATAAAGGGAGTCTGCACCTATGATAAAATAGAACTCATGCTGGGGATAAGCTTCCCTGAGCAATGTTAATGTCTGCGCTGTATAGGTGTTTCCTTCCCTTTTTAATTCAAAATCGGAATATACAAAATAGGAAACTGACGCAATTGCCAGCTTAACCATATCTTCCCGTTCTTTTCCTTGCGTCACCAGACGGCTCTTCTTGTGAGGAGGATGGCCGGATGGCATAAACCAGATCTCATCCAGTTTAAACTGCTCATATGCCTGTTTCCCAAGGGCAAGATGGCCATTATGGACAGGATCAAAGGTTCCTCCCAAAATTCCTATTTTTGCCATGTCAAACCTCTGCGATCATCTGTGATTAAGGTAATACGATCTTTCTCTTTGTCTCATCCTTTGCCGGACGATACAGTACGATCTTTCTTCCGATCACCTGTACTACTTCTGAATGAGTACGCTCGCCCAGTACTTCTGCGATCGATCTGCCATCATCCAGACAGTTCTTTAATACAGTGATCTTTACAAGTTCTCTGGCTTCTAATGCTTCAGAAACAGCCTGTGTCACTTCTGGTGTAAGGCTGGACTTACCGATCTGGAAGATCGGATCCAGGTTCATTGCAAGACCTTTTAAATAGGATCTCTGCTTACTTGTCATTGGTTTCTCCTTTATCTATATAAACGAATACGATCAATAGTCACATTTTATTTGTAATAATCAAACTCCAGTCCATACATACGGACAGTGTCACCTTCACTGATACCGGCCTTTTCAAGGTCTTCTAAAATACCGGTGTTCTTTAAGAACTTCTGGAAGAAATCAAATCCCTTCTCAGAGTCAAGGTTGGTATAACCAAGCATTTTTTCAATTCTTGGTCCTTCTACTACATAAGCACCATCATCTGCTCTTGTAACAGTGTAAGGCAGGTTACGGTCGCCCTGGTACTCGATCTCAAATTCCTTCTGGAAAACAACCGGTGCGGAATCTACTGTCTTTAACAGGTCATTTACATGCCATAACAGCTCTTTTACGCCCTGTCTGCTGACAGCGGAGATTGGGAATACCTTAATGCCCTTTGGCTCAAATTCTGCCTTTAATCTGGCAATGATGTCGTTGGAGTCATCTTCTGAGAAACAGGCATCCATTTTGTTAGCTGCGATCACCTGAGGACGCTTTAAAAGTTCCGGATTATATGCTTCCAGTTCTTTATTGATCGTCAGAATGTCCTCTAACGGATCTCTTCCTTCTACAGATGCACCGTCTACTACATGGACTAATACTTTGGTACGCTCAATGTGGCGCAGGAAGGAATGTCCCAGTCCTACTCCCTCAGAAGCTCCCTCGATCAGTCCAGGAATATCTGCCATAACAAAACCTGCGCCATCACCCAGATCTACCACACCCAGATGTGGATTTAAGGTGGTAAAATGATAGTTTGCGATCTCAGGTCTTGCGTTGCTGACTACAGATAATAAAGTAGATTTTCCAACATTTGGAAATCCTACCAGACCTACGTCTGCGATCACCTTAAGCTCCAGGGTGACCCACAGTTCCTGTCCAGGCTGTCCAGGCTGTGCATACTTGGGAACCTGCATGGTGGAGGTTGCGAAATGCATGTTGCCAAGGCCGCCTTTTCCGCCTTTTAAAATAACTTCTCTTTTATTATCACCGGACATATCTGCAATGACTTTTCCGGATTCAAAATCTTTAATTACAGTACCTTCTGGTACTTTTACGATCAGATCATCGGCATCTGCTCCGTGACAGCGGCGCTTTCCGCCTTCCTGTCCGTCTTTTGCCACATATTTATGGATGTGACGGAAATCTACCAGTGTGTTTTTTCCGGTATCTACCTGGAAAATAACATCGCCGCCTCTTCCGCCGTCTCCGCCGTCAGGACCGCCATTAGGAACATACAGTTCTCTTCTGAAAGAAACATGACCGTCTCCGCCTTTACCGGACTTTATAAATACTTTTGCTCTATCTGCGAACATTATACAGCACCTCCTATGGTGTTGAATGTGGAAATCCTTAGTACAAAAAACGCACGTACTGATACTAAGGATACAGAAAAAAGGGGCTCCATACATATTTGTATGGGGCCCTCAGAATTACTCGTTGATTGCTCTTGGGTAAACAGAAACCTGCTTCTTGTCTCTGCCCTTTCTTTCAAACTTAACAACTCCGTCTACTAAAGCAAATAAGGTATCGTCGCCGCCCTTACCTACGTTGTTGCCAGGATGAATATGTGTACCGCGCTGTCTGTACAGGATGTTTCCTGCCAGTACGAACTGTCCATCAGCTCTCTTTGCGCCAAGTCTCTTGGACTCGGAATCACGGCCGTTCTTAGTAGAACCAACACCCTTTTTATGAGCGAATAACTGAAGGTTCATCTTTAACATGTCTTACACCTCCTTAAATCGGATATTAATGTATGATTTTCCATAATCATTCTCAATATTCTGAAGTCCCAGAACAAGAGAATTCATAAGGAGCTGTGACTCAGGGCTTATATCTGAAGTAAAGCGGAAGTCAAACTGAACGTCTTCCTGTCCTGCTATCCCTTCAAATCCGTCATCCGTAAATGTCTCTACTGAATTATAAAAATTAATAGCCAGTGCAGAAACTGCTGCGCAGATGATATCCTCACCTTCTTCAGCATAACCTGCATGCCCTTTAATCACGATCCCGCAGTAAAGATCATTGCCTGAATCTGTGGATTTCTTAAATACTGTCGTCTGGATCATACCATTTACAATTAAGCGTTGATCTTTTCGATCTTAACCTGTGTAAAGAGCTGTCTGTGGCCGTTCTTTTTGTGATAGCCAGTTTTTCTCTTATACTTGTAAACGATAACTTTCTTTCCCTTGCCTTCCTTCTCAACTGTTGCTGTAACAGTTGCTCCGGCTACGGTTGGGCATCCAATCTGCAGTTCGCCGTTGTTAACAGCCAGCACCTGGTCAAATGTTACGGTCTCGCCTGCGCCTGCGCCCAGTCTTTCTACCTTAATGACATCGCCTTCTGCTACCTTGTACTGCTTTCCGCCTGTTGCAATAATCGCGTACATAAAAAGGCACCTCCTATGTTCATTACTCGCCAGCTTCGGTGTTTCTTTGCGAAATCTTTTACCTCGCTGTGCGGCATACTCAAGTATAATAGCACCCGACTTTTCAAATGTCAAGGACATTTTTAATTTTTTGGGACTGCTTTTTTTGGACTGCGCCAATATATTTTATAGGGCTGTTTTTATCCTCTCTTCCAGGTTCCAGGAGAAAGAAGGACAAGTACCGGGAACAGCTCCAGTCTTCCTGCCAGCATATCAAAGATCAGCACGGATTTTGACAGATAGGACATCATAGAGAAGTTAGAGGCAGGACCTACAACTGAAAGGCCTGGTCCAATGTTGTTGAAGTTTGCTGCTACTGCTGTAAAGCTGGTGGTAAAATCGTAATTATCCAGGCTGACAATAAGGACCGACGCTACAAACAGCATAAAATATACGATGATATAGCAGTTTAAAACACGAAGAGTATCATTTCCGATCACTTTTCCTTCATATTTTAAGACCTTTACACTTCTTGGGTGGATCATAGTAGAGATTTCCCGTTTGGCTTCTTTAAATGCGATCATAATACGTGAAACCTTCATTCCGCCGCCTGTACTTCCGGCGCAGGCACCGATGAACATTAACAGTACGATAATGCATTTTGAAAATTCCGGCCATTTATCAAAATCCACAGTGGAATAACCTGTAGTTGTAATAATAGAAGCAACCTGGAATAATGCGTGATGGGCAGCCAGGAAAAGGGACGGGAACATGGAGCGGATATTAACAGTAATCAGTACCACTGCGATCAGGATGATCGCCAGATATCCACGCATTTCCTCACACTTAAATGCTTCTTTTGGTTTGCGGATGAGAAGCAGGTAATATACGTTAAAGTTAATGCCAAAAAGGATCATGGCAATACTTAAAACTGCCTGCTGGTATACCGTATATCCCGCCTGGCCGCTGTTTCGGCAGGCAAAACCTCCTGTACCTGCTGCGCCAAGGCTCATACAGATAGTATCAAATACAGGCATTTTTCCAATTAATAAGAAAACAGCCGTTGCCACTGTAATACAGAAATAGATGATATACAAAAGTTTTGCAGTAATACGGATCTTCGGTACCAGTTTCCCTACAGAAGGTCCCGGACTTTCTGCTCTCATGATGTGCATATCATAGTCTCCTGCCATGGGAAGAATAGCAAGGATAAATACAAGAACGCCCATGCCTCCGATCCAGTGGGAAAAACTTCTCCAGATCAGGCTGGCTTTTGACAGCTTCTCCACCTCTGGAAGGATACTAGAACCGGTAGTAGTAAAACCGGACACAATTTCAAACAAAGCATCAATAAAATGAGGTATCTCCCCGCTTAACACAAAAGGAAGGCAGCCAAAAAAGCTTAGAACCAGCCAGCCTAAGGAAACCAGTACAAAGCCTTCCCTTGCAAAAAACATCCTTACCTTTGGCTTTTTTCTGGTACATAAAAAACCAAGAACTGCACATACAACTGCTACCCCTGCGTAACAGCTGATAATTCCTTCTTTATAAACGACTGCTGTCAGGATAGGGATCAGCATCAGCGCCGCTTCTATATTCATGATCCAGCCTAACATATAAATAATAATACTATGATTCATTGCCTAAACCCCTTTACTTTAATATGTCGGTCAGATCATTCAGGCCTGTATGGGTCGTAACAATGATCACGGTATCGCCCGCTTCAATCGTATCTTTGCCTCGAGGGGTAATAATACAGCCGCTGCGGTTGATACAGGCTACTAACAGATTATTTTTCAGTTGCAGCCTTTCCAACGGAATACCAAGAAGAGGGGATCCTTCTTTTACGCGGAATTCCAACGCCTCTGCCTTGTCAGCTACGATCTTATAAAGAGTTTCTACATTGCTTCCCATAGAATTCTGCATTGCTCTTACATACTGAAGGATCAGGTCTGCAGTAAGCATTTTCGGCTGGATCAGGCTTCCAAGATTCAGGGAATTGATCACACTTTCAAAAGCAATCCTGTTTACCTTCGTGATCAGCTTTGCATTGGATTTGCTGGCTGCATACAGGGAAAGCATGATATTTTCTTCATCAAAGCCTGTTAAAGAAGCAAAAGCCTCTGTCTGAAGGATACCTTCTTCCAATAAAACCTGCTGGTCAGAACCGTCACCGTGGATGATCATGGCATTTGGCAGCAGTTCACTTAACTGTCTGCACCGTGCTTCATCCTGCTCAATGATCTTGATCTTGATCTTTGTATCCGCCAGCTGGTTGCAAAGATAATATGTCAGCTTTCCACCGCCTACAAACATGGCAGTTTTTACGGAGTTGTTTACGATTCCGGCTTTCTTAAAGAAGTCCGCACTGTCTGTATGGGATGCGATAAATGAGATCTTGTCTCCTTTCTGCATCACAAAATTACCATCCGGGATCACAACGTCATCCCCGCGCTCTACAGCACAGATCAACACATTGCTCTTTAACTTATTTACCACATCCATGACCTTTAACTGGTCTAAATTGGAATGATCCGGGATGAGAAGCTTTAACAGCTCGATCCTTCCTTTAGCAAACGGCTCGATCTTAATAGCAGACGGAAAACGCAGAAGTCTTGCGATTTCTCTCGCAGCTGCCAGTTCCGGGTTAATGGCCATGGAAAGGTTTAATTCCTCTCTGATATAGCCGATCTCCGCGGAATATTCAGGATTACGGATACGTGCAATGGTATGGCAGTTACCTGCTTTTTTGGCGATCAGACAGCAGAGCATGTTCAATTCATCTGAGTTAGTGGTGGCAATCATCAGATCTGCCTCCTGGATGCCTGCCTCCATCTGTACCTGATAAATCGCACCATTTCCTGTTACACTCATCAGATCCACATTGTCAGAAATATTTTTCAATGCCTCATCATCGGTATCGATCAGTGTGATGTCATGGTTTTCTCTGTTTAACTGTTCTGCCAGAGTAGTTCCTACTTTACCGCAGCCTACAATTATGATCTTCATGTTTGTTTTCCCCTATTCCCTTGTACTGTTAGCCACCTGTTCATACAGTGGTCTTCTCAACTTTTTACGGGTGATCTCCACTAAATTCAGACGGGTCATTTCTACTACAACTGTTTTTACCGGGTCTTTTGCGACAGCTGCCCGTAAAGCGTCCATTAACGCTTCTTTGTGTGCTTCCTGGTTCATATCAATAAAATCCACCATAATAATACCAGAAAGGTTGCGCAGACGCAACTGTCTTGCAATTTCTGCTGCTGCCTCTAAATTAATCTTTAATACGGTTTCTTCCAGCTTCTTTTTGCCTTCGTATTTGCCCGTATTTACATCGATCACTACCATGGCTTCTGTTGGCTCGATCACCAGATAGCCACCGGACTTCAGCCATACCCGTTTATCAAGTGCCTTTGAAAGAGCATTTTCCAGACTGTAAAGCTTTCCAAGAGAAAGCAGATCATCTGTATACAGTTTTAATTTTTCCGCATCTTCCTTCTGGCTGTTTTCCAGATACTCTTTTAGCTGGTCATAGAGATCAGGACAATCTGTGATGATCTCCTCCAGTTTGCCTGCATAAGAGTCGCGGATGCCTGTAATATAGGCAGGAAGATTTTTGTACAGACAGCTGTAGCAGGTACGGCTGGAACTTTCCTTCAATAGCTGCTTCAGTCTGATTTTTAATGTTTCGCACTCTTCTAAGATCTGTTCCGGATCACCGGATCTGGCATTGGTCCTTATAATAATGCCAAAATCTTCAAACTCTTTTTCCGGCAGTATTTTCCGGATCTGGTTTTTCCAGGTTGTATCGGTGAGTTTTGCAGAAAAACCAATGCCTGTTTTTCCAGCTGTAAGAACGCAAAAGCGCCCAGGCAGGGACAGATTAGCAGTAAGCACCGGTGCTTTTGTTTTTACCGCATCCCGGCTTACCTGGACTAAAATCTCATCTCCGGGCCTTAATTTACCGTTTCTTCCCTGCTGGGTAAATAAATGTTCTTTATTTTCATCCAGACTATAATAGCCAATGGTCACGCCCAGATCAACAAAGGCTGCGTTAATGCCTGTAACTACCTTCTGGACCTTTCCAATGTAAATATTATTAAGGATAGATGCCTTATCTTCCTCTTCCAGGGTGATACCTGTCACCTTTCTGTCAGAAACAGAAGCTGTACATATTTTTCCCTGCAAACGGGTAATGACTAATTTATCCATTATTCTATATCCTGTCCCAGATCTCCAAGTGTCACAAATTTATGTGTGCCAGCCTCAGCTTCTTCTGCTGTGGCTGTATCTGCATAAACTTCTTCTCTCTCTGTCATAAAAGCAAACTGAGGACGTTCTTCTCCTAAAGAAGCATAGTATGCATCTAAAACAAGCTCCGGTTTAATGTTTGCAGCACTGCCTGCAGACACCTTCATAAAGAGCGCAGGAACCTCCCCATTTTTACGCACGTTCAGTTCATAGACAAAAGGCTTTAAATCCATTTCTCTCTCGCCTTTTTTTGTCTTTTTCATGATCATCACATGATCAGCGTCAAAAAAACGGACCAGTTTCTCAAACCATTCTTCCGGGCTTTCCTTTTCCGGTTCATAACCAGGGCGGAAAACAAGACTGTAGTCGGCAGCTGCAACGATAGACATGGCATTGGCTGCATCGTCAGGAAGAAGCTTGTACTCCAGAATCTCAAAGCCTTCTGACATCACTGCATTTAAGCGGTCGATCATCTTTTTTGAATTTTCAGTATCTAACACCTCAATATCCACATATTCGCCTTTACTGGTGATACCTACACCTAAAGGTGCCGCAAAGGACATGATCTGGTGAGGACTGAAGCCCTCACTGTAACGGATATTAACCTCTGATCGGCGGATCGCCTTCTGGAAGTAACGCATAACATCCAGATGGCCGATGAATTTCATGGTGCCGTACTTACGAAATTTTATACGAATTTTCATCATTGTTTGTTTTGTTCCTTTATATTTACATTAATCTGTTAATTTGCACTATTTGCGATCTTATCGTTTCTCAAAGCAGACACCGCCGCCGTATTTGGCAGCACCGCAGCCAGAACATTTCTGACGACAGTTTGGAGTCACTTTTTCATCAAGCGCATTCTGCCACTCTCTCTTTAAGAAATTTTTGGAAACACCGGCATCAATGAAATCCCATGGGAACAGCTCGTCTAAGCTGCGCTCTCTGGTGGTGTAAAAATCAATATCCACGCCGCAGGTCTTAAATGCTTCCATCCAGACTTCATTTTTAAAGAACTCGGACCAGGAATCATAGATAGCGCCTTTGCGGTATGCTTCTTCGATCACAGCGCCTACACGGCGGTCGCCTCTTGCAAGAACACCCTCTAAAACAGTCAGTTCTGCTTCATGCCAGTTATATTTTAAACTCTTAAAGTTCTTCATTTCACGGAACTTGCCGCGGACGATATTGGCACGCTCTAAGAACTCTTCCTTGGTACACATTCTTGCCCACTGGAATGGGGTAAATGGCTTTGGAACAAAGAAAGAGGAGCTGGCAACTACCTGGACTTTACCATGTCTCTGATCTTTCGGAATCTCATCATAGTAAGTCTCTGCGATCTTCTCAGAAAGAAGGGCGATCCCTTCCATATCTTCCACGGTCTCTGTAGGCTGTCCTAACATAAAGTACAGTTTTACACGGTTCCAGCCTGCATGGAAAGCATCACTGGCACCTTTTAAGATCACTTCTTCCGTAAGGCCCTTATTAATAACATCTCTCTGGCGCTGGGAACCTGCCTCTGGCGCAAAGGTAAGGCTGCTCTTTTTAATATCCTGGACCTTGCTCATAACATCCAGGGAGAACGCATCAATACGCAGGGACGGAAGGGAAATATTTACTCCTTTGCCCTTAAACTCATCAATCAGGAAATTTACAAGGCCTTCCAGGTGGGTATAGTCACTGGAACTTAAAGAACTTAAGGATATTTCCTCATGTCCGGTACTCTTAAGCATATCGTAGGCGTAGTGCTTTAAATATTCCAGACTGTGCTCTCTTAACGGGCGGTACACATTACCAGCCTGGCAGAAACGACATCCGCGGATGCAGCCTCTCTGGATCTCTAAAACCACTCGGTCCTGAGTCACCTTAATAAATGGCACCAGCGGTTTTTCAATATATGGCACACTGTCCATATCAGCTACTACCTGTTTAACGATCTTTTCCTTTGCAGTTGGACAGTTTGGTGTAAAGCTTTTTAATGTGCCATCTTCATTGTACTCTACGTCATAAAAGGCCGGGACATAGATTCCCTCAATCTGGGCTGCTTTCTCTAAAAAGTCTCTTCTGCTTCCGCCGTTTTTTTTGTTTTCCTTATAGCAGTCTAAAAGCTCAAAGTAAACTGTCTCACCTTCTCCGATATAAAACATATCAAAGAAATCTGCCAAAGGCTCCGGATTATAGGCACATGGACCGCCTCCGATGACAATTGGCATATCTTCCCCACGGTCTGCTGCATGGAGCGGGATCTGTGCCAAGTCTAAGATCTGAAGCACATTGGTATAACACATTTCATACTGAAGAGTGATTCCCAGAAAATCAAAGTTCTTTACAGGCTCCTGGGTCTCAAGGGTAAACAGCGGGATATTCTTCTCTCTCATGATCGGATCCAGATCCATCCATGGGCTGTATACACGCTCACAATAGATATCTTCCCTGGAATTAAACATGGAATACAGGATCTGGATGCCTAAATGGGACATGCCTATCTCGTATACGTCCGGAAAGCACATGGCAAACCGAATGTCCACAAGGGACGGATTTTTCATGACACAGTTCACTTCCCCGCCGATGTATCTGGCGGGTTGCTGAACGGTTAATAAAATTTCATCACTTAACGCTAACTTTTTCATAAAGCCTTATTTTACCTACATTTCTCACGTTTTTTGCGATGTATTCATCGCTGTTTTTTGGTTCTTTTTAGTTCTTTTTCTCTGTTCTTTTCCGTAAGCGTAAAAACACAAATTCTTGTCAAGTGTTTTTACGCTTACGGACAGTTTACATAATATTTTTCGCTCTTACGACAAAAAAAATTGTTTCTGAAATACGCACAATTCGGATTTTCCATCATTTTACGGATAAATCCGCTCTAAATGTACAGATCAGACCGCATTATTATACGGTATTTCCCGTGTTTCCGCAATAGATTCTTTCCCGAAATCAATTTTTCGGGCTTCTATCGTCGAACTTTTTATTAAGTTTTCCGAATATTCGTCAAATCCAGGAACCTCAAAAATCAGGGTTTCCTTCAGAACGATCTCATCATTTTCCAGTTTTACTGGCATGGCAATTAACTTATCGATATCCATCCATGCCACTTTATTTAACGGTTTTTCTCCGATTTTACCAAGGTTCGGAAGCAGAAAATGGTACAGCATATATCCCATACAAATGCTATAAGAATTGCTCACTGTAAGCAGGAATACGTTATGATACCAGGTTTTTAATTCTTCCGCAAAAGTCGGAATTTTTACTTCCCGCATTTTCATCTGGTCCATCTTCTCGGAAAATTTCTGCGACGATCCCAGATAAGCTTGCATCGCCTCATCTGGTGTTTCAAACGTATGTGGGTTTGTGACGTATGTAATTTGGAACTCTGGATTCAGGCACTTCTCCGTAAAATGCCATTTCCCGTCATTTTCATCCCAAAATACAGGTGTAATGTTCTGATTTATGTTTTCCTTGTTCTTTTTATTGTCCATATGTGATTTCCTTTAGCGCATAAATCACAAATAGCCATTCCTATTATACCACAGGATGGCTATTTGTTGATACTCAGCTTACCAATTGTCTCCTGTTCCCCTATTTGCCTGAAAGCCACATATCGAATCCTTCCTTCGGAATACGATACATACTTCCGACCCTTAATACGGGGAACGGGCGCCCTTCCTTATATACTTTTCCCATACTTGTTCTCCTTCCTGCCGCACCTTGGCGTAACACCAAGTCGGTATGATTATCTTCCTCTACCAGTATGTCTTTTCTTCTGCTTCTTTTTGGTATCAAATTCTGCTTCCGAATCTTTCTCCATTTTAGGATTTTCCTTTTCCTCTGGATGCTTCTCATAATATACTTCCAGCAAATCCTTAAAGTATGGTTCCACCATTTCCTCCGCTTTAAGTACAGAACAGCTTTTATCTGCATCGGTATAAGGCTTCTCGGCGGCCTGCGTAATTTCATACATGAAATCGTTTAGGTAAGCTCCATACCGTTCAAGCGGACCAGCACCATAGTAATCTCCATACTCATCTTGTTCAAGAAAACTGGCTTCTTCGAGGTTTTCATAAAGTTTACTTTCAAATTCATCGTTTTTAAATTCGTCCG
>OGWX01001764.1_pt1 | contig 13889 bp, 12 predicted proteins | sample 1576151 | NCBI WGS metagenome assembly OGWX01 (sample SAMEA3541591, study PRJEB24748) | human gut metagenome | biome: human gut; feature: human-associated habitat; material: faeces | place: China | collected 2012
ATATTCAAATGATGTCACATAAGAACTTTTTTCCTTATTATATTTCGTAGAAATCTTTTTAAATTTCTTATATACTCTTTGCGGTGACACATGAAACACTTTCAGCAATACATGTGAACATTTACAGATGCGTTCTGCCATTTTTCCTTTCCATCCCTGAATCGGTACGATCACTTCTCCCGTTCCGATTAAAAATAAAATTCTCCCCAGAACCGTTGCTCCAAATTGCTGGATTTTCGCTTTACGAGGATCTGTAGCGACATGATCAAAAGGAAAGATATCAAGATCAATACACATTTGATAAGGTTCATCTTTTAAAATGATCGGAACAAACTTTGTATTTTTCTTCTGAAGATGTGTTACAGTGCAAGCATATTTCGGATCATCCAATGGAGTCATAATCTGATATTTTTCTCCTAACTCTTTCCTGGCAATCTCCAGAAATTTTTCATAATCTTCCCTTAACATTCCCACATCGATATCATCATCCCATGGAATAAATCCTTGGTGCCTTACTGCTCCAATGGCTGTCCCATATATAGCAAAATACTCCAGATTATATTTTTCACAAATTCTTTCAAATTCTTCCAGAATTTCAATCTGTGTTTTATGTAGTTTTGCTAATATCTCTGGTTCATACGGCTTGCTTCGTTCGATCATAGTTTTTCCTTTCTTTTCATTCATTACGCACTATTTATGCCAGTATTTTTCTTACTTTTGTTAATCTAACTATTCTCTACAGGCAATATCATACACTTTACTGGCAACAATTTCCCACGTGTAATTCTGTTTTAATCTCTCATATGTTTTCTGTACCGCCTGATCCCGGTAATCTTTTTCATACATTACTTCCGCCAAAGCATTTTTTACCGTTTCCACATCATTTTCTTTTATGATCATACCATAGTCTCTACTGAGTAGCATCTCCTTCGAGCCACCTCGTTCTGTCGTTATGATATAACAATTACATGCCGCAGCCTCCAGCACTGAGGTGGAAAACCCTTCGGAATCCGATGGAAGGCAAAAGATATCTGTCTGCTGCAGCATAGCAATGATCTCTTCGAATTCCAATCGTCCCAATGGAATGATTCCCTCACTTGCCTTCTCCTGTACAGTTTTCTCTTCATCCCCATCCCCTGCAAGGAACAGATAGATAGGATTTCCTTCTGTACGTAGCTGATTCACTGCATCAATCAGCTGTAAGATTCCCTTTTCTTTCAATAATCGCCCAGTAAAAGATATAACTACTCCATCTTCCGGAATGTTATATTTTTTTCTGTAATCAGTACATGGATTTTTCTTTACATTCTCAATCTTTTCCAGATTGATCGCATTGTATAAAACTCCTTTCGCTTGAATATGAAAGTGCTTCAACCATTCCGTACACGCCTGAGATACACCATAATATTCTTTGCAATTGATCTTGTCCAACATGGTCAGAAAATGTTCCACAGTCTGTTCCAGCAGATCTCCAATTGGATTATGTACCGTCATATGACTTGTTCCATGATCAATCATGATACATCTGGTCTTTTGTTTTTTAGCCAGAATAGTTCCATACACAGAATGTGGATAGAAACGTGTATTAATGACAATCAGATCGAATTTCGTTTTCAGAAGCTTTCTATGAATTTTCATAAAAGCTCGATCCGGTTTTAAAAAAGGATATCTTCCATTCATCAGGCTATAGCATGGAACTCTGTAAATTTCTATCCCATCTTTTTTTTCATAAGTAAGAAGCTCACCCACATTTGAAGTAACAATCATTACCTGATTCCCTTGCCTGTACAGTTCTGTTGCAAGATTATATGTATAACGTTCAACGCCACCAAGATGTGGTAAATACTGTGCTGAAAATATGCATATTTTTTTCATGATATTCCTCTTTTATCTTTTTTGTTTTCTTTTTTTCTTTCTCATGCTCTTCCTTATTGATGAAACAATAGTAAGCACTACTGTAATAATAATTAAAACAACAAGTATATAGATTACATAACGATAAATTGTTTTATTTTCCTTTGTATTTTGAACCTGTGTTTTTTCTGAGATCACATTACCTTCCGGTGTAGGTGTATCTTCTTCTGCTTCCATCACTGTTGGCTCATCCTGCTGCTCTTGTGCCGTCTGCTCCGAACCACTTCCTACATAGTAATCTGTTCCAAAATAATAATTATTATCCGTATCTGTCAAATCAGATACCTGTACATCCTTAGGAATTGTAATCGAACCTCCTGGAACTTCTACTTTTTGAAAATTGTCAAATCCATAATTAAACAGATTAATATGATCCTGACATACCTGTCCTGCGTCTGCCCGCATCGCTACCGCGATCAGTGTCATGCCATTTCTTGTGGCACCACTCACCAGTGTGTTTTTCGATGCTTCTGTCACACCGGTCTTTCCGCCAAAACAGCCCTCATAATGTTCCGGAGCACTCAGAGACAACAGGGCATGATGCGTATTTAACGTTCTGCTTTCTGAGTTCATATTAGTCGGATCAATAGTATAGCTTTGTGTTCCGATCACATCCAGGAAATCCTGATTTTTTATTGCTTCCTGAAAAATCAGTGCCATATCATGTGCCGTAGTATAATGATTTTCATTCGGCATTCCGCTTGCGTTTACAAAATGTGTATTTTCACAACCAAGCTCCTGTGCTCTCTGGTTCATCATGTCTGCAAAAGCGGATACAGAACCTGCCACATGGACTGCAATCTGTGTAGCTACATCATTGGCTGAGCGAATCATAAGTGCCATCAGACACTGCTTCATGGTCAGAATCTCGCCTACCTGCATCCCAAGATTTCCACTGTCCGAAGTCTGATCTGCCAGACATTCCTGCGTAAACGTAACCTGGTCATCCAGACTGCAGTTTTCCAGAGCTAACAGTGCTGTCATGATTTTGGTGATACTTGCCGGATACCGTTTTTCATCCATTCCTTTATTGTAAAGGATGACTCCTGTATCCGCATCCATCAGCACTGCAGTCTCCGAATAAATATCTGGTCCCTGTGGCCAGCCTTCTATGGTATTCGTAGTGATCGGATATGCCGCCCCATTATCCACTTCCGCAGCCTGTACCGGAACAGATGTCAGAAAGACCATACCGATCAGTAGCCATGCTGCAGCTTTTTTCCATATTTTTTTTGTCATAATATTGTATACTCCTCATAGTTTTCATTTTCTGTCATTCTGTATTATTCTATCTCATATTTTTCTTTTCTTCAAGCCTTTGCCCTAAGAATGTATTCGCGCCACTATATTTTTATAAAATCGTAAACATTCTTTTTCTCAGTGAACATTGCCCTGCTTTTTTTCCCATGCTATACTAGATGCAGTATATCTCAGGAGGGACTTCATGAAATTGGTTAAAATTCATTCATTTATATTTACACTCTGTCTTCTGTTTTTGCTTTTTTTCTTTTCACCTGAAAGTATCTCTGCGGCCGTGAAAACATCTGATCTGGAAACAGTTCTCTGGAGCATGGTAACGGAATCTTCTATTATAAATGAAAAAGGATGGCTTCAATCCATGTGTGCCACCGATCAGTATATCGTATGTCTGGTAAATGCATCCAAAAAGGGAACCGACCCGGATACCTTGATTGCTTTTTACCGCAATACCACAGATGCCGATGGCAATCCGGTAGAACAATACAGCTACGCTTTCAGCGTAACAGAAACCGACTATGAACATGGAAACGGCATGACTTACAATCCAAACACACAGGAAATCGCGATTGCCGGTCTTTTCACCAATGATCCTTCGGATGCCGGTGCCATATTTATCGTAGATGCAAACACCTTACAATTTAAAAAGAAAGTTCAGGTTGGCAACGGAAGTATCAATTTTTTTGGAATTGACTATGTACCTGAAAAAGATCAATATGTTTTAATGGCCAACCGGATTGCTGATTATGCTTTTTATTTTACGGACAGTGATTTTCAAATCGTCGACAAACTGAATCTTCATCTTTCTTACAGCCGCAGTTCTTTTCAGGACTTCTGTGTTGCCGGTGATGCTATCATCAGTATTCCATATATGCAGCGAGAGGGATATATGAACGTTCTGGATGTATATTCGATCTCACAGCAGAAACGAATCGGCAGCTATTATCTTACTCTGCCCGGTCATGACGCTTTTGAAGTGGAACCGGAAGGAATCTGCCAGCTGGAACCGGGACATTTTCTTATGGCTTCCGCTATTATCGGTACGACCCGCTTTCGTCTGTATGAGGCTACTCTTCCACTGGTTCACAGCGTTACTACCAGTGCTGTGAACGGCAAAATTACAGACACGAATCTGGAAATCGATGAGGGAGATTCCTACACGGTTTCCTATGGATGTGATTCCGACCATCGTCTGCAGTCTCTTCTGATAGATGGCGAGCCTGTGGATATCACACGGTATCCGACTTCTTACACTTTTTCTGACTTACAGGAAGATCATTCTATTCAGGCGATTTTTGAGGAGATACCAGTTTATACGGTGACAACTACTGCTTCAAATGGTTCCATTAATGATTCACTGACCGCAAAGGAACATAAACCTCTGACAGTTTCCTTTTTCCCGCAGGAACATTATGTCGTAGATACCTTAACGGTAGATGGACAGATTATTCCTGTTACCAGTGATACCTCCGGCTATACTTTTGATGATATGACTTCTGATCATACCATCGATGTAACTTTTAAACCGGTTCCGGCTTACACAATCACGGTAACAGCACAGCACGGTACCATAAATGATTCTTCGATCACTGTTTATCGTGGAGATTCTTATACAACTTCTGCTATACCAGATCGTTCCTGTTACCTTCGCACCTGCCTGGTAGATGGAAAAGAATATAGTTTAAAAAAAGGAGAAACTAATATCACTCTGGATGCGATTCAGTCAGATCATACCATTCAGTTAATTTACAGCCGTATCGACTGGAGACTTGTCTTTTTAGTTGGAATCTTGATTCTGATCGTACTTCTGTTGATCTTCCTGTTTTATCTGAAGCTTCGCAGATGGAGGCATAAAAAGAAGAGAAAGGAAGAGCTTCAAAAAATGCGTCAGAAAGATGTTGCTTTCTTTAATCAATTGGAACAAATGGATCTGACATCCCAAAAGGATTCCACAGCTCATCTTGACAAGGATTAAAAAATACGTTACATTTTTATAGTTATTACTTTATCAGATTTTTGTATATGAATTGGAGAACAAATGAAAAGTTTAATTATTATTCCTGCTTACAATGAGGAAGCCTGTATCGAGAATACCGTGCATGATATCATCGAACATGCACCTGACTTCGATTATGTTGTCATCAATGATTGCTCGAAGGATCGAACCAAAGAAATTTGTGAGCAGAATCACTTCAACTATATCGATCTACCTGTGAATCTTGGCATTGGAGGCGCTGTGCAGACTGGTTACCGATATGCTTATAGTCACGGATATGACTACGCGGTACAGGTAGATGGAGATGGACAACACGATCCCCGATTTCTGGAACAGATGTTACAGGTTGTACAGGAAAAGCATCTGGATATGCTCATCGGTTCACGTTTTATTACTAAAGAAGGATTTCAGTCCTCTGGCCTTCGTCGTACCGGTATCCGATATTTTACCTGGCTGATCCGTTTGCTGACAGGAAAGACCATCACCGACCCTACTTCCGGTCTTCGTATGATTAATAAAGATATTATCCAATATTTTTCTAAAGATTATCCAAGAGATTATCCGGAACCGGAAAGTATCGTAGCTATTCTGAAGCGTAAGAAAAAAGTGGAAGAAATCCCGGTTATTATGCGGTCACGTGCCGGCGGAGTTTCATCCATCTCGCCATTGAATTCTATTTACTATATGGTAAAAGTCACTATTGCAATCTTGATTGAGCGCATCCGCTAATACGAAAGAGGTACTTTGTTATGTATGAATATCGCCTTCAGATTATTCTGGCTGTTTTATTACTTCTCGTTCTTTACCGTTTATTACGTTCTGTGATAAAGAAAAAACTGGAAATCAAATATGTGCTTTCCTGGATTCTCATTATCCTTTGTTTATTGGTTGTTGATATTTTTCCGTCGATTCTCACCCTTATATCGAGCTGCCTTGGAATTTACCTTACTTCCAATATGCTATTCCTGGTTGCTATTATATTTTTGTTTTTTATTGTTTTATCACACACAATTCTCTTATCCAAATTAGTAGAATCAAATAAGCTTTTATCGCAGGAAGTAGCACTTTTAAAAAAAGAATTGTCTGAGTCAAAAAAGAACCAGGATCAGGAATGATCCTTGGTTCTCTTTTTATCTCATCCACGTTTCCAGATACTTTTCACTGCATCGTTCCCGATGTGGATTAAATACATTATTGAATTCTGCATATTTCTTTTCATACTTATCCACCATATCCGGTAGATTCTTCAGGGTTTTCAACACTTCTTCCTGGTTCATCAACACCGGGCCCGGAAGCATGTGGATATCGAAGTAAAAGTCACGCATCTCATGTTTATACTGTTCATAATCATACATGAAAAACAGAATCGGGCGTCTCAGATTGGCATAATCAAAGAATACACTCGAATAATCCGTGATCAGCACGTCAGCCGCCAGATACAGAGGATTGATGTCATCCATCTGCGACACATCATATACAAACCCCTGAAACGCTTCAAAATCAAAGGAATTACTGATAAAATAATGTGCCCGGAATAACACCACATATTCCTCGCCAAGCACTTCTCGCCACCGTTTAAAATCCACCGGCAGCTGAAACTGATATCCCTCACCCGGGAGATGCTGATTCTCCCGCCAGGTCGGTGCATACAGAATTACTTTCTTGCTCTTCGGAATTCTCAGTTCCTCACGCGCCTTCTCACAATCCATATCTGAGAACTTAACCAGATCATCATTTCTCGGGTATCCCATTTCCAGAAGTACCTGCTCTTTTCCCTCTTCCTTCAGATGAAAGGCCGACGCAATCTTTTCAGAATAGAATTCGGATGGCGATGGCATATGCGTTACCCGTTTTGTCTCTTCCAGATAATTTTCCTGTACTTCCAGCAGACTTCCATTTTTTTCTGCATAATGATCCAGGTCATATCCCAGCCGTTTTAACGGTGTCCCATGCCAGCACTGAATATATTCCTGCCCTTCTTTCGGCTGCAGTTCCCTCGGAAGCCGCGAATTCGTCACCCAGAACTTCGCGGATGCATATGCACGGTAGTATTCCCCGCTTCGATAACGAACTACTTTTGTATGCGGCTCCTGCTCCATCTCGCGATACTTCTCCGGTTCCCGGAACGCCCAGATCAGCTCCCAGTCCTGATACTGTGGATCCCGGCACATCGCCTGATACAGTGCTTTTGGACTGCACGCATATTTTTTTCCCATATACGCCTCAAAAATCACCTTTTTCGGATTAATCTCTTCCTTTTCCACATATCCCTTCTGATACTGCAGTTTTTTCCACCAGTAATACACACGAAGACTCCATGTTTTCATCCATGGAGTCTTACTGCAGATTCTGGCCATCCATTTCCAGGCACTCATCTTTTCCCCTGTCTTTCTACATACAATCACATCATCCGGTTACTTATCTTCTGAACCGCCTATTTATGCCATAAATTCATTATAAGCATCCAATACAGTCTTCGTATCACCCTGCATCTTAATCTCCCCTTCATGGAGCCATAACAGACTAGTACACAACTTCTCCAGCGTCTCTGTACTGTGCGATACGATTACTACAGTACGATTCTCATCCATGATCAATTCCTGCATCTTCTTATAACTCTTCTTCTTGAACTTGGCATCACCTACGCTCAGAACCTCGTCAATCAGCATAATATCTGTTTCAAGAACCGCCGTAATAGAAAATGCCAGCTTCGAATACATACCACTCGAATACGTCTTTACCGGCATATCAATGAATTTTCCCAGATTGGCAAACTCGATAATCTCATCCATCTTATCCCGTACTTCCTGCTCCGAGAAACCCAGCAGCATTCCCGATAAAATAATGTTTTCCCGTCCGCTTAATTTTTTCTGAAATCCAACACCGATGGAAAGGAGGGATACAGAATCCGATTCCAGTTCAATACTTCCGGAGTCCGCCGAAAAAATTCCGGCAATTGCGCGGAGCAACGTGGATTTACCGCTTCCATTCTTTCCGACGATTCCCATGATTTCTCCCTTTTTCACTTCAAAAGAGATACCTCTCAGGGCTTCATATACTTCCAGCTTACTCTTTCTCAGATGAAAAAGACTTTTTCTCATAGAAAGAGACTTTACACACTTGTAGGTAATCTTCAGATCTTTTACCTCAATTGCATTTCCTGGTTTCATAGCTTAAATCCTTTCGTAGATTTGTCACACTGGCCTCTACTTTGGTCAGCTGACCGGCAACACATTCTATATTACCTTTACATAATTATTTTCATTTTTATATATGATTGCCACACCGATTGCCGATAATACTGATCCGATCACAAACCACAGCAAGATCAGTCTTCTGTGCGGTGTCTCACAGTAAACCAGTGACGATCGGCAGGCATCGATCAGAAATCCCACGGGATTCACCTTTAATAACAATGTGGCAATCGCTTCATTGACTCTGTCTGTGATCACATAAAAAATACCAGACATATAAAAAAGAATTCGTAACCCCACGTTGGTAATATTCTTAAGGTCATCAAAGAAAACCCCAAAATGAGCCAGTATCGCACTCACACCAAAGGTTATCAAAATCAGATCCGCAAAGATCGGAATCACATAGATCACATTATACGAAACCGGTACATGGGACCAGAGCATCATCACGATCACGATTCCAAAAGAAATCATCATCTTAAACAGATTCTGAAACAGCAGAATAATGATCAGGAAATACTTGGGAATATATACTTTCGTTACTACTGCCCGGTTCGCCGCCACGATCCGTACGCTTCCGGATACTGTTTTATTAAACAGATTCCACATGGACAGACCTACAAAGACAAAGATATGAAAATATTCTTTTTTCTGTCCGAAAATCACCATGAAAATAAACCAGTATACCAGCATAAATAAAATAGGATCCAAAATCCACCATAGCCAGCTCAAATGTGAGCTGGCCACTTCTGACTTCAATCCCGATTTTGTTGCATATTTTGCATAAGGCATATAGCGCTTTATGTCTTTCCAAAATCGTTTCATTTACTTTCTTATCCTTTCTCGCCCCGGAATACCCAGTCTACAAAACGCTTGCTTGCCTGACCATCTTCCCGTTTGCTGAAGGTTTCGTTGAATTCCCGGTATTTGTCGTCGTAGACAAAATTATCGATACTGTCACGGATCGCATCCGGCAGTTCTTCTTCCTTTGTAATGATCTTTCCCGGAAGTTTATCAATACCAAAATAGAATCCGCGGATACTGTCCTTATAATCTTCCAGATCATACATATAAAACAGCATCGGCTTTTTCAAAATTCCATAATCAAAGAATACGCTGGAATAATCTGTAATCAGCAGATCAGCGATCAGATACAGATGGTTAATGTCATCATAATTGGATACATTATAGATAAATCCTTCGTAATCATCAAATGAGAACTTACTTGCCACCAGATAGTGTACACGGAATAAGATCACATATTCATCGCCCAGCTCCTGCCGCAGTGCATCAAAATCCACATTCAGGTCATAAGTGAATCCTGTACCCGCCTCATGCTGATTGTCTCTCCAGGTCGGTGCATACAGAATTACTTTTTTATCCTCCGGAATCTCCAGTTTCTCTTTGATCATCCGGATATCTTCCTGTGTATGATTGATAAGAAAATCATTTCTCGGATAACCGATTTCCATGACTTTATCTTCCATCTTCGTTTCTTTCAGATTCCATGCGGAAGTAAATTTCTCACTGGCAAATCCTGATGGCGAAAGAATATAATTGAATTTTTCTGCATCCATCGCATATTTTTTCCGAATATCAGCAATAGAGTCGATAGCATTTTCCGAAGTTTCCAGATCATATCCCAGACGTTTTAACGGTGTTCCATGCCAGCACTGCACATAGACCTGATCTTTCTGGGGCCAGACATGATCCGGCACACGATAGTTCGTAATCCAGTATTTTGCTCTGATCAGTTTTTTTTCATAAACTCTTGCTGTTTGTTTTACCACGATCGTATTCGGATTTTCTTCCAGAAAACGATGTTTTTTTGCATTTTTAAACGCCCAGATAAATGTCCAGTCTTTAAACTCATCCTGTGTCAGCATATACTCATACACTGCTTTCGGACTGCATCCATACGTTTTTCCGTTAAAAGAATTAAATACTACTGTTTTCTCGTCAGGAGTCACGCCAAGACCCCGCCACCAATAATAAATTCTCCGCTTGGTATACAGGATTTTCTTCCAGCACTTTCGAAAACGTGGGTGCGTTTTCGAATACTGAGCCAAGCGTTTCTTTATCGGGCTTTTAAAGAATCTCCGAATCAGTTTTCTCCTCTTTTTCCGAATTTTCTTTATAATCTTCATCTTTTAACTCCTACTTCTTTCCCAGATCCTTTTTAATCTGTGTTGTGGAAATCTCCGGTGTACGTGGAAGATAAACCACGTCACAGTATTCTTTTAAAAAGTCAAACTTTCCTTCCCAGTCATCTCCGATTACGAACGTGTCCACCTTGAATTCTTTCACATCCGAAATCTTCTGCTCCCAAGACTCTTCCGGAATAACCAGATCCACATAACGGATCGCTTCCAGCAAACTCTTTCTCTCCTCATAGGAGAAATAGCATTTCTTCTGTTTTTCATTCCAGTTAAATTCATCGGTAGACAAAGCAACTATCAGATAATCTCCAAGTGCCTTGGCTCTCTGCAGTAATTTGACATGTCCATAATGAAGAAGATCATACGTTCCATACGTGATTACTTTTCTCATTTTTTTCTCCTTTTTATACCTTTCACCCTCCTGTTTCCTGTATACCTGGTAAATATAACTTTTTTCAGAGGGATTTTTCGTTTCTGTCTTTCATCGAATACACATCATCTTTACCATTCTGCAAATATCTTCGCTGCATGGTTTTTGTATTTTATTAAATTTTCTTTCAATTTTCTTTCGATTTTCGACATAATTCATTTCATTATACAACAAACCCTCTATGGAATTCAAGAACTCTGCATAACTTTTCGGTTTTGGTCCCGGAGTTACCTCATCGTAATCAAAATTAAACCCCCGTGTCTTCAGATATGCTTCCCGGTCATATGGTAAAAATAAAATCGGACGTTCCAGCAACAAATAATCAATATAAATACTAGAATAATCTGTGATCAACAGATCAAACATCGCCAGTACTTCCATAATATCTTCTATCCTGTCCTCATTCAGAAAGCGAATCCGGCTTCCCGGACGATCTAATGCCTTTAGCCACTCATATCCTTCTTTCTCATACAGATGCATACGGATACACATAATACACTGATTTTTTTCCAGAAAATTCTGTAACTGTTCTACCGCTCTTCCACGGTTTTCTCCGTAGAATTCCTCAAACGGAAACAGTCTGGTTTCCCCATCATCCCGGAATGTAGGCGCATATAGAAGCAAAGAATCAAATTCCGGAAGCTTTTCTTTTTGAAAAATCTTTTGCATTTGTTTCCGGACATTTATTTTTTCAAATAACTTATCATTTCTTGGCTGTCCCCACACTTTGACTCTTTCCTGTTCCACCAGAAAACTTCTGCTCATCACCGGAATCAGCTCTTCTGAAGTAGTAACAACTGCTTCATAATTATCCGCAAACAGATATTTGTAGTACAGCTTTGTCATCCATCCCAGATTTTCCTGCTCCATCCCGATTTTTTTTAACGGTACCCCATGCCACAGATTGATAATACAATATTTTTTTCGAAATCCCATCCCATACAACGGCGGTGCAGTGGACGTAAACCAGACTTTACATTCCAGCACTTTTCGTATTCCTTCCATAGTGCTGGTATCAATAATAGACTCTTTCCCAAAACACTCCTGCAGTTTTTTTCGTTCCACCGGATCTTCCATTACATAAAATGCCTGAATCTCCGGATGGTATTTCTTTACATATTCAAAAAGCGCACTGGAATTATAATTGAATGCCCGGTTATGCACTGAAGAGAACACCCATTTTTTCTCATTGGGTTCCTCCGAAGTCGTAATTCTGGCATAACTGGTTTTCAGTAAATTCTCTATTTTTTTCATCATAAAGACATATTCCTTATTTTCTTTTCCACACCATTGCTATACAGGCAAACGGTGCCGATAATAAAGCCTGCATTCCTTCTTTTACAAATGCCGGATACTGTCGGTTTCTAAGATACGTATACCCAAGTACCATATGATGGCGCATACAAATTTTTCTTTTTTCTCCCCATCTCATATCTGCCCAATATTTCTTTTTATGTGCAAATAACCGATTTTCACCTTCAATTTTTCTTTCTCGGCTGGACATCCCCTCAGATTCTGTATGCACCAGTGCCTTCACATCACATCTTGGAAGGTAGCTGACTGTTCCGTGATTCCGAATGACTTTCTCCATCAGATAGAATTCATCCCCAAGGTCAATCGGTGGAAATCCTCCTGACTTCAGCAAAAACTCCCTTTCGAACATCAGTGTATCCGTTCCTGTCATATGATACAGATAATGTTTTGCCAGCAAATGTTTCTCTTCCTGTATGACCCCCGGGTTCAGATAATTTCTTTTCCGCACTTCCTCTAATCTTCCATCCTCGCGATACAGAGCCAGATCGGTAATAGATACATTTGATTTCACACACTGCATATGACGCACCTGTTGCTCTATCTTCTCTTTTCTGTATTTGTCATCGTCATCAAGAAATGTAATATACATCCCGGATGCTTTTTCTATACCACGGTTTCTCGAGGTCGCCGACCCTTTATTGGTTTCATTCACCACATACTTTAAGGAAATCTGATATCTTCTCTGGAATCCTTCAACAATTTTCTTTACTCTGGCATTCCATTCCGAATCTGCATTATCATCCACAAGAATAATCTCCTGGTTCTTCCATGTCTGTCTTGCAAGACTTTCCAGTGCACAGCTTAATTCTCGCTCTCTGCGATATGTTGCCATAATAACCGACACCAGTGGTGTATCATTTACTTTCTTCTCCGCACCTTCCTGAACTCCATCTCTTCTTAAAACAGCAAGTACCGTCAGGAACAGACATTTCAGATCCATCCAGGTACTCTGGTGTTCTACATAATATCCATCCAGTTTTGCTTTTTCGGAAATACTGATCGTATCTCTTCCATGTATCTGTGCCCAACCGGTAAGCCCCGGTAATACATCATTTGCTCCGTATTTCTCCCGTTCTTTCAGAAGGTCGTACTGATTCCAGAGTGCCGGTCTTGGTCCTACAAGACTCATATCTCCTTTTAAGATATTCATCAGCTGTGGCAGTTCATCCAGACTTGTAGCTCGTAAGAATTTTCCTGATTTCGTAATGTACTGATCCGGATTTTCCAGAAGATGAGTCGGTACGTCCTTGGGAGTATCTGCACGCATCGTCCGAAACTTCAAAATTTCAAAATATTTCTGATGAATGCCAACTCTTTTTTGGCGAAAAAAAACCGGTCCCGGAGAATCTATCTTTACCCATATCGCAATTCCAGCCAGAAGTGGCGCACAAAATATCGTTGCCGGCACCGTAATCACATAATCTAACCATTTCCTGTTATCTCTCATCACTCTTTAAAAAACGGAAACTGTGGTTCTGTTTTTCCATCAGTTTCCGTTCTCACCTCCATACCTTTTTGGCGCTTCCACGCTTATTATTTCTTCTTTGATTTCTCTCCTGTTTCCTGATACTGATATGTCTCTACAATTTCTTTTACCGACTCACGAATATGATTTCCATCCTGAT
>OGWX01001774.1_pt1 | contig 13831 bp, 15 predicted proteins | sample 1576151 | NCBI WGS metagenome assembly OGWX01 (sample SAMEA3541591, study PRJEB24748) | human gut metagenome | biome: human gut; feature: human-associated habitat; material: faeces | place: China | collected 2012
GTAGCTGTATTAGCTCTTAAATCACCTATATCTGCTTGAACTGCACTTAATTGTTCAATAGAAGCTTTACTTGCTTCTAAGTTTTCGATTTTGGCATTCACAACACTTAAATCAACAACAGAAACAACTTTAGCTTCAAAATCTACAATTTGCTCAGTTGTAATTCCATCTACTTTACTACCGTTTAAAGTTCCATCTTCATTTAATACAGAATCAATATTTTCCGCCATTGCATCATTTCTCTCTTGTGATTCTTCAAAAGTCAACAATCCATTTGATAATGTAGCTGTATTCCGTTCAGGTTCTAACGGATACTTAGCTATTTCGACAATACGATGTACTTCACGAATTTCTTTACCAGCACTTAAAAGAGTTACAGAATCTCCTATCCCATACTCTAAAAAAGAGTATTCATTAGATAAAGAGGCTAAGTCAACAACTTCTAATTCATAAGTACTCTTTGGTTTACAGAAATCATTAAGTTTAAGTCTTGCATCCTCTAATAACTGTTGTACATTTTCGTAGCGTTCATCTATCCAAATCTTCGATACTAGCTTACTAGTATAAGAGTAATCCTCAATGTAATCTTTGCCACCATTAATACTAGCAAATGTTAGACCATCTTTGCCTCGTACATATAACCTTGTTGCAAAACTTCTAGAATCACTTTCAACATGAATTGTTGTAAGATTAAATTCATCACTGAAATAAACTCCTTTATCACTTCCAATTTTATCTGCTAATGTGATCATTCGTTTCTTGGCATCAAATTTAACCTCAACATCCCATTTAGTTAAGCAATTCTTAATGATTTCATAACTATCCATCGCTTTTAAATTAATAGTACGTTTTTTTTCATTTACTCCACCATCAATAACTGTCCATCCCGTTCCCGCAATAGCCAACTTAACTGTTTCAACGACATTGGCACGAACATTGCTAAATCCTTCAGACCATATCTTGCTTGTCAATGATTCTAAGTCTAACTCACAAGTATATCTAATAACAGTTTGTTGATCATTGATTATTTTTACAATATATCGATTGTCTAATGTTTCAATATAACATTCCTCTTTAATTTGCTTGCAATATGGATCATTACGATACAAAGAGAAGGAAATAGTGGAACTACCGTTTTTGAGTTTTTCAAGAATGACAAAATCTTTTAAATTTTCTAACAATCCTATCTTTGTATTTTCAACATCAAATAACGTTAACACTATACGCCTCCTCTCTAAGCATATCTTGGATGATACTTCATAATGACTGTGACATTAGCTCTATTCAACGAAATAGTATGTGATCCGGGTTTAAATTTATTTACTCCATCGCTGGTGACTGTTTTATTCACCCCATCTACTATAACAGTTTTATTTGCCGTAAGATTTTTTAATATAACATCATTAATTGCAAAATCTATCAAATCACTTTTTGGGGTTACTTCATAAGTAACATCCGCCATCGCTGTCCCTTCAATAGTAATAACATTACTTAAATTATTCAAAGGGATGGATTTTTCTATCCCTCGTTTTACCGCCTTAAAATTATAAGTAGCAATGCTTGCTACTTCATTAATCTTCTCCACCACAACTTGATTTTCGTAAGCACAAATATATTCGATTTCAGAATCTACCTCATCTAATATAATAAGTGGATTCTCCATCAAAGCATTTAATTGGCTTTTCCTTCGCTCAATGCCAGCCGCACTCTCATCTTCAATATAAATATCTATCTCTAAGTTTGACCACCCGTAATTACCTTCTAAAATAATTGGATAAATTACTCCATTATCCCAAAAGCTGCGCCCATTATATTGAGAAGGAGTATATCTGTACCGCAACAAATAACAACCAATACTTTTTATATTAATTCCATTTATAATCACCTTGGTCTCACTCCTTTCATTAATTGTTTGCTCATACCAGGTGCTAGCTCTCCAATTAAGGTATTTTTATCTAAATAAACTTTTAAATCTTGAAACTTCTCTAATAATTCTGCTAATTTTTCTAATCTATCTTCAACACCTTTAGTTGAGATAGATTGAATAGTTTGGGTATCATCATTTAAAGAAGCATAACGTGAAATATCATCACTAGGATTAAACCCAGTATTAAATGCAGTCATATTGTACAAGGCGTCATTAAAAGTAACAATTCCTTCATCTGAAAACATCTGAGCACGCGCCATCCTTCCATTTGATGCAGAAGTCCCATAAACTTCAGTACGCTTACGAGTTGTTTCGTTAATTATAACTTCTACTGTTTTTCTGCCTGGAACAGCATCAACTTTCTGCTTTAATGTTTCAAAGCTATTAATCGGACCTTTCACATTAGTCGTCGTTATCTCAGAAGCATTTTTAATATCTTGCCCCATTGAAATGGCATTTCTACCGACTTCTTGTTGTTCTAGAACAAGGTTATTTAAATCCCCACCTGCTTTTTCACTCATCTCATTGTAATATCCCGTCACATCGCCAAGATCCTCACCTGCATTTTTGACTAATACCTGCATCTCCGTTTCATGGCTTCTTGTAATACCACTCCACATCTGAGACCAAGAACCTCTTATTTCTCCGGTTTCGTAATTAATAACTCTAGATAACTCTGGGTAAGCCTTACCAAGTTCATCAACAATTCCCATCTTTTGTTCATGTGCAATTCTAATCTCTTCATTCTTGCGAGTTTCTGCATCTGATAACATTTTCTTACGTTCATCTTGAGTGAGGGTTGTTAATCCTAAAATATTTTTAACTTCAATATCGTAAGCCTCATTAGCAGCACTTATCTTTTCATCTTTCACTACATTTGCATCCTGAATGATTTTCGATGCTTGTTCAGCTCTTAAACTCTCTTCTAACGCTCCAAAGTTTTGAGCTAAAACAAGTAACTCTTCACCCTTATCAATTGAATTCTGAATTTCTGATGCTGTACTTTCCGCAATGATTTCTTGTATTCGATTCATTGCTTCTTGAGTATTTGTAATCTTTCCTTCTGCCAAGTCACTCATGATTTGTAATACTTCTTGCTTGTTAGCTTCGTGATGGCTAACACCCTCACCTAGTGCTTCTTGTTCCGCTAATAATAATCGATAATAATAGTTACGTTGTTCTCCCTCTGACTCTTCATACTTTTGTTGAAGCCAATCTAAGCGCTCATTACCGGTAGTTTGTTCAAGTTCAATCAATTCGTCAAAATGAGTAATATAGTTTGTTTTTAAAGCTTCTAATCCCTCTGTCGTGATTGTTTGTTGATTATTCATCATCTGTTGGGTTTGCTGACTTAATTCATCCCAATCACTTCGAATAGTACTAACCATTTGGGAGGTAGCAGATGACAAACCATCTATATTTTTTAGTGTTTCATCAAAACTAAGCACCGCTGTTTCTTCGGCATGTTTGTTTAATAAAACAAAACCTGTTATTGCTCCTGCTAAAGCCAACCCTACTGGTCCTGTTAAAACAGAAATCAAACTCCCTAATGCACTTGTTAGTCCACCAGCTCCAGCTATAGTAGTAACTAGTCCGCCTGTTGAACCTCCTACACTAGTGAATCCACCACTTAACGGACCTAATGCAGAGCTTAACTTTCCAACAACAGTAAGTACTGGACCAATAGCTGCACTCAACAGTCCCATTTTAACGATGAATTCTTGTGTGCCTTCATCCAACGAACTAAACCACTCTATGATTTCCGTTACCTTTTTGACTAGCTTTGTAAACATCGGAACTAAATTTTCTCCCACTACTATTAACAACTCTGAAAAAGCTGATTTTAATTTATTTAAATTTCCTTTAACGTTGTTATTCATAGTGTTCGCCATTTCTTGTGCAGAACCTTTATAATTCGTAGTAGCTTCGGTTAATTTATTAAGATCTTCTTCAGTAGTATTAACCAAAGCCATCATACCGCTCATTGCTTCAGTTCCTACTAAAGTGGATATCACCTGAGCTTGTTGAGTTCTTTCAAGTCCTGAAATACCATTTTTAAGTGACTCAACTGTTGCCATCAAATCAACAGAACCATCTTCAGCAGTTTGAATAGCGATGCCATATTCCTCCATCGTGTTAGCCGCTGCTTCCGATGGTTTAACTAATTGATTAAGAGCCGTTCTTAATGATGTACCAGCCTGTGATCCTTTGATACCATTGTTAGCTAATATTCCCAACGCTAAGGCAGTTTCTTCTGCGCTAATACCTAACGATGCAGCTGCTGGAGCGATATACTTAAATGACTCTCCTAACATTGACACATTAGTATTTGCCGACCTTGCAGTGTTAGCCAGCAAATCTACGAAGTCTTGTGTATCACTTGCTTTTAAACCGAAAGCAGTTAATGCATCAGTGACGATATCACTAACATTCGCCAAATCCTCGCCACTTGCCACCGCAAGACTTAATACACCATCTAATCCATCAATAATTTGGGTAGTATCCCATCCAGCCATGGCCATATAATTCATGGCTTGTGCTACTTCTTCAGCAGAATAAATAGTGCTCTTCCCCAGCTCTCTAGCCTTTGCAGTAAGAAGCACCATTTCATCACCTGTAGCACTTGTTGTTGCCTGAACCTTACTCATAGCACTCTCGAAATTAGCAAACTCTCTAATCGCAAGAGTTCCAATTCCTGTTAATGGTACTGTTAAATACTTAGTGAATTTTTTCCCTAAATCTTCTACCCTTTTAGCCGAATCAGTTACAGTATTCTCAATCTGTTTAAACTCTTCATTTACTTTATTTTTAACTCCAATATTTAACCATAATGTGCCTAAATCTGCATACGCACTCACAACATCACTCCTTGTCGTCGCAGAATTCCATCAGCATATCTAAATCACAATCCGTACGCTCCATATACTCAGATAGTTTTAATAACTCTTGACCTTCTTTTGAGTGTCTTAACTTTAAAATAAATGCCTTCTTTAGTGCTAGAGCGAAAAGATCACACGGTAGATTTAACGCATCAACAAGAGATAAGTTACAGTAATCTGCAACCATTTTAACCTCTTCAATCAATTCTCTATCCATTGGACTATCCGACCCTATTGGTAAAGAAGGCAATTTTAGTTTGGGTTTGATAAAGTCTCCTCAACAAACTCCCGATAAGCTAATAATAAGGCATTAATCATTTCAATTTCGCCAAAATAAGTTCTAACATAGTCTAAGTCAAATTTAACTTTACTTCGATTATTATTAAGAATTTCAAGAATTAAGTCTTCTAATAAATCAATGTATTCTATCTGTCGCTCGTGACTAACCTCTTCTCCCTTAACTTCCATAGCCGTTAATTGGATTTGTTCTTCAATACATGCCATTAACTTAACCTTAAGTCGCTCAGATGACTTATTAATCTTTATCAAATTCCCACAAGGTAACGCCACCGTTAAATATGAACCTACGAATTGATTTAAATCTAGGACTTTACCCATACCGTTTCCTCCTTAAGTTTAGAAGAGCGTTATTTCACGCTCTTTTGTTTTGATAACATCGACGCTTTTTCTTTTGAAATCTTAAAAAGTCGGCCTTTATTATCCATAGGTGCTGCACTAAACTCTGCATTAGTTGTTGATTCCTTCTCAGGATTAAATGCTAGTTCAAATCCACTCGATGGAATACCAACCATAGTTGTTCTAACTTTTAATCCTGTATCCATCGTATGGACAAACCTTAATACATACTGTTGAATCGTCATTCCACCACCAACTTCTAATGTATCTTCTTCACCTGAGGTATTGAATGCTGCTCCTAAGCATAGCTTTGCAATTTCACCCAAATCAAACGATAAAAAACCACTCTTAAAAGTTGCTTCTTCAGCTGTAATTAATGACTTCTTCATTCGTCGCATATCATCCGTTGTAGAATAAATAGTCGGCTTATACGTTAACGTTGCCCCACCTTTAATTCCGCCAATTCGATTACTTTCTATTTCGATGTCTTCATTTTCAGGGATAGTTCCAGTATAGGCCACAATATATAAATCACCTGATCCTAATAACATCTCTTTCTCTTGTGCCATTTTTACTCACTCCTATACTTAATTTGATAGTTAGTAATGCTCTGATTCAGTTCTCCAATAGGTAACGAACTTTGACCATTAATAAAAGCACTTGTTACACCTGGAACGGGAGAACCATCACCAAATGCAATGAGTGCTTTTTTTATTTTTTGATTAATATTTTCTATTTCCATCTTATCTCTTGATATCACCCTTAGTTGATAAGATGCTGTTACAACCTGACCATCATCACTCATTACCTTCCAATCGTATGCGACTCCTCTATCTCCTTTAATAATAGATGGTAATGGTTTGATTCCAGTAGCTACTTCCGTAGCATTTAAGAGTCGTTGAATCATCATTGTTTTAACACCTCTTTAAAAGTAGTAAAAATATCATTTTTCTTCTCTTGAATAGCATCTGTAATAAATGGTTGTGGTTTTTGTCCTACAGTCTTATGCCAATTCCCTTGGGCATCTTGATACGACCATGGATCTTCACGACCATCCCCATTTATAGCGTAAACACCTGTCCCTTGGTGAACATAAGGTGCATATTCAAGATTAGAACCTACTTTTCCAATAAGAGCATCTTCTTTAATCTCTATTGTATGAGTGATTGATGCTCTTAAGATTCCATCATCTACTGGGCAATTTTGTTTAGCCTTATTTTCAACTATCAACAACGACCTCTCCATTGCGATATTAGCTAAAAACTCAAAATTGCTCGCCTGTTTACATATATTATTTATCACATCACTTAGCCCTTCAACCTCAAATTCACTCATCATACTCCACCTCCTTCATCGTGATTTGAGCAAGCCGAGTGGTGTTATCCACCTCTTCAATAAAGAATTCCTTACTTTTACTCTTAAGAGTCATCCCTTTTTTTAGACCCTTGAAAAGTGTTAAACCTAAATGCTTGAGTTCGGTGTATTGTGTACCATCTTTGATATTTTTTATTTCTTTCGTCACTATCACCATCTTAAGTTTTTTGAAAAACACAGCTTCATATTTTGGAGTATTGAGTTCATCATACCCCACTAATTCAGGGCGGTATATCTCACACGTTTGTTTCAACATACTAACCCTCCTTTTACTTCGGCAACTTGCGTTTGCTTCTCAACTGCTTTAGTTCCTCAACTGTTAAGATATTCTCATGAAGCGACTGACTAAATCCGTTATAGCTCTCGCTCTTAATTCCTGCCATGCTGAAGGTATTATATTTAGCCATTGCCATTTTTTTTACGATAGAAGCCAAAGAATTCGGTAAAGGATTATCACCATAATTAAGATAATCCTTTATCTCTACAATCGATTCGGTTACATAATCCCTCATCAACTCCTCATCGAATTCTTCATCTAATCTTATGGCTAGCGAACGTAATATTTCATCGACCATAAAATCACCTCTTACATAGTTGTATCTAATGTATCGACATAAAACGAATCAAGCTTATTGTCTAATCCATTTGGCATTAGGAACGTATCCCAGAATGCACGATTTTGGTATAACCACCCATCACCTTTAGTGTGTTGACCTGGTTTAAACGCATAGATAGAAGCAATCTTAGGTACAAATAAAGCTGTCATTGGTGTTGCTACTAACACGTTGATGTCTTTAGCGGATGAATGAGCAGCAAACCCATTATCATATGTAAATTTAGTTTTGAATCGTTCATCGTCAATCACCTCAATTAACGTCACACCATCTAAATTAGTAATACGAGTGTTAATAGATGCACCTAAACCACTAATTGAAGTTGGATTAATAACTTTGGCAAAGTCTTTTGACAATTCTAAACATGTCATAACATGTGTAGATACATAGGCGATTAACGCACCTTTTGCTTTATAACGTTTTAAACCTTTATTTTTGAAAATATTTTTCAAGTAACTCAATACATTCTCAGGCGTAATTTCAGATTCCTTAGTAGTTGAGTGTTGTCCACTTGTAGCTAAAGCTTTTGTCGCTACTGTCGAGAAGAATTGAGCATCCATCTCAGGCACTGCTTGCGTTTTAATGAATATCTCAGAAATATTCTGAATAGATGCCGTCGAATTTGTTTCATCAACATCTGCCTTGTCAATTAAAAATTCAATGTCACGATCATGCATAACTGTAAATGGAACATCATTTTGTGAATATGTCCCCTGATTCCATCCACCTTCACGACTATGGTTTTTATAACCACTTGTTCCCATTTGAGTGAAGTGGAATGTCTTAGCATTTAACCATTTCACATTTGAACGAATAAATGGAGAGATATATGTATCTCCTATGATAATATCTAATAAATTTGGCTGCCATTGTTCTGCATAATTTAAAGTCATTTTAACTTCCTCCTAATAATTAATTTCTAAATCGATTCCAAGGTTGTGCTACTGCCCCTTGATTATCTGCACTTGTTTGCCAGGCATTCGAGTTGGTTTGCGAACTAAAACCTGTATTATTAGGTGTTTGTCCACCTAACTGCGCTTGAAATAAATCCGAATAAGACTCTTTGATAGTTTTAAACTGACCCTCTAGACCTTTAACAGTTCCATCTTCATTAACCTCTAACTTGTCGCGTTCAAATTGAGCTTTTAATAACTCAATATGTTTAGCATTATTAGTCGTTAATAACTTCTCAATTGCATGATCTAACGTGAGATTTTTAACCTTTGCTTCACTCTCTTGTTGTAATGTTTGAATTTGAGTTTCATACTCAGTCAATTTCTTCTGCAAATCTTCATTTCCTTTAGTTGCTTTCTTTAAGTCTGCAATCGTTGAATTAGCAGTTACTAATTGAGTTTCTAAATCTTCCTTTTGAGTTTTTAACTTATTGTAACGCTCGTCCACATTCTCATTACCAGAAATGTAGAATTTGTTTTCTTTCATTCCATCAAGAATTGACGTTACTTGTTCTTCACTGACAATCCCCTTTAAAAATTCTTTAAAGTCCATTTCAATCCTCCTAATTACGCCTTTTACGTGAGTTGCTCCACGAATTAAGATTTAGGTCGTTTGTTCTTTTACGCCTGCCTACGGACCTAAAAAAGGCAAAATAAAAGCACGTACTCAAAGTACACGCTTATTGTTTATTCAATTATTTCTATAACCGGTACATAAGTGCATCGACAATTAGGATGCAAGGGAAGAATTGGCGCCTCATCAAATTCCATAATCTTCTGATGATAATTTCCGCACGTTTCACAAGTACGCTCATCCTCCGCTGCCCAATATTGAAGTTGATTAACTCCTGCATCTTGATAGGCTTTTTTTGAACTCTCATTAAGATAATGCATCCGTTCTGTTCTGACCAACCTTAGACAAACATCAAAGTTTTTCTCTACTCGTAAAGATAGTTCCTTTGCAATTTCAACTGTTGTCTTACCTTGTATAAATCCACGAGTAAGAACTTCATTTAAATTAAACTCCAACAAGCTCTTATTTCGCCATAGTCTATCACTGAAATTAGCACCCGACCATGGGTTATCCATCATCATCTTAATTAATTCTTCATTAGGAAGTGCAAAATCATTTCCAACTATTTTCACAATAACATCTTGATATTGATTAATAATTGCCTTATGAATTTGTTCTTCAGTGAATCCTTTGATTTTTAACATTAATTCTTCAGTGATTTTACTCATTTTCGATTTTAATTCACTCAGTCGCTTCTGATTATGCTGATTAGATAACGATGGATTACTTTGCATTTTAATAGCAATCTTAGCAAGTTCTCGCTCTACTTGGTCTATGGCTTGTTGATAGAACTTTAACAACTTTTTATTCTCTTGTTCCAAATCGTTATAACGTTGCCAGGTGATTTTAGATACTCGATTAATCCAATATTGATTACTCTTCATTTGTATCTTCCTCTACACCAGGAATGGTGTCTTCCAGTTTAGATAAAGCTTCTTCTTCCTCGATAGCAATTTGCTCCAACTCTGCTTCAACATCCTTTATCCAAGGGTGGTTAGTAACGATTGTTTTCTTGCTTAATATCCCCATTGAATTTTGACAATTAGTAATGACCTCTGTTTCATTAATCTCCATGTCCCGATTAAATACGATATCAATATCATGAGTTTCTGTGACAGATTGGGATTCGCCTAAATAGATATTGATGAATTGTAATAATTTCTCAAATCCTAACTTAAACTCAACCTCTAACGCATTACATTTTAAATCAAGTGCTGCATACATGAATTTAAGTGCTACTCCTGAAGGCGCAGAACCAAACTTATCTAAATCCTTATTGATACTCTGTCCATCCTCTGTAATATCTCGCTTTAATTGTTCATAATGCTCTCGAAGTGCAGTGATATCCATATCCGGTGTTAGCGTATCTACTGAACCATCATCATCTACCTTAATTGCCCTAAATAAATTTAAATCCTTCATAAATTCATTTAAATCAGCTCCGCCATAACCTTTTAAAATATAGATTAAATTCTTAACTTCTTCAATGTAATTAGCAGCTTCACTTCGTGTCATATCATAAGCGTCTACTAGTGATTTAATAAATTTCAAATCACATATTTCAAATCGATTGTTTTTAAATGGGATAAACGGAACAGTTCCCCACGACTTCCACTTACCATTCTTCTGATAATGAGAAATAGGGCCGTTGTCGTCGTAATTCATATCCGTGTAAGGGATTAGCAATTGCGATTCTAGTCGGTAGTATTTAACATCCCTAGTAGTCCACACTTCAACATTCGTGACTTTCTTACGATAATTCCCTTCCCAAACCATAATATCATAAACTCTGATCATCGCTTCTAATTCGTCATGACTGTTATCTTTCCATAATGGAATACACTGTTCACTCGGAATCATCATCATTTTAAGTTTCCCCTGCTGGTCAATATATACCTGCAACCAAGCAATCCCCTTATTAGAAACCTCATACCCCAATGATGCTAAATCATATTGAAACTTTTTCCCTAGAATAGATTTAACAGAAGCAAGGTATTTATCATTCTCATCACAATCACACTCTAAGCTATATGGTCTTGACATCAAATAAGATACTTTCTCTTCCACCATATTATGATATTTAGCGTGAGCAAGTTTGTTATTAGCCTTCCATTTACTAGTAACATCTAGCTCTCTATCTTTAATGTCGTTTTCAACTTCAAAATAACGAGCTCCGTCTAACATCCACTTGCGTTGAGAAGAATTATTAAAATCATGAATTAATTCAATAATCCTCGCTTCATTTAACGACTGATTATCCTGCATAGCCAACATACCTGCCTTTACCCCTTTCATTACTGTGCGATAAAAATCTTTAAATCCCATGTCGCACCTCCTCTATTTCAATACTGAAATACCACTTGATTTTAAAATCGTATAGCAATAATATCTCACCGCATCCATAGCGTGGTCATTGTCTTTAATTGGCTTATCTTCTCCACGATTAGCTGCTTTCTCGTCCCAAACATAAGAATTAAACTCTTTAATCGTGTTTGTGCATTTTTCACTAAAGAAGATTTTGCACTCGCTCAATAGACTTGCAGTAAATCGAATACCGTCAAGCACATCATTCTTTGCTTTCTTAATGTTGAATTTACGTTTTTTCAACTCTGCAATAAATGAAGCGGCACTCGGGTCAACAACGATTCGCCTTATCTTGTAGCCTTGAGTGAATTCTTCTAAATCATCAGCAAATTCACTGTCTGTCTTTTGAACGCCTTTGTCACGTCCTGAGTAATAATACTCTTTAATGCAATAACTAGCTTCTTTCGTCTTTAACCATAATAAAAAGACTGTAGCGTTCTGAGTACCGTAGTCAATCGACACATAATACTCACCTTTTAAATCATCTACAATCTCTTTTAAATGCTTGCCAGTATCAAACATGCTATAAATAACACCTTCGGCAACCACCCAAAGCCCTAATATATAACGTTTAAAGAAGATTCCTGAATACATCTTACGATAACGTTCTTTAACACGTTCTGAAAGCGATAGGTTATCGTCCATCGTGAAATGCAAATAAAGAATATTTTTGTCTACTTTTTTATCTATCCACTCGACTTTAAACCAGTGAAATGGACCATCAGGATTGCAATTAAACCAATATTTCGAGCCATCAACCGAACAACGACCTGTTGCCTGATTGACGAATGATTGGGGCATTAATGCAACTTCATCAAAGAAACATCCAGCAAGCGTAATCCCTTGAATTAAATCTTGCGAACGCTCATCCTTACCACCAAAAATATAAAAGTAATTAACCACTTCACCTCTTTGCACTACTAGCAAATTATCAGCTCGTTGGTCTGTTACTCTATATCCTCTTGAAACTAGCATTAATTTAAGCCAAAATAATACGTTCCGTCTGAATGAACCTATTGTCTTACCACACATACCGAAATTTTGCCCATCAAAAGATTCCATAGCCCACAATACATAACTCAATGACATTGATACAGTTTTACCACTACGAATAGCACCATCCGCTATAATGCCATCTTTAGTATGTACTGGTGAGTTAGGCATCCACCACGTTAATATCTTCTTCTGTTTTTTAGAAAATGGTTGAAATTTAAATTTAGCTTTCTTCTTATTCTTCATCATCCCACACACTTTCCACTTTGGCAGATAAAGCAGCAATAAATCCATCATCTTCAATTTCTTCATCATCAGGCGCATCTTTGCGTTTCATGATCGCTAACTTCTCGCGTTCCATTTCTAGCTTTTCTTTAACATCGAACGAAAGTAGCCCCATGTTTTTAGCAAGAAACTCAAGGGCTCTCATCTTATCAGCGAGTTTGACCTTAACGCCATCCTTACCTTGCGAGACCTCGGTGATAATTGTTCCATCTACTCCACACGATTCCTTAAGCTTTACTGTGTTGATCATTCTAGTGACTGGATTACCATCAACTACTAACGGACCAAAAGCACCCATAACAGGAACTTCTTCACGACCAAATGATAAATAATCCGTTACATCAGCAAATGCTATGTCGATATACTTTTGAAGTAAATCTTCAGTGGTTAAGAAGGCTCCGTTCATTCGTTCTGATTTAAGCTTTTTAATCTCTTCTTCTATCTTAGGCTTTCTTAGGCACTTGCAACCTTCAACCATTGCAGTTGTATAGTCACAATCATATGCTTTCTGATATGCTTTAGTCGCATTAAACAACTTTACATAATAAATACAAAAGAGCCTTTGCTTATCCGTTAATCCATCACTAGCAATGACTTCTTCAACTTCTTTTGCAATCGGCTCTTTTTTCTTTTTATTGTGCTTCTTTTCTTTCGGAGTACTCCGTTCATTTATTTGGAGTACTCCGTTTAATTTAGAGATCCATTTATCTTTTGTTTTCCACCCTGATACAGTCTTCTCAGATATACCAAGAATATTAGCAATCTCTCTATTCTGTATCTCTCCATTGGATTCTTTGTATAGCTCAAAAGCCTTATCTCTATTTGGACTTCTTTCTCTCGCCACCTTATCACCTCACTTTATTGCATGAAAAAACACACGTCCTGGGAACGTGTGCAAAAACATTGGGATGGGATTTAAGATTACTGATGTGTTATCAAGACATCAATCTTTTTTAGGGTAGTGCTTGTGGTTGGCTCTGCCCCAACTTCTCGCATCACTTTGGCGCGTCTTTACTCACATAAGCTACACAAGCATGTGCTTAGAACAAAATGCTCTAAGCTGTGAAAAAATCAAACAAAGGAGGTTATCACTGATGGCAATGAATTCACATCAATCAACTTCAAAACGTATCGTACACGGCGCCCTTTCGGGCATTTTTGGTGCTTCCTACAGGACTCGAACCTGTGGTCAATCGGTTATGAGCCGATAGCTTTAACCATCTAAGCTAAGG
>OGWX01001798.1_pt1 | contig 13717 bp, 10 predicted proteins | sample 1576151 | NCBI WGS metagenome assembly OGWX01 (sample SAMEA3541591, study PRJEB24748) | human gut metagenome | biome: human gut; feature: human-associated habitat; material: faeces | place: China | collected 2012
ACAACGCCAAACGGGGTGGAAGGAAGCAGCCGGATCTGGTCACGGATGATCTGCAGCAGAAAATCCACAGTGTTTTCCCGTTCCGTCATACGATTATACTGATGCAGCCGACAGTTTTGTCCCAGTAGGTCGCAGATCATCAGTACTGTGCGCTCCACGCCAAGATCTAGTGTGATCAGATAACCGTTCTGGCGGCAGAAACTCAGCAATATGGGCTTCCGGCCGTATTGTGTCTGGTCACTCCCGATTTCTTCGATATATTGTTCATCCAGCAGATCCTGCACGATGGCAGATATCGTTGCTTTGGTAAGTCCTAACTTTTTCGAGATGGCGGCCCGGGAGAGAGGACCGTCATTGATCACGGTCTCAAGAACCAGTTTTCTGTTCATCTCGCGGATTAGTTCTTTGCTTCCTGTAACCATAGAGGTACCTCCGTGATGATATATTTACATGTGCTTCCACATGAGTATGTATGTGTTCTTACTGTTTACCATACCATAATTTGTTTAATAAGTAAACAAAATAGAAAAAACTACTTGACGGACTATAGGACAAGTGCTAGAGTGTAATTAGTTTAATAAATAAACAAATACAGAGACGAACATTAAAAATGGCAGATTACATAGTCTGAAGGAGGAATAAGATCATGATGAACATGCCGGAAGTAAAATTAGGTATCGTAGCCGTAAGCAGAGACTGCTTCCCGATCACACTGTCCGAGTCAAGAAGAAAAGCAGTGGCAGCAGCTTATAAGGGAGAACTGTACGAATGTCCAACCGTAGTAGAGAGTGAACTGGATATGCAGAAAGCCCTGAAAGAGGTGCAGGAAGCAGGATGTAATGCCCTGGTTGTCTATCTTGGAAACTTCGGTCCGGAGACCGCAGAGACTCTGCTGGTAAAATATTTTGACGGACCGTGTATGGTGGTTGCGGCAGCAGAAGAGCATGGAGACAATCTGGTACAGGGACGTGGAGATGCATATTGCGGTATGCTGAACGCAAGCTATAACCTGCAGCTTCGCAATCTGAAAGCATATATCCCGGAATATCCGGTAGGAACACCGGAAGAAGTCGCTGAGATGATGGAAGAGTTTGTTCCGATTGCAAGAGCCGTTGTTGGTCTGAAAGATCTGAAAATTATCACTTTCGGTCCGCGTCCGCAGGACTTTATGGCTTGTAATGCACCGATCAAACAGTTGTTCAACCTGGGTGTGGAGATCGAAGAAAACTCCGAACTGGATCTGTTCGAAGCATTTCACAAACATGACGGAGACGAAAGAATCCCGGCAGTGGTTGCAGATATGGAAAAAGAACTGGGGGATGGAAACAACAAACCAACCATTCTTCCAAAACTGGCACAGTATGAACTGACTCTCCTTGACTGGATCGAAGCACACAAAGGATCCAGAAAATACGTTGCCATCGCAGGAAAATGCTGGCCGGCGTTCCAGACGCAGTTCGGCTTTGTTCCGTGCTATGTCAACAGCCGTCTGACCGGAAGAGGCATTCCGGTATCCTGCGAGGTAGATATTTACGGCGCACTGAGTGAGTTTATCGGCACCTGCGTGAGCGAGGATGCTGTCACACTGCTCGACATCAATAACTCTGTTCCGAAGGATATGTACAAAGAGTCGATCGAGGGCAAGTTTGACTATACACATAAAGATACATTTATGGGATTCCATTGTGGCAATACCTGCTCAAAGAAGCTGGCATCCTGTGAGATGAAAAACCAGATGATCATGGCAAGAAGCCTTCCTGTCGAAGTAACAAACGGTACCCTTGAGGGAGATATTGCACCGGGCGATATCACATTCTACCGCCTGCAGTCCACTTCCGACAATAAGCTGCGCGCGTATGTGGCACAGGGAGAAGTCCTTCCGGTTGCAACCCGTTCGTTCGGAAGCATTGGCGTATTTGCCATTCATGAGATGGGACGTTTCTACCGTCACGTTCTGATCGAGAAGAATTATCCGCATCACGGAGCGGTTGCATTCGGACATTACGGAAAGGCTCTGTTTGAGGTATTTAAGTATATTGGGGTTCCGATGGAGGACATCAATTACAACCAGCCGGCATCTCTGCCTTATCCGACGGAGAATCCGTTCGCATAAAGAAAAATAATATGGGAATAAGCACCAGCTTGGGCCTGTAGATGTCTGCAGGTTAAGCTGGTGCTTTTTAAATGGGAGTTTCATCCCAAAGATACCCAGTGAAACAGGAAAACTAAAATCATTTGGCAGGTAATTCATCCGGCAGCAATACAGAAAATGACAACAGTACAAAGTAAAAATTCAGATTTTCAAAAAAAGAAAAAGTATGGTATTATAAAACCGGCATCACGGATGCCGGTTCTATAATAAAAATCTGAGGTGATTGTACAATGAAACAGGAAAATTATATACGTGGCATGATAATGATCATTTTGTCGGCATTCTTTTTTGCGTGTATGAATGTGAGTGTGCGGCTGGCGGGAGATCTGTCGTCCGTACAGAAAAGTTTTTTTCGGAATCTGGTAGCTGCATTTTTTGCGGCAATTATTCTTATCAAAAATCATACAGCACCTAAGGTGGAAAAAACACAGTGGGGTTCACTGTTTTTACGCTGTGCATTTGGGACACTTGGAATTCTTTGTAATTTCTACGCGATTGATCACCTGCTGGTGGCAGATGCTTCTATTTTAAATAAATTATCTCCCTTTTTTGCAATTATTTTTTCCTTCCTGTTATTAAAAGAAAAGATAAAACCAGCTCAGGCAATGTGCGTTATACTGGCATTTGTCGGCTGTTTGTTTGTGGTAAAACCGGGGTTTGAAAATGCACATCTGATCCCTGCGCTTATTGGCGTATGCGGAGGACTGGGTGCAGGAATCGCATATACAATGGTGCGGAAGATGGGTACACACGGAGTAAAGGGACCGGTCATTGTGTTTTATTTTTCCTGCTTTTCCTGTATTATTGTGATACCGTGGATCGTATTTCATTATCAGCCGATGTCACTGCGGCAGTTGTTGACGCTGCTTCTTGCGGGACTTTTTGCAGCGGGAGGACAGTTTACGATCACCGCAGCATATACCTATGCACCCGCCGGAAAAATTTCTATTTTTGATTATTCACAGATTATTTTTGCAACATTACTTGGATTTCTTTTATTCGCGGAGATTCCGGATCGATACAGTCTGATAGGATATGGATTGATCATTCTGGCTTCACTGGGAAATTTTCTGTATAACTGGAAACACAAAGATTAAAGGAGTATTCACATGTCGATTATTTCATTTCGGTGTCATACAACCATTCATCTGGCACCATTGGTAAATCAGGAAACCATTCATCAGGATATGGATAGGGGACAGCAGCTTATGTCAAGGATCAATCAGGGAATCCTTAGGGAGATAAAGCCCAAAAACCCACTGGTTGAATGGTATTACTGGACGGACAAACACACAGTTTCGGATGTCACAGAGCATAGTTTGTTTAAGATGGCGCAGGGGATGCTGTCCCCCGTGGAAAATGATAATTACCGGTTGGAAGAGATCGAAGAATTAAATAATGCATGGGCCGTTTATGATAAAAAACTGAACACATTTTTTGCGTTTGACCCGGCAATTACGACATTGCAAAAAGATGAGAAGCGAAACCGTGTGCTGGTGGTCTGTGAAGACAAGGAACGCGGGCTGATTGATGTTATTGAAGCGGGAGCTCTGCTGCTTGAGTGTCTGCGTGCATTTACAGGGATAGAAGAACTTTGCTTTCTTCCGGTCAACCCGGACTACTATATATGGACAGGAATGGTGACAGGGATTGACGGATTGAAGATGCGCAGTAATGGATATGCCGGTACCTGGCTGCTTCTGCAGAGTGAAAGCCAGGTGAAGAAATTGCGGATGCTTGCAACCATTTACAGTATGGATTACCCGGATCTGGTAGATTCGGTTGAACTGGCACGCAGACTGGCAAAGGAGGAAGCCGCAGGGCAGTGCATCCGAAGCAGGCATGGGATCGTGCTGTTTACGGAAGAGGGACTTGTGTATATGGATGGAACAAATCCGGACAATGACTGGGAACTGAAGTATCCAATTTATGAGAATGACTGTTATTATGAGATGTTGAGATTTGCTTACCGGAAACAGGTATCCGGGGAACTGGAAAATTACTGTGCATGGAAAGCCTGGCTGAACAGGAATTTTACTTGACATCTGAAAGAATCATTACTATACTTAAAACCAAAGGTGAAAAACGAAGACGAAGACAGTAACTGTGATAGGAAAGTCAAAGAGAGTTGGAACAGGTGAGAGCCAATACGAGTAATATGACAGTGAAAATCACTTCCGAGTTGCGGATCGAAATCCCAGGAGAGTAGAGTTCGACGTATTTCCAGCGTTATGGGAACGAAGTATGCAAATCCTTTTTGAATACGGGATTTAAGTACATGGTAATCAGGTGGTATAACGTGACCCCGCGTCCTAATTACTGGACGTGGGGATTTTTTATTTCAGAATCATAAATGCAGGAGGAAAATATGTACAACAAAGTAGATACCAATATGAACTTTGTCGATCGCGAAAAAGAAACGGAAAAATTCTGGCGCGAAAATGATATCTTCAAAAAATCCATGGAGAACCGTAAGGAAGGCGAGACTTACACATTTTATGACGGACCGCCTACGGCAAACGGAAAACCACATATCGGACATGTAGAGACACGTACCATCAAGGATATGATTCCGAGATTCCAGACCATGAAAGGAAAGTACGTTCCACGGAAAGCCGGATGGGATACCCACGGTCTTCCGGTAGAAATCGAAGTGGAGAAACTTCTTGGACTGGATGGAAAGGATCAGATCGAAGCATATGGTCTTGAGCCATTCATCAAAAAATGTAAAGAATCCGTCTGGAAATACAAGGGTATGTGGGAAGATTTCTCAAATACGGTAGGTTTCTGGGCAGATATGGACAATCCATATGTCACTTATGATGACAATTTCATTGAGTCTGAGTGGTGGGCGTTAAAGGAGATCTGGAACAAAGGTCTTCTCTACAAGGGATTTAAGATTGTGCCGTATTGTCCGCGTTGTGGAACTCCGCTTTCTGCACAGGAGGTGGCACAGGGCTATAAACTGGTAAAAGAAAAATCCGCAGTTGTTCGTTTTAAGGTTGTGGATGAAGATGCTTATTTCCTGGCATGGACGACAACTCCGTGGACACTGCCAAGTAACGTGGCACTTTGTGTAAACCCGAATGATACCTATATCAAGGTAAAAGCAGTAGATGGTTATACGTATTATCTGGCAGAGGCACTGGCAGACAAGGTGCTTTCTCCACTTCTTTCCAAAGAGGATAAAGAGGCAGGAAAGAAAGCCTACGAAGTGCTTGAAACCTACAAGGGACAGGATCTTGAACGCAAAGAATATGAGCCTCTTTATGCCTGTGCAAAGGAACTGGCAGATAAGCAGGGCAAGAAAGGCTTCTTTGTGACCTGCGATACTTATGTCACGATGTCCGATGGTACTGGAATCGTTCATATCGCACCGGCATTTGGTGAGGATGATGCCAATGTCGGAAGAAACTACGACCTTCCGTTTGTACAGTTCGTAAATGGAAAAGGAGAACTGACTGAGGAGACACCGTTTGCCGGTATGTGGGTAAAGGATGCCGATCCGGAAGTATTAAAGGATTTAAGTGCCAGAAAGCAGCTGTTTGATGCTCCGAAGTTTGAACATGAGTATCCACACTGCTGGAGATGTGACAAGCCTCTGATTTATTATGCAAGAGAGTCCTGGTACATCAAAGAGACTGCAGTAAAGGATGATCTGATCCGCAATAACAACACTGTTAACTGGATTCCGGAATCCATCGGTTCCGGACGTTTCGGAAACTGGCTGGAAAACATTCAGGACTGGGCAATTTCCCGTAACCGTTACTGGGGTACTCCACTTAACATCTGGGAGTGCGCGTGCGGACACAGGGAGTGCATCGGAAGCCGTGCCGAACTGGCAGAAAAGGCTGGTGATCCAAAGGCGGCAGAGGTAGAACTTCACAGACCATACATTGACGCCGTTACGATCAAGTGTCCGGAGTGTGGTAAGGATATGCATCGTGTACCGGAAGTATTAGACTGCTGGTTTGATTCCGGAGCGATGCCGTTTGCACAGCATCATTATCCATTTGAAAACAAAGAAGTGTTTGAGCAGCAGTTCCCTGCAAAGTTTATCTCCGAGGCTGTGGATCAGACCAGAGGATGGTTCCATTCCCTGATGGCAGAGTCTACACTGCTTTTCAACAAAGCACCATATGAGAATGTTATCGTACTTGGACATGTACAGGATGAGAATGGACAGAAGATGTCCAAGTCCAAGGGAAATGCGGTGGATCCGTTTGATGCACTGCAGACATACGGTGCTGATGCTATCCGCTGGTATTTCTATACGGCATCTGCACCATGGATTCCAAAGAGATTCTCCGGTAAGCTTGTGCTCGAAGGTCAGCGTAAATTTATGGGAACGCTCTGGAACACCTATGCATTCTTCGTGCTTTACGCAAATATTGATAAATTTGATGCCACAAAATACAAACTGGAATATGATAAATTATCGGTTATGGATAGATGGCTTCTTTCCAAGCTTAATTCCGCAGTAGCCGGTGTGGATGACTGTCTGTCCAATTATAAGATTCCGGAAGCAGCAAAATATCTTCAGGAATTTGTGGATGATATGAGTAACTGGTATGTCAGAAGAAGCCGTGAGCGTTTCTGGGCGAAGGGCATGGAGCAGGATAAGATCAATGCGTACATGACACTCTACACCGCACTGGTAACCGTAGCGAAGGTAGCGGCTCCGATGATTCCGTTCATGACCGAAGATATTTACCAGAATCTGGTTCGCAGTCTGGATAAAGAGGCACCGGAGAGCATCCATCTGTGCGACTTCCCGGTTGCAAATGAGGCGCACATCGACAAGGATCTGGAAGCGAAAATGGAAGAAGTCCTGAAGGTTGTCGTTCTGGGTCGTGCAGCAAGAAATACTGCTAACATCAAGAACCGTCAGCCGATCGGACGTATGTTCGTGAAGGCAGAGACCGCTCTGCCGGAGTTCTATCAGGAAATCATCCAGGATGAGCTGAATGTGAAGAAGGTAGAGTTCACGGATGATGTCCGTGCATTTACCTCCTACAGCTTCAAACCACAGCTTCGTACCGTTGGACGCAAGTATGGCAAGTATGTAAACGAGATCAAAGAGATTCTTGCAGGTCTGGACGGAAATCAGGCGATGGATACCTTAAATGAAACCGACCTTTTAAGCTTTGAGACGCAGGACGGTACAAAGGTAGAGCTGGCAAAAGAAGATCTTCTGATTGATATGGCACAGGTACCGGGCTTTGTATCTGAGGGTGACAATTTCGTTACCGTTGTTCTGGATACTAATCTGACACCGGAACTCATCGAAGAGGGCTTTGTCCGCGAGATCATCAGTAAGATTCAGACGATGCGTAAGGAAGCCGGTTTTGAGGTAATGAACCATATCAACGTCTTCCAGGACGGAAATGATAAACTTGCAGAAATTTTAAAGAAGCATACAGAGGAAATCAAGAAAGAGGTTCTGGCTGATAATATCCTGATTGGCACCATGAGCGGATACACAAAAGAGTGGGATATCAATGGCGAAAAAGGTATGTTTGGTGTTGAGAAAACGACTGACTGATGTGCCTGGCGGGAAACCGTGATACTACGAATATTAGGAGGACAGGATGCGCGAGATCAGCAAAGAAGAGTTTAAAAAGAGTATTATCGAAAATGTAAAGAACCAGTACCGCAGAACGATCGACGAGGCGACACCGCAGCAGATATTCCAGGCTGTGTCCTATGCGATCAAGGATGTGATTATCGACGACTGGATTGCAACCCAGAAGCAGTTTGACGAGACAGGCGCAAAGAAGGTATATTACCTTTCTATGGAGTTTCTGATGGGACGTGCGCTTGGTAACAATATCATCAACCTGGGTGCGAAAAAAGCAGTGAAGGAAGCACTGGAAGAGCTGGGTTTTGACCTCAATGCGATTGAGGATCAGGAGCCGGATCCGGCACTTGGAAACGGCGGTCTGGGACGTCTGGCAGCATGCTTTCTGGATTCCCTGGCAACGCTTGGTTATCCGGCTTACGGCTGCGGCATCCGTTACCATTACGGTATGTTCAAGCAGAAAATTAAAGACGGCTACCAGGTGGAGGTGCCGGATGAGTGGCTGAAAAACGGTTATCCGTTCGAGCTTCGCCGCCCGGAGTATGCGATCGAGGTTAAATTTGGCGGTTATGTCAAGACCGAGTGGGACGGTGAGCGCAACCATTTTGTACAGGAAGGTTATCAGTCTGTTCTGGCAGTTCCGTATGATATGCCGATTGTCGGCTACGGCAACAACGTAGTCAACACCCTGCGTATCTGGGATGCACAGCCGATCGACACGTTCAGCCTTTCTGCATTTGACAAGGGTGATTACCAGAAGGCGGTCGAGCAGGAGAATCTGGCGAAGAACCTGGTTGAGGTCCTTTATCCGAACGACAACCACTATGCGGGTAAAGAGCTGCGTCTTAAACAGCAGTATTTCTTCATTTCTGCCAGCTTACAGGTTGCTCTGAAGAAATTCAAAGAGACAAACGATGATATTCACAAACTGCCGGAGAAGATCGTATTCCAGATGAACGATACGCATCCGACCGTGGCAGTTGCTGAGCTGATGCGCCTGCTCCTGGATCAGGAAGGCTTAAACTGGGATGAGGCGTGGGGTATCACAACAAAATGTTGTGCATACACCAACCACACTATCATGGCAGAGGCGCTGGAAAAATGGCCGATCGAGCTGTTCTCCCGCCTGCTTCCGCGTGTATACCAGATTGTGGAAGAGATCAACCGCCGTTTTCTGATCGAGGTACAGAATAAGTACCCGAATAACTACGAGAAAGTTAAAAAGATGGCGATCATCTTTGACGGTCAGGTCAAGATGGCGCATCTGGCGATCGTAGCCGGATATTCCGTCAACGGTGTGGCAAAACTTCACACCGAGATTCTGAAAAATCAGGAGCTGAAAGATTTCTACGAGATGATGCCGGAGAAATTTAACAATAAGACAAACGGTATCACCCAGCGTCGTTTCCTGCTGCATGGCAATCCGCTTCTGGCAGACTGGATCACGGAGCAGATTGGCGACGAGTGGATTACCGATCTTCCGCACCTGGCAAAATTAAAAGTATACGTCGATGATCCGAAATTCCAGCAGGAATTTATGAACATCAAGTACCAGAATAAACTGCGCCTGGCAAAATACATCAAGGAGCACAACGGCATCGACATTGATCCGCGTTCCATTTTCGATGTACAGGTAAAACGTCTCCATGAGTACAAGAGACAGCTTTTAAATATCCTTCATGTAATGTACCTGTATAACCAGCTCAAAGACAATCCAAACATGGATATGGTTCCGAGAACCTTTATCTTTGGTGCGAAAGCAGCGGCAGGTTACCAGATTGCCAAGAAGACGATCAAACTGATTAACTCCGTAGCAGATGTTATCAACAATGATAAATCCATCAATGGTAAGCTGAAAGTTGTGTTTATCGAAGATTACCGCGTTTCCAACGCAGAATTGATTTTTGCGGCAGCGGATGTCAGCGAGCAGATTTCCACCGCCAGCAAGGAGGCGTCCGGTACCGGCAACATGAAGTTCATGCTGAACGGTGCGCTGACGCTGGGCACGATGGATGGTGCGAACGTGGAGATCGTCGAGGAGGTAGGCAAGGAGAACGCATTTATCTTCGGTCTGAGCGCTGACGAGGTTATCAATTATGAGAACAACGGCGGTTACAACCCGGAGGAGATCTTCAACACCGACCAGGATATCCGCCGCGTGCTGATGCAGCTCATCAACGGCTACTATTCACCGCAGGATCCGGAGCTGTTCCGCGATATTTACAATTCCCTGTTAAATACAAAGAACAGTGCCAAGGCAGATACCTACTTCATCCTGAAAGATTTCCGTTCCTATGCGGAAGCACAGAAACGCGTCGAGGCAGCTTATCGTGACGAGAACTGGTGGGCGAGAGCAGCCATGCTCAACACAGCAAGCGCTGGTAAATTCTCCTCTGACCGTACCATCGAGGAGTATGTGCGCGACATCTGGCATCTGGAGAAGATCCATGTGGACGATGATGATGTAAAGGCACTGTAAAAGGAGTAAAAAGAGGGAGGACACACTATGAGAGGATACAGAAAAAGACCGGGGACACAAGGATTTTCGGTTCCTCTTGTGGGTGCTTCCCTCTTTTTTATCATTTCGCTGTTTTTGTTTGCTTCTTATAAAAACAGCGCCTATCAGCAGGCGAAAAAGGAAATCTATTCGCTTTATACGGCGAACCGGGCGTTTGATCTGGATGAGGTGTATCAGGACGGTCTGACGGCGATCTATGCGAAAGAGTATGGAAAGACGGCAACCGAGGCTGGATGCGAGGCGCTGGAGCAGACGGGGCTTCCGTATGTTCTTTTATTATCGCAGTTTTCCGCACCGGTGGAACGCGTGTATGTGACGAACTGCCAGCTGAGCGAGACGGGGCGGGAGAAGAAGGCGCGGACGTATGACTACACGGTTTCGGTGCGTTTCTGCCTGGAAAAAGGCGATGAGGTGCTGGCACCGGAGAAGACGATGGACTTTCATGGAACTGTGGTGATGAAGAAAAAGGGATGGTTCCGCTGGCTGCTGGATGGTGTGACGCTGGGGGAGTAAAAGAATGATAGAGGGGAAACTGGAAGAGACTGCAAAGGGCGGCGGAGGAGAAGCCGGAGCGTAGACTTGTGATATTTTTTGAGTGCCTGTCATAAGATAAGGAAGGCAGAGAAAAGAAGCAGGTTTGTAAGGCATTGAAACCATAAGTTTACTGGTATGGCAAAACAGAAAATGCGTGAAACCGTACTGGAACAGTCAAAACAGGAGAACCGAAATGAAGAAGAGAACTGCCGCCGTACTGGCGGCTTTTTTGATCCCATATATCACAACACTGGCAGTTTCCGGGCGTGTGCAGGGGGCGGATGGAGGAAAAATCGGAGAAAATTCAGATAGAACATCTGGATGGGGAAGTCAGACGGATGATCGGCAGATCCTTCTGGATCGGGAGGATGGCGACCGCAACAACGGAACCGGGTATGCTGTCCCACTGGAAGAATATCTGATCGGTCTGACTGCAGTGCAGATTCCGGACGGCTATCCGAAGGAGGCGGTCAAGGCGCAGGCAATTCTGGCGCGGACGGCGCTGTACCGGGAGATGGACGGGGCAGATTCGATCGAGGAATCGGCGTTAGATATGGATTATCTGGAGCCGGAGCAGATCGAGAGCCGGTTTGAGGCGGCTGGAATGCCGGAATATTACCAGACGATCTGTGGGGCGGTGCGGGAGAGCGCAGGACAGACGGCGATCTGGGCTGGGGATTATATTGAGCCGCTGTTTCATGCAGTGAGCGCGGGGCGGACGCGCGAAGGGGATGAGGCGCATCCGTATCTGGCGTCGGTTGCGGCAAAGGAGGATGAGGGCGCTGGCGGCTACCTGACGCGGCAGGGCATGACACGGGAAGAACTGAAAAAACGTCTGGAAGAAGGACTGAATGCATTGGGAGAACACCCGGATCTGGAAAATCTGGAAGAAGATCGGATTCTGGAGGAGATTCAGATCGTGAAACGGGACAGCGCCGGTTATGTGGAAACAGTGCAGATTGGGGCGGAGACGTACAGCGGGGACGCGGTGCGCTATGCGTTAGGCGTGCCGTCGCCAGCTTTTTCCCTCGAGGAAGACGGGGATGAAATCCGCTGTGTTACTTATGGGCGCGGGCATGGTTACGGGTTGTCGCAGTACGGGGCGGGACTCATGGCGGAGAATGGGAGTAGCGCGGAAGAAATTTTAAAGCATTATTTTAAAAATATTCAAATCGTTTCTGAATAAAACGATTCACTTCGGCAAGACTAATACCGAGGTGATAAACGTGAAAAATAAAGTAAGACAGTTATTCAGGGACAAACTTGTTCTGGTAATGACAGTGCTTGGTCTGCTGACAATCGTAGCCGCAGCAGGAACCGTAAAAATTCGAAAAGATAATGCGCAGGATGGAAGAAATCCGTATCTGGATGTGCCGCAGACGGAGGGAATCCTGGCGGAAGAGATGCCGCAGAACCGTTTAGAAGAAAACGACGGACAGGCGGAAACACGCGCACAGGTGGCAGGAAGTTCGGATGCCTCGTATTCGGTCAATAACCGGGATGAAGCCGATCAGAAGCCGATGGAGGAGGAAAAAGAGAGCAGTCTGGGAGCCGGAGCAGCTGCCGCACCCGCACTTTCCTACAATGGAACCGATCGCTTAAGCTGGCCGGTCCAGGGCAATGTGATTCTCGATTACAGCATGGATTCGACCGTCTATTTTCCGACGCTCGATCAATACAAATGCAATCCGGCGCTCATTATCCAGGGCGATGTGAGTGAGCCGGTCGCCGCACCCGCCGAGGCGCAGGTAACCGAAGTCGGTTCCAATGAGGAGATCGGCAATTATGTTGTGCTGGATCTGGGAAGCGGCTACACGGCGGTCTGTGGACAGCTCAAAGACGTTCAGGTGGCGCAGAAGCAGTATGTGGCAAAAGATACGATACTCGGATATGTGGCAGAGCCGACCAAATACTATTCGATTGAGGGAAATAACGTATATTTCGAGCTGATGCACGACGGAGAACCGGTGGATGCGCTGGATTATCTGGAATGACAGGCTGAAATGCTGTTTATGATGCGCCTTGCAGTCTGGTTCTGGCTGTGGCAGAAATTGGAAATGAAGGGATAAGTTTGTGTTTTGTGACAGGTGGTTTTGAAACAGAAAGCTGCTGTATGAAAACATGAAGACAGGGAATTTTGTTGATTTGAAGCAAGGCGGGCAGCTAATTTGCTCTGCCTTGTTTTTCTGCCAATATTTGATATACTATAGGTAAAGTACGAATATTTTCAAAGATCAAAGGCTGTCAATGTAGGTTATAAATAAAAGTTACTATAAATTGAACGATTTAATAAGGAGGACAAAGATGGAACAGGAATTGTTGAAGAATAATTTTGAACGTCACGGATTTAAAACGAGTTTCTTTGATACAAAGGAGGCTGCGTTGGACTATCTGAAAGATCAGATTTCCGGGAAAAAAGTTGCGATAGGCGGAAGCGTGACGGCACAGGAGATGGGACTTTATGAAGCACTTTCCGAGAAAAATGAGGTGATCTGGCACTGGAAAAAGGCTTCCCGTCCAATGATCTTACAATTTGGCGGGAGAATGACTTCCCGCATCCGTCCATCTGCCCGAAAACAGCCATCGTCAATGTAGATATATTTTTCCGGGATCTCCTTCCTTGTAACATCCCCCTTTAACATTTTTGCCTGCTGTGCTGTAAATGTCCGGCTGTCATACCGCAACATACTCCAGCGCATTTCTTCATCTTTATAAACACGCATTCTTTTCTTTCCTCCGCTTTTTAGGGTAACTAAAACAGAGCCCCATTACTTCGATGAGCCTCCGTCCTTTACGACAAGTGGAATATGCTGACTTAAAATGCGCTGTTATGTACCGCTGATTTCATACAGTGATTATGGTTCCGGAATCGCACCGAATTTTCCTAAATCAGCCTTATCTGGCTGAACCATGTCTGGTTATTTGATTTTTC
>OGWX01001818.1_pt1 | contig 13641 bp, 10 predicted proteins | sample 1576151 | NCBI WGS metagenome assembly OGWX01 (sample SAMEA3541591, study PRJEB24748) | human gut metagenome | biome: human gut; feature: human-associated habitat; material: faeces | place: China | collected 2012
CCTCTTTGGTTTCATCGTGCTTTTTGTTGCGCCATTCATCCCGCAAATCCTGATAGCGGCCAAGATAATCCTGCAAATCACGCTCCGAAATCAGCTCGTTGCCCTTGAAATCATCAAAGGAGGACAGCAGGTTCCGCATCCGCAGCAATGCGCCAAACAGCACGATAAAGTCTTTCTGGTTTTGCTCTCCTACAATTTGCGGATCTGTCAGAGGGAACCTGTTTGTCAGGTCGTCGATCATATCGGCATAACCCTGATGGTACTTTCCCTGCTCATCCGTATAGCCGTGATAGTAGTCCGCATATTTGCGCAGCAGGACAATGCCGCCTGCATTTTTATCTCCAAACAGCGAAATTGCCGCATCCACCCGCTTTTGCAGGTTGCGGAAGCAGACGATATTGCCAAAGGTCTTGATGCTGTTCAAGATACGGTTCGTCCGACTGAACGCCTGAATCAGACCGTGCATCTTCAGGTTTTTGTCCACCCAAAGGGTATTCAGGGTCGTGGCATCGAAGCCTGTCAGGAACATATTGACCACGATCAGCAGGTCAAGCTCTTTATTCTTCATGCGGAGCGATACATCTTTGTAGTAATTCTGGAACCGTTCGCCATCGGTCGAGTAGTTCGTATGGAACATCTCGTTGTAGTCCTGAATAGCGGCATCCAGAAAATCCCGGCTGCTCTGGTCAAGATTGGAGGTATCTTCCGGGTTTTCCTCGTCCAGAATCCCGTCAGTTTCGGCTTCGTTCGCTCCATAGCTGTAAATGGTAGCAATGCGCAGCCGCTTGGTTGGGTCTGCCGCCATCTGTTTTTTGAACTCCTGATAATACAGCTTTGCCATCGGCACAGATGCCACGCAGAAAATCGAATTAAAACCGCTAATGCGCTGTTTTTGCTTGATTTCCTCCACCGCACCACGCTGGGCAGAGGCCACCTCTGCCACATTCGTCAGCAGATTAAACTCAAACGATTTGTCTCCCCGATAGGTTTTCTGGTCGAAGTGGTCGAGGATGTACTTTGTCACCAGAGAAATACGCTTGGGAGCCATGAACGCTTTTTCCCGGTCAATGTCCCAAACCTGCTTGTCGTCCATGTCCGGCTCTGCGTCCATCGTCTTGATGTAGTCCACACGGAACGGCAGCACATTCTTGTCGTTGATAGCATCCACGATGGTGTAGGTGTGCAGTTGATCGCCGAACGTCTGCGCTGTGGTGAAATAGCGTGGATCGGTGGAGCTTCCTGCGTTGACTGCAAAAATCGGCGTTCCAGTAAAGCCGAACAGGTGGTACTTTTTGAAATTGTGAACAATGGCCTTGTGCATATCACCGAACTGGCTGCGGTGGCACTCGTCAAAGATGATCACAACATGCTTCTGGTAGACCTCATGCCCCGGATTCTTCTTGATGAAGGTCGCCAGCTTCTGGATGGTGGTAATGATGATATGAGCTTCCGGGTTTTCCAACTGGCGTTTCAGAATCGTGGTGCTGGTGTTGGAGTTTGCTGCGCCCTTCTCGAAGCGGTCATATTCCTTCATGGTCTGGTAGTCCAAGTCCTTGCGGTCTACCACAAACAACACCTTGTCGATGTAGGGCAACTGCGATGCCAGCCGTGCCGTTTTGAACGAAGTCAGCGTCTTGCCGGAGCCGGTGGTGTGCCAGATGTAGCCGCCGCCTTCGATGCTGCCATACTTTTTGTAGTTGTTGGCGATCTCGATGCGGTTCAGAATCCGCTCCGTTGCCGTGATTTGGTATGGACGCATCACCATCAGCATCTTTTCTGAGGTAAAGATGCAGTACCGGGTCAGCACGCTCAGGATCGTGTGCTTTGCAAAGAATGTCCGGGTAAAGTCGATCAGATCCGTCAGCACACGGTTATTCGCATCGGCCCAGTAGGAGGTAAATTCAAAGCTATTGCTGGTCTTTTCCTTTTTCATCTTGCCGTGTTTGGCATCCTTGATGGCATTGTAGCGGGTGCTGTTGGAGTAGTACTTGGTATTTGTGCCGTTGGAGATCACAAAAATCTGCACATACTCATATAAGCCGCAGCCCGACCAGAACGAATCCCGCTGATAGCGATTGATCTGGTTGAACGCCTCCCGGATGGCCACCCCGCGCCGCTTCAGTTCCACATGAACCAGCGGAAAGCCGTTGACCAGAATCGTCACATCGTAGCGGTTATCATGCCGTGCGCCGTCTGCTTGTTTTACCTCATACTGGTTGATGACCTGCAGGCGGTTGTTGTGGATGTTCTTCTTGTCGATCAGCGTGATATTTTTGGAACTGCCATCATCCCGGTGCAGCACCTGCACGTTATCTTCCTGAATCTTCCGGGTCTTTTCGGAAATATGCTCGTTGGGGTTGGCAATTACATCACTGAAAAACTGCCGCCACTCTGTGTCCGAAAACCGGTAGTGGTTCAGCTCTTCCAGCTGGCTGCGGAGGTTGGCAATCAGTTCATCCTCGGTATGCAGCGACAGATAGGTATAGCCCTGCTCACACAATAGCCGGATAAACTCTTTTTCCAGTTCCGCCTCGCTCTGGTAGCTGTCAGAGCGCACCTTGGAGGGTTCATAGGCAGCAACAACAGTATCTTCATTGGTGGCCGCAACGATATTGAAAAAGGACATTTTCACACCCGCCTTTTACTCATACAAACCCGCTTCTTCTCGTTCTACTCGAATATCTCGCAGTTTTCTTCCCTGATAAAGCCAATGCACCGGCCCTTGTAGCGGATAGGTTGTCTGCATGATTTTTTGAGCTAACGCAGAAAGCGAATAGGTTTTACCCTGATACTCAATTTGCCTATCATCTTTTACTACGGCTACAACCTCAGGATGATTTTGCAGCACGACCTCTGCTCCCATTGGAATACCACATTTAATAAATGAGAATGGGGCTTTGCGTTCTTTCGCTTCTTCCTGAATTTCAGCCGCAACTTCTTCGTCTGCAATCTCATGGCCTTCCGGGGTAAGGCGCTGCAACTTATCCATTGTGCCGCTTAGTTTTGCAATGCTCTCCAAAAGCGCATAAGCAGCCTCTTTTGTCATTGCATAGAACTCTTTTGTTCTTGTCTTGCCATCGAACGTATCAATAGCGCGCAAATCAGGATTCAAACGGTCAATCAGGCTATGCAGTTCTTTATCTTGCAGCGGAGCCGAAACATCATAAGTAGCATATACCCGGAACGCAAATGGGATGCACTCGCTCCTATTCAACTGTTTCAGGCGATTCTCGATATTGGTCGCATAGCCGATTTTTACATAATCCGGAAAAGAGGGATTTGTCAGGATATAAATTACACCAGCCTTTTTTGCTGCACTCACGTTGCAGCCACCTCCTTAAACGTCAATAATTTATCTCTGTAATACTCATACTGCTTTTGTCTTGCTTCAATCTCTGCAGGCAGGCCGCTGGTCAAATCATTGCAGATAGAATCAAAACGGTCAAGGATAGAAACAATCCGTTTTTGTTTTTCAATCGATGGGAGATCAATTTGCAAACTTAAAATTCTTGTTGAGTTCAAATCTCCGCGTGCACCCTCCTTTTTCGCAAGAAGTTCTTCCTGCTTTGCACAGATGCAGTAATACACATATCTGTACAACGCCATCTCCGGGTCAACTTCAAGATTCAAACAATGCTGGTTTGTTGTCAGCGGAATTTTATTGATTGCACATCTTCCAGCAGTCGCGCCCGAAATTGCAACTATTACGCAGTTCTCTGGAATCCACTTTGCCGCAGAATTTTTTACTGCACTCTCCGTAATGAAGCACTCCGTCTTGCAAATATCCCGGAATACCACTTCCTGCGTCCTCAGCCAAGGAATATTCCCGTCCTCGTAATATTCTGATACGCCTTTTTTCGGTGTTCCGCCAGAGCAGCTGTTCTTTACTACATCTTGCAAAGAAACAACCGCATAGCCAAACACATACTGCAAGAGCTTAATCAGTGCTCTGCTCTGCTCTGCTCTGCTCTGCTCTGCTCTGCTCTGCTCTGCTCTGCTCAAAATTGTGTTACCAGTTTCTGCAAATGTCAAGAGTTTATCACGGTAATATTCGTACTGCTTCTGCCGGGCTTCAATTTCAGCGGGCAAACCAATTTTGAGGTCCGTGCAGATTTTTTCAAAGTTGTCCAGCACCTCAACAATACGGTTTTGGATTTCGAAAGATGGAACGGGTATTTGATACTCTAATACTTTTTGAAAGTCCAGCGAATCTACCGTTCCACCCTGCTTTTTGGTTTTTCTGCGAATATCTTCACCGTAAGCTTGTAACGCATGAGAAACATAACGAGAAGACACCCCTTCTTTTGTCACCAGAATTTTAATATCCTGATTTACCGTCGTTTCAAACGGAATATAAGTAACCGGGAATGTGTGCCGCAAAATCCCTGACCGTGTAACGATTGCCACACTCCCAGCCGGATATACCGTCATAGATGCTTCATCAACCGCTGCATTCGTGATATGGTCAGTTGTATCTGACAAAATCGGTTGTTTAACATCTTTTGATGACACCCATGGAATTGTACCATTATTCCAGTATTTCTTTTCTGCCATGGAAGGCGTTTTGCCGCCCGACCACTTTCCAAGATTTCCAATCTTAATCGATGCTGCTTTTATTTTCGTTTTATCCAGCATTTTTTCTCGGTAGAAACTATACTGCATTTTTCTAGCTGTAAGCTCCGCTGTAAGCTCCGCTGTAAGCTTTGTGAAATTGTCCAGAATACGAACAATTTCACGCTGAATTTCAAGAGGTGGAAGTGGAACCTCAAACTTCATTACTGCGTCTTTGCTTCCTCTTGGCATTTTGGCGCCTTTTGAGTTCTGGATGTCATATAAAAAGAACTTCTCAGATGACAGTACATAATACAAAAACTGTGGAAGTACTTTTTCTGTATCTTCAATTTGAACGGTCAACACATCTCCATTTGTGCCGCCTTCACAGTCTGCAAGCCAAACTTTACGGAGATATGGCCGGATATTACCAATCAAAATATCATTTTTCTGATATGCAATCACCATTCCCGTTGTTGGAACTGATGTTGCTTTCGTTTTTCCGGCTTTGTTCTGAAGAAGATTTTCCACACCAACATAGTTATCTTCATTTATAGTTTTGCAATCTATTCTGGTCTTTGCGTAATGCGCTATTTCTTCCAAGCGAAATATTTGTACACCATCCGGGCAAAGCTCCCGAATCAGTTCATCTATTTTTGTCATATATTTTCCTTCTTCACCTGTTGCTTAGATATTGCATTGTTTTGTATACATCTTGTGTAACTAAGCACTCTTTTTTATCTACTATACATATACTAGCTTTTATACAAGCCATACAAATTCTTTTCCAATCCAGCCGATTTCCTTTTATTGAATCTTTTTGGCAGGATATTTTAGTCAAAAGATTTTCATTTTTCTCCAACTTGCACTCAGCATCTATTATAGGTTTTGAGTTTGTAAACGCTTTCTCTTCTGCATCACTACCACAATATTGATATATCTTTATGCTTTGTCTTTCCAAATTTTTTCTCATTCCTTTTGTAGGAACTACTATCACATCATGTATTCCTGTTTCTAATGTTTCTGATAAATAAAATACTAGAAAATTCACTTTACTTGTATCAATACTATCTTCTAATATTTGTACAACATCTTCAAGCATCGGCATCAGACCATTTGGCTTTTTCTTCACTCGTTTCTTTTGAATTGCCCACAATGGTTCAAATTCGCTATGAACTTCAATTAAAAAGCCTAATTTTAAGTTGTACTTTCCCCTGCTCTTCTTGTTGAGTTCATCGTAGTAATCATCTATGCTCTTTCTATGTTTATCAAGTGTATATCTAAATGATTCGATAAAATTGTTATACGTTGCACTCCAGTGGTTTTCTACATATCCTTTTACCACCTTGCCTATCTCAACAGAGAAAGTTTCCGGGGCATCCTCATGCATTTGGATCGCTTTATTATAAAAATCCGATACATTTTTTTGATCTACTACACCTATGGACGCCACTTGCCTTTCTGAATCTTCCGTTTTTCGCTTTTTCTGTATTACTCGATGATCCACACGAAAGTGCTCGATTCCCAAAAGCGTTCTCTTACCATTTTGCTCTTGCGGAGTTAATATCACAAAATCAGGTCGTTCACCATCAAGTATCGATTCTTTGTCTTTTAACCCTGCTTCTACAGCCTTAAAAAACGTTTTTGTTCGTCCTCTTTTCCGAAGCCCCAATGTTACCGCCTGTCGCAAACAATCCAGCTCCTTGCTTTTCTTTTCCATTGTGGCCTCCCTCCTATGGACATCTTACAAATTCTCTTCCAAATACCTGTCAAAATCGCTCTGGTACAGCCGATCCTGCACCACACGGTACTTTTCAAACTCCGTTTCGGCGTGCATCTTTGCAAGCTGTGCCGAGATTTTGCCTGCATCCTTCAGCACTTCCAGATCGTCTGCCTGCAAATAGATGTCCAGCCGCTTGGCCCAGTCCTCCATGGTCATGGGGATATGACGGCGGGCACGGTTCTCGGCAAGGTCGAGATATGCCGAAACGATCAGCTCCATGGATTTCATTTCATCTTCGGTCAGATAGTTTTTCGCCACCGAAACATCGCTCTTTTTAATTTTGCCGTTGGGAGCATCCTTCCATGTGTGAAGCCCCATGTGCGGCTTTTCGGCATCGGCACGCTCATAGATCAGTTCTGCCGCCGTATGGCGATGCACGGCATAGTGCATCTTGTTCTGTACCTTCGCAAAGAACTCTTTTGTGGTCAGCGCATTGCGGTCATAATCCAGCGAAGTAGCGTAAATGTCAGTGAGTTTCTGGTAGAAGTTGCGCTCCGAAATGCGAATTTCCCGGATACGCTCCAACTGCTCTTCAAAGTATTTCTTGGTCAGGACAGTGCCGCCGTTTTTCAGGCGCTCTTCGTCCATCGCCCATCCCTTGATGGTGTACTGCTCCACGATCTGGTTCGCCCAGACACGAAACCGCACCGCCCGCTGGTTGTTCACCTTGAAGCCGACCGCAATAATCATTTCCAGATTATAGTGGTTCACGCTGCGAGTAACCTGCCGGCCACCCTCATTTTGAACTATTCGGAATTTCCGAATAGTTGCCGCCTCGTCCTGCTCATGGTCAGCATAAATCTTTTTGATATGCTCATTGATGGTCGGAAGCCCCACATCGTAAAGGGTCGCCATCATCTTTTGCGTCAGCCAGATGTTTTCATCCTCGTAGCGCATCTCAATACTGTCCTTATCCTCCCCCGTGGAGGCAACAAAGGTCAGGTATTCCGCCGCAGAAGAACGTACCAATGCAGAATCTTTCTTTTCGCTTTCCATCTCAGCCCTCGATTTCTGCCACGATCTGGTCAATGGCGGCCCGCAGTTCGTTTTCTCGTGCTACGATTTGTGCAATTTCAGCGTTCAGCTTTACAATGTCGATCTTCTCGCGGGTATCCTTGGCTTCCACATAAGTGGAAACCGACAGGTTATAGTCATTTTCCTGCACCTCAGAATACTCCGCCAGATGGGAGAAGTGTGCTTCTTCTGCCCGCTGTGCAAAGGTGTCCACTATTTTGTTAATGTTCTCCGGGGTGAGTTTGTTGTTGTTCGTCACCTTGACGCACTCGGAAGAAGCATCAATGAACAGCACCTTATTGTCCGTTTTACCCTTTTTCAGCACCATGATGCAGGTGGCAATACTGGTACCAAAGAACAGGTTGCTCGGCAACTGGATGATGCAGTCAATGAAGTTGTTGTCCACCAGATATTTGCGGATCTTCTGCTCTGCGCCGCCACGGTACATGATACCGGGGAAACAAACGATTGCAGCCGTACCGTTGGAAGCCAGCCATGCCAGCGAGTGCATAATAAAGGCCAAGTCTGCCTTGCTCTTCGGAGCCAGCACACCAGCCGGGGCAAAACGTGGATCATTGATCAACAGCGGATTCTCGTCACCGACCCACTTGATGGAATACGGCGGATTCGATACGATTAGCTCGAAAGGTTCATCATCCCAGTGCTGCGGATTGGTCAGCGTGTCCTCACAGGCAATGTCGAATTTATCAAATTCGATGTCATGCAGGAACATATTGATACGGCACAGGTTATACGTTGTGATGTTGATTTCCTGTCCAAAGAAGCCGTTGCGGACAGCGTCCCGTCCCAGCACCTTTTCTGCCTTCAGCAGCAGCGAACCAGAGCCGCAGGCCGGGTCATAGACCTTGTTGATTTCCTTCTTACCTACCGTACCCAGCCGGGTCAGCAGCTCCGAAACATCGGCAGGCGTAAAAAATTCGCCGCCGGACTTGCCCGCATTGCTGGCGTACATGGTCATCAGGTATTCGTAGGCATCACCAAAGGCATCAATGTCATGCTCTTTCACATTGCCAAGGTTCATATCTGCTACGCCATTCAGCAGCTTCACAAGCTTTTCATTGCGTTTGGCAACGGTTGCACCCAGCTTATTGCTGTTGACATCGTAATCATCGAACAGTCCTGCAAACTGCCCCTCGGAGGAGCTTCCTTTTGCGGATTCCTCGATGTGCCGGAACACCGTTTCCAGCGTTTCGTTGAGGTTTTCATCGCTGGCTGCTTTTGCCCGCACATTGCAGAACAATTCACTGGGCAAGATGAAGAACCCTTTTTCCTGCACCAGCCCTTCTCGTGCCTGCTCTGCCTCTGCATCCGGCATATCCTCATAGCGGAAGTCCGGGTTGCCTGCATCGATTTCGCCCTGATTGATATAACTGGCAATGTTCTCCGAAATATAACGGTAGAACATCGTACCGAGAACGTAGCTCTTGAAATCCCATCCGTCCACTGCGCCGCGCAGATCATCCGCAATCGCCCAGATTGCACGGTGCAGTTCTTCGCGTTCCTGCTCTTTTTTGGTGTCTACCATTTTTATTTCCTCCATCAAATGCGGATTTCCGCATTATTTTCTTTCATTTTAACATAGTAAATGTACTACTATTGGTACATCATGGTGTCTTTTTTAAGGATACACCTTTCCTTTATACTATCCTAGTAAAGCGTACCACAGCTTTTCTGTGATTGCAAGACAATAAAATCTGCATATTGCTTTTTTTGCCAAAATAGTGTACACTCATCCCATCTCGTCCACTGTCTGTATCTCGGACGGAGTTTCGTATCGTCAAACACCTGTGAACTGAGAGGAAAGCCTATGAAAGCAAAAAAGACTAAACTGCCCGATAATCTCTATCATTACACCAGCCTCATCAAGTATCGGATGATTCTAGCCACCGGGAAGCTGCTTCTGACACCCTCTAATCTGAAATATGACAATGCCACTTTCCATGAAGAACCGATGTTTTTTAATGGACACGAAATCGGCATTAAAGCTGTTGACAAATACGAAAACTACCACCCTGTTGTCTGGCTGACAGCTAATGACCGTGCGGGTGCCAAAAATACCGGCCTGTCCAACGATAAAATCATGTGCCGCATCACTATCAAGACTGAAGGTAAAATCTGGCGGTATCTTCCTTGGCGCACTTTCTGCGACAAGTACAATGCTGACCGCGGCATTGCCTCTACTCTGAAACAGACTGCGGACGATTATCGAAACTGGTATGTCTGTGAATCCGAAATTCCAGTTGCCGACTTTACAAAAGTTGAATTTCTGGGCGAGGATGGTACCTACAAGGCTGAGAATGACATTCCCGGCTTCTCTTTGTCCGATGTTGCCCCGGAACTTTTTGATTAAAGAATAGCCTGCTATGTACAGAACCCCCGTCAGCCAAACACTGACGGGGGTTCTGCTGCCTTCCGGTTACAGCTCCACGCTGTTCTCCCGGCTCTTTTGCGGGTTTTGCTTTACTGTCTGCTCCCGCTCCCTCATAAGCCCAATGACCTGATTCATCTTCTCCGCACCGAAGTAGTTCCACACTCGTCCAAAGTCACGCTTCATCGCACGAAACTGTTCGTTCTCTGCTTCAGCTTGTTCCAGCAGCCTGCTCAAGTTGCGGTTCACATCCTTTTCGCTGCGATAAAAGCCCTGATACTTGTCCCGGTCATGCTTCATCTCCCAATACTTCCGATGCAGTGAGAAAATCACCTGTACCAGCTTCTTAATGAGCGGCATGGCCTTCTTCTCCCGATAGCTCTTGGCGGTCTCAAACGTGGCTGCTTCCGGCACCCATTCTTCTGGCCGCTGGGAGTACTGCGCTGACAGGTTTTCCAAACCTTCCATGATGGGAGCCAGCTTGTTCAGCTTCTGGCTCTGCTTCTGGTAGGTCAGCTCTGCTTTCTGTACCCGCTGTTCAGCGGCTTCTACGGCTGTCTGCGCTGTTTCCAGCTGTTCCTGCATCTCGGTCAGGTCGGTCTGGCACTCCTGCTTGGCAGCTTCCAGAGTTGCCACCTCTTTACTGCGCTCCCGCTTCTTGAAGTCCAGCACAGACAGGTGCTCTTCGTGGGTACCTTTCTGTTCCCACTCGATGCCGTGCCGCTCCATCACGGCAGCAAGCTGCTCTTTCTCGGCGTTGATCCACTGGTTCAGCTCGGATTCTCGCTTGGAGCCGCCTGCAAAACCCAAGGTCTTCAGAGCCTGCTTCAGGGAAACCTTGGTGTCCAGTCCTTTGCCCTTCCAGCCAGACACATACGGCACGAAGTCGATGTGCAGATGGGGCGTAGCTTCGTCCATGTGGAGGAAAGCCCCGAACACCCGCAGTGTCGGGTTCCGCTCTTGGAAGCCCTGCATATACTCGTCCAGCAGTTCCTTTGCCAGTGCGCCATTCTCGGTCAGGACACCCATATCATCTTTGTTGCCGATCTGGACGATCAGTTCATGGAACACTTTTTCCTGCTTGCCTGTCCGCAGATGCTCGTAGTAGTCGGAAATACAGCGGTCTTTGCGCTTCTGCTTGGCGTTGTAGCGACCTACTGCATCATCGAACAGTTCGTGGTATACCTTTCGAATCGGCTCATCCCGGTACACGACATTCAGGCTGCTACGCTCAGGGTCTACGTTTTCAGCGGTGAAACTTCTCCGGTTATGGTTGAGTGAGCCGGGGCCCCGCATTGCGGAAATGGTTCTTTTCAATCGCACGTCCTTTCTCTGTGGAAGTAACTGGTGCCGGACACGGCAAAGGCTTTGTTACTTTCGTCGAAAGTAACGCAAAAGCACTTTTGACAGACGTTCCGTCCATCAAAAGATGCCTTTGCGCCCTGCCGGGGGCCTCCGTCTGCGGACGGGGTTTCACTGCACCTCACCGCTGCCCGGTCCAACACCACCTTCCTGCGTGATTGCATTCACAGGAGCGTGACACGCTCCTGTCCTCTGCCAATAGAGGAACTCACCAGCGGAAGCTTTCTGGCACGCCTCGTCTGTCCAGATACTCCTGCCGAGCCTGCTCCCGCTGTTCCTCGGTGGGTGCTGTCTTGTACTGCGCATACAGCTCATGCCGCAGCATCGCATCCAATTTTTGCGCCAAGCCCTGTTCAATAATCTCTTCGCACTCATTTTCGCCGCTCAAATGATAATGCAGCAAGGCGACGAAAAGTTCCTGCGAAATCTGCACATTTTTCATCGTTATCACCATTCCGTGTCGGTTGTGACGATTGTGACGGTATTTTACATAGTAGCAAAAATACCGTCACAACCGTCACGAATCGTCACGCCCCAGAATTTTCCAGCGTTAATTTGACCACCCTGCCCTCATGGGTGCGCCTGCTTTCGTACCGAATCCCATAGTCGTTGTAGAGCCTGTCGGCACTCACGTTCAGCTTCCGGGTCAAGATGTTTGCCTGTATGCTCACACCAGACAGACGTTCCAGCAGCTCCGTGGGCGTACCGCTCCACTCTGGCTGTTCCGGGCTGAGCATCTTTGCCACCGCTTCCAGAAGCGGGTCGGGCGGCAGCTTCCAAAGTTCCGTTTCGGCTCCTTGGAACTCCCACACGCAGCGTTCCCGGTTGAACTCCAACGTCAGCTCCTGATCCGGCTGATCACGCCCCACGATGTCCAGCAGAGCGGTATTGTCCGTACGCCGCTTCTTCTGCATGATGAATGCTCCATCCGCTGCACCCAGCAGGCCATTGGTGCCAGAGATCATATCGAAGCTATCCTCGGCTTCCATCTTCCGGGTGTGATGAACCACCAGCAGGCAGATGCCGTACCTGTCGCTGAAAGTTTTCAGTTTGGTCACGATTTCGTAGTCGCTGGCGTAGCTGTATCGGTCACCGCCGATCTCCCGCACCTTCTGCAGGGTGTCGATGATGATGAGCCGTACATCCGGGTGCTCCCGGATGAATCCTTCCAACTGCTGGTCAAGTCCCTCGCTCACGGACTTAGCTTGCGTTGCGAAGTAGAGATTGCTGGTCTCCTCTACCCCGAACATCCGGGAGAGCCGCCGCTGCAGCCGGGCGTAATCGTCCTCCAATGCAAGGTAGAGGACGGTGCCCTGATGCACCTCGTACTCCCACAGCGGAAGCCCCATCGCCACATGGTAGGCAAGCTGCCCCATGAAGAAGGACTTACCCACCTTGGGCGCACCTACAAAGAGGTAGGTGCCGCTGTACAGCAGGTCGTTCACGATGGGTCTCCGGGGTGGATACACCGTGTCATACAGTTCGGTCATTGATACCGTGTTCAGCCCGAAATTGTTTGACTTTTTCGCGGCTTGCAGATTGATTTGCTTGTCCGAATTTGTTATAATATTGGTGTTGATTTTTGAGGACGACTGTACCGCATCTGCGCCAACAGATGCACCTGGTACGGTCGTTTTTCTATTGTCCGTCATTCGCATTCCTCCTTAAGTCCGTTCAACGTCAGGGCTACCATTTGCAGGGTTTCCAGCAAGTCCGGCGAGACCTCTTCATCCACGGCCAGCCGCTGCAATTCCTGATAGATCAGCTCCATCTGGCCTCGTAGGGCTTTGTAGACCCTTGGGTTGCCTACCACAGTGATCTCCCGGTCGGTCAGGCGGCGGATGATATACTCCTGTTTGGTCAGCCCGGAGAGCTTTACTTTGGCTTCCAGAACCTCGTCCTCTTCCGGGGACATTCGGAAGGCCACCACCTTGTTCCGCCAGCGGCCTTGCTGGTCGAGTACTCGTTCCATCTTCATCCCTCCCTTCGCTCCATGTCCAGCTTCTGCGCCATCTCCTGCTGCTTTGAGGGGAAAAGGTGGGCGTACTTATAGGTGATGTCCACGCTCTCATGCCCCACCCGGTCTGCAATTGCCAGAGCCGAGAAGCCCATCTCGATCAACAGTGATACATGGGAGTGCCGCAGGTCGTGGATTCGTATCCGCTTCACCCCGGCCTCCTTGGCTCCCCTGTCCATCTCGTGGTGCAGGTAGCTCTTGGTCACCTCAAAGATCCGCTGGTCTGGCTGGACTTTGTAGAGGGATTTCAGATAGTCCCTGATTTCGTCCGTCAGAAACTGTGGCATCTGGATGACCCGGACGCTCTTAGGCGTTTTGGGGTCAGTGATCACATCCCGGCCTTTCAGCCTTTGATAGGATTTGGTGATAGAGAGCAGCCCTTTGTCTAGATCGAAGTCTGCCGGGGTCAGTGCCAGCAGCTCACCCTCCCGGATGCCGCACCAGTAGAGGACTTCAAAGGCGTAGTAGGATTGCGGCTTGTCCATCATGACCTCTGCGAACTTGAGGTACTCCTCCTTCGTCCAG
>OGWX01001819.1_pt1 | contig 13636 bp, 5 predicted proteins | sample 1576151 | NCBI WGS metagenome assembly OGWX01 (sample SAMEA3541591, study PRJEB24748) | human gut metagenome | biome: human gut; feature: human-associated habitat; material: faeces | place: China | collected 2012
TTTCACCCATATTTCAAACAGCATCAACGCTCTTTTACTTATGATAAATGGTTGCATTATTTTATTACATCTGTTAGCTGGAGGCATTTGTATTTAGACTTACTTGACTTTGTCCAGCACCATGTTGTCGGGCTGGATGCTTTAGAATGCTTAATAGAAAGCGAACAAATAATGCGCGAGTATCTCCTTGGAAAGAGGGCAGATATTGGAGATATAGAACACCATATCTTCTTTTTTGAAGATGTTAGTTCTATGCCTGACGAATTGAAGAAAATGCAACCTCATGTAAGTATTCATCGGAGCATTTGTGGTTATTCCGTCGCCGATGAAAAGTCAAGAACATATTTCACGATGACTAATATGATGGGTATATTTTTGTTTACCCTTTATCATAAGGGTGAGAATGAAATATGGGAGAATACAAGAATTTTTGATAGAATCGGAACGATTGAAGCCAAAAATCAAAGTATTACAAGTGTGTGCGGACAAGAAATTGAAAGAATTATGACAGAAGCAGAGCGGAGCCAAGAACAATTAACTGATAGGCAACAAGAAAAAATCAAGGAGCGTTTGGAAAAAGCAGCAGATAAAATTGACCAATATCCTATATGGAATGATTGGGAAAAAGACGATACCTTATAAAAATGGAGTCGATGGTGTGTAGCGCAAATCCACAATCCATCAAGTGCGTCTTCCGGCCTGCGGCGCTCTCCTTGCTGACCGGCCCCCTCCAACCAGCGGGCCAAGGTGGTCAGATCGCGGCGGCCGCCAGTAGAGTCAGACAGTAGACTTCAATATGTTCTGTTATTATGATGTTGTCTATGTTGATACCTCCTGAATGTGGTATCAACAGTTTACTCCGGCGGAGTGAAGTTGCCCGGAATTTGTGGAGAAAATGAAAAAACACCCTATGGACGGAGAATCGTCCATAGGGCATAATGTTTGCTGTGAGGTTTAGCGGCTCAGGCTCTCGGCATCCCACTCGGTGACGGTGCCAGAGGTGGCGTCGATGGTGAATTCGTACTCCGTGCCGCCGTAGATGATCTTGCCCTCATACTCCGGGCGGCCATCGTCGTAGTCCAGCTTCCATTCGTAGATGTCCTTTTCCGTTGCGCCGGACACACGAGCAAGAGCGGTCTGTTTTGCAGTCGCTTCGCTGACGGTGGCGTTGTTGCCGGTACCGACCACGGTCTTTGCCTCGTAGCCGGAGTTGACGATCTCGCCGGTAGCCACAGCGATCTCATAGTCGTACTTCGCGCCGTTTGCGTACCATTCGATTTCGTACATCTGGCGGCCGTCGTCATAGTCCAGCTTGGACTTGGTGATGGTAGCATCCGCCGCCTTGACCCCGGCGTGTGCCAGAGCGATCTCCTGAGCCTTGGCTTCGTCCACTGTGCCGGTAGAAGCGTTCGTGCTGGGCGTGGTCTGCACCGGAGTGGTGGTCGCGCCGGATGCAGTGGTATCCGTCTGAGTGCTGTCCGCGGGCGCGGCGTTCTTATCCCGGCAACTCGCCTCCAGCACCTCGCCGTTCTCGGCGTTGATGGAATACGCATAGGTATGATCGCCGGAGGTGAACGCGACCTTGTAGCAGGTCACGCCAGCGACCTCGCTGAGCGTTGCGGATGAAATATCCGCGTCCGCCGCGTCGATGTTGGCGGCCTCCAGTGCCGCCGTCTGCGCCTGTTCCATGCTGATCTTCGCCGCCTGATCTGCCGCAGGCGCATTACCGCATCCGGCCAGCGCCGCCGCAAGCATGAGCGCTGTTCCGGTCAAAAGCCATTTTTGTTTCATGGGGTTTTCCTCCAATCTTGAGTATTGCGTGAAGTGTAACAGATAGAAACATACCTTGTCAATAGGGAAAGCGAGATCCGGTATGACCGTAAACCAGCAGCATCGCTTCCTTTAGAAAAAATTAGTTTTCCGAACACGAACGCGATTTTGTGTTTTCGTTTCTGGAATACTTCTATCAAAATTCTAATATGTGAATTTTTTATTCGCTTTTCGAGTTTCGTATTGCTATTTTTAGAAAAAGTGGGTATACTGAATCTGGAGGTGGTATCTGTGAATGAAACTCCTATTGTTCGCATCCAGCGGGCAAGTATCAAAAACTTTAGAAATGTTGAGTCCGGTGACATTCGTTTTCCATGCAATTATGGAGAGGATATTTTTGCGCCGAAAGCCGATGTCCTCGGTATTTACGGTCAGAATGGCTCCGGCAAAACAACATTTATCGATGCACTGGAAATCCTGAAAACGCTGCTGTCCGGGCAAAAGGTCGGTGCAGAACTGTCAGACTGCATTTCTTACGGACAAGAGAAAGCAGAACTGCAATTTGAGTTCAGTATCCTCAAACTGCATGAGGGCAATGCTGTGTACAGACGGCGGTTTATCTATGCCGCTGCCTTGAGCAAGGACACGATCGATGAAACCATCAAATGTGTCACATTCAGCAGCGATCCCGAAAAGACTTCTCGGCTGAAAACCATCTTTGAGTGTACACATCAGGAGGAAGATGATGTATTCACGCCGCAGGTGAAATTGGAATCGCTGTTCGGCTCTAAGCAAAGCGCAAAAATGAATGAGCTTCGCGTGACCAAGCTGCTATGCCAGAAGGAGCACCGTTCGTTCCTCTTTGCTCCGGAGTTTTTGAAGATACTCCATGACGCAGCGCAGGACAATGATGATGAAGTTGAGCCGCTGTATGAAATGGCACTTTACGCCAAGACCTCGCTCTTTGTCATTCTGAACCGCAACAACGGACTGATCTCGTTGGATGCAGCGATCCCCGTGAACTTCCGAACGGAAACGGCCGGCGGTATGTTCACACTGCCAATCGACCAGCCGAAAACAATACCGACTCGGTTCCTGGAGATCATTCGACAAGTTATCTCGACCATCAGCACCGTCCTTTGCAAAATCATCCCCGGCGCAAAGCTGACGCTTGTGGAGCTCGGCACGGAGCTGATGGAGGACGGCAATCAGGGAACAAAAATCCAGTTAGCACGGGAGCTACTCTGTGCCAATGGTGAAATGCACCGTTTGCCCTTGAAGTATGAATCCGAGGGCATCAAGAAAATCACCTCGATCCTGCATCTGCTGATCGCCGCATACAACGATCCGTCTATTACACTTGCGGTCGATGAACTGGATGCCGGTATCTACGAGTATTTGCTGGGCGAGCTGCTGCGGATCATGCAAAACTCCGGTAAGGGTCAGTTGATCTTCACCTCGCACAATCTTTATCCGCTGGAAACGCTGGAGAGCAATTCCATCGTCTTTACAACGACCAACCCCAGCGCCCGCTATACGCGTATCAAAAGTGTGCGGGCAACAAATAATCTGCGCTCCATGTATCTGCGCGAAGTCATTCTCGGAAGTGATGATGACGCAGCACTCTATGAAGAAACCAATGTGTCTGAAATCGCACACGCAATGAGAGTTGTCGGCAAGCGTATGGAGAGCCTTTCTTTGGCAGAGGACGCATCCCCGGAGGTGTCCAATGGCTAAGAAGAAAGTGATGCTTTTTATCGTAGAGGGACCGACCGATGAAACCAGCCTTTCTACGGTTTTGAACCGTATCTTTTCTTCCTCGACGGTAAAATTTCAGGTCGTTCATGGCGATATTCTGACCCGCGATTTCACTTCGTCGGATAAAATCGTGGCTGCCGTTTGGGAACAGGTCAAGGAGTTTATGGGCAGTATCTACAGAAAGAGCGATATTTGCCGAATCGTTCATCTCACCGATATGGACGGTGTATTCATCCCTGATGATGCTGTTGTCGAAGATGATTCCAAGGAAATAGGCACTCCGCCTTATTACACGGAAACGCAAATCCAAACGCCGAACCGTACTGGGATTCTCAACCGCAATCAGCGCAAACGGGACAATATCGACCGACTCTCTGCCTGCCCTAAAATTGCAGGCATTCCATACAGTATGTACTACTTCTCTTTGAATTTGGAGCATATTCTTCATGGAAGGACAAATCTTTCCGACTGGGAAAAGATTCGGTGTGCCGAGGAGTTCGACTTGAAGTACGGCGATGATCCGGACGGATTTACACTGTTTATGAAGGAATCTTCCTTCTCCGTATGCGATGATTACCGCAGTTCGTGGGCGTTCATCAAAACAGAGTTACATTCTCTGGAACGGTATAGCAATTTCGGTATTGAATTGCCGTCTGTGGAACCCGCAGAATCTGAAACTGATAACTGATTTTCAGCGAGGAGAACCGAAACGAAGGATCAGCAAGCAATGGAAAGGGATATCCTTTTGGACAATTTCGCTTCGCTCATTGTCCGACAGGCTATCCCCTTTCCGCTTGTTGGGGAGTGCCCCAAACCCCCGAAAAATCCTGACGGATGTTTTCGATTGCCGTCCAAAGTCCGACAAGCCCTGCGCCAATCGGCGCAAAAGAAATGCCGCAGGCAGTATCGCAATGATACCGCCTGCATTTTTCTTTCCTGCTGGAGATCGCTCTTTGTACATATTGCGAAATACTAAAAATCAGCGTCGTTTATTTTGCACAATTTTTCGCCGGTTTGCGTGGTTGAAAACTATTCAGATTGACAATTTCATAGTAATTTGATATACTTTATTTAGATAAATAACCCAAACTCTTAGGAGAATGGCAGAAATGGCAAAACAGAGGAAACTCTGCGGCGCAAAGCTATAGGGTCTAAACGATTGTCCGGCAATCGCATGACAGCCAGTTACCTAAACCAGTCCCCGCAATACGGGCGCAGTACCGTGTGGACTACTATCCATGCGGTTACTGCGCCCTTTTTCAACTGTTTGGGCGCAAAAGAAAGGGAGCGATCGAAAAATGAAACGCACACGAATCAGCGTATTGCTTGTAATAGCCTTGCTGTTGCAGCTATACGCACCACTCACGGCAGGCGCAGCGGACTTTACGCCAAACCCACAGACGGAATATGCCAAACGGTTTATTGCCGCCTGTGATGGACAGACCTGGTTCATCAATGAGATTGAGCGTTTGCTGAACGCCCAGCAGCGCACACTGGATACCATCACCGGAGCGGAAGACCTTGTGGAGATCAAGAGCATTGGTCTAAAAGGTCAGAACATCACCGGACATATACCGGCTGCAATCGGGGAACTTAGTGAATTGCGGTATCTGTTCCTCTCGGATAATCATTTGAGCGGAGATATTCCGTCTGCGCTCTATACGCTCCCGAAACTGCAAAATGTAGACTTGGGCGGCAATGATTATGCAGGTGCGATTCCTTCCGAGTTTGGTACAATGCCCGCATTGAAAACGCTGGTTCTCAAAGATAACCAGTACACTGGTACGATACCGGACACGATTTTGAGCAATACCCAGATTGAGGTGCTGAACCTCATGGGAAATCAGTTGACCGGCGGTTTTCCTGCGGCAGTTGCCGGTATGAGCAGTCTGAAATACTTGAACCTTTCGGAAAATGCTATCGGCGGTACGATTCCCGACCTGTCCGCGCTAACTAATCTTATCTCGCTTTCGGCGTGGCAGTGCGGATTGACCGGCACGATTCCCGAAACGCTGTACTCGCTTTCTGGTTTGCAGATTTTAGACTTGTCTGAAAACAAGCTGGAAGGCGAAATCTCTGCCGGTATTGCTAATCTGGCAGACCTGCAATATCTCGCGCTGGACACGAACCCTCTGCGCGGTGTCTTACCGGACGCATTTACGCAGACTGCGTTGACCGAGATTCATTTGGAAAACACTTATTTGCGCGGTTTTGTTCCTGCTACGCTCAAAGCACGGCATGACGCAGGTGCAAAGGTGTATCTGAACAATAACTACATGACCGGCGCTGTCTTAAAGGATATGCCGAACAACAGCGGCAACTTTACAGATGGTGCAGCAAGTGAACAGCATCAGCTTGCCGGCACTCGTTCCACGGTTACGGTCAGCAAGGACGGCACGGTAAATCTGTATGCGCTGCTGCTGAACAAGTCGCTGACTACCGGCAGCACGGCAAAGGTGCTGCTTAGACCGGACGAGTATGTTGTCACCTTCGATGATACCAAGGTGCAGGTTACTGCGGATAGCAGCGGTATCTATGTGAAGGCATTGACGGATATTCCGCTGAATACGAATTTCAGTATCACAATCCAAATCAAGGACAACACCGGCTCTGAATATTCCAAGGTGAAGCTGACCCTCACTACTGATGTTACCAGCGGTGGCGGCGGTGGTATCGGCGGCGGTGGCGGCGGCACAACCGAAACGCCCAAGGCAGAACACAAGCTGTATATCAACGGCTTTACCGATGGTATGTTCCATGCCGAACGCAATATCACCCGCGAACAGACCGCGAAAATGCTGATTGACGCGCTGGAAAAGGAAACCGCCGAACCGGAGCAGTCCTCGTATACCGATGTTGCCAACAACCGCTGGTCGTATCGCTGGGTAGAAGCAGCGTCCAAGGAAGGCTACATGGTAGGCTATAACGGCGGCGTGTTCAAACCGGAATTTGCAATCACTCGTGCAGAGATGGCAACAGCCTTGTCGCGTATCGCAGCGAAGGAAGGCTTGATTATGAACGGCAGTACCAAGACCTTCTCTGATGTGGCAGACGGCAAATGGTACAGCAGCTATATTCGTCAAGCGGTGCAGTACGGCTTAATCAGCGGTTATGCAGATGGCACTTTTCGACCGGAGCAGTACATCACCCGCGCAGAAACGGTAACGATGATCAATCGTATGCTCGGCAGAAATTACGAAACGGCAGCCGAGCTGCACAGCATGGATTGTCCGTTCCCCGACGTCAGCCGGAATCATTGGGCGTATGGCAACATCATGGAAGCAGCAATTACGCACAAACACTGACAAGAAATTTAGAAACGGAAGAACTCCTGAATAGGTGGAGGTAAAGTTATGAAGAAAGCATTGACAAGGAGAGTGATTTCTCTGTTCCTGTGCCTTTGCATTGTGATTGGATTCGTGCCGATCATCGACGCGCAGGCAGCAGAAATCAAGGGCGGCACATTCGACCCGCATACCGGTAATCTGGAGCTGGAATTTGGGTATCAGCTTACGCAGTATATCAATATCAATGTCTATGTCCGCAGCCCGTCAGATGATGGACTCAGCAAGCAGTATGTTGGATCCATTGTTGAGAATTATCTACTGACCGGTGCCGATGAAATGACTTCACGACTGCCGGAAGATTCCCAAGACACTATGGTATCCCCCTACACACCGGTGACCAAAACGGACGGCGGCTTGGTGGAGTTGTCCGAGGACGGCATTTATCAAGCGGACAAGAATTTTGCGGGAGAAGAAATCTCTCCTGTTCCTATGATGAAACACACGCTGATTTGGGACGGCTCTCTTGATGGTATCCCGATCATCGGTCCGAACCTCGATGAAGATGTGTTTTATCTGACAGTAGAAATTGAACCGCTCGGCAGACCGGATAAGAATGTCGAGTGTACGGACAGTAAGGGCAGCCACACACACGGTCAGAACTATACTTGGCCACAGAAGCAGGAAAACGGCAAGAAAAAGTTTGCTGTCAGCACCGAACTGCTGGTAGACTACCGTGATTATGTTGTCGGTGAAGATGGCACGGCAGCATTCCTCATGCTGGAAGGCAGCTTGTCCGATGAAGTACGCAAGAAGCTGTATGAGCAGTTTGTCAGCGGCAGTCTGGCGTGCAATGAATTGACCGGTTTCCCCGAACTGGAAGGCTTGGTGCTGAACTACCAGAACCTTGACCCTGTAAACATGGTAACAGGTGCGTACAACTTCATGTACGAGGACTTGAAGCTGGAAGGCATTATCCCGCTGACCTTCCTTCGTGTTTACAACTCGCGCTACGACAAGGGTGCGCTAGGTACTGGCTTTACGCACAGCTATGACTATTCGCTCATCAACGACCGAGGTATTATCCGTGTGACAATGCCCGGCGGTGAGGAGCAAATCTTCCTTACGCTCCGTGGCGGCGGCTATGATTCACTGGCAGACAGCGGCTTTGTTCTGGAAAATGAAGCAGACGGCAGCTACCGCATGACGCACGAGGACGGCGCAGCGTTCATTTTCTCGAATGACGGCAAGCTGCAAACCATCTACAATCCCGATGGAACAGCCGTTGCGCAGCTTACCTACAACGGCGATGAACTGACCGAGATTGACGGCATTGCAGGCAGCTATACGCTGGCATGGTCGAACGGACATATTTCGTCCGTGACCGATAACGCAGGCCGCACCGTATCGTATGAGCATGACAACGATCTTCTGACCGGCGTTACCAATGCGGACGGTGATACGCTGCACTATACCTACGATGGTAACGGCTATCTGAACAGTGCTACCGACTTTGAAGGCGAAGTCTATATTAAGAACGAGTATGACGGCATAGGCCGTGTGGTAAAGCAGACCTTTATCAACGCGGACATTCCCACTGTTTCTACTGTTTCCTATGACGATGAAGCGCGTGTTACGACCTGTGTAGATGCTAATGGCCTTGAAACGCGCTACTACTACGATAACCACCGCAATATCCAGAAAATCGGAACAGTTATCGACGGCACGGAATATACCACCGCCAACACCTATGACGGCGATTATCGTGCCAACTCTGCAAGCGACCGTCTGAACGGTGCAACCGCATACGAGTATGACAGCAATGGCAATGTGACGAAAGTTCGCTATGCGGACAATACCGCTATGACGCTGACTTATACAGCAGGCGGCGATATTGCGTCTATCACAGACGCGCTCGGCAATACGGAAACCTATACCTATTCCGGACACAGCTTGACCGAGTTCCGCGACAAGAACGGACATACCACTTCGTACACCTATAATGCACTCGGTCTGCCGGTTACGGTTACGGATGCGCTCGGCAATCAGACTACCTATGCGTATGACGATAAGGGATGGCAGCTTTCTGTCACTGACGCAGAAGGTGGCGTTACCAGCTTTGAATACGATGCCGTAGGCCGCATCGTTGCAGAGCATACCAAGGTGAGTGATTCAGCAACCGCAACGACCAGGCATACCTACTCCAAGGCGGGCAAGCTGCTGAAAACCGTAGACGCGCTGGGCGGCGAAACCTCATATGAGTACAATGCCAACGGCTTTACCACCTCGACCAAGGACGCGCTCGGCGGCACGGTAACGACCGAATACGGCACGAACGGCGAACCGCTGAAACGCACGGACGCGAACGGCAATGAAACCACCTATGAATATGACAAGGATACCGCACAGCTTGTATCGGTAACAGACGCAGAGGGCAACGAAACCCGCTACACCTACAACGACCGCGGCCTGCTTATCCAGACTACGGACGCGGAAGGCAATGCGACTACCTATGAATATGACGCACTTGACCGTGTAGCAAAGACGATTGACGCGCTGGACGGCGAAACGATCTATGCGTATGACAGCATGGGACGCACGGTTTCGGAAACCGATGCAGAAGGCAACAAGAAAACCTACACCTATGACGCACTCGGACGAACCAAGACCGAAACCGACGGTGCAGGCAACAAGACAACCTATACCTATGACCCTGTTGGCAATCTGCTTGTCACAACGGACGCAAACGGCAATGAAACCAAGACCGAGTACAACGCCATCAATGCAGCGATAAAGCAGATTGACGGCGAAGGCAACGAAACCACCTACACTTACGACAAGGTAGGACGGCTGCTGACCGAAACGGACGCACTCGGCGGCGTTACTGCGTACACTTACGACCTTGCGGGAAATCAGCTTAGTGTTATCGACCCCGAAGGCAATGTGACAAAGTATGTCTATGACCTGCTGGGACGCGCCGTAGAGCAGATTAACGCAGACGGCAGCAAGACCCGCACGGTGTATGACGCGCTGGGACGCACGACAGAAAGCTATGACGAACTCGGCGGTAAGACTGCTACCACCTATGATGCGAACGGCAACCAACTCACCGTCACTGACCCGAAAGGCAACAAAACTTCGTATCAGTACAACCGCAAAGACCAGATTACGGTTATCACCTATGCGGACGGCGGCGAAACCCGCTATACCTACAATGCGCTCGGAAATGTCAGCGAAGTAACCGACCAGAACGGCAATGCAACCAAGTACACCTATGACGCACTCGGCAGAACGCATACCGAAACCAACGCAGTAGGTGTTGTGACCGAATACGGCTACGACAAGGTAGGCAACACGGTTTCTGTCATCAAGGACGGAACAGTAATCGCAAAGAGCGAGTACGACGGTGCATATCGTGTGATAAAAACGATTGACGGACTGGGTAATGCGGGAACAAAGCAGTATGACGGCGTAGGCAATGTGCTGGTTTCCACCGACCGTGAAGGCAATGCAACACAGTACACCTACGACAAAAACTATAACCTGCTCAAGACCACAGACGCAGAAGGCGGCGTGTCCTTGTCTGCTTATGACGCACTGGGTCGTGTCGTTTCTGAAACCGATGAAAATGGCAGCGCAACGACCTACACCTACGATAAGAACGGCAATGTGCTGACCGAAACCGACGCACTTTCTGGTGTTGTTACCAACACTTACGACGCACGCGGCAGAGTAGCAGCAACCACGGACAAGCTGGGTGCAACGACTACCTACACCTATGACGCAGCCGGTAATCTCCGCAAGGAAACCGACGCGAATAATGCGTATGCCGTTTATCAGTATGATGCGAACAACAATCTCATTCAGTACACCAACCGCAACAACGAATGGGTGAAGTATGCGTATGACTGCATGAATCGGCAGGTCAAGGAAACCAACCAGCTTAACCATGCAACCGAGTACGAATACGACCTTGCAGGCAACCAGACGGCGGTGATCGACGGCAACAAGAACAAGGCCATATACACCTATGACGGCTTGAATCGTCTTGTTTCCAAGACCAACGCCGAAGGCGGTATGTTCGAGTACCGGTATGATTCGTTTGGAAACACCGCAGGCACGACGATGTACGGCGGCGGTGACGAGAAGGCCGCGACCACTTATGCCTATGATGCAGCGGGCAATCTGCTGACCGAAACCTCTCCGCTGGGCAGCGTGACTACCTACACGCATGACAAGGAAGGCAATGTGCTGACGCAGGTTGACGAAAACGGCAAGCAGACCGCGTACACCTACGACAAGTTGTATCGCATGGTTTCCCGCAAGGACGCGGATGGTACTGCGACCTTTGCCTATGACAAGGCGGGCAACATGACCTCGGCCAAGGATGGAAACGGCACGGTAGCATTTGCGTTCGACGCGCTTTCCCGCACCACCGCTGTCACAAATGAGGACGGCACGACCACGGCGTACACCTACGACGCGGCAAGCAACCGTCTGTCCATCACCTACCCCGACGGCAAGGCTGTTACGACCGCGTATGATAGTCTCGGCAATGTGAAGTCCCAGACCGACCATGACGGCACAGGCATTACCTACACGCGCGACGCGGAAGGACGCACAATCAAGGAAGGCCACAGCGACGGCAGCACGACCGAGTATGATTATAACGCCGCCGGTCTGCTGACGCTGCAAAAGGAAGTCACCAAGAGCAACAGCACACGCCGTCAGACTGCGTATACCTACGATGATGCGGGCAATATCGTAAGTGAAAACCGTTCCGGTGTAGACATTGACAAGAAGGACGAGTTGGTACGCTACTACTACGATAAGGCCAATCAGCTTATCCGCACCAATATCGAGGGCAAGAATACGAAGTATTCCTACGACCTCGCGGGCAATCTGCTTTCCGATGGTACAAACACTTACACCTACGATCTGCAAAACCGTCTGGTTAGCAAGACCGGCAAGGACGGTACGACCACTTATACCTATGACGCGGCGGGCAATCTGATCAAGAAGGCTGCACCGGACGGCGCGACCGAGTATACCTACACGGCACAGAACAAGCTGAAAACCGGCAAGATCGAAGACGGCCAGAGCAGTACCTACACTTACAATGCGCTCAATGCACGCATTAAGAATGTACAGGTGCGCGACAACAAGAACGCCGGTCATGCAAACTCCGACTTGAAGGACGGTTCGCACGGCACCGATTATCTGGATTTCTTGATGGACGGACGCTTTTTCTGGCAGCGTACATGGGAAACCGAGGTAGGCACGACCTTCCAGAGCAATTTTGAAACCGTAACAAAGAACTATGTTGTGGACTATCTTTCTACGGCTAACCGTGATATACTGGTAACAGAGGACGGCAGCTTTACACAGCGTTATGTGTACGATGAGAACAGCACCCGAATCTCCGCAGAGTACGGCTATGCAGCTGGTACAAAGCGCGGTGAGGGCGGCGAAAACCTGCAAAGTGACTTTGCGGCAAATGATGTGCGCAAGGTATGGTATCGCACCAGTCATCTCGGCAGCACGCTGTTTGCCGTAGACGAAACCGGCAAGGTCATCTCTCACACGATCTATGACCCGTGGGGCAATCCGCTGACCGAAACCTACACGGACACGAATTTCAGCGGCATTGACAACGCCAACAATTTCACCGGCTACACTTGGGACGAAGTGCTTGACCTGTATTTCGCGCAGAATCGTTTCTACGACCCTGCCGACCACCGGTTCACGCAGGAAGACCCAGCTAAAGCTGGCGATAATTGGTATACGTATTGCGGGAATAGTATAACAAATCGAGTTGATCCATACGGTTTAGAAGAAATTCAAATTAGAAAATTTGTAGAAAGTCGTAAGGGTACCATCAGTTGGGATTCAAAAAGGAATAATTTGGTGGTTCAGATTGATGGAAAGTATAGTTATTTATGGTGCAATCCTGCATATATGTGGAATAGCGGCGGCCATTTTTATACAACGGATGCGTATCTATATCAAGCATTAGGATTAGACCGTCCAACTATATGGGTCGATCCTCTTCCTAATACCCTGTTCAAAAAGGATACAAAAAACGGGGTGTGGTATGCAGAGGTTAACGCACTGCAAAGAGATGCCGGATACAATAACCTATATGATATTGCTTTTAATGTATGTAACTATACTCGTTTTGAAGCTTTTTTCACTGCACCTACGAAGTCTGGCGTAATAAAAGAGTGGCGCATTGAAGGCTGGAAGGGAAATTACCTAAATATGGGTATAGGTGGCGAAATAGGTCTTTATTATCGCTCTCCTAATGCAGTAGATACAACTTTATCCGTAGATTATTCTTCCATTTATAACGATAATAATGTAAGATATTTCAAATCTTTACTATGCGACCGTCTTAACCACTATAGTGCGGTGGCAGATACGGATATGATGCTTATGCAGTTTGATCTATATAAAGGTAGTTATAATCCTCGTAATCTGCTGTTCATTCGCCCAGCGACAACACATTGGTGGATTACAGGTTTTAGACCAAGTACAGAAATTGTAAATTGCCTTGATTTAACAATGGTTGGTAGCATTACCTTCCCGTCGCGTGATGTAGCGAATGCATTTATGAGAACGGTTAAACCTAAGCCGAGTTCCCGAAATAGCAAACTTTCCAATAAAATGACTACACAACTAACAAATACCAAAGTGTCATTCACTTGGGGAGGATATAATAAATGAGACACTTGAGATATTTTCTGTTCTTTTCGGGGATGCTTTTCTTGCTAACCGGTTGTCGTCCGGATTATGAACAAGCGCTGGACAATATGCAGGCAACG
>OGWX01001824.1_pt1 | contig 13611 bp, 9 predicted proteins | sample 1576151 | NCBI WGS metagenome assembly OGWX01 (sample SAMEA3541591, study PRJEB24748) | human gut metagenome | biome: human gut; feature: human-associated habitat; material: faeces | place: China | collected 2012
CATCAACGCCATTTTCAGGGTTTCTCCCTGCCAAGGGTGTAATGCCGGCGGCGGGACTTGAACCCGCACGCGGTTACCCGCAACAGATTTTGAGTCTGCATCGTCTGCCATTCCGACACGCCGGCATTTCTTCACAACGAAAATTATTTTACCATATAGTTTTTGGTTTTGCAAGTGGTTTTGGAATAAGTTCTAAATAAGAATGTTACAGTTCAGTCATGACATAAAAATAGCGGCTGCCTAAAATTATCTGGCAACCGCTGTTTTTTGTTATGCATCTTTTCTCCTGCGTTTTGCAATGAGCAATACCAGGAGTGCCGCACTCATTACGGTGATCCCTGACATGATCTCGATGGAAGTAGAATTATCACCGGTTTTTGGGAGAATTCCTAATGGAACCAGTACATCCTCAATTGCTTTCACGATCGGATTTTCAGCTTTTGGAACATCATTGTCCGGTACGTCTACAGACTCATTTGTCTGGGCTGCGTGACGTCCTGTGGTACTGGAACCACCGCCGCCACCACCACTGTGGCCACCGCCTCCAGTGGAGTCTGCTTCATACTTCGGAAGGGATCTCACATCATATACCCAGGTATTCGTTTCTTCGTTTAATACCGGGAGTGTAGTCAGATACGGGCTTACAGTTACATTATCACCGGAAGCCTTGAACTGGCATACCAGATACAAACCGGATGAAAGTCCTGTAAACTGGATCTTTCCGGTAGCAGTTGCCTGTGTAGACAACGCTCCGATCTGATTATTTTTTATGAATTGTTCCAGAGTTTGTGCAGCTGACAGCACGCCGGTAGCAGTATGGTCTCCTATATCAGCTCCGGAACCGGTAAATTCCTGAGACAGAGCATATGCTCCTTCTGCACCATTCCATTCACCTACTTTGTAAATGGAAATAGTTGCTTTTTTACTTTCCGCTTCCAGATCAATGGTCAGAGATACCGGTCTGGCCGTGTCGATACCTGCTGTTTCGCCTGCGAATGCACCCTGGCATACGCTCATGGTCATCAATATCACTGCCGCCAGAAAAGCTGCCATTTTATTTTTCTTCTTCATTCTTTTCATGGCTTCCTTCTTTCTTCTCTGCTTTGCTGTTCTGAGAGAGTTCCTTGTTTCTTTGGTCAGCGGTTTCTTCCGTTTTGCTGCTGGCTTTTCCCTTCTTCTTTCCGGAAGGTGCCAGGATTCCAAGTAAGATTGCCACTCCAAATGCAGCTATGGCAAATAGAATCCATTGTCTTGTACCCAGTTTGCGTCCCTGCTCTTCCGCCGGTCTGTCACTGACTGCCGGTGCCGGTTTTAATGGAACCTTTTCCGCGTATTTTCCGTCATATGGGATCCGTGTTCCCCGGATCAGAAGCCGGTGACTGTTGATACCATAAGGAGTACAGGTGACCAGTGTCACATAATCTTTTCCCGGTTCAATGGAAAGTCCGTCTACCTCGGAAGGAAGTACAGTAACGATCTGATCGATCTGATATTCCAGGATCTCTCCTAATGTTTTCAGATAGAACACATCTCCTGTTTCCAGGCGGTCCAGATCCGTAAACAGCTTTGCTGAAGGAAGTCCTCTGTGTCCGGTGATGATCGCATGAGTGCTTTCACCGCCTACAGGAAGGGAAGAACCTTCGTAATGTCCTGCTGCTACCTGTAAGACGCCTTCGCTAGTACCATGATATACAGGAAGTTCTACTGCAATTCCCGGTATATTGATGATACTCATGATCCCCGAACCACCTGTGTTTAAAAGGTCTTCATAAGGACTGTCTTCCCGTTCTTTTTCTGTACTGGCTGCTTCACTGAGATTGCCAAACTGAGCAAGATATTCGTTGTAAGCCTGTGCGTCCTGCAGTTCTTTGGAATAATCCGCCTCCGGAAGTTCCTCTACTAACTTGTCGTAAGAAGCTATCGCCCGTGAGGAATGTCTCTCATTCACATACTCACTGACCGCAGGATAAAGGAGAATGGAAAGACCGATCAGGAAAATGATCACAAATATGATAGTTGAAATTCGTTTTCTCATCCGGTCTTTCCGCACCTCCTGGGTTTATGGTTACTTCATAAAACTTTTTTCACAATGTCTTTTATAAATCCATTATACGTGAATAGGATTTACGTGTCAATTAGTCATGCTTTCTGCTGCGTACTACGAAGAATACAGCGCCTGCCATTACTACGATACCTGCTGCGTAGAAGATTGTTGTACCGATGCCACCAGTGGATGGAAGCTGGATACCTTTAGAGTTTTCAACAGTTACAATATCTGCTTTATTAGCATTAGAAATTACTACGCTTTCAGCTTTATCTAACAGATTATATCCCTGTGGAGCTTTAATTTCTACGAGGCTATATGTGCCATTCTTTAAACCTCTAATAGTTACTTCACCTGCTACAATAGTTGTAGTTGCACCTGTTGTACCCTTTGGAACTACATGATATCCAATAAGTTCATCTGCGTCATTCTTGTCTTCTACAAAATAAAGTGGTTTATCACCTTCTCTTAATTCAAATTCAGCGCCACTTAAAACAGTGTCTGTATCTTTTATTACCTTTTTAAGATTAAAGCTATATTCATATACATCAACTTCTTCTGGTGGATTTTCCTTTTCTAAGTACTGAATATGTGCTTTATTCTCCATTGGTTCTCCACTTGTTCCTGTGGATAATACAGTTGCAGAATATGTAATAGTTACACTTGCATTATCTGCCATAGATTTTACATAATCTTCATTTAAAGTTATTTCAAAAGTACAGTTGTCATTATCTGGGCTTGTATTAATGGTATAATCACCCTTGCCAAGCTGATCACCTTTTGTTAATACGGTACCATCTGCTGTGGTAACTACAATATCGTTATTCAGTGATAAATGTTCATTCATTTCATCGTGAACTATGATTTCATTTGTAGTACCTTTTCCCTTATTAACTGTAATTGCGTAATTTACAGTTTCACCTATATATACTGTAAAATTATCGGATGTATTTTTGTCAATATTGGTTATTGTTTTAGTAAGAGTTGGTAATTCATTCTTCTCTGCTACTTTTTCATCATCAGAGCTGTTAATTAAGGAACACAAAGTACCTGTTGTTGTATCTACAAAATAATAACCTAATTCTTGAATATCAAAGGATGCCGTATCTTCTGTTACAGTTACAGTTTTTTCTGGGGTTATGTTTTTAGCTTCAGCTTTCATAGCATTGGCTAATTCCTGTGTAAGTGTACGTTTTGTAATATCCTTACTAACTTCAGCACTCAAACTTTCAGATGTTACAACATATAAGTGAGGATCTTTTGCGGTTGGGGTTAAAGTAAATTCGGAACGGCTCTTAATAAAATTATACCATGGACTGGTATCAGAAATAGTATAAGAATAACCACCATTGTCATCTTTAGTATAATCAAATACTCTATACGCACTATATGTAGCACCTTTCACAGCTTTTTCTACCGTAATATTTGCTGCCATCGCTGACATAGGCATTGCCATTGCTACTGTTGCCGCCATTAACATTCCTGCTACTTTTCTCATCTTTTTCATAATCATCTTTCCTTTCTTTTAAGAAAAATTCCCCTTTTTGGATAATTAATTTTTTATTATTTTTTATACGCTGCGGAGCGGGGTGCCCCGCAGTGTGTACTGCTGTTTTTACTGTGAAGTATTATTCTTCACGTTTACGTTTCAATGTCAGGCTTAACTGTAAGCCTGCATATAACACAGATGTAATAACTACAGACCATCCGATGCGGCGGATCTGATCAAGACCGGAACCACCGGTATCTGGTAAGATAACTCCTGCATAATTGACAACGGTAAATGGATTAGTAATTGAATATGTTCCTGACTGACCGTCAACCGTATATTCAATTTTATTATCCATCGTAAAGGTTACCGTTATCTTTAATGGCTCTGTTAATAACTGATAGCCATCTGCTGTAGCAGTTTCATAAAGGAGATACTTGGATACGTTTGGATCATGCTGCAACTGATAAAGGACATTTCCTGCTGCATTTGGATGAAGATCAGCTACAACTAAATCTCCCTTATTCCAACTATCATCTGACTTATACAAAGCAAATGTTACTTTTGTAATATCATCTGATGCAGAAGCATTGTTCAATACTTTTTTGATGTTTAATCCTCCAGAAGCATTGACCCATTGTGCATATAATACGGTATTTTGTATTAATGTTATTTTACCCTTACCATCACCTGGATAAGAAGTTCCTTTACCATTCTTATCAGTATTCCACCCAACAAAGGTATAACCAGGACGTTTAAAACCTGAATTATCCGAAACGTCTACGGTAGTGTTTTTCTCATATGAACCGCCAACAGGTGTTTTACTATCTGCTGTATAATCAGTACAGTTCAAATCATAGGCTAATGTAACCTTATCCTTTTTAAGAAGAACACCATCTACGTGCCAGTAACCATCTAACTGTTGAGGTAATTTAACAACATACCATATTACATAAAAATCTCCATTTTCAGCTAAATCATCTGCAGTTATAGAACGTTGACCATAGTTATTATTTAAACTTGTCGGATACTTATTTACCGCTGTGGCAATTGCTGCATTAGTTGGTAATTTATTTAAGTTATCTACAACTTTTTCTCCTGTAGGATCTGTTACAAATTTAGCTTCTTTAAGAACTTTTTCACTAGAGTTGAAATACATACCGCTAGATGTATCATGTCCCGTATACTCTGATTTAGGTGCACCCGACGGCTCATTTATAATTCTTGCATCTAATCGTATGAAGAAATGCACTTTAACATTAGGATTGTTTTCCGCCCATACTGCATACAAAGTTCTATTCTCGCTTACCACTAAAGAACTACCTGCAGGATATATTGTAACATTTCCTTTTTCAAACTCATCAGTACTAGCTGTTGGATTTTCTGTCCATCCAACAAATGAATATCCACTCTTTTCAAGAGTTCCAGCTCCTGGTAATGTTATCTCTGTTCCGGCATTTGCCACTGTGATCATTGTCGGAGCTGAACCGGATGTATTTCCATTACCGTTAAACCGTACTACATATATTTTTTCAAATGTAAAATACAATGTTGAGTTTGATGAAACATCCTGCCAACCACTCTCTGTGTATACCTGCAATTTACGGGATGTTCCATAGTAACCATAAGTAGTAGTTTTTACTTGTATTTTAGTGAATGTGGCTCCACCATTCTGTGCTGTTTTAGCTTCTTTAAAAATATACTCATCCATCACGCTGGATTGATTAGCACTATTTAATACCGCACTAACAGCTTCTTCTGTAGTATATTCCTTATTATCCGTAAAAACATTCCACAATGAATAGGAGCCAGAACCAACATCTCCATTATCGGTATCTTTAAATTCAAACCGCACGGAAGTGGTACTGCCGTTGTTAGAGAACGTCACCGTATAAGTTGAGAAATGCTTCGCTTCAAAAGCAACGCTTTCAACGCTTGCCTCTTCCGGAACTGCTACCGGATCTGCTACCTGTTCTAAGGCTTTGATCTCATTTACAGTTACTACGTTTTCTATAGTGTCTGCTTCTGTATCCAGATGCGAAATTTCAACAGTCTCGGCTTCTTTGCTCTTTTCTTCAATGACTGATCCTGAAAAGCTTACATGTACATAACCATTTGTACTCCAGCTGTCATTTAATACATTGCCCTGTGCATCGTAAAGAGTGATATCGTAGGCAAGTACAGATTTAACCTCTACTGAATCAGTTTCTGCTGCTTCACTTTCTACTTTCTCTTTAACAGCATTTTCTACATGGTCTGTTACTTCGATAACTTTTGCAGTAGTTCCTTCTGGAAGAATTCCTTCTGCAGCAGAGATAGTAACAATTACACCATTTATGTTTTCAGCGTATTCAAATGCCGGATGCGTACCCGGTACGATCTCCTCTAAGAAGATCTCTACTTCCTGATCCTCTAAAACTTCCGGGATCGTATAGTAGACAGCCTCGTCAGCTCTTTCTGCATTGGATGGACTGGCGATGTTTTCCGGATCGGTCTCTTCCAGTTCCACACCGTTTGCAGTGACTTCTGTTATCTTATAACCTGTCTGCGGGATCACACCAAAGGTTACTTCTGCGCCGTCTCTTGTAAGTTTTGGTGCTTTTACAAGTTCTGCGCTGCCTACAGGATCGATCATGTAATTGATGATGTGTCCCTGGCTTTCCAGTTCATCTTTGTCAAATCCCATATCAGAAAGCTTTGCGGTGAAAGCTCTTGCTGTTATTGTCTGATCTAATGCTACCAGATTGTAAGTCTCACCTTTTAATACTCCAACACGTTCAAATCCAGGTTCTGTTTCTGTCTCTTCTACTGCACCCGGCAGATTAGAAAGCTTTGTATCATCTGCAGCTGTTGTTTCTTCTGTTTCAGGCTTTGCAGCTGCTCCTGTTTCTGTTGTGCCGGTATTATCTTTGTTTTCAGCCGCTGTTGTCTCTTCTGGTGTTTCCTGCGGAAGAGTTTCATCAGCAGTGGTTTCTTTAGGTGTTGTTTCCTCTGGTACAGGATCGGTTTCCGGTTCCGTTGCTTCTGCGCTGGTTTCTTTTTCCGGCTCAGTTTCTGTTTCAGTTTCGGTCTCCGGTTCCGTTTCCTTTTCCGTTTCTTCTTCTGTTGGTGCCTCTGTTTTTTCTTCCGTCTCTTCCTGCATTGTATCTGTCAGGAAAATTCTGGAATGGATAGAAATGGAAGCAACTGTATCAGATGAACTGCTGTTGTCTGTATCGTCTGCTGTATCACCGGCATCCTCGGAAGAGTCACCGTTGTCGGATGCTTCTTCTCCCTGGTCCTCATTATCAGAACCAGTATCTTCTGAATTTTCATTATCAGAAGTATTTTCTTCCTGGTTCTCGTCCGGAGTGTTTTCAGAGGCATCATTCTCATCTTCTGTATCCGGATTTTCCTCATTGTCAGATCCGTTGTTTTCTGTGTTGGAATTTTCTGCACCAGAACCATCTTCGTGAGATTTATCCTCATCATCATTTTTTCCAGTATCAGAAGCTTCCGGCTCTTTTACTTCTTCTGTTTCGGAGTCAACCTGTGAGTTTTTTTCTCCATCATCATTTGGTTCCTGATCTGTTCCGGGAACTTCTTCTGCTGTCTCAGTTTCTGAAGGATCAATTCCCGGTTCTGTTTTTGTTCCGGAGCTGCTGCTGTTACCGCTGTTATGGCTGCCGCTGTTTTCTTTCTTTTCAAATGCAGTCATGTAAGATTTCAGGCTGCAGATACCGGAAATGTATCCGTCAATATTTACCCTGCCTGCTACTGTTTCTTCTCCTCCGTTTGTATAAAGGAAGATCAGTGTTTCTTCTCCGGTCAGTGCGTAGGAGTCTGGATCTGCATCAGGACTGATCCGAAGGAAGATCCGAAGTTCGATATCGTCCAGATAATATTCTCTCTCATAATCCGGAAAGATCTCATAGAGAGTACCGTCTGCTGCGAACAGTTCTTCGTATTCTTTTAATAACGAAGAGTCTTTCGTATAGAAGTCTAATGGTTCCTCGACGATGTTTCCTTCCTCCAGGGCTTCTTCTGCTGCCCGTTGGAGTTCATCCGCATGAATTCGGAATTCTTCTTTTTTCTGCCCTGCAAATACATTGAGTAGTGGGTTGCTCATATTGCTGAATACAATGGCAAATAACAGTACATATGTAACAACCACCTTTATATACTTACGAGGCAACACAGCGTGTCTTCTGGGGTTTCTGCTTTTCGCTTTGCGTAGCTGATTCATACAACTCCCTCCTCAATAATATATGTTCAACTGTCTGACAATTACCTCTTCTCTTGTTGTATTTATGGTATCATTTTCCTTATCACGGTTTTTATCACAAGTTACAAAAAAAGTGCCATTTTTGAAGAAATATTTTAATTTTAAAAAAATATCCCAGGCAGAGTTTAATCTGTCTGAGATATCTGTTGGACAATATGAACAATTATATTATTCCTGATACATAGGAGTGATCTGATAGTCAATATCCCTGCGATTTCCGCCAAGTTCTTCGTAAACTTTGGCGATCCGGTTAAAGACGATCTTTCCATTTTCCTTTTTAGTATGATCAGAAATCTTGATGTATTATACTGCGTAAATATATCACCATAACGCAGCGTCTGTTTGATCGCCTGTAAAAGAAGGGCGCTTTTTTTCGCTGCAACTGCCTTTTGTACCGGCAGTTTCTTCCTATTTACAATGGTACACTGCATCAGGCAGGAAACAACCTCTATACGGGCACCAAGTCTTAAGATGGAACAGTACACATCCATAAAGTTTGGATATGGGCACTCATATACCTGTTCTTCACTTTTCTTGGCTACTTCCAGAAAGCTTACCTGGATATCGTCAAGATCCTCATAACCACCTTTTAAGTACTGAATGACGATTGGAATCGTCTTGTATTTTTTGATATCCAATACCAGATAAGGAAGTAAATAATCGTTCCAGATCCACATTGCCTGTAAAATTGCAACGGTGATCGCCGTTGGTTTCATAATTGGAAATACCACCTGAAAGAATGTCTGGATCGGAGTACATCCATCGATCATCGCCGCCTCTTCTATCTCGATCGGAATACTTTTTACAAAGCCGCAGAACATAAACACCGCAAGTCCTGCACCGAATCCAAGGTATACTAAAATGATACCGACCGGGTTGCTCAGATGCATCATATTTGCCAGTTTTGACAAGGTGAACATTACCATCTGGAATGGTACGATCATGGAAAACAGACATAACATATAAATGGTTGCATTCACTTTATTATGTACTCTTGTAATATACCATGCACACATGGAGGTGCATAAGATGATCACCGCAACAGAGCCAACGGTGATGAGCACCGAGTAGCCAAACGCCTGAAAAAAGTTTGTTTTTTCAATACCCCGGATGAAATTTGACAATCCGGTAAAGGATCTCTCATCCGGCAATGCAAATGCATTTTTTGTGATAAATCCTTTTTTCTTGAAGGAATTGATCAGCACCAGAAAAATCGGATACAGATAAAAAACGGTCAGCAGACTGAAAAATACGGTCAGCACTCCTCCGTGTTTTGATCTTCTTACAGCACTTACCTCATTATTTTCTTTTACTTTCTTTGCCATTACTGCTGTACCTCCTTTGTTCTAGTCAGTCTGTTCTGTGCCAGTGCGATAACTGCTACTATAATAAAGAAGATAACTGCTTTCGCCTGACCGACACCTTCCCAACCGGTTCTTCCATAGAATGTCTCAAAGATGTTAAGCGCAAGCATCTGCGAATTATTGGACGGCTCTCCTGCTGTCAATGCCAGGTTCTGATCGAACAGTTTGAAAGAGTTCGTCAGTGTTAAGAATGTACAGATTGTGATGGATGGCATTACCATTGGAATCGTAACACTCTTCAATAACTGCCAGTTGGACGCCCCGTCCATTTTTGCCGCCTCGATCAGCTCGCCCGGAATATTCTGGATACCGGCGATATAAATGATCATCATATAACCGACCTGCTGCCAGTTCATTAAAATGATCAATCCCCAGAATCCATAGGAAGAAGAATAAGTAAGTGTTCTTCCAAAATGACCTAAGATTCCATTCAGCAGGATCTGCCAGATATAACCTAAAACAATACCACCAATAAGGTTTGGCATAAAAAATACTGTACGGAAGAAGTTCGTACCTTTAATTCCCTTTGTTAAAAGCATCGCAATTACAAATGCAAAAACATTGATCGTCAGCACTGATACAATGGTGAATAATGCAGTGAACCATAATGCATGCATAAATGTCGGATCACTGAACACGCGCAGATAATTTTTTAATCCTACAAATTTTGCATCTGTAACGGTTGTAAATTCACAGAATGATAAGTAGATACCCATAATAAAAGGAACTATAAAACCTATTGTAAATGCCACTAATGTAGGGAGTGCAAAAACAGGAAAATATTTTTTGATTGCTTTCTCCATAATTTCCATCCTCTCATAAAACCTTAATAATCTGAAAGGGTGAGTGGCAGGCCACACACCCTTTCCATGTTACTTCATCATTACTTTTTATTTGTTTGCAGCTGCTGCATACTCAGTAGCCCATCCGTCAACGAATGCACTGACAACGCCGTCCCAGTCACCTGTTCCCTGTGCGTACTCTAATAATGCAGAACCTACACCGTCTTTCCATGTCTCAGATGGAATAGTAGAGAAGTTCCATGTTACAGAGTATTTACCATCAGCGATGTACTGGTTAGAAGCCTGGATAAATACATTGTCTGCTTCATATTCGCCTGTGAATGTATCAAATGGTGTTGTAAATCCCATTTCATGAGCCATGGATTCACGTCCTGCGTCAGATGTGATAACCCAGTTCAGGAAATCAAGTGTTGCCTGCTGATCTTCTGCAGAAGCTTTGCTGTTTACACACCAGTAGTTCTCAGAACCTGTGCAGAGTCCCTGATTCTCTTCTCCCTCAACACCAATATAGATTGGCATCATGCTCATGTCTTCAGCGGTTACAAGATAACCATTCTCTTCATTTGTGAGGTTACCATACTCCCATGTACCATTCTGGTAGAATACTGCCTCTTCCATACCGAATTCAGATTCTGCTTCATCACCTGTCTTAGATGAGAGCATTCCCGGATCACAGGTGGAATCTGTAATGTATAAATCCCAGATCTGTTTGTAATTGTCAAGGTATGTTCCTTCTATTGCATCTGTAGAATTAATTCCTTTGTCTTTGTATTCATAGTAAATTGGAAGATTTGCCAAATGAGTTTTAAATCTCCAGTCAGATGATCCATCCATACCTGCGGAAGTAAATGCTCCCTGAAGATCGTATCCAAACTTATCATTAATCTCATCTAATCTGGACTGGATATCATCTGCAACTGCTTTTAATGTCGCAAAGTTGTTGATCTCATCAACAGAAGAAATCACTGCGTTGTCCATTGTGCAGTAGTCATTTAAGATTGTCTTATTGTAAATGATACCGTAAGTCTCGATAACATAAGCGATACCCTGTACTGCGTTTCCATCTTTTAATACAAAATCATCACTTGTCAGATGTGAATATAACTCACTGCCGGAAAGATCCATGCAATAATCTTTCCAGTTTGCAAGTCCTACAGGTCCGTTTACCTGGAATAAGGTTGGTGCTTCTGATTTTGCCATCTCTGATTTTAATGTCTGCTCATATGTACCATCTGCAGCCGTGATAACTGTAACCTCTGTTCCGGTCTCTGCTGTGTATTTTGCTGCCAGATCCTGCCACTGCTGATCCTGTTCCGGTTTAAAGTTCAGATAATAAACGGAACCACTTCCTGATGCTGCTGCATCTGTTTTCACATCTCCTGCTTCTGTTGTACTTGCTGTTGCATCTGCACTGTTTGCACTGTCTGCATTGGAAGCATCACTGCCGCATCCTGCAAATAAAGTTGCTGTCATTGCTGTAGCAAGCATTACTGATAAAACTTTTCTCTTCATGTCGTTTCCTCCCGTATACTTTCTGCACATCTGTATTGTGCAATGATTGTTCTGGCACTCTGCCACTTCGCTGAAATGTTCCCGGTAACATTTTCGGTATTGTTTTCGGTAACGTTTTCAGTTGATAATTGAATTATATTCTTTTTTCATAAAAAAGCAATACTGAATCGTTATCTTCTCTATATTTCATAATTTTTGTTTTTGTTTTTTGTGCAAATTGTATATCAGCAAGATGCTTTTTTCTTATTTTTCTTTTTTCTGGTGGAAATTTGCTCAAAGTATTACTTTCTGCCCTGCCGCTTTTATTTCATAAAATTAGAATGCAATGATGTTTTACATTGAAAAAGATTTTTTGAAATGCTACTATAATATTATGGAAATGAAATCCGGGCACTGCCGTTTCATTCTGATCAAAAGGGAAAGTGGAAAGAACATATGAAAGAACTGATCTGTCATAAATTACAACATGATTTCAAACGAATAAAAACCTCTGCCAAATGGGTGCTTTTCTCCATCGTCTCCGGACTGCTTGTCGGGGGTGTTGGCACACTCTTCTATTTCGGCATGTATGTGGTCACACTGACCAGAACCAAAAACCCGTGGCTTATTTTTCTGCTCCCGGTGAGTGGTATCCTGATCGTCGGATGTTACCGCCTGCTTCATGATGAAAAAGATACCGGAACCAACCTTGTATTATCTGCGATACATTCCGATGAAGATCTGCCGCTTCGCATGGCTCCGCTGATTTTTATCTCCACACTCATCACCCACCTGTTTGGTGGTTCTGCCGGACGTGAAGGTGCTGCGTTACAGCTCGGTGGAAGTATCGGAAACGGTCTTGGAAAACTGTTCCGCTTTGATGAAAAAGACAAACACATTATGATCATGTGCGGCATGAGCGCCGCATTCTCTGCATTGTTTGGCACACCGATGGCTGCGGCTGTCTTTTCCATGGAAGTTGTCAGTGTCGGCGTTATGTATTATGCGGCGTTAGTCCCGTGCGTGATCTCCTCACTGGTCGCACATGCTGTTGCAGAATTCTTTGGTGTCTCACAGGAAATGTTCCTGATCGGCCAGATTCCTGCTTTTAAGATCACAAGTGCTGTAAAAATCTCTGTCCTTGCGATTTTATGTGCCGGTGTCAGCATTATTTTCTGTGTCATGCTGCATCAGTCAGAACACCTTTATAAAAAGTTTTTCAAAAATCCTTATGTGCGCATTTTCGCCGGTGGATGTTTCGTGCTCATTTTAACGCTGCTTGTGGGCAACCAGAATTATAACGGTACGGGAATCAATATCATTGAACAGTGTATTGACGGCACGGTCCGCCCGGAAGCCTTTTTTATGAAAATGCTCTTTACTGCTTTAACATTAGGTGCCGGATTTAAAGGTGGCGAGATTGTTCCATCGTTTTTTACCGGGGCGGCATTTGGCTGTCTGTTTGGAAACCTGTCAGGCTTTTCACCGACACTCTGTACGGCAGTCGGCATGGCCGCAGTTTTCTGTGGAGTGACAAACTGCCCGATCACTGCCCTGCTCATCAGCTTTGAGTTGTTCGGCTACGACGGCATGCCTTACTTTTTGCTTGCCGTTGCATTCAGCTACATGCTTTCCGGATACTATGGCCTATACAGCAGCCAGAAAATTATTTACTCCAAATATAAGACCAATTATATCAACCGCAAAACACATTAAAAAACTTCCCACATATCCGGTTTTCCTGCGATATGTGGGAAGTTTTTTAATGTTCTTCCCTGGCGGCTTTCAGAAGATCAAGCAGTCCTTTTTCCTTGATCAGCGCAATGCCCTGCCCCTCATCACCAAGCACAATGAGATTATCTCCTGGCTTGATATCGAATATCTTTCTGGCTTTTGCCGGGATTACGATCTGACCTTTCTCACCTACTTTTACCATGCCGAAAATGTGTTTTCCCTTCGGTGGAACTTCCAACCCAAGAGAATCCTTTTTTTCATAATTGATCAGGTCATCCACCGTCACGCCAAAGACATCTGCGAGCCTTTTGCACCTTTCGATATCCGGCAGGGATTCCCCCGTCTCCCTTAATTAAAGATATTGTTGGGTAAAAAAGAAAGGTCAGTCGATTTTGCCGATGAAGCGGTAGTAGATTTCTACT
>OGWX01001832.1_pt1 | contig 13590 bp, 10 predicted proteins | sample 1576151 | NCBI WGS metagenome assembly OGWX01 (sample SAMEA3541591, study PRJEB24748) | human gut metagenome | biome: human gut; feature: human-associated habitat; material: faeces | place: China | collected 2012
ATAATAATTAATAATTCATTAATATATCAGTGATAAGATTCCCTTCCATCTGTTATAGTCTCTAGAGAGCTTTCGTATACGCAGGAAACTACATTTTCTACGTATACGAAAAACAGCCTGAAAGTTTTCCTCTCAGACTGTTTCTTATTCTCTGCTATTTTTTGCTTTCCTCGCTGTTTTGACAGGAAAATTATGTCTGCTGCACGGCTCCTTCATCTTCATCTGCTACAGCACAAATGCGTACATCACTACAAAGTGGCACAGGCTTCCTCCCATCACGAACAGATGAAAAATCTCATGGCTTCCAAAATTTTTATGCTTGCTGTTAAAAATCGGAAGTTTCAGTGCATAGATCACTCCGCCGACTGTATAAATGATTCCGCCTGCTAAAAGCCATCCAAATGCCGCCGGTGACAGGGAGTTGAGCAGCTGTGTAAATGCAAGTACACAAGTCCACCCCATTCCGATATAAAGTACGGAAGATACCCACTTCGGGCAAAATACCCAAAACGCCTTTATCAGAATTCCCGCAATTGCGAATCCCCATACAATTGCCAGTAGAATCCATCCCATACGTCCGCCGAGCACTAACAGACAAATTGGTGTATAACTTCCGGCAATCAGTACGCTGATCATCATATGGTCAATTTTCTTCAGAATCGTATTTACCTTCTTGGAAATGTTAAATGTATGGTATGTCGTGCTAGCTGCATAAAGCAGGATTAGACTTACCGCATAAACTGCAATAGATACAAGATAAATCCTGCCAGGCTCATGAGCTGCTTTGATAAGCAACGGAATTGCTGCAAATATTGCCATCAGCATTCCAATAAAATGTGTGATCGCACTTCCCGGATCTTTTACATGTTCTTCTATTACTTTTGCCATAACTTACCCCTCCTGAAAATAATGTTATATTCTTCTTTCGTATTTTCATACGTAGTTTCGATTACTACTTGTTCTTATATCAATATTATAACCGTTATTTTCAAAAAAGCAAGTCCTTAAATATTAAATATTTCAGCTCTATTCTCAATCAATTGTAACTTCTCTTTCCTTTTCATATGCTTAATCGCATACTCCCGGCTCATTGCCTCTTCCTTCGTGGCAAATGTTTCCGAATACACCAGTTTCACCGGCAGACGGCTCTTCGTATATTTCGCTCCTTTTCCCGCATTATGAGCCTGTATTCTTTTTTCCAGATTGTTCGTCCAGCCAGTGTAGAGACTACCGTCCCCACACTCCACAATATATGTATAATTCATGATTTCTCCTTTAATTGGGGACGTAGCAAGACTTCATTTTTACTACGTCCCCAATTATACACATTCTTTATCTTTTTGTCATATAATCTACAGGGTTTACTGGTGTTCCATCTTTTCGTAATTCCATATATACGTTGCATCCTTCCACGCTGTAATACTTTGTCGGCTGTCCGATATAGCCGAGAATGCTTTTTGCCTCTACCTGGTCGCCGACTTTTACTGGCACTTCTTTTAACTGTCCGTAAAGGACTTCGTAACCATTTCCAAGGTCTACGGTCACGGTTGTTCCTGTCTGTGCGGTCACATCAATGGATTTAATTATTCCCGGTGCACCGCACAGAACCTGGTCTCCTTCTGCTCCGCTGATAACCAATGCCGGATTATACTTGTATTGGTCTAGTGTCGCGAAGTAAACTGTTTTGTCCATGCTGTAATTCATAAGCACCGTGCCGCTTACAGGCCAGATCATCTTGCTGTCGCTTGTAAAGTTTGCGGAAGATGCACTGCCCGCTGTCCTTGCCGCCTGCTGACTTCCGTTAGTCTGACTGTTGCCGTCCTGGTTGCCATTATTTCCGGATCCATCTGTGTTTCCGGCTGTTGCAGCATTTTTGCTTGCAGTCCCTGCCGTTCCTGCACCAGAGCCACTCTTTTCGGCTTTTCCACCGGTTCCAGCTCCATCCGTGCCTGACTCGGAAGCACTGTCTTTCTGTGCATTTCCACTTGCTTCCTGACTGGCTTCCTCCAGTGCTTTCTTCTGTTCCTCCAGTTGTGCTTTTGCGAGCTCCCCTTCTTTTTTCACTGTCTTGTAATCCCGCATTGTGTATGTTCCAACAATTGCTATGGCTGCCACAAAGCACAGAACTGCCGCCAGTGTCGCCTTACGATTTCTCTTTTGCTTCTGCCTTGGCGTCATTTTTTTCGGACCGGCATGTTCTTTGCCGCGATCCATCTTATTATTATCGTTCATTTTCATCACCACCTCTGACTCTATTCTTGCCAGATTGTAGTGGTACTATACAAACTACATATAAAATATTGTCTTTGACTTTTTCTAGCCTTTCTTATATGGAAATTTCAAGAATGCCTCGGCTTTTTGTACAATACTATTATGACTTTACAAATTTTGCTACTCTCCTGCTCCGCCTTCCACCTGCACGATCTCCACGCCTTCTTTCAGTTCTGTCCCTTCGAAGAAATGTGCCAATATCTCTTCCATGCTTTTTCCTTCTTTTGCCATTTGATTTGCCGTGTACTGGCTTAAGCCCAGTCCATGCCCGATACCCCGGGTCGTGATCCGCAGCTTTCCGTCATATTTCTGAAAAGAAAAGCAGCTTGATGCGAGATGATAATTGGTTCGGAATTCTTCTCCACTCACGGTGTCATTTCCAACCCGGACGCTAAGTACATATCCTGCAGTGTCTACCCCAGTCACTTCTGCATCCATATCGTCTATAGTAATTGTCTGAATTTGTTCTTTCGACTCAATATCTAGCGGACAGTCCACAATCTTCAGATACGGATAATCTTCGCTCCCCAGCGCCTCCCGTCCATCCCTTGTACTTCCATTACTGAGTCTACAAAATGGTGTCTTTGCCAGCGCATTTTCATAAGTTAGCACCTGTCCGTTGGTCTCCTCCCATGCATGCTCAAGCCGCTTATAATACTTGGAATATTGATCTGCTCCCCAGGAATCCTGCATATCTTTCTTTGTCCAGTATCTCTCTTCTAATATAGTATCTGCCCCTGCGCCAAGCGCCAGACATACCTGGGTCCGCACAAGAACTGCCTGGGTTTTTAAAGCTTCCTCCTCATAAACCGCAGGGATTTCTCTGGCCATAATTCCAATACAGTATTCACTGAGCGGCATCTGAATTTTATCCACATTTTCAGCATTAGAATCTTCCTGTTTTCCACCATCACTGCCGGACTTTTCCCCGTCTGCCTTCACATTTACCATAGTCTCGTCCACTCTGGAAGCTCCATAAGCTCCCGGTCCGCTTAAGAACACGGTGATAATATAGGGCAGCAATATAATGATCAGAAGATAGCACCCCAGTTTCTTTAATCTATATTTCAAATATGCAAATCTCATATAAAAAACGCCCTCCCATATAAAATATGAGAAGACGTTCTTTTTTATTCTTCAAGAATGCCTTTGCATTGTTTCTGCATGAACTAAACTTCTACTGTCACTTTATCCAGATGCCAGATATCATCCACATACTCCTGAATCGTTCTGTCAGATGAGAATTTTCCACAGCTTGCAGTATTCAGAAGTGCCATCTTAGCCCATCTGTCTTTGTCGCGATAAGCTTCTTCAACCTTCTTCTGTGTATCCGCATAAGAACGGAAATCCTTCAGAATGAAATACGTATCGGCTTTGCTTCTACCTTGAGCTGTCAGAAGTGAATTATACAGGTCACGGTACATTTCCTTATCACCTTGTGAATATGTTCCATCCACAAGCTGGTTCACAACGCGTCGGATATCGGCATCACTATTGTAGATATCCATCGGATTGTAGCCGCCATTGTTCTCGTAATTGATGACCTCGTCAGAGCTGAGTCCGAAGATAAATGCATTCTCTGCACCAACTTCTTCAACAATCTCCACATTTGCTCCATCCATCGTTCCAAGTGTCGGTGCGCCGTTGAGCATGAACTTCATATTACCGGTTCCTGATGCCTCTTTGGAAGCTGTGGAAATCTGCTCGCTTACATCAGCTGCTGCGAAGATGATCTCAGCATTTGACACACGATAATCTTCGATGAATACAACTTTCAGTTTGCCGTTGATACTGCGGTCGTTGTTGACTACATCCGCAACGGAATTGATCAGTTTGATGATCTGTTTTGCACGGATATATCCTGCGGAAGCTTTTGCTCCGAAGATAAATGTTCTCGGATAGAAGCTTATTTCCGGATGTTCCTTGATCTCGTTGTATAAGTACATTACATGTAAAATATTAAGAAGCTGTCTCTTGTACTCGTGCAGTCTCTTGACCTGTACATCGAAGATAGATCTTGGATCCACTTCAATGCCATTGTGCTCTTTAATATATTTTGCCAGGCGGACTTTATTCTCATACTTGATGCTCATAAATTCCTTCAGAGCTTCCTCATCGTCCACCCATTTTTTCAGTCCTGACATCAGAGACAGATCTGTGATCCAGTCCTTTGTTCCAAGCTTATCTGTTACCCAGTCAGCCAGCAGCGGATTTCCATGCATCAGGAAACGTCTCTGCGTAATTCCGTTTGTCTTATTATTGAATTTCTGCGGCATCATTTCGTAGAAATCACGAAGCTCCTGTTTTTTCAGGATTTCTGTATGAAGTCTTGCAACTCCATTGACAGAGTATCCGGCTACGATTGCAAGATGAGCCATCTTTACCTGACCATCTCTTAAAATCTGCATCTTTGCTACTTTCTCTTCATTTCCCGGATACATCTCACGGATCTGAGCCACAAAGCGGCGGTCAATCTCCTGGATGATCTGGTATACACGAGGAAGCAGCCTGGAGAACAGGTCGATTGGCCATTTTTCCAGAGCCTCTGACATGATAGTGTGGTTCGTGTAAGCGCAGGTCTTTGATGTGATTTCCCATGCCTCATCCCAGCCAAGTCCTTCCTCATCAAGAAGAAGTCTCATAAGCTCGGCAACTGCTACCGTCGGATGCGTATCATTCATCTGAATCGTCATCTTCTCCGGCAATTTATGGATATCATCATGGTGCTTTTTATATTTTGTAAGCGCAGCCTGAAGACTGGCAGATACGAAGAAATACTGCTGTTTCAGTCTCAGTTCCTTTCCTGCATAGTGGTTATCGTTCGGGTAGAGAACCTCTACGATCGTTTTTGCCAGATTCTGTTGCTCTACCGCTTTGTGATAGTCACCGCGGTCAAATGAATCTAACTGGAAATCTACGATTGGTTCTGCGTCCCAGATACGAAGTGTATTTACAATATGATTATCATATCCTACGATCGGATAATCATACGGAACTGCCAGAACGGACTCATAATTCTCCTGTTTAAAACGGATATCTCCGGTCTTATCATCGTACTCTACACGGATATTTCCACCGAAGCGTACTTCCTTTGCATACTCCGGTCTGCGAAGTTCGAATGGATTGCCGTTCTTCAGCCAGTTATCCGGTCTTTCTTCCTGATAGCCATCTTTGATCTTCTGCTTGAACATACCATAACGGTAGCGAATACCACAGCCGTAAGCCGCATAGCCAAGAGATGCCAGTGAATCCAGGAAACATGCAGCGAGACGTCCAAGTCCGCCATTTCCAAGTGCCGGGTCCGGCTCCTGATCCTCAAGTTCATTCAGGTTCAGACCCATTTCTTCCAGAGCCTCTTTCACCTCTTTATATGCCGTCATATTGATCAGGTTATTGCCAAGAGCTCTTCCAAGCAAGAACTCCATAGACATGTAATACACGATTTTCGGATCATCTTTCTCGTACTGCTTCTGAGTTGCGATCCAGTCATCGATAATTGCATCTTTTACGACATAGGAAACCGCCTGATAAAGCTCCTGCTGAGATGCTTCGTCTACAGTTTTTCGGAACAGTTGCTTAACATTCTGTTCTACATCCTTCTTAAATGCTTCTTTTTCAAATCTCGGATTAATCATATTATTTTGATCCTTTCTTACTCTTGTTTCAGGAAATGTAAGATAAAAGAACAGGTCTGCCGGAGCAGACCTGTTCACATCTGTTATTGCTTCTCTACTCCAAGAGTTACTGCCTCACCATTGATCTTCCACTCTTTCACATAACCTGCAGGTGTCGCTTTTTTCACCTCCAGAGCCAGTGTCTCAGCTCCGATCTCATCAGCATTTTTCGCAAATACAGTTTCTGCCTTCTCACTTCCTTCATATGTGATCACGATCTTATCCATGACCTCGAAATCAGCTTCCTTACGCATCGTCTGTACTTTGCTGATGATCTCACGCACGAATCCCTCTTCCAGAAGTTCCTCGGATAAGTTCGTATCAAGAACAACTGTGATTCCGTTGTCATCCTCAGATACATATCCTTCCATCTGTGCAGTATCGATCAGAAGATCTTCACGGTTCAGGACTACTTCTTCACCATTTACCTCAAATCTCAGGCAACCATTTGCATTCAGCTCATCCATAGCAGCATTTCCATCCAGTCCGCTGAGTACATTTTTGATTCCCCCTAACAGTTTACCATATTTTGGTCCGACTGTCTTTAGCTGAGGTTTAAAAGAATAGGACGTAAAGTCACGTACTTCTTGTGTAAATGTTACATTTTTCACATTCAATTCATCGGCAACGATGGCATCAAAGAACTCGGAAAGCTCAAAATCAGCTTTGACATACATCTGTCCGATCGGCTGACGGTTCTTGATATTTGCAGTATTTCTGCAGGCACGTCCCATAACAACCAGTTTCAGAACACATTCCATATTCTCCTCAAGCTCTTTGTCGATGTGTGCTTCATTTACCTTCGGGAAATCACACAGGTGGATACTCTCAGGAGCATTTGCATCAATACTTCTTACGAGGTTCTGGTAAATGTCTTCTGTCATGAACGGAATCATCGGAGCTGCAGTCTTGCAGATCTCTACCAGTGCTGTGTAAAGTGTCATGTAAGCATTGATCTTATCCTGCTCCATGCCCTTTGCCCAGAAACGCTCACGGCTGCGTCTTACATACCAGTTACTCATATCATCAACAAAGCTCTGAAGTGCCTTTGCAGCCTCCGGGATCTTGTAGTTTGCCAGATCCTCATCTACTGCTTTAATCGCAGAGTTGAGCTTTGACAGAAGCCATTTGTCCATGACAGACAGCTTCTCATACTCTAATGTATATTTTGTTGCATCAAATTCATCAATATTCGCATACAGTACAAAGAATGCATAAGTATTCCACAGAGTTCCCATGAACTTACGCTGTCCCTCTGTCACTGCTTTTCCGTGGAAACGGTTCGGCAGCCACGGCGCACTGTTAATGTAGAAATACCAGCGGATCGCATCTGCTCCATATTTCTCCAGTGCATCGAACGGATCGACCGCATTTCCCTTGGACTTACTCATCTTCTGACCATTCTCATCCTGAACATGTCCAAGAACAATAACGTTCTTATAAGGAGCTTTGTTGAAGATCAGAGTTGAAATCGCAAGCAGTGAGTAGAACCATCCACGAGTCTGGTCTACCGCCTCTGAGATGAAGTCTGCCGGGAAATGTTTCTCGAACAGTTCCTGATTCTCAAATGGATAGTGATACTGTGCAAACGGCATGGATCCACTGTCGAACCAGCAGTCGATCACTTCTGGTACACGGTGCATCTCTTTTCCACATTTCGGACACTTGATCGTCACATTATCAATATATGGGCGGTGAAGCTCGATCTCATCCGGGCAGTTATCAGACATAGATTTCAGCTCTTCAATACTTCCGATCGAATGCTGGCATCCACACTCACACTCCCAGATATTCAGAGGAGTTCCCCAGTAACGGTTACGGCTGATGCCCCAGTCCTGAACATTTTCAAGCCAGTCACCAAAACGTCCTTTACCGATACTCTCCGGAATCCAGTTGATCGTATTATTATTCGCGATCAGATCATCCTTTACTGCTGTCATCTTAATGAACCATGACTCACGAGCGTAGTAAATAAGCGGCGTGTCACATCTCCAGCAGTGTGGATAGCTGTGCTCGAACTTCGGTGCATCGAAAAGAAGTCCTCGTCCGTCCAGGTCTTTTAACACTTCCGGGTCTGCCTTCTTCACGAATAATCCGGCGAATGGAGTTGTCTTACCCATCTCACCTTTTTCATCTACTAACTGAACAAATGGCATGTCATATTTACGTCCGACTTTCGCATCGTCCTCACCAAATGCAGGAGCGATATGAACAACTCCGGTACCATCTGTCAATGTTACATAAGTATCACATGTTACATAAAATGCTTTTTTATTCTGCTTTGCGGCGCAGTCATAAGCACACTGATAAAGCGGTTCATACTCTTTGTACTCAAGATCCTGACCTTTGTATGTCTCAAGAACTTCATAAGCCTTTACACCATTCTCCTCATCGCCAAGTTTACCAAGAACCGTATCAAGAAGGGCAACAGCCATGTAGTAAGTATATCCGTCAGCTGCTTTTACCTTCGCATAATCCTCTTCCGGATTTACACAAAGTGCAATGTTAGATGGCAGAGTCCATGGAGTTGTTGTCCATGCAAGAATATATGCATCCTCGTCTTTCACTTTAAAACGAACGATCGCTGAACGCTCTTTTACATCTTTGTATCCCTGAGCCACTTCCTGTGCAGACAGCGGAGTTCCACAACGCGGACAGTAAGGTACGATCTTAAATCCTTTATAAAGAAGTCCTTTATCCCAGATCTTCTTCAGTGCCCACCACTCAGACTCAATAAATGTGTTGTGATAAGTAACATACGGATCATCCATATCAGCCCAGAAACCTACAGTATTAGAGAAATCCTCCCACATACCTTTGTATTTCCACACACTCTCTTTACACTTTTTGATAAATGGCTCAACACCATATTTTTCAATCTGATCCTTTCCATCAAGACCAAGAGCCTTCTCAACCTCCAGCTCGACCGGCAATCCATGAGTATCCCATCCGGCCTTTCTCGGAACTTCATACCCCTTCATAGTACGGTAACGAGGAATCATATCCTTGATAACACGTGTCAAAACATGGCCGATATGCGGTTTACCATTCGCAGTCGGCGGTCCATCATAAAACATATACTGTGGACAGCCCTCACGGTCCTCCATACTCTTCTCAAAAATGTGATTGTCTTCCCAGAATTTCTCCGTTTCCTTCTCCCGGTCAACAAAATTCATGTCTGTTGAAACCTTCTTATACATAATATCCTCCTTGTTGGGGACGTAGCATTTTGCCAAAGTACTACGTCCCAATCATTGATTAAGGGTGTCCCTTTTTGCATTTTGCGGTGTCCCTTTTTTACCATTAAACATAACTTATTGTAAAGATATTACTTTCTTATACAATAAAACAGGCTCCCGTCCTGATTAGGACGAAAGCCTTATACTTACGTTTATAAACCACCTAAACATACTGACATATGCTTTCCCTGTAACGGTGGAACTCCGTCAGGTCTTACTGAATTCTGTTCCTTATGCCTGTGCAGATGCCCTGGCTCATATCACAGATCGTTCAAACTCTGAAACTCGGAAGTGATCTTCAATTATATCTTACTTGTACCGGATTCCCACCATCGCCGATTCTCTGTATCGTTGGGATATAACCTACTGTCTTCGTCAACGTCTTTAAAATATCTCATATACTTTTTTATTATACGAGTTTTATCACAGATTCGTCAAGGGGTTAAGCCCCTTTTTACAGGCAAAGTTTCTATGACTCAAAGTTTCTATGGACCAGAGTATTGTCAGCCAGCGTGAGATTAACGTAGATACAGAAAGTTATGTAACGGCTCTTCGTGCTTCCCTGCTTACAGCAGAAACTACATTGGCATACGCAACTAATCCGGAGATGCTGAAAAGAAAAATGTAGGTTGTGCACGATCATCACCTGTCCGGACGGGCTTTTGGAACTATGCTCACCACGAACACACTAAAAAAGGTCCACCGGACCTTTTTGTCGTATGCTTGGCAACAAAAAAATGAGGACATAAGTGATTGTACCGCAAAACTTATATCCTCATTTTTCTATTTTATTTCTGCTATTTTATTTTCTGGTTTTTACTGTCCCTTTTCTTCACATTTCTTGTTGGCTGGATTTCTTACTCAAGTTCCTGGATTGCCTCAATTGTCTTGTGATACTCTGCTGTTACCTTGCTCATATAATCTGAAATGTTCGGATTACCTGGAACTGCAGTGTCTTCATTTCTCAATTCCTCTGTAAGCTGGCTGCTCACCTGATAAAGGCTTGTCAGTGACAGGTTCTGGCAGACACCCTTCAGTGTATGGGCTGCACGGAATGCTTCTTTGTAATCACCCTCGCTTAATGTTCTCTCAAGATCGGCGTAGCTCTTATCATCTAGAAATTTCAGGAGAAACTTTCTCACAAGCTTCTCACCCATCAGACGTCTTACTACATCATCATAATCACCGCCGATTTTCTCGTATACTTCTTTTAACTCCATTTTGACCTTTCTCCCAATTCAAATACTGTACCTTACTATGTATTCGCAACTGTGTTTTACTGTTTCTTTCTCTTATTACTTTTTCTCTTATTACTCTTTTTTCTTATGCGGAACACCGTAGCTATAAATGTTATGATCAATATTACTAAAAGAATGCTCAGCCCCAGAATAACTTTTCCTTTTGTTGTTCCAAGTGACAGGTGTTTCCCGGATTTAGTCTGTTTTTTACTGTTGTCATGTCCACTGGATTTGCTTTCGTCCTGAGTACTGTCTGTATGCGCTTTCAAATAGGATTTGCTAAGCTTCACCTTTGCAGTTCCAAGTTCATGACCATCGTAACTGTATGTCACAATTCCTGTGCTGCTATCTTCTGTATCCTGCGTGATTTTCTGATCCAAAGCTGTAAAATCCACACCATTTGGCAACATCACATAATTCGGTTCACTCTGCCCGTCTTCTGTCAGAAATGTTTCAATATCCTCAGATTTTTCCTGGGTTGTCACATCTACTTTTGTGAAATTATTAAATGCATATTCAAATAAATTCGTGGTGTCCGGATATATGTTCTTTCCGTGAGTCCTCAGTACCACACACACCAACTGAGTCTGCCCATTGTCCGCCATCGTAATCAGCGTTGACAACGCATCTGATGTATAACCAGTCTTTCCACCTATTGTATATGGATAATAATTGGAATTCGACGGCTGAAGCATTTTATGCTTTTGATGGAAAACGTGTTCTTCCGTCGTCTCGCTGGCTGGAATTGTATAATTGAGAGTCTGTACAATCTGGAAAAATTCCGGATGTTTGAACAACTCCCGTCCAATCAGCGCCATATCTCTTGCACATGTGTAATGATTCGGATCATGCAGTCCATTTGTATTAGCAAAATTGGAATTCTCACCGCCCAGTTCCTTGCATCGGCTGTTCATCTGCTCTATGAACCAGTTGTAATCATGACCGGCATTCACTCCGACACTCTCACCTATTGCATATGCTGCTTCATTGGCAGATGCCAGAAGCATCGCATGCATTGCCTGATCCAGTGTGATTACATTTCCCTCTTTTAATCCGACGGAAGAATCTCCTCTCTGTAAAAACGCTACGCTGTCGTGGCTGAATGTCACATTATCCGTCAGTTGTCCATTTTCCAATGCTACAAGCGCCGTCAATACTTTCGTAATACTTGCCGGATATTCATGAGCATCTATATTCTTGGCATACAGAATTGTTCCCGTTCCGACTTCCATAACAATTCCGGCTTCTCCATAAGTCCCAGGTCCCTGCGGCCAGTCCTTATATCCATTCGATTCCACCGGCATATCATAGACCTGCTGCAATTCCTGAGCCTTTTGTTCTTCCGGTGTCAGTGCCTGCGCATCTGTACTCTGTGCGTCTATGGTCTGTGCATTCTCCGTAGCCGTTACCCCTGTCGCATATACACTCACCGCAGTATTGGCTGTAAACGTCACTGCCATAAGTGCCGTAAGCATCGCCGCGATGACTCGTTTGCCTGATATCATTGGCATTTCCTCCAGGTATTTTTCTTACTTAGTCTTTTTATTTTATCACATTTTTCTGCTGGATTCTATAATTATCTCCATAAAAAGACAAGATAATGACACGTATTTGCATTTTCCACAAGGATTGCTTATAATGAAAATATTTCATAATCTTGCACTGATAATGGGTAACGTTACATAAGGCACTTAAATCAAGAATAGGAGCATTTTTATGCATGTAGGAAAAAAATCACAAAAAAGAGAAAAATCTGTAATGTCAGTTTCTTTATATGGTAACGTAGTCTTTGTTGTAATCGAGCTGGTCATGGCAATTGCAACCGGCTCTCAGGCAGTCCTCCTGGACGCAGTCTACGATGGAGTGGAGTTTTTTATGCTGCTTCCGTCCGTGTTCCTGATTCCACTTTTATACCGCCCGTCAAATGAACAGCATCCATTTGGATATATGCAGCTGGAAACACTATTTGTTGTAGTAAAAGGCATCACCATGGCAGCCGTTACATTTGGACTGATTTTCAATAATATCCATCTGATGCTGCACGGAGGACACATTGTATCCTTTCATACAATTGCCGGATTTGAAATGTTCGCCTGTATTTTAAGCGTGATTGTCACAATTTATCTGCGAATTAAGAATAAAAACCTTCATTCTCCACTCATTACAATGGAGTTGCAAGGCTGGCAGATCGACTCCGTCATATCCCTCGGCATGGCATTCGCATTTTTACTGCCACTTATGATACCATTCGCATGGTTCGACCGCGTAACACCATATCTAGATCAAATCATTACGATCCTTCTGTCTGTTATTATGATCCAGACACCAGTACGCACAGTCATCACCGGAATCCGCGATCTCATGCTGATTCCACCAGAGGAAGAAACAATCGAAGACATCAAAAAGACCGTAGAACCAATCATCGGTATCTACGGCCACAAAAATCTATACTACGATATTGTAAGAACCGGAAGAAAACTCTGGATCAGCGTCTACATCACATTCGACAAAGATATCGTATCGCTGTCAAAATTCAAACACCTGCAAGATAAGTGCATCAAAGCACTGGCACAGAAATATCCAGATTTCTACTTCGAATTACTGCCAGATATCGAATTCACCGGAATTGAAGAAGAATAAAACACAATTCAAAAAGGGACAGGTTAAAGTGCAGTTGGGGACGGGGTTTTTTTGAAAAAACCCCGTCCCCAACTGGAAAAAGGAGGTTTTGTATACACAACATGTACAATAAGGATTCCAACTATATTAGCATTGGCGAAATGGCAAAGATCAATCGGACTACGGTTCCGACTCTTAAGCTCTACGACTCTATGGGACTTCTCACGCCGTATTATGTGGACGAACACAGTCATATCGCTACTATATAAAGTAAAAAATCAAAGCGTCTGGCCTGGAGACGCTTGCTTTTATCTCTTATAAATGCTAAAATACAATAGCTGAGTTTCCTTAGTTAAATGGATATAACAAGCGTCTTCTAAGAAAAAGCCGAGGCAATCCCCAAATTTGGGAACGTTCTAATGTTACCAAATCGAAAAAATCTGTAGATTGACAACTCGAAATAGAGTTGATAATCTTATATATAGCCGAAGGGGAAAATCCCAGAAACCCAGTAAAATCAAGGGTTTGCGGCATGTGTCGTCATAGCTC
>OGWX01001839.1_pt1 | contig 13557 bp, 9 predicted proteins | sample 1576151 | NCBI WGS metagenome assembly OGWX01 (sample SAMEA3541591, study PRJEB24748) | human gut metagenome | biome: human gut; feature: human-associated habitat; material: faeces | place: China | collected 2012
AGCACAGCACGTTGTTCACCTGATTGGGGAAGTCGCTGCGGCCGGTGGCCATCACGCGCACGCCGCCCGCCTTGGCTTCATCCGGCATGATCTCCGGGGTGGGGTTTGCCATGGCAAAGACGATGGCGTCCTTGTTCATGGTCTTGCACAGCTCGGTGGTCAGGATGCCGGGGCGGGACACGCCGATGAATACGTCGGCTCCCTCGATGGCTTCCTTCAGGCCGCCCTTGATCTGGCGGGGGTTGGTCACCTCGCCCAGCCAGTTCTTGTGGGCCTCGGCGCTGTTGCAGCCCTTGTACAGGGTGCCGAACTGATCCACGGCCACGATATCCTTTGCGCCAGCGGTCATCAGCATCTTGATGATGGCAGTACCGGCAGCGCCAGGGCCGTTCAGGACGATGTGCACGTCCTCCATCTTTTTGCCCACCACGCGCAGGGCGTTGATGAGGGCAGCGGTCACCACGATGGCGGTGCCGTGCTGGTCATCGTGGAACACGGGAATATCCAGCTCCCGCTCCAGCGTCTCTTCGATCTCGAAGCACTCGGGGCTCTTGATATCCTCCAGATTGATACCGCCAAAGGTGGGGGCAATGGCCTTGCAGGCCGCGATCACGCTGGCGGCATCGTGGGCATCGATGCAGATGGGGAAGGCATCCACGCCGCCGAACTCCTTGAACAGCACGGCTTTGCCCTCCATCACAGGCAGACCGGCCTCGGGGCCGATGTCACCCAGGCCCAGCACGGCGGTGCCGTTGGAGACAACGGCCACCATGTTGCCCTTGAAGGTGTACTTATAAACATCGTCGGGGTTTTCCTTGATCTTGCGGCAGGGCTCGGCAACGCCGGGGGTGTAGGCGGTAGACAGGTCGTCGCGGGTCTTGACCTCCACCTTGCTGGTAATGCCCACCTTGCCGTGGTGGGTCTCGTGCATTTCAAGGGCGGCTTTGTTGTAATCCATGGGGTGTTCCTCCGTTTGTATCGGGCGCTTCCCGCGGAAGGGAGCGGCCGGGGTTTCTCGTATCTCCTTTATTTTAACAGAACCGGGCGGGCATTTCCACCGGAAAAGCCTCTTTTTCGGCCGGTGCCCCGCAAAAGTCGGACAAACCCGGCGCTCTATTTGTGGAATTTCTGCAAAATTCTTTTCTTTTTCACTTTTGCCCTTTATAATAAGGTCTGTACTATGCGACCCGAATCTGAACCCGGCGGGATGCCGGTGTTCCAACAGGAGGAACTTTATTTTGAAAAAGATCATCACAAAGGCAGTCTGCCTGCTCTGTGCCGGTGCGCTGGTGCTGAGCGCAGCAGGCTGCTCCAAGTCCGCTGATTCTTCTTCTGCCGCTTCCAGCACAGCCGCCGCTGTTTACGGCAGCGCGGAAGATTACGATTACGAGAACTTCTCTTACAGCAGCGGTCTGGACGAGAACGGCTACTGGGAGGGCGTGAAGGCGCTTGACTATGTCACCCTGCCCGAGAACTTTGCAAGCCTTACCTTCAAGCGTTCTGAGATCGAGCCCACCGAGGAGGAGGTCCAGAGCGAGATCGACAGCCTGCTCAGCGACCACGCCACCGAGAAGCAGGTGACGGACCGTGCCGCAGCGGACGGTGATACCGTCAACATCGACTATGCCGGGTCCGTGGATGGCGTTGCGTTCAGCGGCGGTACTTACAGCGGCTACAGCCTGACCCTGGGCAGCGGTACCTTCATCGATGGCTTTGAGGATCAGATCGTAGGCCACACCCCCGGCGAGACCTTTGATGTCACCGTGACCTTCCCGGAGGGATACAGCGATTCTACCGATTCCGAGGGCAACACCGTTGTCCTGAGCGGCAAAAAGGCTGTGTTCTCCGTTACCCTGAACTACATCAGCGAGAAGGTCCTGCCCGAGCTGACCGACGCGTGGGTGGCCGAGAACTACGGCGAGAGCGATGGTGTTCACACCGTGGAGGAGCTGAAAGCGCTCTACCAGAAGATGCTCTACAACACCAACCTGCAGAACGCCATCATGGACGACCTGCTGGCGAACTCCACCTTCAAGGAGCTGCCCAAGGAGGTCACCGATTATCAGGTGAACCAGTGCCTGAACTACTACTACACCATGGCCAACTACTACGGCTACGATCTGGACAGCTTTGTGCAGACCGCCGCTGGCTATGAGAACGCCGATGACCTGCTGGAGGGGATGAGCGACAGCATCACCACCTACGCCAAGGAGGCCCTGCTCTATCAGGCAGTGGCCGAGACACTGGACATCGTGCCCACCCAGGAGCAGATCGATACCTATTCCTCCTACACCGGCACCTACGGTGAGAATTACTGCACCATGGTCGCCCTGATGGATGCCGTCACCGATGCGCTGACGGAAAGCGCAGTGGTGAGCTGAGTCTCTTGCATCTCCATATTAAGAAAAGTGTGTGCCGCTTCGGGTCTGCCGGGGCGGCATTTTTGTCTTGTTTGCAAACAATTTGTGAATTGTTGCCGTACCATCGAAAACCCTATTGACAAAGTGGGGTGTTTGGAGTATAGTTTTAGCAGTCGAACAGATAGAGTGCTAAAAATGAAATGGCAATCGATCCGAAAGACTGCTGAAATAACACTTCCGGTACGAATGGAGGTCGATTCTATGAATACCAATCAATATACGCAGAAAACACTGGAAGCTCTGCAGGCTGCCCAGCAGCTGGCGGTGGAGTACCAGCACAACGCTTTGGAGCCGGAACATCTGCTGCACGCCCTGGCTTCACAGGAGCAGGGCCTGATCCCGCAGCTTCTGCAGAAACTGAACGTGGACCCGGGCAGCTTTGCCGCTGCCGTGGCCGAAAAGCTGTCGGCCCTGCCCCGGGTGTCCGGCTCCGGCCGTGACCCGGACAAGGTCTATATCTCGCAGGCAACGGATAAAGTCCTGAGCGCCGCCGCCCGGGAAGCCAAGGCCATGAAGGACGAATACGTCAGTGTTGAGCATGTGTTCCTGGGCCTGCTGGATGAGCCGACCCAGAACACCACGGAGCTGTTCCGTGCCTTCAATATCAAGAAGGATGCGTTCCTGCAGCAGCTGACTGCCGTGCGCGGCAACCAGCGCGTGACCAACGACAACCCCGAGGATACCTACAACGCCCTGCAGAAATATGGCCAGGATCTGGTCGATCTGGCCCGGAAGCAGAAGCTGGACCCCGTGATCGGCCGTGATCAGGAGATCCGCAATGTGATCCGTATCCTGTCCCGTAAGACCAAGAACAACCCTTGCTTGATCGGTGAGCCCGGCGTTGGCAAGACCGCCATCGCCGAGGGCCTGGCCCAGCGGATCGTGCGCGGCGATGTGCCCGAGAACCTGAAGGACCGCACCGTGTTCAGCCTGGACATGGGCGCGCTGGTGGCCGGTGCAAAGTACCGCGGCGAGTTTGAGGAGCGCCTGAAGAGCGTTCTGAATGAGGTCAAGAAGAGCGAGGGCAAGATTATCCTCTTCATTGATGAGCTGCACACCATCGTGGGTGCGGGCAAGACCGACGGTGCCATGGACGCGGGCAACCTGCTCAAGCCCATGCTGGCCCGGGGCGAGCTGCACTGCATCGGCGCAACCACGCTGGACGAATACCGCCAGTATATCGAAAAAGACCCCGCTCTGGAGCGCCGGTTCCAGCCGGTGCAGGTGGATGAGCCCACGGTGGAGGATACCATCTCCATCCTCCGGGGACTGAAGGACCGGTATGAGGTCTTCCATGGAGTAAAGATCACCGATTCGGCCCTGGTTTCGGCGGCGGTCCTGTCCAACCGGTATATCAGCGACCGGTTCCTTCCGGATAAGGCCATTGACCTGGTGGACGAGGCCTGTGCCATGATAAAGACCGAGCTGGACTCCATGCCCACCGAGCTTGATGAGCTGTCCAGGAAGATCATGCAGCTGGAGATCGAGGAGGCAGCCTTAAAGAAGGAAACCGACCATCTGAGCCAGGAGCGGCTGGCGGATCTCCAGAAGGAGCTGGCGGAGCTTCATGACACCTTTGCCTCCCAGAAGGCCCAGTGGGAGAACGAGAAGGCGTCGGTGGACCGGCTTTCCAGCCTCCGTGAGGAGATCGAGAGCCTGCACCGCCAGATCCAGGACGCCCAGCAGAAGTATGACCTGAATAAGGCAGCGGAGCTCCAGTACGGAAAGCTTCCGCAGCTGGAAAAGGAGCTGGAGGCCGAGGAGGAAAAGGTAAAGAACCAGGATCTGAGCCTGGTCCATGAAAGCGTTACAGAAGAGGAGATCGCCAGGATCATTTCCCGGTGGACGGGGATCCCGGTGGCAAAGCTTACAGAAAGTGAGCGGAATAAGACACTTCATCTGGATGAACAGCTCCATAAGCGGGTGGTGGGCCAGGATGAAGGCGTGGAGAAGGTCACAGAGGCCATTATCCGGTCCAAGGCCGGGATCAAGGATCCCACCAAGCCCATCGGCTCCTTCCTGTTCTTAGGCCCCACCGGCGTCGGAAAGACGGAGCTGGCCAAGGCCCTGGCGGAGAGCCTGTTTGATGACGAGAACAACATGGTGCGGATCGATATGAGCGAATATATGGAAAAGCATTCCGTGTCCCGTCTCATCGGTGCTCCTCCAGGATATGTGGGCTACGATGAGGGCGGCCAGCTGACCGAGGCAGTCCGCAGAAAGCCCTACTGCGTGGTCTTATTTGACGAGGTGGAAAAGGCCCATCCGGATGTGTTCAACGTGCTTTTACAGGTACTGGACGACGGGCGGATCACCGATTCCATGGGAAAGACTGTGGACTTTAAGAATACGATCCTCATCCTGACCTCCAACATCGGCTCCCAGTATCTCCTGGAGGGCATCGATGAGAACGGGAATATCCGACCGGAGGCGGAGCAGATGGTCATGAACGACCTTCGGGCCCATTTCCGTCCAGAGTTTTTAAACCGTCTGGATGAGACCATCCTCTTTAAGCCTCTGACAAAGGACAACATCGGAGGGATCGTGGATCTTCTGGCGGCAGACATCAACCGGCGTCTGGCCGATAAGGAGCTGACCATCGCCCTGTCCGATGAGGCAAAGCAGTTCATCGTGGACAATGGCTACGATCCGGTTTACGGAGCCAGACCGCTGAAACGGTATCTGCAGAAAAATGTGGAGACCCTGGCGGCAAAGCTGATCCTTTCCGACGGCGTCCATACAGGAGATACCATCCTGATCGATGTGGTGGACGGACGGCTGACGGCGCTGGCTGAACGATAACTGAACGGATATGACTGAAATCACCCGGAAGGGACGGTTCCATATGGGAACGTTCTTTTCCGGGTATTTTTATATCATGGGAAAATGCGTCCCATGATATTAAAACGCTCCGCAGGGACAGCCATGGGCCGGAAGCAGTTTTTCCGCAGAGGGAGCAAAAAAGCGGCCCGTCCGCAGGCGGAAAAGCACGCAGGTGCGTTTTTTCGTTCCCCCGGACAGCCCATGCTCATATATTAATAGGAAAGAAATGGATGGGGAGCGGGAGAACGTGTCAGTTTACGTGATAAAGGAAGGAGACAATGTGGACTGGATCGCAGAGACGGCCGGTATCCCTGTGGGAGAGCTTCTGTGGGCCAACCAGATAGAATATCCATACCGCCTGGCTGTGGGCCAGTCGCTCCTGATTCCGGAAGGACCGGCGGCGGACCGGGAACAGTCCAGGCGGGAGCTATACTCATTTGGTTATGCATATCCGTTTATTTCAAGGGAGACGGCGGAGCAGACGCTTCCGTTTCTGACAGATCTTTATATTTTTTCCTACGGCTTTACAGAACAGGGAACACTGATCCCGCCTTCGTCCGATGATGCCTGGCTGATCCGCCAGGCAGCGGATGCCGGTGTGGATCCTGTGATGGTCCTAACGCCCCTGGGTGCAGACGGCCGCTTTAACAACAATCTGGTGACGGCGCTGATGGAGGACAGGAGACTCCAGGAGAGGCTGATCTGGGAGCTGGGACGGACGATGACAGAAAAGGGCTACCGGGGGCTGGACATTGATTTTGAGTACGTCCGGGCAGAGGACGGGCCGGCCTTTGCAGAATTTACAGGCCGTGTGCGCCGTGTGCTCCAGGTATTCGGTTATCCGGTCTCTGTGGCCCTGGCTCCGAAAACGTCGCCGGACCAGAAGGGACTTTTATATGAAGGAATCGATTACCGTCTGTTAGGGGAGGCGGCGGACCGGGTGATGCTGATGACGTATGAATGGGGATATACATACGGCCCTCCCATGGCCGTAGCCCCCCTCAATATGGTCCGCCGGGTGGTGGAGTACGCGGTTTCAGCCATTCCGGTGGAAAAGATCAGCCTGGGGATCCCCAATTATGGGTATGAATGGCCCATTCCCTATGTGCGCGGGACCACAAAGGCCCAGTCCATCAGCAACCGGGAGGCGGTGGCCCGGGCCATCGATCATGGAGTCCCGATCCGGTTCGACGAGACGGCCTGGTCCCCATACCTTCGTTACTGGCAGTACGGGATCCAGCATGAGATCTGGTTCGAGGATGTGCGGAGCATTCAGGGAAAGTTTGACCTGATCCGGGAATATGGCCTTCTGGGGGCCGGTTACTGGCAGCTGATGAATTTTTTCCGCCCCAACTGGCTTTTAATGGAAGAAGAATTCCGAATTATTAGAAATAATTAAAGTTTCTGAATATTCATTGGGTTATTGACTTTTTTTCTCCTATCGCCCATGATAGAGGGGCTGAAAAAAGCAGAAAAAGGCTAAAAAGGAGAGAAAAAAGTGGAAAAAGCAGAAACAAAAGGAGCGGCGTTTGACTTTTATGGGAAGCTTTCGCTCACAAAGGCAGTTCCCCTGGGGCTTCAGCATGTGCTGGCCATGTTTGTGGGAAATCTGACTCCGATCCTCATCATCACAGGCGCCTGCGGCATTGGAGCAGGCAGCGAATTTGCAGAGCTGCAGGTGGATCTGCTGCAGAACGCCATGCTGGTGGCCGGGATCGTGACACTGGTGCAGCTTTACGCCATCGGTCCTGTGGGAGGAAAGGTCCCCATTATCATGGGAACCAGCTCCGGCTTCATCGGTGTATTCAACAGTGTGGCAAAGGTCATGGGCGGCGGCATTGCCGGCTACGGGGCCATTATGCTGGCCTCCGTTCTTGGCGGCCTGTTTGAGACGGTCCTGGGCTTTTTATTAAAGCCCCTGAGGCGGTTTTTCCCGGCAGTGGTCACTGGAACAGTAGTCCTTTCCATCGGCCTGTCCCTGGTATCCGTGGGCGTCAATTCCTTTGGCGGCGGAAATATGGCAGCTGATTTTGGTTCCATTGAGAACCTGGCTCTGGGCGCTCTTGTGACAGTGGTGATCATCGCGTTTAAGCACGGAACAAAGGGCATGACCAGCGCATCGTCCATTCTGATCGGAATCATCGCCGGATATATTGCGTCGGCTGTCATGGGCCTCTTTTTATCCCCCACAGGCATTACTGCTGATGGCGTGGAGTATACCAAGGCATGGGTCTTAAACTGGGACAAGGTGGCGGAGGCCTCCTGGTTTTCCATACCGAAGCTGATGCCGGTCCCCCTGGTCTTTGACCTGCGTGCCATCGTTCCGGTGCTGATCATGTTCATCGTAACGGCAGTGGAGACCGTGGGAGACATTTCCGGCGTGATGGAAGGCGGCATGGGACGGGAAGCGACCGATTCTGAGCTTTCCGGCGGCGTTATCTGCGATGGTCTGGGCTCCAGCTTTGCAGCCCTGTTCGGCGTGCTGCCCAACACATCCTTCAGCCAGAATGTGGGCCTGGTGGCCATGACAAAGATCGTCAACCGGCATGCCCTGGCCACAGGCGCCGTATTCCTGGTGTTCTGCGGCCTGCTCCCCAAGCTGGCGGCGCTGATCTCCATTATGCCCCAGAGCGTTCTGGGCGGAGCGGCGGTGATGATGTTTTCATCCATCGTCATCAGCGGCATCCAGCTGATCACAAAGGAGCCGCTGACAGCCAGGAACATCACCATCGTATCCACGGCCCTGGGACTTGGCTACGGCATTGGTGCCAATGGCGCAGTGATCGCCGGACTTCCCGAGGCAGTACAGCTGATCTTCGGAGGCTCCGGTATCGTTCCGGCAGCGATCCTGGCCATTGTCCTGAACATTGTGATCCCCAGAGAGAAGGAGGCTTAAAGGGCCTGGCTGCTGGCTTCCGGACTGAAAGCAGGAAGGAGGCCGGAACAGGCCAGACGGGCCCTTTTTAGAAAGTAAAAGTGGAAAATATCCGCCCTGCGGCTTATAATAGAAAATCATATGGAGGAGGGAAACAGATGCTTAAATTCAGAGAATATGTGCGGGCGGAAAGCCTGGAGGACGCTTATGTGCGGAACCAGAAAAAATCGGCCCATATCCTCGGCGGCATGCTGTGGCTGAAAATGCAGAACCGGACGGTTCAGACGGTCATCGATCTGTCGGACCTGGGACTTTCCGGTATTGAAGAGACAGAGGAGGAATACAGGATCGGGGCCATGACCAGCTTAAGGGAGCTGGAGCTCCATAAGGGGCTTGACGCCATGGCCGGCGGGGCCGTCCGGGAGAGCCTGCGTCACATCGTGGGCGTCCAGTTCCGGAACCTGGCCACCGTGGGCGGCAGTATTTTTGGACGGTTTGGATTTTCTGACGTGCTGACCATGTTCCTGGCCCTGGATTCCTGGGTGGAGCTGTACCATGGAGGCCTGGTGCCCATGGAGCGGTTTGCGGCAGAGGGAACAGAAAATGATATTCTGGTGAGGGTCATCGTAAAGAAGGAGAAACGGCGGTACGCCTACCTGTCCCACCGGAACACAAAGACGGATTTTCCTGTGATGGCCTGTGCGGTGGCCGTTGGGGAAGGATGGAGATCCGGAGAAGGGGAACGGGCTGCCGGACGGGCTGTTTTCGGGGCGACTCCGGCCCGGGCCAGATCCTATGAGCTTCCGGCAGAATGGCTGGAGCGGTTTCAGGGCTCCGGAGAGGAAGAGCGGAAGGTTCTGGCTGCGGAGCTTGCATCTGTGGTCCCCACGGGCAGCAATATCCGGGCGGGAAAGGAATTCCGCAGCCACCTGGCGGGCATTCTCCTGTACCGGGGACTGATGGAAGCATTGTACGGCGGAAGCGGACAGGCCGCAGGAGCCGGCGCTCCGGCCTGCCTGACAGAAGAGAAGGAGGGACAGAGGGCATGAAGATTTCACTGGTCTTAAATGGGAAAAATGTGGAGGCGCTGATCTCTGACGACAGGCTTCTCATTGATTTTTTACGGGATCACGGCTGTCTCAGCGTGAAGCGGGGCTGCGAGTCGTCCAACTGCGGCCTCTGCACGGTGTTTATGGATGATAAGCCGGTCCTTTCCTGTTCTGTCCTGGCGGCCCGGGCCGACGGCCACAGGATCGACACCCTGGAGGGTCTCCAGAAGGAGGCCGAGGAGTTCGGAGCGTTCATCGCCGACCAGGGAGCGGAACAGTGCGGCTTCTGCAATCCGGGCATGGTCATGAACGCCATTGCCATGTTCCGGGAAAATCCGGACCCCACGGACGATGAGATCCGGGAATATCTGGCCGGGAACCTGTGCCGCTGCTCCGGCTACGAGGGACAGCTCCGGGGGATCCGTGCATTTATCGAATATAAAAAGAAGGGAGGAGCGTCATGAAGAATGTAAATCAAGGGATCCATAAGAAGGACGCCATGGCGCTTCTGATGGGAAAACCGGTGTATATGGACGATCTGGCCCCCAGGGACTGTCTGATCGTTAAGGTGTTAAGGAGCCCCCACGCCAATGCCATGATCCAGTCTGTAAAGACGGATGCGGCCATGAAGGTGCCGGGGATCGCAGCCGTTTATACCTGGGAGGACGTGCCTGCAGAGCGGTTTACCATGGCCGGGCAGACGTATCCGGAGCCCAGCCCCTACGACCGGCTGATCCTGGACCGGCATGTGCGGTATGTGGGAGATCCGGTGGCCATTGTGGCCGGGGAGACCGAGGACGCCGTAGACCGGGCCTTAAAGCTGGTGAAGGTGCAGTATGAGGTGCTTCCGGCCATTCTGGACTTCCGGACTGCCAAGGATAACGAGATCCTGGTCCATCCCGAGGACAGCTGGAGATCCCTTTGTCCTGTGGGCGCGGACAATAAGAGAAATCTGTGTGCCAGCGATGTATCCGGACAGGGAGATGTGGATGCGGTCCTGGCAGAGTGCGACGTGGTGGCAGAGGGTACATACCATACCCTGGCCGACCAGCAGGCCATGATGGAGACCTTCCGGACCTGCTGCTATTTTGACGCCTACGGACGGCTGAACATTTTAAGCTCCACCCAGATCGTGTTCCATGTGCGGCGGATCATTTCCAACGCCCTGGGGATCCCCAAGTCGAAGATCCGGGTCGTGAAGCCCAGGATCGGCGGCGGCTTCGGAGCGAAGCAGACGGTGGTTTCTGAGATCTTCCCGGCTTTTGTCACCTGGAAGACGGGGCGGCCGTCCAAAATGATCTTTTCCCGGACGGAGAGCCAGACGGCCTCCACTCCCCGCCATGAGATGGAGGTCTCTGTGCGGGTCGGAGCCACTAAGGATGGGATCATCCAGGCCATCGACGTGTACACATTGTCCAATACTGGAGCATATGGCGAGCACGGCCCCACGACTGTGGGACTTTCCGGCCATAAGTCCATTCCGCTGTACGGTACTCCCAGGGCTTACCGGTTTGCCTACGACGTGGTCTATACCAACGTGATGTCGGCGGGAGCCTACCGGGGCTACGGAGCCACCCAGGGGATCTTTGCCGTGGAGTCGGCAGTCAACCAGCTGGCGGAAAAGCTGCACATGGATCCGGTGGAGCTGCGTCTCAAAAATGTGGTGCGTCAGGGAGATGTGATGCCGGCCTATTACGGTGAGACAGCGGCAAGCTGTACCCTGGATCAATGTCTGATGCGTACAGCGGAGATGATCGGCTGGAAGGAAAAATTCCCCTGCCGGGACATGGGAAATGGAAAGGTGAGAAGCGTCGGCATCGCCATGGCCATGCAGGGCTCCGGGATCTCCGGCGTGGACGTGGGCTCGGCTTCCATCAAGCTCAATGAGGACGGATACTATACGCTGACCATCGGAGCAGCAGACATGGGAACTGGCTGCGATACCATCCTGGCCCAGATGGCTGCGGAGTGCCTGGACTGCTCCACAGACCAGATCACCGTTTACGGGGCGGATACGGACGCCTCCCCCTACGACTCCGGATCCTATGCATCCAGCACCACCTATGTGACGGGAAAGGCCGTGGAGAGAGCCTGCGGAAAGCTGCTGGAGAAGATGGAGGACAAGGCGGCGGAGCTTCTGAGGGCGCGGTATGCGGCGGATGTTTCCGGCGCGGAACTGGAGTTTGACGGGACACGCTTCCTGGATCCGGCTACCGGAGAGTCGGTGACTCTGACAGACCTGGGGACGGCGTCCATGTGCGGCAGCCAGGAAGCCCTCCAGGTGACGGAGACCCACAGCTCTCCCGTATCGCCGCCGCCGTTCATGGCAGGTGCGGTGGAGATCGAGCTGGATAAGGAGACGGGCCATGTGGAGATCCTGGACTATGCGGCTGTGGTGGACTGCGGAACGGTCATCAATCCCAACCTGGCCCGGGTCCAGACCGAGGGCGGCATCGTCCAGGGAATTGGAATGGCCTTATATGAGAATGTCCAGTACGACAAAAAGGGTCATATGATGAACAACTCGTTCATGCAGTATAAGATCCCCACCCGGCTGGATATGGGAAGGCTGCAGGTAGAATTTGAAAGCAGCTATGAGCCCACCGGCCCCTTCGGAGCCAAGTCCATCGGAGAGATCGTCATCAACACGCCGTCCCCGGCCATTGCCCATGCCATTGCCAACGCCACAGGGCTGTGGTTTAAGGAGCTTCCCATCACCAGTGAGAAGATCGCCATGGGACTGCTGAAGAAATGAAAATAAGATGCGTGTATCTGGCGGCTGGAAACAGCCGCCGGTTTGGAAAAAACAAGCTTTTTCATATGGTCGGGCAGAATCCCATGTACCTGCATCTGCTGGACCGGCTGGCGGCTGTGGCAGAAAGGCATAAGGAGCTGGAGATCGTGGTAGTGTCCCAGTATGAGGAGCTTTTGCAGGAGGCAGTAGGAGAAGGCCCCGGGCCTGTCTGCGATCCCTCTGTGGAAAAGGAGCGGAGGGCCCTTCTTGCCGGCTCCGGCCGTCTGTATCCTGTATACAGCCCCCAGAGCCGGGAGGGAGTATCCCACAGCATCCGGGCCGGGATCCTGGCGGGAATGCCGGAATCCAGCCCGATCTCTGGAATGTGCAGGCAGGAGGCCGGGAGAGAGCCGGATGTCTATGTGTTTTTTGTGGCCGACCAGCCGTGGCTTTCGGAAAGGACTGTGGAAGCTTTTCTGGAATTCATGAAGAAGGTTTCAGGCGAAAACCGGGAAAGCCATCCGATTGGCTGCGTTTCCTGCCTGGGGGAGCCGGGGAATCCGGTGTGGTTTTCTGCATTTTATAAGGATGAGCTTCTGGCTCTGTCCGGGGACCGGGGAGGAAAACGGGTTATGAAAGCCCATATGGACCAGGTACATTTTTTTGAAGTAGAGGAAGAGAGAGAACTTTGGGATGTGGATACCCTGGAGGACCAGGCTGGCCGGTAATCCAGGGACATCCATGGAAAAAAGAAAGGAGTCTCATATGAAACCAGAATCCAGCGTAATATTCTTTCCGTGCAAAAATATGGAGGAAACAAAAAAATATTATACCACTGTTTTAGGGCTCCCCGTTTATAAGGATCTGGGGTCCAGCGTGTGGTTTGACTGCGGGTACGGCTATCTGGCCTTCTGCGATTATGGTCCAGCCCGGCCCATGGCCACAGGCCAGTGCATTTCCTTTAATCTGCCGTCCCTGGAGGATGTGGACCGCATGTATGAAGCCTTAAAGAGCCGACCGGCTCTGGGACTTTCTGCCCCGCCGGCTCACCACACGAAATTTCCGGTGTATTCCTTCTTCTTTTCTGATCCCAATGGATATACGCTGGAGTATCAGAGGACGACGGACTAGGGTATTGGGAGCAGGATAGGGAATGAGCGGGTGGGAATGATTTCAGAGACCCGAAAAAGCCTGGAATGCCTGGGTTTTCTAAGGCTTAATACCCTCTGTGGCAACGATTTTGCAACATGTTTTCATGATCCATAAAAGAGGGATAACTGATTTTGATTCGTCAGCTAGCTCTCTTATAAAAATATCCCACATAAAAGCGGGCATATGAAACACATGGTCAAGAGAAAAGCGGAGCGATTATTAGAGAAATATATGCGTCTTTCCGACAGAGGAAGGATGATTGGAAGAAACCAGCTCGGAAACGGGATGGTTTCTTCTGTTATATAGGGATATAATGCTTTTGCTTTCAAAAGTGAAAAATATTCAAAGTTTTGAAAATGAGTAAAGTGCAGATTTTAAGTTTTCATACAAAAAAAAAACAAAAAAACGAGGAAAAGTGAGTTGTAAAACGGATTTTCATTTTAGGTGAGGTTTTTGTCGTTGGTAAATCACACAAATTTTATGAAAATATGCTGATAATTATAT
>OGWX01001841.1_pt1 | contig 13548 bp, 11 predicted proteins | sample 1576151 | NCBI WGS metagenome assembly OGWX01 (sample SAMEA3541591, study PRJEB24748) | human gut metagenome | biome: human gut; feature: human-associated habitat; material: faeces | place: China | collected 2012
CCCTCCCTTCCCCAATAAATCCACTCAATACAATCCATATTTGAAATACGCGGAACAGCTCCCTTCGGTGGACACCATGCAGGGCCCGACGGGATTGGCGGGCGTGCAGACCTTGCCGAACAGGGGGCACTCGTTGGGCGGCATCTTGCCCTTGAGCACTTCACCGCAGCGACAGCCGGGCAAGGGCTTGGTTTCAGGCAGGGAGAGTCCGAGACGGGCGAGGGCGTCGAAACGCTGGTAGGCCGGAGCCAGCGCGAGGCCGCTGCCGGGGATGACGCCGAGGCCGCGCCAGAGGGCGTCGGCGGTGCGGAACACCTGCGACAGGATGGCCCGTGCCTTGGGGTTGCCGTCGTCGTTGACGGCGCGGGGGTAGGCGTTCTCGACCTTGAATTCGCCCTCGCGGTACTGGCGGGCCATGCGGCAGAGCGCGTCGAGGATGTCGGCGGGCTCGAACCCGGCGACGATGGCGGGGCGCTTCCAGTCTTCGGCCACGAAGCGGAACGGCGAAAGGCCGAGGACAGTGGACACATGCCCCGGCAACAGGAAAGCGTCGATGCCGTTGTCGGGATCGCCGAGCAGGGCGGCAAGCGCCGGAGGCACGAGCTTGTGGCAGGAGAAAACGGCGAAGTTGTCCAGCTTGCGCTGTTCGGCGGCGAGGACGGTCGCCGCGACCGCCGGGGCGGTGGTCTCGAAGCCGACGCCGAGGAAAACGACCGTGGCGTCGGGGTTGTCGGCGGCGAGGGTCAGGGCGTCGAGCGGGGAGTAAATGACGGATACGCGGGCTCCGTCGGCCTGCGCGTGCTTGAGGGAGCGCCCGTCCGGGCCGGGAACGCGCATCAGGTCGCCGAAGGTGGCGATGATGACGTTCGGCTGTTCGGCGAGCTTGAGGAAGGCGGCGACTTCGCGGTCGTGGGTCACGCAGACCGGGCAGCCCGGCCCCGTGAGGTGGGTGACCTGCTCGGGAAGGAGCGTGCGCAGGCCGCCTCTGAAGATGGATACGGTATGGGTTCCGCAGACTTCCATAAACCGCATGGGGCGGTCGAGGAGGTCTTCGAGGCGGCGGAGCAGGGCTTGGCAGAGTTCGGGATCATGCAGCGTTGGCGTGGGCATGGGTTTCTCCGGGGCAAAGCGGTTGGGGCCGGACGGGGCATCCGGGGGCGCCGGTGCGGGCATCACGATCGGCGTCCCGCCTGTTGTAGCCTGTTTCCGGTGTTCGATAAAGGCTTGATTTCCGCCTGAGTGAGGCAAAATCGAGTGCGCTTGATCTTGTTTGTGCCCTTGGCTATGGTCAAGTGAACCTACCAGAGCCCTATCATGTCCTATTCCATTGTCCGTCGCCGCCCCAACGCCTCCCTGCTTGCCGAAGCGGTCAGAACCATCGGCAAGCGCCGCTTCGAAATCCGCCAGCAGGTATCCTGCCCGCTGGAGGACAGGAAGCTGCACTACCTCGTGGAAACGTGGTTTTTCTTTCCGCAGAGCCTCCAGATCAACCGCTGGAGCTATACGGCGACCGATTATCAGCAAAGCCTCAAGAACTATATCCGGCTTGGCGTCCCCATCAGGCCGCTGGAGTCGCTGCTTGGCGGCGAACTGCCTCCGCCTCTGCGGAAACTGGAGGCCGAGGAGGGCGGCGGTGAGGAGATCATCGAGCTGACGCTGCCGGAACAGTTTCCGGATATTCTCGAGGACTGTTCCAGGCGGCTTGATGATTTGTTGTGGCAAAATACGCCGGAAACCCGCGAACGTTACGAGGACAGCCTCAAACTGTTTTGCATCGCGTTCCGGGTTTCCCTGCTGGCGCGGAAAAACGCGGTGCTGGCCATTGAGGACGGCAGCGAGCGGACCCGGGCCGCCTATGATCTGACCCGCCTGGCTGTGGCGTGCCTGAAGCGGTACCGCAAACTGCTCGGCAAGCGGGCAAAGGCGGCGCGCAACCTTTTGCGGGCCCCGGCGTTCCTGTATTGCGACGAGTACCTGTCCATCATCACGACGAGGACGCTTGGCGAGATCGTGCGCCGCCTCTCGCCCGTGCACAAGTGTTCCACGTATATCCTTGCTTGTTTCGGAGCGCAGCGCGCCTACCGCCGGTCCTGCTATCCCGAAAGTATGCCCTCGAAGACCGGGGACAACGAGCTGCCCGTGTTCCGCTGGAGCGTGCTCAAGAAGTACGTGGACATGCCGCTGTTCCTGAACGTGCAGCGCCATTCCGGAAACTCGCTGCTGGAGCACGTGCTGTACAGCCTCATCGCGGCGGTGGCCATGAGCCTCGCGCTGACCGTGACGCTCCTGTGGGAAGGGGCCGGGTCCCTCAGCGCGCCGATTTTCGTGATCGCCGTTTTCGCCTACATCTGCCGCGAGCGCATCAAGGATGTGCTCAAGCATAAGCTGTTCAAGGTATTCGGCAAATGGATCCCCGATCGGGTGCTGCGCGTCTGCGACGGCTACGGCAGGCGTCTGGGGCATTGCGCCGAGCAGTTCCGGTTCGCGGATTGGGACAAGCTCCCCAAGGAAGTGCGCGTCCTGCGGAACAGGACGCATTTCGTGGACATCCTGAACGCGTTCCACAATGAAGACATTTTGTATTATTCAAAGCGGATCGACATCAAGGAACTGCCAGATCCCTTCCATGAGGGCAAGAATCTGCTGCTGGACATTTCGCGCTTTGACATTTCGGACTTTCTGCGGCATGCCGATGAAGTTCTTGACGAACCTCAGGGCGGTATGGACGATGTGGTGGGGGGCGACAAGGTCTACCATGTGGACATGGTGCGCAAGATCACCCATCGCTGCGGCTCCGATCTGGAGCGGTTCCGTATCGTGCTGACCCACGCGGGCATCCGGCGCATCGACGAGATCAAGCCGCTGTTCATCACCACCGGCGACAACTATCATTAAGGACGACCATGAGCACAGCTTTTACCGACACCGAGCGCGCCATCCTGCGCATTGTCCAGTTCCAGCTCCCCGACACCCTGACCCCGTATGCGGACATCGCCCGCGAAGTGGGGACCGATGAGGAGACGGTGCTGAACCTTCTGCGCCGCATGAAGGAAGACGGCTCCATCCGCCGTTTCGGAGCCAGCATCAAACACCAGAAGACCGGCTGGACGCACAACGCGATGGTCGCGTGGATCGTCGACGAGGCCGACAGCGACGCCATAGGCGAGGTGGCGGCCAAGAACCAGCGCATTTCCCACGTGTATTTCCGCCCGACTTCGGCCCCTGACTGGCCTTATACGCTGTATACGATGGTCCACGGGCGCAGCGAGGACGAATGCCTTCAGGTCATTGAGGAATTGCGCCGCGAGACGGCGCTTGACGAGTATGCCGTGCTTGACAGCCTTGAAGAATTGAAGAAAACGTCCATGACGTATTTTTAAGCCGGTTGGCCCGGCAAGGGCGGCGGCTTCTTTTTTGATGTGAAGACAGCGGCGCTTGCCGTTCAACCCAACGCTCTGAGGAGATTATGAAGACGACTCGTTCGGAAAAATTGTTTAAGGAAGCCTGTGAACTGATCCCCGGCGGCGTCAACAGCCCTGTGCGCGCCTGCCTCGGCGTGGGGGCCGATCCGCTGTTCATCGCTTCCGCCAAGGGGAGCCACGTGACCACCGTGGACGGCCAGGAGATGATCGATTTCGTGGAATCGTGGGGGCCGATGCTGCTCGGGCATTCCCATCCCGAGGTGACCAAGGCGGTCGTCGAAGCCGCCGGAAAGGGCACCAGCTACGGCGCTCCCTGTCCCGCCGAGGTCGAGCTTGCCCGCATGGTCGTGGACGCGTTCCCCGGCATGGATATGGTGCGCATGGTGAACTCGGGCACGGAGGCGACCATGTCCGCCCTGCGTCTGGCCCGTGGCGTGACCGGACGCACCAAGGTGTTGAAGTTCATCGGCTGTTATCATGGCCATGCCGATCCCTTCCTTGCCAGCGCGGGTTCCGGCGTGGCGACCCTTTCCATCCCCGGCACGCCGGGCGTGCCGGAAAGCACGGTCCGCGACACCCTGCTTGCCCCCTACAATGACGTGCGGGCCGTCGAGGACATTTTCCACCTGTACGGCAAGGACATCGCGGCGATCATCGTGGAGCCCATTGCCGGAAACATGGGCCTCGTGCTGCCGGAGGAAGGCTTCCTCAAGGCGCTGCGGGCCCTGTGCGACACGCACGGCGCGCTGCTCATCATGGATGAGGTGATCACCGGCTTCCGCGCCGAGTACGGCGGGGCGCAGACCCGTTTCGGCATCACGCCCGATCTGACCACCCTCGGCAAGATCATCGGCGGCGGCCTGCCCGTTGGGGCGTTCGGCGGCAAACGCGAGTACATGAGCCGTGTGGCTCCCGCCGGGGACGTGTATCAGGCCGGGACGCTTTCCGGGAATCCGCTCGCCATGGCCGCGGGCATCGCCACGCTCTCCGTGCTCAAGGCCAGCGATTACGCCGCGCTTGAGGCCCGCGTGGAAGACTTCGCCGCCGAGCTGGAATCCATCCTGCGCGGCAAGGGCGTGCCCGTGACGGTCAACCGCCTTGCCTCCATGTATACGGTGTTCTTCTCCGACGGGCCGCTCCGCAACTTTGAGGATGTGAAGAATTCGGATACGGAGATGTACTCCCGTTTCTTCCGCGCCATGCGCGAGCGGAACATCTTCGTGGCTCCGTCCGCCTTTGAAGTGGCGATGGTTTCCTTCGCCCATACCGAAGAGGACTTTGCCAAGACGCTTGACGCCGTGCGCGGCATCAAGCTGTAGAAGGGCGTTCGCGGCGGCTGGCGAATCTCCGCGTGCGCTGCTCGTTCCGCGCTCACGGTTTCGCCGCCCTTTGGGCCGTATTCTCTCTTAATCCGCTCAAAACGAAACGGTTCCGTATCCGGTTTTTGCCGGACACGGAACCGTTTCGTTTTTGTGTCATCAGGTTTGCCCCGTTGCGCGGCTGTGGAGACGCCGAGGCCGGGGATCAGTGCGACGGGGGTGCCTGTTTGTCCCGTTGGGGCGCACCGTCCGTGCCCTGCGTCCATTCGGCAGGTGGTGCGGCGAGCAGCCTCAGCAGTTCCGCGGACGCGCCGGAACGCCGGGCGGCCTCTTCCGGGAACATGCCGTTTTCGTCCGGGACGTCCGGCTTCGCCCCGGACGCCAGCATCATGCGGATCATGCGTTTTCCGGTTGCTTCGTCCACATGGCCGAGCACCGAGGCGACGCAGACGAACGGTTCGCCCGCGTCCGGGCCCGCCTCGGTCCGTCGGGCCGCCCAGCAACGGATGGCGTCCGGTTTCCGCCAGAGGCCCTTGGGCACGATGCGGCCGCCTCCGCTCCAGGCTTGAATGATGAGTTTCATGTCCGTGGGGCTGTTCCAGTCGTCCACGGCCTTTTCGAGCAGTTTGTCCGTGGGCGTTTGTTCCTCCAGCCATGCCGCGGCGCACAGATGCCGCCCCGCCTTTCTCCAGCGCTCGCGGCCCAGCGCGGCCCGGATGTCGCACAGATCGGCCAGAGCGGGCGCGGCTTCCCTGACTTCCCGAGGCAAGGCGACGTCGTCCCGCAGGGCGGCGAGCAGCAGCCAGACGGAAAACATGGGCGTGCTGTTGCGGTGATACCACGGGTAGGAGGAAAGCCCCGAGGGGCTGAACCAGATGGTGGTGCCCGGCGGCCGTTTCCGCAGGTTTTCGTTGCCTTCCAGCAGTGCCGGGCCCAGAACGTCGCCCGGGATATCCCATGCCGACCATTCGGCGAGGAGTACCCCCGCAAGCTTGTCGGGATCGGCCCGGAAGCCCGGATCGGTCAGGACCCGCAGCATGAGCGGGGAAGCCTCCGGCCACAGGCATTTGAGCAGCGCGGCCCGGCGTCCCGACTCCGCGTCCCGGAACCCGCCGTTCCGCCAGTACCAGGGGGAAACGCGCCCGGAATCCCCGGGCAACGGGGAAAGGCCGATATGGTCCGGAATGTACGGCAGATCGGTATCGTTGTTTTGGATATTGTACCGCTCATCTTCGGGCAGGGAGGCCGCGGCGCCCTGAACGGCGGTGACATAGGCGAGCTCGCCCTCGTTCGTGGCAAGAGAGGCGTAGGAAAGGAACCCCTTTGCCTCCAGACGGTATTTCCTCCCCCGGATTTGCACGGTTTTGCTTTGCTGGAGGTTCACGACCATCCTGCCTTCCTGTTTCCCCCGGTTTTCCCAGAAAGGCAGGCGCGCGGCCATCTCGTCGGCGCCCAGTTCCTGAATGATGTCCAGCGCGAGCCTACCTTCTCTGTCCGGCGTCGTGTCCCGTGCGCCCATGCAGTGCAGCAGGAGCAGGGCGGCGGGGTTGGCGCGGGCTGCGGCGATGTGCAGGGGGGTCCGCCCTTGGGCGTCCGTAAGCTGCACCATGCGGAGCAGGGGGGACGGCGGGCTCAGCACTCCGCGCAGGACGGCCGGGTCCGCATCGCGCTCCAGCAGGACATGCAGGAGCGTCGTCTCTTCGTTGCGGAGCGCCCCTTCGTCCGAATGCAGCAAAGCCTCTTTCACGGCGGGGGCGTTCTTGGAACCGCACAGGGCGAGGAGTTGCGGCATGTCCGTATAGCGGGGCCTCCCGCTTTCGCGGGAAAGCAACATGCGGATCCCTAAAACGACTCCTGCGAGCAGTAATAAAAGGATAAGGCCGAATTTCATCCCTTGCCTTGTCGTATTCCCCATACCTCCTCCTTTCGGCCCGTCCGCGTCGGAGTATTCGAAGATCCGCCCTTGCCGCTTCCCCGCCGCCGTCCCACCTTCGGCAGGCTGTTTCCTCAGGTGCGTTCCCGGCGGTTCCTTTCTTTTGCAGTGCCGGGAAGGGGACGGCAAGGTTCCGCCCGTAGCGCCGCCATGGCCGCCATTCCGTCCCGTTTACGAATAGCTTTGAAAGGAAAGGGGGAAGATGCGTGAGGGGCTTCTCCGTAACGTTCCCGCCTCCCCACAGTTCCTTTACCTCCAGATTTCCACTTCATGGACAACACGGGACCGGGCGTCTTCGGGGAGCTCGGCATACTCGACGGGGGTGAAGCGGAGGCATTCGGAGCCGTCGGGGCACCGTACGGAACCGAAAAATTCTTCTTTGGGGCGGGTAAAGAGGGAGTACTCGGAGGGGTACAGCGTGCGGTAAACGACAACGAGGGTATCGTCCCTGGTATCGAGGGCCTCCCCTACGATCTGATAATAACGGTTTTTGTAGTGGCGGAAGAAAGTCGTCATGAAGATCTCCTCTAATGGAAAAAAAGGGGGAGTATATGGGGGAGTACTCCCCCTAGAGAGATGCGGAAAGGGGGTTCTGCTCTCGCCCGTGACTGAGAGCGTTGAGTATAACCTATAATAAAATAAGATGATTTTTGAAAATTTCCCGCGGAGTACTCTAAGAAGGATAGGGGGGTATCCGAGGGCGTAACAGGGGGGGAGTACAGGCGTTTCGCATTGCTTTTGCATGAGACTACTCCCTCTCATGTAAGGTTTTTTGATATAAGTACTCCTATGATACTCCTTACGGAAAAGGGAGTTTTTTGCCAGAAGGGGGTTGCCGGAGGTGCTCCGGTTGAAAACGGTCACTGTCCGTAAAGCAACTTGCCACCAACTTTCAAACGTATGCTTTATGCAGGAGAAAACCATGTCGAACGATCTTATCACCACCGTTCATGATCTCGTTCTCGAAAGCCCTATCGGTGCTAAGGCTATCGCGCAGGCTGTCGGGAAGCCCTATTCGACCCTTCTGCGTGAAGTGAATCCCTATGACACCGGCGCGAAGCTCGGTGCCGAGACACTCATGCACATACCGGCAATGTGACGCCGCTGGAAAAGATGGCCCTGGAAATGGGTTATCGTCTGGAACCCGCGGAAGGCATGGGTTCCACGGTGCGCGCCTAACCCGGTTGGAAGAATACTTGATTTGTATTCAGCAGCGGGAGGGCGCCTTCGGGCGGCCCTCCCGAAAGATTCAAAGGGTCTTGAGCGATTCCTGAACGGCGTCGATAATGCTTCTGGGCGTTGAAGCCCCCGCCGTGAGGCCAATGAAGCCGTACGGCTTCAGCGCCTCAAGAGGCAGCTCTTCCGGTACTTCGATGTGCCACACCGCAATGCCGCAGCTTTCCGCCACATCGGCCAGACGGCGCGTGTTTCCGCTTGTTTTTCCCCCCACGACGATCATCGCCTCCGCCTGTTGCGAAATCATCAGCGCTTCCTGCTGACGCCTGCGCGTCGCGTCGCAGATGGTTTCGAGCACGGATAGGGAATGCCCTTCCGCGAGCGTTTTTTTGATGGCTTCGAATTCCTCGCGTTCCTGCGTGGTTTGAGCCGCCAGCACCACATTGTGGGTATCTTTGAACGTCTGTTTTTCTTTCAATTCCTTCAAGCTCCCAAACACGAGGCATGGGCCGTTGGCATAGGAGACGAGCCCCTGCACTTCCGGATGTTCGGCCTCGCCGAACAGGTAGAGAGAAGTCCCCTGCCGGGTGGCCTCGTCGATGGCGAGCTGCGCCTGCTTGACTTTAGGGCATGTCGCGTCAAGGACATGCGCCCCGAGGTCGAGCAGGCGCGCTTCGTCTTCGCGCGGTACGCCGTGTGCCCGGATGATGACGGTGTCCCCCGGCTGCACGGCGTCAAGCGAGTGCGCGAGGACGACCCCCTGCTGCATGTACGTGTTCATGACTTGCGGGTTGTGGATGATGGGGCCGAGCATGACCAGCCTGCCGGAGCTGCGGGCCCTGTGTTCCTTGAGGGCCTGATCGAGCTTGCGCAGGGCAAGCCCCACCCCCATGCAAAACCCCGCCGTTTTGGCGCGCAATACTGTTACCATACGTTCTCCTCAATGCTGTCGCTGGATTAAAGAGGCTTAGCTTCAAAAAAGTATAGAAATCTAGGGAAGGAAAATAGTTCTGAAAAAGCTTTTTCCCTCGAGCCCGCCAGCGCGGAGCCCATCCTTTCTCGTCTTTCGTACTCAACGATTTTCTCCCCCGCAGCGTTTCCGGAATCGGAGCCTTTTGGCACGGAATACATTACAAGGTAACCAGCCCTACTGTCGTCTTTTTCCGCCTTGAAGCCGCGGGCCGAGGAATCGGATGGTGTACGGGACGATGAGAATCTTGCCGGGGCCGTCGTCCGCAGGATCGGAAATAAGGCTCTCGCGGGAAAGCTGATGGAGGGCCCCGGGCTCAATACTGGAATCGAACAGCATGAGCGTATCGCCGACCACATCGTTGCAGCAGGTCCAATGCCGTATCACCGCTTCTGTAGGGTATAGGATCCGGACGAACTGGAGCAGTACGGCGTTGCGTTCGCCGCGCCGCAGCCAGTCGGCGATGGCGTCCCAGAGGACGGCGGGGGAAGGAGCGCTCGGGCCGGGAAAATGGGTCGGAAAGGGGCGGGCCGTCAGCAGAGCCCCCTGTTTCTCCAGGCGCGACAACATGGCGTCCACCCAGTCCACATAGTCTGTCCGCTGCTCGAGAAGGGCACAGAACGATTCCTCATCGCGGGCGGCGTCGAGCAAGGCTTCGTGCAGGATAGCGCGGCAGGTGAGCAGCCGCGTGGCATTCATGTGCCGCATGGCGTTGATCACCGCATAGGCGGCGCAAAAAACATCGAGTTGTCCCTGATAGGCCGGATTCATGGCAATTCCTCACGGGAGGGAAGTGTGCCGGGAGCGGCGAGGGAGGTCAACTGGATTTTGGGCCATAAAGGGCCGTATTGGGCGATCCTCCGGGATGACGGCGGGTTCCGGCAGAGAAATCATGCCGCAGGTACTGGACAACGGGAAGGCGTCGTGGTAAAAAGACAACTGTATTTATATATCTGGATACCTTGATATGGATATGTGAGGATTCCGTATCCGGCATATCAAGATGGAACAAGGTCAATTTACAGGCGATGTCCGTTTCGTCGCCCGATTAAGGAGCTAATCCCATGCAGCCCGAAAAAGGCAGATATTTCTTTACGTCCGAGTCCGTGACCGAAGGTCATCCCGATAAGGTCGCCGACCAGATTTCCGACGCCATCCTTGATACATTGATTGAACAGGATCCCGGCTCCCGTGTGGCTTGCGAAACCCTCGTGACGACCGGCATGGCCGTCATCGCAGGTGAAATCAGCACCAAGGGCTATGCCGATCTGCCGAAGGTCGTCCGCGAAACCATCAAGGAAATCGGCTACAACAGCTCCGAAATGGGCTTTGACTGGCAGACGTGCGCCGTTATTTCCTCCATCGACCATCAGTCCGGCGACATTGCGCAGGGCGTGGACCGTGAGGACCCGGAAAACCAGGGTGCCGGCGATCAGGGCATGATGTTCGGGTTCGCGTGCAACGAGACTCCGACTCTCATGCCCGCTCCCATCTACTGGGCGCACCAGCTTTCGCAGCAGCTCACCAAGGCCCGCAAGGACGGTCTGGTGGACTTCTTCCGTCCCGACGGCAAAACGCAGGTTTCTTTTGAATACGTCGACGGCAAACCGATCCGCATCAACAACGTGGTCGTGTCCACGCAGCACGCCGCGTCCGCTTCCCAGGCCGATATCATCGAAGCCGTGAAGCGCACGGTCATCCGTCCCGTGCTGGAACCCACCGGCCTGTTCGATGAGAAGGATTGCGAGATCTTTATCAACACCACGGGCCGTTTCGTTGTCGGCGGCCCCATGGGTGACTGCGGCCTGACCGGGCGCAAGATCATTCAGGATACCTACGGCGGTTCCGGGCATCACGGCGGCGGCGCCTTCTCCGGGAAGGACCCCTCCAAGGTCGACCGTTCCGCCGCCTATATGGGCCGCTATGTGGCCAAGAACGTGGTCGCCGCCGGTTTGGCCCCGCGTTGCGAAGTGCAGATCGCGTATTGCATCGGCGTGGCCGAGCCCGTGTCCGTGCTGGTGTCCTCCCTCGGCACGAGCGATATCCCGGACGAAGTGCTCACCAAGGCCGTACGTGAAGTGTTCGACCTGCGCCCCTACCACATCACGAAGCGCCTCGATCTGCTCCGCCCCATCTACAAGAAGACCTCCTGCTACGGCCACTTCGGCCGCGAACTCCCCGAATTCACGTGGGAACATACCGACGCAGCCGCCGATCTCCGCACCGCCGCGAAGGTTTGAGCGCGGTCCGTACCGTCATACTCTCTGAAAGGTCTTTTTTGAGCGTCAAGCTCAGCGCTTGAGACCTTTATGGGAACAGGAAAGACGCCTCTACGGGGGCGTCTTTTTTGCTGGCAAATCGTTCACGTTAGAGATAATCCCGAGAGAGATTCTATGTATGCGGAGGAGCGGTATGGGTGCTGCCGCGGAGCTTGCCCGGCTTTCGTTCGGAGGAGGCAAACCGGAAAAAGCCCCTTTCTCGGCAAGCTATGAACCTTGGGTCCGGTACGCTCCCAATGGAAGCAGGTACGACTCGTTGGATAAATAGCGTATTCCACGCTTGACATCGGCTTTGTTTCCTTGAACTGTAGCCAATACGCGCTGCGGCGCGACATTCCCGTTTTTTCGACGGGGCCAAAACATACTACGAGAGTCAGGCCATGATAGTTGCAGACGTTCATAATCATACCAACGCGTCCCACGGCAAGGCGTCCGTTGGCGAGATGTATGCCGCCGCCAAGGATCGCGGCCTTGCCGTATACGGTTTTTCCGAGCATTCCCCCCGCCCCGAGGCCTATTCCTATCCTGTGGAATACCGGGAACACCTGCGCCAGAATTTCGTGCGTTACGCCAGCGAAGTCATGCAGCTCCGCGCCTTGTCGGGCTCGCCCAAGGTGCTGCTCGGCATGGAGCTGGATTGGTTCCCCTCCGAGCGGCCCTTCATGGAGGCCGCCGTCGCGGCGTATCCGTTCGACTACATCATCGGAGGCATCCATTTCCTTGGTTCGTGGGGGTTCGACTTCACACAGGACGACTGGAAGATCAGCCCGCAGCAGTGCTACACGCGTTATGAAAATTATTTCCGTACGTTGGCGGACATGGCCCGCAGCGGGCTGGTGGACATCGCCGCGCATCCCGACATCATCAAGCTGTATTCCGTGGATGTATTCCATCAATGGCTCGCCATGCCGGAGAGCCTTGCCCTGATCAGCGAGGCTTTGACGGCTATCCGCGACAATGGGCTGGTAATGGAGATATCCTCCGCCGGGCTGCGCAAGCCGTGCAATGAGATTTATCCTCACCCGGCGATCATGAAGCTGGCTTCGGATCTGGGTGTGAAGATCAGCTTTGGGTCCGATGCGCATTGTCCGAACACGCCCGCCTACGCATTCGATCAGCTGGAAGCCTATGCCCGTTCCTACGGCTACACGTCCAGCGTCATTTTTGAGAACAGGAAGCCCCGCGAGATCGGTTTTTAGAAGATTGGGAGGGGAGAGGGCCCCTTTCTCCAGAAAGGGGCTCTCCCCTCCCAAACCCTCCCCTCTCCCTCCAGAGACTTTCGACTGGTGGGGAGTCCGCGCGGAGGGAGTCCTGTTTGGCGGAAAGGCGAAAAGGATGCAGGATATCCGTCATACTCTCTCAGTAGGACGATTGCCTTGCCGCGCTGGAAGGTAAAAAGGCGGCGGGAAGGCCGTTGTTTTTCGTGTGCCGTTGTCATGAAAGGGAATCGCAGGATTCTCTTTTTTCTTTGCAGACCTTTGGAGCGTATTGTGGAACCTTCGCGTCGCCCTCTCATTGAAATTGAGCATGTGTTTGTGACCTATCCGGGTACGGAACGGCATATCCTGAATGATTTTAACCTCACACTCTACGAGGGGGAACATGCCGTCATCCGCGGCGGCAACGGCGCGGGCAAGTCCACGCTGCTGCGGCTGTTGCGCGGCGAGCAGTGGCCGGATCAGATCGATCACCGGCGCGCGGGGCGGGTGCTCTGGCATGGGCCGGAAGGGGCGGATCCGTCGCCGCTCACGGGTCGTAAGGTGACTTCGTTGGTATCGGCCATGCAGCAGGAGCGGGTTGTCCATCAGGAGTGGCGGGTGGACGGCGAGCGTCTGGTCCTCGGCGGCTTTTCCGACGCGATCTACATTGCGCAGCAGCCCACGTCCGAAATGTGCGAGACGGCGTATCAGCTCGTGCGTCTCCTTGGCGGCGTGCATCTTTTGAAGAAGCCCGTAACCGCCATGTCCCAAGGGCAGCTCCGGCTGATGCTGGTGGCGCGCTCCCTTGTCCGCAAGCCGGAAGTGCTGCTGTTGGATGAAGTGACCGACGGTTTGGACGCACGGGCACGCAATACCCTTCTGGACGCGCTGGAACGCGCCTCCGAGCTGTCTACGCTGGTTATGACCACTCATCGCCCCGAAACGCTTCCCAGCTGGATTGGCCGTCAGATCGTGCTGGAAAACGGGAAGGCCGTGGACGGCCCCATGCTGGAAACGGCGGTGGAACCGGAAAAGGAACCGGCTCCGGTTGCCAGCGCCCCGGAGCTAAAGGGCATCCGGGGATGTTCGGCCCGTATCGCCATCAAGGACGCTTCGGTGTTTATCGATCGAGTGCCCGTGCTGTACGACATCAACTGGACCATCAATCCCGGTGAGAACTGGGCCGTGCTCGGCGGCAACGGCGCGGGCAAGTCCACGCTGCTGCGTCTGTTGGCGGGCGATGAGATTGT
>OGWX01001853.1_pt1 | contig 13463 bp, 8 predicted proteins | sample 1576151 | NCBI WGS metagenome assembly OGWX01 (sample SAMEA3541591, study PRJEB24748) | human gut metagenome | biome: human gut; feature: human-associated habitat; material: faeces | place: China | collected 2012
CGTTATTATGAAATTCCGGCAGGAAGTCCGGTGCTTGCTCTTTTGGGGGATAAATGGGTGCAGAATTACGGAAGGGAGGTTGATTACCTGCATTTTCACAATCATCTGGAAGTTGGATTTTGCTATTATGGGGAAGGTACCGTTACTTTTAAAGAAGAAGACATTCCCTTTGACAGCAATATGTTTACAGTGGTACCGAAGAACTTTCCTCATACTACAAACTCTACGGGAGACAGTCTCAGTTACTGGGAGTGGCTGTTTATTGATGCGGACAAATTTCTGAGGGAAGTTTATAAAGACAATCCCAGGATGGCACAGAAAGTGATCGATCGGGTGAATAAAAGAGCACATTTTGTGCGTGTTCAGGATAAACCCCAGATCGGAGCACTGGTGCAGCAGATCATTGTATGCATGCGGGAACGAAAGGAATTCTATCTGGAAGAAGTGAAAGGACTGACCCTGGCTTTTCTTTTGCAGGTGGCAAGGTGGAATCGGGAGGAAGCGGAAAAGACAGAATTCGAGACAGGAATCACCAGTCTGATCACACCGGCGATTAGCTATATCAGCGAATATTGTGACCGTCCGATCAAGGTGGAGGAACTGGCTGCGATGTGCCATATCAGTGAAACACATCTGCGGAGGGTATTTCATGACTGTATGCAGATGTCACCTGTTGAATATATTAATTCGGTTCGAATTCGCACAGCTTGTAGGGAACTGAAGCGTACAAACGATACGGTGGGAGATATTGCCGTACGATGTGGATTCACCACGTTGTCCACGTTTAACAGGAATTTTCACAGGATTATGGGCATTTCACCACAACAGTGGAGAAAAGATCCAGAGCATTATGAACGTGAATTGTTGAATTATAATATAAAAGCCGAAAAAGGATGGTGAAAATCGTCAAAAACACCTTAAATGGTTGAAAATGCATAAAATCCTGTTAAATATGAGTACACATGCAGAAAAAGTATGGTATAATGTGTACATAATGATTCACAGAAAGTTCAAAAACTGTACACATTCACTAATGGGAAAAGCGAGTGAGAGATGCCGGTTTTTGGCAGGGTGAACAAATACATATCAGGAGGATATACATTTATGAAAAGAAAAATTGTAGCAGTTGTATTAGCTTCCACAATGGTATTCGGAATGACAGCTTGTGGCTCTTCAGGAGCAAGCGATTCCTCAAACACAGGAAGTGACGCAGCAACAGACAACACAGCAACAGATGACGGTTCAGAGGATGCAAACGTTACAGAAGGAAGTTCTGATGATGAAAACACACTGACCGTTTGGACATGGGATCCGAACTTCAACATCTATGCAATTGAAAAAGCAGCAGAGATCTATGCAAAAGATCATCCTGGATTCAAAGTAGATGTAAGCGAGATCAAATCCGACGATATCGAAACAAGACTGACAACAGCTGTTTCTGCAGGAGATCTGAGCACACTGCCTGACATTTTCCTGATGCAGGATAACTCCTTCCAGAAATATGCTACCAACTATCCGGATATCTTCACAGATCTGACAGATTCCGGTATCGACTTCAGCCAGTTCTCCGAAGCAAAAGTTGCTTACTCTACACTGGATGGAAAGAACTATGGTATCCCGTTTGATAACGGTGCTGTTATCGAGTGTCTGCGTACCGATATGCTGGAAAAAGCAGGATACACAATTGATGATTTTACAGACATTACATGGTCTGATTTCATGGAAAAAGCAAAAGTTGTAAAAGAGAAAACCGGACAGCCGATCCTGACATCTCAGGCTGGTTCTCCTGACCTGATCATGGAAATGCTGCAGTCCTGTGGACAGTCTCTGTTCAATGAAGACGGATCTGTTAATATCAAAGATAACAAAGCTCTGAAACCAATCCTGGAGATCTACAAACAGATGGTTGAAGACGGAACACTGGTAGAAGTTACTGACTGGGATCAGTACATTGCATCTATCAACAACAGCACAGTAGCTGGTGTTATCAACGGATGCTGGATCATGGCTTCTATCGTAGCTAATGATGATCAGTCCGGACAGTGGGCAATCACAAATATGCCGAAACTGGACGATGTAGAAGGTGCTACAAACTACTCCAACAACGGTGGTTCTTCTTGGGCAATTACAACCAACTGCCAGAAGACAGATTTGGCTATCGACTTTATGAACTCTACATTCGCCGGAAGCACAGAGCTCTATGATGACATTATCGCAAAAGGCGCTCTGGCTACATGGGCACCGGCTGGTGATTCCGAAGTATATGCTCAACCAGTAGAATTCTTCAGCAACGAAGCAGTTTATGCTAAGATTGTAGATTTTGCTACAAAAACTCCTTCTAATGTAACAGGTGCTTTCTACTATGATGCACGTGACGCTGTAGGTGTTGCACTGTCTAACATTATCCAGAGTGGTGCAGATATGGATTCTGAAATCGCAAATGCACAGGATACTGTAGAATTCAACATGGGTGGCTGATCTGACTCAGAATAATGAGCAATCGTTTACTGAAAGAATAGTAAGAAGTAAATAAAGATGGGGGTCTGCTTCGAAAAAAGCGGAGCAGACCCCTTCTTTCTAAAGAAATTAGAAAAGAAAGGAAGGATGGATTTCATGAGCAATCAGAAGAAAAAAGGATTGTCACTTGCAAAGAAACACAACCTGACCGGTTGGGCGTTCCTGCTTCCGGCAACCCTGTTGATTGGCTGGATGAGTTTTTATCCGATGATTCGGGCGTTCATACTGTCTCTTCAGACAGGTATGGGTGTAAACCTGAGCTTTAACGGTTTTGCAAACTACGCACGTATTTTGAAAGACCCTACATTTAAACAGACATTATTTAATACATTCTTCTACCTGATCATTCAGGTACCGATCATGCTGGTGCTGGCACTGATGTTTGCATCTATGCTGAACAATAAAGATCTGAGATTCAAAGGCCTGTTCCGTACATGTATCTTCTTACCATGTGCAACCTCTCTGGTTTCTTATGCTATGATCTTCCGTTCTCTGTTTGCAAACGACGGTTTTGTAAACATGGTTCTGCGTAACCTGGGATTATCACCGATCATGTGGTTTGGTAATGCATGGACAGCACGTGCCGTTATCATCATCGCACTGGTATGGAGATGGACAGGATACAACATGGTATTCTACCTGTCCGGTCTGCAGAACATCGAATATTCCGTATATGAAGCAGCAAAGATCGATGGTGCAAGCCCGATGCAGACATTCTTCAAGATTACGGTTCCGCTTCTGAAACCGACCATCCTGCTGACAACCATTACATCTACCAATGGTACCCTGCAGCTGTTTGATGAGTCCCTGAACCTGACAAACGGTGGTCCTGGAAAATCAACTATGACAATGTCTCATTATATTTACAACATCTCCTTCAAGCAGAGCCCGAACTTCGGCTATGCTGCAGCGATGTCTATCCTGATCCTGATCATGGTTGCTATCCTGGCAATACTTCAGATGAAAGTAGGTGACGAACGATAATGGGTAAAGGTAAAAAATTCTTCATGTATCTTGTACTTTCCATCGCTTCAATTGTTTCTGTATTTCCACTGTACTATATGTTCTGTGCATCTACGAACAGAAGTATTGACGTTATCGCAGGTAAACTGATTCCTGGAACGTATCTGATACAAAACTATAAAGCGTTGATTGCAAATCAGAACCTGGGACTGGCTCTGTGGAACTCCTTTAGAAATGCAACTGTACTGACAATTCTGTGTCTGCTGGTTTGTTCGATTGCCGGTTATGGCTTCGAGATCTATCATGACAAAGGAAAAGATGTTGTATTTACAATCCTGTTAACTGCAATGATGATCCCTTTTGCAGCTATCATGATTCCTATGTTCCGTATGTTCTCTACACTGAAAATGGTTAACACTATGGGTGCATTCATGCTTCCGTCCATCGCAACACCATTTATGATCATGATGTTCCGTCAGGCATCCAGATCTTTCCCTCATGATATCATCGAGGCAGCAAGAATCGACGGCCTGAGCGAAGTTGGTATCTTCTTCCGTATGTTCATTCCTACTATGAAATCTACATACGCTGCAGCTACCATCATCACATTCATGGGTGCATGGAACAACTACCTGTGGCCAAAGGTAATCCTGCAGAACAAAGACGCTATCACAATGCCAATGCTGGTAGCAAACCTGCTGGGTAACTACACCGTAGATTACGGTATGCTGATGTTAGGTGTATTCATCTGTACAATTCCTACAGCCATCATCTTCTTCGCATTCCAGAAGAGCTTTACAGAAGGTATCACAGGTGCAGTTAAATAAAAAAAGAGTCATCTGTTGGTGTTTTCGGTATTAATAAGTAAATTAAGGCGGATATTTATAATTTATATGAATATCCGCCTGTTTTTTAAGGAGGAATTATAAAATGCGTACTTTTAATTATGACCGGGTAAAAGATCCTACTTATTTTAATGACAATCGCGTGGCAGCGCATTCAGACCACAGATATTTTACTTCTGTGGAAGCAATGGAGCAGGATGTGGATAACTTCCGTTACAGCCTGAACGGACTGTGGAAATTCCACTATGCAAAAAACTACAACTGTACCATTCCCGGATTTGAAAAAACGGATTACTGCTGTGAACCATGGGATGATATCCGTGTGCCGGCTCATATTCAGATGGAGGGATATGATGTACCGCAGTATGCAAATGTACAGTACCCGTGGGAAGGAAGAGAAGAAGTAGAACTGGGTCAGATTCCGGAGAGATTCAATCCGGTTGCTTCTTATGTGAAATATTTTGAAGTTCCGGAAGAGATGGAAGGCAAAAAAGTATTTATCTCTTTCCAGGGTGCAGAAAGTGGTATCGCTGTATGGCTGAACGGTAACTTTGTAGGATACAGTGAAGATACCTTTACACCGTCCGAATTCGAACTGACTCCTTATCTGAAAGAAGGAGAAAACAAACTGGCAGCACAGGTCTTCAAATGGACCAGCAGCAGCTGGTGTGAGGATCAGGATTTCTTCCGTTTCTCCGGAATCTATCGTGATGTCTATCTGTATGCGATCCCGGAAGTCCATGTATCTGATATAAAAATACAGACACTTCTGGACGATACCTTCACCAAAGCGGATCTGGTGATCGACACCAAATCTACCAAGGCCGGAAAAGTAAAAATTACATTATCCAAAGACGGAAAAGAACTGCAGAGTGTAGAAGAGACACTGGCAGAAGAATCTCAGTATGTGATGAAAGTGGAGAATCCTGAACTGTGGTCTGCAGAATCTCCTGTATTATATGATCTGTTACTGGAAGTGATGGATGAGAACGGACAGGTGACAGAAGTGATCCCTCAGAGAGTGGGCTTCCGTCGTTTTGAGATGAAAGATTCTATTATGATGCTGAATGGTAAGAGAATCGTCTTTAAAGGTGTTAACCGTCACGAATTCAGTTCTGTATCCGGCCGTGTGGTATCCAGAGAAGAACTGATCAAAGACCTGGTAACCATGAAACAGAACAATATCAATGCGATCCGTACCTGCCATTATCCGGATGCGGTCGGCATCTATGAACTGTGTGACGAATATGGTATCTACATGATCGCAGAGTGTAACCTGGAGAGCCACGGAAGCTGGGACATCAGTGCAGAACAGACCGGTGACTTCAGCAAAGTCGTACCATGTGACCGTCCGGAATGGATGGATATGATGCTGGATCGTGTCAATTCCATGTATCAGAGAGATAAGAACCATCCGGCGATCCTGATCTGGTCCTGCGGTAATGAGGCATTTGGCGGAAAAGTAATCTATGAGATGTCACAGCTGTACCATAAGATGGATCCGAACCGTCTGGTACATTATGAAGGTGTCTGCCACGACAGAAGATACAACGATACCAGTGATATGGAAAGCCAGATGTATCCGTCTGTAGAGGATATCAAGGCATTTCTGGAAAAAGACAGAAGCAAACCATTTATCTGCTGCGAGTACACTCATGCAATGGGTAACTCCTGCGGAGGTATGCACAAATATACAGATCTGACCGATACCGAGCCGTCCTACCAGGGGGGATTTATCTGGGACTATATCGATCAGTCCATCTACAAAAAAGACCGTTACGGAAAAGAATTCCAGGCATACGGCGGTGACTTCAATGATCGTCCATGCGACTACAACTTCAGCGGAAACGGTATCGCATACGGCGGAGAAAGAGACGCATCTCCGAAGATGCAGGATGTGAAATTCAACTACCAGAACATCTCTGCCAAAGTGGAAAAAGACCAGGTAACCATCGTCAACAAGAACCTGTTTATCAACACAGATAGCTTTGACTGCTTCGTAGTACTTGCAAAAGACGGAAAAGAAGTAAAAGAAGTTCCGATGGAAACTCATGTAGCGCCTTTGAGCGAAGAGACCATAAGTCTGCCGATCCCGGTACAGACTCTGCCGGGTGAATACGCAGTTACTGTATCCTTCCGTCTGAAAGACGATACGGTATGGGCAAAACGTGGTCATGAAGTGGCTTTCGGACAGGGTGTCTATAAAGTAGAAGCACCTGCGAAAGCTGTGAAACCTGCAAAATTCGAAGTGATCAGATCCGGTCATGACTTTGGTGTTCGCGGTGAAAACTTCGATGTGCTCTTCTCTTACCTGAATGGCGGTCTTGCTTCTTACCGTTACGGTGGAGTGGAGATGATCCAGATGATCCCAAGACCAAACTTCTGGCGTGCACCGGTTGACAACGATAACGGAAGCCTGATGCAGATGCGCTGCGGACAGTGGAAACTGGCCTCCATGTATCTGTCTCACAAATATCCAACCGGAGGACATTATCCGGGAATGCATATCCCTGAAATCGAAGTTCTGGATGACAGCGCAAAGATTACATTTACGTATGCAATGCCAACGACTCCGGCAACTGAGTGCAAACTGAGCTATCAGGTATATGGAGACGGAAGTATCCGCACCACATTGACGTATGATCCGGTAGAGGGTCTGGGCGATATGCCGGAATTCGGTGTTATGTTCAAGTTCGATGCAGATTACGACAATGTAACCTGGTACGGCATGGGACCGGAAGAAACCTATGTGGACAGATGCGAAGGCGCAAAATTGGGTATCTACAGGAACAAAGTGGAAGATAATATGGCAAAATACATGGTTCCGCAGGAATGCGGAAACAAGGTTGGCGTACGTTGGGCATCTGTAACAGACCGTAAGGGCAGAGGAATGCTGTTTACCGGTGATGCTATGGAATTCTCCGCACTGCCATATACACCACACGAGATGGAAAATGCAATGCATCCATTTGAGCTGCCACAGGTACACTACACGGTAGTACGTGTATCCAAACAGCAGATGGGTATTGCCGGAGACGACAGCTGGGGAGCAAAACCACTTCCGGAATATCTGATCAAAACCGATGAAAAGATGGAATTTACATTCACTTTCAAGGGAATCTGATGAAAATTACAAATAAATAATGAAACGAAAGGAAAAGCCTTTCTCCTTGAAGTGAAGGGAGAAAGGCTTTTCCGGTAATGCAGGAGAAGAACATATGGCAAGAGAAGTAAATTTTGGAAAAATGCTCCACGGTGGAGATTACAATCCGGAACAGTGGCTTCACAGCCCGGAGATTCTGGAAAAAGACATCGAATATTTTAAAAAAGCGAAAATCAATGAAGTGTCCCTTGGTATATTTTCCTGGGCAGTACTGGAACCGGTAGAGGGAGAGTTCCATTTTGAATGGATGGAAAAGATCATTGACCGTCTGTATGAAAATGGTATTTCTACAATTCTTGCCACCCCGACCGGAGCAAGACCAAGATGGATGGCACAGAAGTATCCGGAGGTGCTTCGTGTAGATGCCAGCCGTCACAGAAATCTGTATGGAGAAAGACATAACCACTGTTATACATCTCCGGTATACAGAGAAAAGACAAGAATTATGAATACAAAACTGGCGGAAAAATTCAAAGACCATCCGGGTGTGATCGCCTGGCATATTTCCAATGAATATGGAGGAGAGTGTCATTGTCCGTTGTGTCAGGCAGCCTTTAAAAACTGGCTGAAAGACAAATATCAGACAGTAGATAAGATGAACCGGGCATGGGCAACCACATTCTGGAGTCACCGCTATAACGATTTTGATCAGGTAGACAGTCCTTCCCCAAGAGGAGACAGCTCTCTTCACGGTCTGAACCTGGACTGGAAACGGTTTGTAACAGATCAGACTGTAGACTTTGTGAAATGGGAGATCCAGGCTCTTAGGGATGCAGGATCCGACAAACCAACCACCATCAATATGATGTACGATTTCCAGGGATTAAATTATCACAAATTTGCTGATGTAGTAGATTTTGTATCCTGGGATAATTATCCACAGTGGCACAAGAAAGAAGAATACCTGACAGCCATGGATAATGGTATGCAGCATGATATTATGCGAAGCATTCAGAAAAAACCATTTTTGCTGATGGAGAACTGCCCATCGGCGACCAACTGGCAGTCCGTAAGCAAATTGAAGAAACCGGGAATGCTTCATGCAGCTTCCATGCAGGCTGTTGCCCACGGATCCGACAGCATTCTGTATTTCCAGCTTCGCCAGAGCCAGGGTTCCTCTGAAAAATTCCATGGTGCAGTGATCGATCATTATGGCAAAGATGATACCAGAGTATTTAGAGAAGTTACAGAAGTGGGTGAAAGCCTGGAGAAACTTCAGGAAGTTACCGGAGCGAAGAATCCCGCACAGGTGGCTGTGGTATATGACTGGGAGAACCGCTGGGCGATGGAAGATGCCCAGGGCCCAAGAAATAAAGGTCTGTTCTATAAGGAAACTGTAGAAAAATCCTATTACGCATTCCGCAAACAGGGACTGAATGTGGATATGATCGATATGGAGCAGGATCTGGATGGTTATAAAGTGGTAGCAGCACCTATGCTTTATATGCTCCGGGCAGGATTCGAAGAGAAGATTCGTAAGTATGTGGAAAATGGAGGAACATTTATCCTGACCTACTGGTCAGGTATCGTGGACAGTACCGATCTGTGTTTCCTGGAGGGAACTCCCCATGGACTGATGGATGTGATGGGACTTCGCAGTACTGAGATTGACGGCTTGTACGATGGGGAATATAATAGAGGAGTACCGGTGGAAGGAAATGAGCTGTGTCTGACAAAAACCTATACCTGTAACCATCTTTGCGAACTGGTTAAGGCCTCCACTGCACAGCCTCTGATGACCTATGAAACCGACTTTTATGCTGGTATGCCTGCACTCACCGTGAACCTTTTCGGAAAAGGAAAAGCATACCATGTCTGCGCAGACTTTGAACAGGGATTTTATGATGAAGTTTATCGTAAAATTGCAAAAGAAGCAGGTGTAAAACGTGTAGTTGCCCACATCCCGGAAGGCGTGGAAGTAAGCGTGCGCCGAAATCAGGATACAGATTATGTATTTGTACAGAACTTTAACCGCCAGCCGGTAGAAGTCAAGCTGCCTACAGAACGGTATCCGGTATGGCTGGGAGAGTATGATGGCACTATAGGTCGGTTCGGCACCGTGGTATTAAAAGGAAAGGCAGGAGAAAAGGAATGATTCAAGAGAGTATTGTAAAACTGGTACAGTATGGACTGGCAACCGGTCTGGTAGAAAAGGAAGACAAGCGTTATACTACGAATAAAATTCTGGAATTACTGCAGATGGATGCGATCGACGAAGAATATGTAAAACAGATTCTGGAGTCTGACGGGGCAGATCAGAGTGTGGTAGGCGAACTGGAAAGCATCCTGGGAGATATCTGTGACTATGCATATGAACATGGTCTGATGGAAGAGAACAGTGTAGGTTATCGTGATCTGTTTGATACAAAAGTTATGAGCCTTCTGGTAGACCGCCCGAGCAATGTGATCCGCCGTTTCTGGGAGCTGTATAAAGAAGACCCGATAAAAGCTACTGATGCACATTACAAATTCAGCCAGGATACCGATTATATCCGTCGTTACCGTATCGCAAAAGACATGAAATGGGTAGCACCGACCGAGTACGGTGATCTGGATATTACCATCAACCTGTCCAAACCGGAAAAAGATCCGAAAGCCATCGCAGCAGCAAAGCTGGCAAAACAGACATCATATCCAAAATGTCTGCTTTGCATGGAAAATGAAGGCTACGCAGGAAGACTGAACCATCCGGCAAGACAGAACCACAGAATCATACCGGTAACCATCAACAACAGTCAGTGGGGATTCCAGTATTCTCCTTATGTATATTATAACGAGCATTGCATCGTATTCAATTCTCAGCATGTACCGATGAAGATCGAACGCGCAACCTTCGCAAAATTGTTTGACTTTGTAAAACAGTTCCCGCACTACTTTGTAGGATCCAATGCGGATCTGCCGATCGTAGGAGGATCGATCCTGAGTCACGATCATTTCCAGGGTGGACATTATGAATTTGCCATGGCGAAAGCACCGGTGGAAAAAGAAGTAGTGATCCCGGGATTCGAAGATGTCAAAGCAGGCATCGTAAAATGGCCGATGTCCGTCATCCGTATAAGCGGTCCGGACACGGAGCGTCTGATCGAACTGGCAGACAAGATCCTGTTAAAGTGGAGAGGATACACTGACGAGGCAGCATTTATCTTCGCGGAAACCGACGGAGAACCACACAATACTATCACCCCGATCGCAAGAAAACGTGGTGATATGTATGAGATGGATCTGGTTTTGAGGAATAATATTACGACCGAAGAACATCCGCTGGGTGTTTATCATCCGCATGCGGAACTGCACCATATCAAGAAAGAAAACATCGGTCTGATCGAAGTTATGGGTCTGGCAGTGCTTCCGGCACGTCTGAAAGGTGAACTTGAAGGTTTGTGCAAAGCCATTGTGGCAGGCGAAGATCTGAGAAAAGATGAAGTTCTGGAAAAACATGCCGACTGGGTAGATGAACTGAAAGAAAAATATACTTTCACAGCAGAAAATGTGGAAGAAATTCTGAAAAAAGAGATCGGCATTGTATTCAAGAAGGTGCTGGAGCATGCAGGAGTGTACAAATGCACAGAAGAAGGCAGAACTGCATTCATGAGATTTATTGACAGTCTGTAAAAGAAAATAACGATTTTTATATAATACTTTGGTAAAGTGTTATAAAAATAAAGAGCCGGGTTGACAACAGCAATCCGGCTCCTTATAATAAAAGCATTAACGAAACTACATATCGAGCCAATAGAAGGTTGCAGGAAAGCAGGCGAAAGCCCGCCGAAGGAATAATACTCTCAGGTGTCCGTGAAAAACGGACGGGACTGTAACCGGATGGCCCTCTGGAGAATCCCAAAGATGGGTGCCGAAGGTGAAAGCAGATCTGTGATCTGCGAATCTCTCAGGCAAAAGGACAGTGTGAAAGATACAAAAAAGAAAAGCGGCATGTCGCAGTTGTTTTTTGTGTTTCGAGTGGATAATGAATAACAATTCTGAACAGAACCTGCAAAGGCGCAGAACAGTTATGGAAGTATCAGGTCCCGGGGATTCCCTGGGATCTTTTTTTGCTTTACCGGAAATTGCTTTCCTGTAAAGTAAAAACGCTCCGTGCGGATGTGCCCCGGCGCATTCTTTGGTATTGGCTTGAAACGTAAGAAAAAGTGAGGGAGAAGAAAAAACATGGAATTTGTTGCAAAAGTAGTTGAGTGTGTCAATACGTTTTTGTGGGATTATGCATTACTGATCCTGCTTCTGGGAGCCGGTATCATTTACTCGTTCAGCCTGAAATTTATTCAGGTACGAAAGTTTGGTGCCGGAATGAAAGCATTGTTTGGTAATTTTTCGCTGCATGGCGGGAAAGGAGAAAATGGTCTCAGTTCTTTTCAGGCTCTGACAACAGCGATTGCCGCCCAGGTAGGAACCGGTAATATCGCCGGAGCAGCAACAGCGATTGCATCCGGAGGGCCGGGTTCCATCTTCTGGATGTGGGTCAGTGCATTCTTCGGAATGGCTACCATCTATGCGGAAGCTGTTATGGCACAGCATACAAGAAAACTGGAAAACGGACACTATGTAGGAGGCCCGGTATATTATATAAAATACGTATTCAAGGGCAGATTTGGAAAATTCCTGGCAGGTTTCTTTTCTGTAGCTATCATCCTGGCCCTGGGATTTATGGGAAATATGGTACAGTCCAACTCTATCGGTGCAGCATTTAACAATGCATTCCATGTACCGAAACTGGCAGTGGGAATCTGTGTGGCAGTGATTGCCGGTATCATCTTCATTGGTGGAATCAGGAGAATCGCAAGCTTTACAGAAAAGATCGTTCCGATCATGGCGCTGTTATACATCATTGGATGCCTTGTGATCCTGGTGATGCATCTTCCGGGGGTTGGAACCGCATTCAAAGATATTTTTGTGGGTGCTTTTGCACCACAGGCAATCGCAGGTGGTGTACTTGGTGTAACGGTTCAGAAAGCGATGCGTTTCGGTGTTGCGAGAGGACTTTTCTCTAATGAAGCAGGTATGGGTTCCACACCACATGCACATGCAACAGCAGAGGTTAAGGATCCGTGTGATCAGGGAATCATCGCAATGATGGGTGTATTTATCGATACATTTATTATTCTGACACTGACAGCTCTGGTTATCCTGTCCACCGGGGTACTCGGTAACGGACAGACAGGTTCTGAACTGGCGCAGAGTGCATTCAACGTAGGATTCGGAAACTTTGGAAATATCTTTATTGCATTGTGCATGCTGTTCTTTGCCTTTACTACAATTGTCGGATGGTATTATTTCGGTGAAGTGAATGTTCGGCATTTGTTCGGAAATGGTGCAGTAAAAGTTTATGCAGTGATCGTTGTGATCTGTGTGATCATCGGATCCACATTGAAAGTAGATCTGGTATGGGATATGGCAGATATGTTCAATGGTTTAATGGTGCTTCCAAACCTGATCGCACTTCTTGGATGCCTGGCGATTGTTCGCAAATTGACGAAAAAGAGCGAAAAAAGCAAAGAAAAATAATGGAATATAGACAAAAACATAAAAATCCGCTTTGGGGAAAGAAACCAAAGCGGATTTTTTTGAAATTGGTTAAATTGTACTTGATTTTTATAAAATAATGGTATAATATATAAACATGACGAAACAACATTTAAACAATATGTCAAAATCACCAGAAACAACAAGGAAAAGTGAATGGTATTGTATGAAATGTTCACGATAGTGGGGTGACAAACTATATAATGTCGTGAGCGAAACAAAAGATTCCGTAGTTATTATGACGAAACACAATATTAAGAAAAATTGTGAAGGAATGTAGATTTTCGTTCGTGTTCATACGGTAGGCGCCAGCAGAGTTTTTCTGAAAAAAGTAGTATGGACAGAAGGAAAATTTATATAGAGACAACGGAAGATTGACGAATATGATGTTGTCTGAGTTATTTTCAAGACCTAAAGGGAGGGAAAGAGATGAAAAGAAA
>OGWX01001859.1_pt1 | contig 13414 bp, 9 predicted proteins | sample 1576151 | NCBI WGS metagenome assembly OGWX01 (sample SAMEA3541591, study PRJEB24748) | human gut metagenome | biome: human gut; feature: human-associated habitat; material: faeces | place: China | collected 2012
TTTATCGTATGACATGTCTTTTATTCTAGCATATCGAAATTAGAAATACAAACAAAACCGGATCAGGCTATTTTCTGCAGAGTGCACGCAGATAGCGGGTGGTCTGATTCTGAATTTCGGCAATGGCACGAATCAGGTTCCAGAGGCGCCTTAAGGACTGCAAGAGGCGGGTTCCTTTTGGTTTCTGGCTGGTTCTTTGGCTGACAAGTGTGGAAGTTTTTGGTTTCACGTTGACTTCCCACGGTTTCATGGTTCGTACAATGCCGTCTGCGCCACGCACTTTTACAGTGATGCGGTTGTAGCCTTCGGAAAGGCTCTCGGCTTTCAGACAGATTTTGTTTTCTTTCCATTCGTATTCGGCTTCGGAGCCATTTACCATGCAGGAAAGAATTTCAGCCGTGTCGGCGGCTCCCTCGAGCAGAATTTCCGGGGTATAACCGGGATCTATTTCGACGCTGGTGTCGGCCGGGCGGATAATCAGGGGGTTCGGCGCTTCGAAATCTTCGTCTGCTATCTGTGATAATACGAAATCGGCGATGATCTGCGGCCGTATTTGAGATGGCTCCTCCCCGGCACTCTTAGATGGAGTTTCGGCAGGCGGAGGACTGCTTTCTTCTGTTTGTAGCGGAATATCATCTGGATCTTGGGTCACCTCCTCGGGCGTGGCTGCAGCAACGGGCAGCTGTTCGTCTGTTTTGAGTTCTTCTTTCTCCGGAGACGATTGCCCGGGCCCCGTTTGTTCCTGCTTTTCTGTGTTTGACTTTCCGGCATCTGGCATTACGGTAGGCTCTTCTTTTTCTGGTGCTTTTGTTTCCGAGGTTTGATTTTCTGACTCTTTTTCGGTTGACGGAGATTCCTGCTTCGTTTCTTCCATATCAGGCTTTTCCGGTTCCGGATCTTCTGGCATCAAATTTTCCGTTCCGGATTTTTCTGAACCTGTATCTTCATAATCTGGTTTTTCTGTGTCCATTTCTCCAAAATCCGTTCTCTCCGAATCTGACTCTTCTGTCTCTGATTCTTTTGTATCTGTTTCTTCCCACCTTTCCGCTGGTTCTTTCTCCGGATCCGGAATTACCGTCGGGGGAAGCATTTTTTCTTCTCCTTCTTTCTCTTTCTTTCCGGTCTCTGCCGGATCTGTTTTCTCTTCCGGCGGCTCTGGTTCCTGCTCTGGTTTCTCTTCTATAGGCGGTTCTTCTTCTGACTTTTCGTCCGGCAGCAGTTCCTCCGGTCCGGCTTTCCCGTCTGCATCTGTCACATCACTGTTCTCGATGATTTCAGCTTCTAATTCCACGCTTTCCACCGCACTTGCGGCCTCGCCTGTCGTCTGCTGTGTCTCCGCGTGGACTTCGATTCCCTGGACTGCCAGGAATCCTGTCATCATTGCGCATATGGTCTTTTTTCTCATCCTGCTTCCTCCCATCTTTTTCTGATCTGCTGATAAAAAATATCCTCCTCCATTCCCGGAATTTCTGCGGCCTCGTTGAGGTACTGTTCTGCTTTTTCCTGCATGTCGAACTGAAGTGCCAGCTCTGCGGCCCTGAGCAGATTTTTCCGCCGGTTTCCATCCTGTCTGCTGCACAGAAGCCGTTCGTAATAGAGAAAACTCTCCTGGCACCAGTCCTGTTCTCTTTCCCCATCCCCGGATTTTCCGCCAAGATAGCACGCATCCGCCAGTCTCTGCCAGATAACCGCCTCCCACTGCCCCTCCATATTCTCGCCTGCGGCCTTTTCCAGCACTTCGATTCCTTTCCGCATGGCGTCTGTGTCATTTTCACGCGCCAGTTCTTCGGAAAAACTGAAATACATTCCTGCAACAGCAAGATATCTGCGGCAGCGTTTTTCCTTTTCCGGCTCCTGCTGCGTGTCATCATAAAATTCAGCCAGCAATGGCTCCATCTGCATTTTTTCCCTTGCCGCATCATCCGCCAGACAGTATTCCACAAGTTCCTGCTCCACACGCCCCGCCTGACTGAGATGGTCTGCCTTTAAGAACGCTTCCCGCGCTTTCTGGTAGTTCGGCAGACTGCCTTCTTCCACCGGATTTCCGCAGAACCAGAGATCTCCCTGCTCCTCCCATTCGTCTGCCGCCGGAAACTGCCCCCATGGCATCCTGCTGGCAACCGCAGCCGCTCCTCCTGTCAGAAAAGCAAAAACTGCAAAGATCCGCAGAGTCTTCCTGCCTTTTTGCTTTCTTTCCAGCCGCCGCAGTGCCTTTTTGACTTCTCCGGCAGACGCATACCGCTCCTCCGGCTTTTTCTGCATACACTTTTCCATCACCCGCCAGAGTCCTCTTTTCTGCCGCTTTTTCGCATGCTTCGCCATTGCCGCAAGCAGTGCGCCGAGTGCATAAAGATCGGAACGGGCGTCACACTTCCCGTCATACTGCTCCGGCGCTGCATAACCGCGGGTTCCATAACGGACTTCCACACCCGTTTCTTCTGTTCCGGCTGCACCGAAATCCACAAGGTATATTTCACCACGCTCTGTTATCATCACGTTGTCCGGCTTCAGATCCCGGTAGAAAACCGGCGGGTTCTGTGCATGGAGATAACAGAGAATCCCGCTCAGGGCAATTCCCGTTTTCAGAATTTCCCGGCTGGAAAACCGTTCTCCCTTACGCATACGCTGTCCGATAGATTTTCCGTTTACAGCTTCCATCACCAGAAAGCTTTTTGTCCCACTTTCCAGAAGTTCCACCGCACAGGGAATCCCGGGATATGAAAACTTCTGTAAAAGAAACGCTTCCCGGCGCAGTTTTTCCCTGTCACATATACTTACCTTGACTGCATACCGCTTTCCGGATCCAGTTTTCTCTGCAAGATAAACGACAGACGTTGCCCCTCTTCCGAGCACTGACAGCAGGCGATACTTCCCTCCCGGAAGTTCTACTTTTCCAATGATCCCGCCTCCTCTTTTTACGTCAAAGTGTTTGTCAGTCCGATATTCTGTTTTTGTACATGGATATAAATTGAGCCGAATGGCTCTTCGATAGAGTAATATAGAATCGATTTTTCAGGACGAATGTCCAAGCGGATGAAAAATCGTGATGTAAGTATAACACAACAGCCGCCGTTTCCGCAAGAACTACAGAAGCCGACGGCTGCCAAAAAAATCGCCTGTTTTTTATCTATTTTTTCCCTCTTGACGAATCTTACATCCGTTCCGGTGCCGAGAATCCCAGCAGGTCGATGCAGGTCTCAAGTACCTCGCGGACAAGATCCAGCAGTGCCAGGTAAGATGCTTTTCTTGCCTCATCCTGCTCACTTAAGATCTTGGTCTCGTGGTAGAAATGGTTGAACTCGTTTGCAAGCTCGTAGATATAAGCACAGATCTTATGCGGTGCTTTCTCCTCGAATGCGTTCTCCACAACGCCGTTGAAACGGGATACGGAAAGCATCAGAGCTTTCTCGCTGTCGCTCTTCGGTGCCAGAAGTGCGCCTTTCTTCAGTTCATTTCCCTCTTCTTTATATTTTCCGAGGATGGATTTTGTACGAACGATCGTGTACAGGATGTACGGACCGGTGTTTCCCTCGAAGGAAGTAAATCTCTCAACATCGAATACATAATCTTTCGATGCCTGGTTGGACAGGTCACCGTATTTAATAGCAGACAGTCCGACAATCTGTGCCGTTCCTCTTGCATCCGTATCTTTTACGCTGCGGTTCTCCACGATCTTCTGATACATCTCATCGTTGATCTCGCCGATCAGACGCTCCAGACGCATAACGCCGCCCTCACGGGTCTTGAACGGTTTTCCGTCTTTTCCGTTCATGGTACCAAAGCCGATAAAGGAAAGAACGGTATCATCATTCACCAGTTTTGCTTTTCTTGCACAGCGGAAACACTGTACGAAGTGAAGCTCCTGACGTTTGTCTGCCAGATAGCAGATCTCGTCCGGCTTGTACAGTTTCATACGCTGGATGATGGTTGCCAGGTCTGTCGTATCATACAGAGCTGCTCCATCGGATTTTAAGATCATGCACGGCGGGATCTCTTTTGTGTCTGTCTCTTCTTTGACATCAACAACGAGTGCGCCCTGGTCATAATGTGCATAACCATTGTCTTTCAGGTAATCTACCATGTCCGGAATGTACTCCTGTGCATCGGACTCACCCATCCACAGATCGAAATGAACGTCGAGGTTTCCATAGTTCTTTTTCAGATCGGCAACAGAAACGTTCATAATGTGTTTCCAGATCGCACGATATCCTCTTCTGCCCTGCTGCAGCTCTCTCGTTGCCTCGAGTGCACGTTTCTTATAGTCCTCGTCCTCTTTCGATTTGCCGCTTGCGCAAGGATAAATCTCCTCGAGCTCGCTGATCGTAAACGGTGCTTCCTCCGGGTACTCTCCCGTAAAGGACTCATCAAAATAAACAAGCTCCGGATGGCGCTCCTGCAGCTCGGTGATGATCAGTCCCATCTGCAGACCCCAGTCTCCAAGATGAACGTCACCGATCATGTTGTGGCCCATGAAGCGTCCCATACGCTTGATGCTCTCGCCGATGATCGCGGAACGGAGATGGCCGACGTGAAGCGGTTTTGCCACGTTTGCTCCGCCGTAATCTACGATGATGGTTTTCGGATTTTTTGCTTTCTCTACAGAAAGATCTTCATCGTTCTGCATTTTGGAAAGATAATCTGCCAGAAATTCCGGGTTGATTTTCAGGTTGATGAATCCCGGTTTTACGGCTTCAATTTCACCGATCACGCTGTGATCGGTCACTTTTTCTACAACTGCTTCAGCCAGCTGGATCGGTGCTTTGTGGTATGCTTTTGCAGCTGCCATTGCGCCGTTGCACTGGTATTCGCACAGATCCGGGCGGTTGGAAACGGAAACCCTTGCATAGGACGGGTCCATCTCCGCAGCGGTAAAGGCTTTTACCAGCTCTTCCTGGATAAGATCGATCAGTTTTTTCATAATGTTTCCCTCATTTTCTTCTTTACTGCAGAATCATCTGTTCTGCGTTTTGTTTCCGCGCGCTGCGCCGGGCTTCTTCCTCTTCTTTGATGCCGCTTTTCTGATAACAGTACTGGATGATATCTCTTCTTCGGATGATGCCGATGAAGATTCCCTCGTCATCCACAACTGGAACGAAATTCTGCCGCATGGACATCTCGATCAGGTCCTCGATGTTGCTGTTGATGTTGACGGACTCATAATTCCACCGTTTCGGAACCTGCCAGAGCGGGATATCCTCTGCTTCATGGTAATTCAGCAGATACCGTTCTTTTATGATGCGGAGCAGATCTCCTTCCGTCAGTGTTCCCACGTAGCAGCCCTTTTTGTTCAGTACCGGAACCGCCGTGTATTTATGATATTCGATCTTCTCGATGGCCTGCCGAAGTGAGCAGTCGTCATACAGATAAGCCGTTTCACTTTTCGGTGTGATAAAAAACAAAATATTCATTCGCGTATACTCCTTTTCGTTGGTCATACTCTTGTTTGATTATACCATAAACGAATGTGAAATGTCTTTGAATCTTTCTTATATTTTCATAAACATACCGAATCCGAAACTCGAATGCCTCTTTGCTGCGCCGCAAATTGCGCTTATTTTCCAGTATAACCGACTTTCCGCAAAAAGTAAAGATCTTAAGTTTCATCCGCACACGCCGCACAAAAAATCCGCACGGATCCAGCACCTACGCTGTACCCGCACGGATTTTTCAACTCTTTTTTGTTCTATTCTCTTCGCAGCGCATCGATCGGATTCAGGTTCGCTGCTTTTACCGACGGCAGCAGTCCGAATACGATACCGATCACCATGGAGAAGACCACGGAGAAAATGATTGCCGGAATACTGATCGCCACAGGCGTCTGCGATACCCTCGAAATCACCTGTGCCATGATAATGCCGCCCAGCACGCCGAGCAGTCCGCCGATGCTGGTGAGCACCGCCGCCTCGGTCAGGAACTGGAACAGAATTCTGCGTTTTCTTGCTCCGATCGCCTTTTTCAGGCCGATCTCGCTTGTACGTTCCGTTACAGATACCAGCATAATATTCATAACACCGATACCGCCGACCAGAAGCGAAATGCTCGCGATCCAGATCAGCTGCTGGTTCGTGCTCTGGCCTAACTCCTGCAGACTCTTTGCTTTCTCCAGCAGATCCTCTGCCTGATAGGAAAGAGAATCAGTTGTATTGGTCACGGATTCGTTCATGATATCCGCTGTTGTCTTTCCCACCGTGCTCATATCCTCGGTCGTTTTTGCCATCACAACGGCATTTTCCGGTTCATCATACTGGAATACGATCGGCCAGCAGACATCCGGCATCAGCACCAGCGGATAAGATTCCTGATTGTACGTATAGTAGTCATCTCTGGAATTGATGACCGGCTGGAACGAATCGGCTTTTTTGATCACGCCGATCACCGTGAACGGCTCTCCCATGATCTCGATCGTTTTGCCGACCGGCGACTCATCCGGGAAGAGTGTCAGCACTGCGGTATCGTCGAGGAGGACAACTTTGTGGGTCTTCGAGAAATCGCTCTCCACAAAGCCGCGTCCCTGATAAATCTGATATCCGCACGTCGACAGATAATTTTCATCCACGCCAAGCGCCTTCGCACTGTCCAGTGTTGTGTTTCCTTTTGCGATGCCGCTCACATACGTTCTTTCGGTGTAAAACGATGCATTTTCCACCTGATCCTGCTCGCGGATCCGCTTTTTCTGATCATCGGACAGTTTCGACACGCCGCTTGGCAGTCCGTTGTCCATCCAGTAATCGCCGTCGCCCTGCTTTAAACTGACGGTCACGTTGTTGTTTCCGGCTCCGATCAGGTTCTGTTTGATCTGCTCATTCGTTCCCTTGATCGTGGAGACAATTGAGATGATCGACGCAATTCCGATGATAATACCCAGCATCGTCAGGAAGGAACGCATTTTGTGTGACCAGATTCCCTGAAAGGAAAGTCTTACATTTTCTAACATAATGCGCCTCCTTAACTGTTGTAATAATCCGATGAACTGGATTCCTTCGTGTCTGCGCCTTCCACCACGGTTTTGCCGTACGGAAATGCAATGTAATCCTCTTCGGAAAGACCGCTCTTCACTTCGTAATAACTGCCCCACAGAAGTTTTCCGGTTACCACATTCTGTTTCTTTAATTTATCATTTTCATCCCGGATATAAACGAATTTCTGTCCGTTTTCCTCGCGGATGAATTCTTTGCTGACGTACAGGCCGTTGCCGTTTTCTACATCGTTTCCGACAGTGATTGCAATCTCGATCCAGTCACCGTTTTCAAAACCTTCTCCGCCTTCCGGGATAACGGCTGTGAACGGATAGAAGGAGGCTGGTGTCTCGCTGTACGACATGTAGCTTGTTGTCGGGTACGGAGAAATCTCGGTTACGGTTGCCGCTGCAAAAGCACCCGAAGACCAAGAAGTCACGTTGAGTTCATCGCCGACTTTTACCTGATCGAGATACGTCTCGCTTAAGTAGCCGCGCACGTACAGACCTTCGTTTCCACTGACCTGGATAAAGGCGCTTCCGTCGTTGGACGGGTTTTCTGCATTTCCAACCTTCTTTACCACACCGCTGATCGTCGCTTTTACGGTCTGGGAATCCAGGGATTTCTGCGTATTTTTGACTTTGAGTTCCTCTTCCTTCTGATCAAGCTTCAGATTACGGATCTGGCTTTCTTTTTCGCTGATGGCTTTTTTCAACTCATCTTTTGTGTAGGTCATCTGGGTATCATCACCGGAAGAAGTATTGTTATTTGCGCTGCTTCCTGTGGATGATGTAAAGAGGGACTGTACCGATGCTTTTTCACCGTAGAATACGGTTTTTGCTGTCGTCTGCACTGCTTCCGGCGCATCTTCGCTCTGCGGTTCCGCTTCCGGTTCTGCCGGGGCTTCAGTCGGCGTCGGCGTTTCCGTCGGAACTGGGGTCTCGCTCGGCACCGGAGTTTCTGTTGGAACCGGCTCTGTGGTCGGAATCGGTGTTGTACTTGGTTCCGGGCTGACGGTCGGCTCTGGAGTTACACTCGGTCCCGGCGTAACGCTCGGGGTCGGAGTTACACTTGGTGTCGGGGTAATCGTTCCTTCTTTTACCGCCACATTTGCAGTGCTGACTGCCATGGAAGTACCCTTGTCATTTTTCGCTGTCACTTCTACTGTATAGATTCCGGCATCCTCTTTTGTGATGTTTTCTTTTGTGTAAGTATCCTTAAAATCTCCGTCGATTGTCTTTCCGTTGTGTTTCCAGACGTATGTGTAAGTGCCATCCGTTTCGGTGTTTTCTGTGGAATCGTCTGCCTCACCGCTTCCATTTCCGGCTTCACCCGGCTGTGTCACATCGTCCTCGGACGGACTCTCGGTTCTATCATCCGTTTTATCGTCTGCTTTCTCATCCGGCTTCTCTTCGGTATCTTTCTTCTCATTGATTCCGATTTTCAGCTTCAGCTCGCCGCCCTCTGCCACCTCTGTGTTGGCAAGCGGCGTGGTGATTTTTATTTCCGGTGCATCCGCCGATTCGGATTCTTTCAGACTCAGGACTGCTTCATACGAAGTCTCGTATACTTTCGCAATCTTCGTTCCATCCTGCTCCCACACGGTTTCCAGCGCCTCTGCGGCTTTGTTTTCCTCATGAATCTCCAGGCGAAACCAGTATCCTTCGCTGTCCTCTTCTTTTTTCGTTCCCTTTTCATCCGCGTATCCTGCCATCTGATTCAGGAATCCGCCTGTTAGGACTGTTCCCGGTGCGCAGAGATAGGTGTATGGGTCTTCCTGCGTTCCTTCTCCTTTGTATGGTTTGGAACCAAATACAAGCTTATTCGTACTGCTGTACAGAACAGCATCCTCGTACGTCGGCTCCGGTTCTGGGGTCGGAATCGGTTCGTCCGGGAAATCCGGATCGATGGGTTCATCTGGAAAATCCGGGAAATCCGGGAAATCCGGCTCCACCGGATTCAGCGGCGTATCCGATACCGGTTTTGTCTTTTTCAGCTTTTCCAGTTCTTTTTCACTCTGCTGGATTTTCAGCTTTGTCTGTGCAAGCTGTAACTGCTGCGTTTCCAGATCCAGCTCGATCATGCTGGTATCGTATGTCATCAGCGTGTCTCCGGCATTTACCACATCGCCCTCTTTGACGAGAACCTGGGAAATGGTCTGGCTGTCGGAAAGATAGATGTTCTGGGAAGCCGTCGAGGTGATCTGGCCTTCCATGTTCATGCTGTCTCCCCAGTATCCACTCGTAAAGTCACTGACCGGATACACTTTTACGGTTGTCTTCTGCGCCTGGCGAATCCCATAATAGCCGCCGACACTTACGCCACCCACGGCAACCGCTGTCACGACTGCAATCGCTGCTTTCTTTGCGGCTTTTCCTTTTTTCATGCTTCGGCCACCTCCTTCGATTTCATCATTCCGTCGCGGATCTCCACGGTGCGCTGTGCCATCGATGCGATCTCCGCGTCATGCGTAATCATCAAGATGCTGACGCCCTCATCGTTCAGGCTCTGGAACAGCTCCATGACCTGCTCGCCGGAATGGGAGTCGAGCGCTCCGGTCGGCTCATCAGCCAGCAGAATTTTCGGATGGTTGACGATCGCTCTTGCAATCGCCACACGCTGTTTCTGTCCGCCGGAGAGCTGGGTCGGTTTGAAACTCATACGGTCGCCGAGCCCCACCCGCTCGAGGGCAATCGCTGCCCGCTCTCTTCTCTCTTTTTTCGGCACGCCCGCGTACGTCAACGGCAGGCATACATTTTCCATTGCGCTCTGTCTTGCAAGGAGTTGGAAGTTCTGGAAGACAAAGCCGATTTTCTGCAGGCGGATGTCCGACATCTGATTGTCACTGCATTTGCTGATGTCCTGTCCGTCGAGGATCAGCCGTCCGCTCGTCGCCTGGTCGAGGCAGCCGACAATATTCATCAGTGTTGTTTTTCCGGAACCGGAAGGACCCATGATCGCAACGTACTCGCCTTCTTCCATGGAGAAGTTGATGTTTTTCAGAACCGGAACCGGGATTTTGCCCTGCATATATTCTTTACAGATATTCTCTAATTCCAGAATCACGGCTGCACCTCCCCGTCATCTGCTGATCCGGCTTCCTGTGTGTCTGCCGGTTCTGCCTTACCATTGTCGGCGCCGCCGATCACGTTCGTTGTATCTTCCTCACCGCTGTACTCTGCGCCGTCCATGGTATTGTCAACCATGCCGTTTTCATCCTGCGTCATACCGTCGTCGACCATTCCATCGTCGTTGTCAAGCATACCGTCATCCACCATTCCGTCATCCTCGCCGCCGGCCGGATTGCTCTGTCCCAGTGATCCGTCGGTGCTGACTACGGTCTTCATCCCTTCTTCCAGACCGTCCTCCGGGAAGGTGATTGCATCATCTTCTGCAAGGCCGTCGGTGATCTGATATTCCATCATATTTTCATCGTGTGTTCCAAGGGTTACGCTTCGTTTTTCCAGTTTGCCTTTTCCATTATCGGCCCAGACGTAAGGATTGCTGTCGACATCGTTGATAAAGGAGTCAGACAGCCAGATTCCTGTTTTGACTTCCTGCTGGCCGACATCCGGCTCTACGTAAACGTGCTGACCGAGCATCAGGCCATTTGTTCCATCGAGCTGTACATAAAACGGATAGTTGCTTGACTGCGTCATACCGTCTCCCGAACTGCTGTAAACGTTATTGCTTCCTGTCCGTGCATTTTCCCGATCAATCTTTGTCACAGTTCCAGTCCAGGTCTGATTCTCATCTACACGAGAATGCACGATCACCTGGCTTCCTTCGGTAATCGAACCGTCGCTCATATTCTGTTCATTGATCTGGCCTTTTACACGGAAATCTCCCGTTGCAAGAACGGTCAGGAAGGAATTGTCGGAGTTGTCACCGGAGTAAGCGCCGGCGCTGCTGTCATCGTTGTTGATTGATTTTACAACACCGGCGATTTCGCTGATCACGGTCGCATTGGTGATGTTATCGTTTAATTTATCAATCTCCGCCTGTTTTGATTTTCCTTCATATTCTTTTTTCTTTAAATCCAGCTCCGCTTCCTGAATTTCCAGTGTGATGCTTGCCTGCTGGTCTTTTGATGCCTGCTTTTTGTCTTTGTAAAGCTGGTCGATATTGGTATTCATACTTGAAAGTTCATTGTTTATACGTTCCAGATCCAGCTGCGCCTGCTCGAGGTCACTCTGGAATTTCTCGGTATCGTAGGAGAACAGCGGTGTTCCGACCTGAACCTCCTGACCGACTTCCACATAAACTTCCTTTACCTTTTTCTCGCTGTTTTTCTCTACCTTCCAGGTATTTTCCGACTCCACAACACCGGCATAGCGGTTTTCCATTCCATTTCCGGTTCCCAGATTGGTCAGGGCTTTTACAGTATTGACATAGACGACGTTATCGTCCTCTTTTGTACTGTTTCCAAGGAAATGCCATGTCACTCCCCCTCCGGCTGCCGCCAGCACTGCGACTGCACACACAATCGCGATTACTTTTTTCTTCATACGCTTCCTCCCACTTTTCTATTTTACAAATTAATTTTCTGCTTTCCCAAGTTAGTTCTATCGTATCACATTTTGTTTTTTGTTTTCTTACTTTTTCCTTACTCTTTTTTTAGCAAATACTGGCTTTTTCTGAAAATAGATTTTTGTTTTTGTCATTAAAAACCTGCCTCCGTGTTTATGACGGAAAGCAGGTTTTCTTTCGAATCTGTTAGATTTTATTTTTTATGCTACAAGTTTCATCTCCCGCAGAATGCGGTATACGAGATAACAGATCAGCGCTGCACAGACCAGTTTGAACAGAAGCGGAACGACGGCGAACACGATTTTAAATCCAAGCCAGATCACGCCGATCGGGAGAAGAATAGTGGCGCATGCGCCGAGGACTTTTCCTCCAAATTTCAGCAGCAGTCCGACGATCCCAAATAAAATTCCAATTCCGCAGAGCAGACCAAAACAGGTTGCCAGCATGACTAATGTAACTAACATCGTGATCCCTCCTTGTCTTTTTCTCTATGTGTTCCACTTGCTGTGGATGTTTCCGTATCTTTCTTACAAACCATATTGTAGCACTTTTTTCCAGCAAAACAACGGGGAAGACGTGGAAGAATTTCTTAAGTTTTTCTTTACACCGATCGAGTGAAACCTAAAAAAGGACAGACAACGCTGCACTTCTGCAAAATTGTCTGTCCTGTAAATTACAAAATTTTCTTTACTCTTCTGTTGTCTCTTCCTCAGCCTGCGGCTCAACCTCAAGACCAAGCTCTTCCAGCTGTGCTGCGTCAACCGGTGACGGAGCCTCGGTCATCAGACAGGAAGCATCTTTTACCTTCGGGAATGCGATGACGTCGCGGATGCTGTCCTCTTTTGCCATCAGCATAACGAGACGGTCCAGTCCGTAAGCCAGTCCGGCGTGAGGCGGAACTCCGTATTTGAAAGCATCCAGAAGGAAACCAAATCGCTCATGTGCCTGTTCCTTTGTGAAACCAAGCATCTCAAACATCTTCTCCTGCACATCGTTCTGGTGAATACGAACGCTTCCTCCTCCGATCTCAGTGCCGTTCAGGACGATATCGTAAGCTTTTGCACGAACTGCGCCCGGATCGGTATCCAGAAGCGGCAGATCCTCGTCCATCGGCATGGTGAACGGGTGATGCATTGCGGTGAAACGGTTCTCCTCATCGGACCACTCCAGAAGCGGGAACTCGGTAATCCATACGAAACGGTATTCGTTCTTGTCGAGAAGTCCCATCTGCTCTGCCAGTTCCAGACGAAGTGCGCCAAGAACGTTCCAAACAATCTTGTTGCGGTCTGCTGCGAAGAGAAGAAGGTCTCCAGCCTGTCCGTCCATGGCTTTGATGAGGGCTTCCATCTGCTCCTCTGTCATAAATTTGGAGAAGGAAGATTTCCAGCTTCCATCCTCATGGATTGCAATGTATGCAAGACCTTTTGCACCGTAACCTTTCGCAAACTCAACGAGCTTGTCGATTTTCTTTCTCGGCATTGCGCCCTGTCCCTTTGCGTTAATACCGCGGACAGAACCGCCGTTTTCAAGTGCGCCCTTAAATACAACGAACTCGGTATCTTTTACGGTCTCGGAAACATCAACCAGCTCCATACCGAAACGCAGGTCCGGTTTGTCGGAACCGAAACGGTTCATAGCCTCTTTCCAGGTCATTCTCTGGATCGGGAGCTGTACCTCAACGCCGAGCACCTCTTTGAACAGGTGTGCCAGCAGTCTCTCATTGACATCGATAACATCATCTACATCAACGAAAGCAAGCTCCATATCGATCTGGGTGAACTCCGGCTGACGGTCAGCACGCAGGTCCTCGTCACGGAAACATTTTACAATCTGGATATAGCGGTCATAGCCGGAGCACATCAGAAGCTGTTTGAACAGCTGCGGAGACTGCGGCAGTGCATAGAAGCTGCCCGGATGTACACGGCTCG
>OGWX01001860.1_pt1 | contig 13402 bp, 8 predicted proteins | sample 1576151 | NCBI WGS metagenome assembly OGWX01 (sample SAMEA3541591, study PRJEB24748) | human gut metagenome | biome: human gut; feature: human-associated habitat; material: faeces | place: China | collected 2012
TATAATGTATAATTTACAATGAACAATTTATAATTTATAGCTGGAACACTACCGGGATGGCAATCATCGTGCGACAGACCTTGCCTTTATCGATGCCCGGTTTCCACTTCGGCATCATCTTCATCACCCTCAAAGCCTCGTTGTCGAGCAATGGATCAACCGAAGTGCTTACCTTGATATTGGCAACACTTCCATCCTTGTTTACGATAAAGGATACCACTACGGTTCCCTGAATCCTACTTTTCTGGGCAGCTACAGGGTACTTCAGGTTCTTGGTAAGCCACTGCATGAAGGCAGACCAGCCACCAGGAAACTGCGGTATCTTCTGCACGACGGTCAGTTTGATAGGAGCCTCAGCTCCCGGATTCTCAATGGGAGTTTCAGGAACCGCTTCCTTCACCTCAGCTCCATCCACTACACCCGAGCCGTCGCCGATAACCAGTTCGCTGGTTGTAGAACTGATTTTCTGCGGTGCCTTCTGAGTCTGTTGCTCGGCAGCCTTCACTTCCTGAGTAATTGACTTAGAAGCAGGAGCCGAAACAGCCTCTGCACTCACCATATCTTTCTGGTCGGGACGAGCCGACATTTCCAGATCCTGTGCAAGATCTTCCATCGATTCAGACAAGTCATCATCTCCCTGCGGACCTCTCTGATATTGGAGTCCTACGAAGATGAAAGTAAAAGCCAGCAGCAAACCTAGCAGGAAAAATGTAACCCGCTTATCTTCCAGTTGTGCGCTATTTGATTTCTTAATTTCCACAATAAAAACCGTTTAAAATCGTTATTTCCTACGAAAACATTGCAAAATTACTTCTTATTATTGAAAAAAGCAGTATCTTTGCCAAAGAATTAGAAAATTTAAATGAAAAAATATGTAATTTCCGCAATATTGACGCTTTTTGCGACAATTATTGATGCTCAAGAGAGCCAAACGGGGTATAATTTCCTTCGCTTGCCGGTGAGTGCTCATGCAGCTGCTCTGGGTGGCGACAACATCACCTTGATAGAAGATGATGAGGCACTCATATTCCATAATCCGGCTCTCCTGTCATCAGTAAACGACAAGACGGTCAATCTCAATTATATGAACTATATGTCGGGGGTGAGCACTGCCTCGGCTAGTTTCAACCGTATTGTCAACGACAAGGCTTCGTGGGCTGTTTCGGCTCAGCTTGTTGACTACGGCAAGATGAAAGAGACGGATGAGAACAACATCCAGATGGGTGAGTTCTCGGCAAAGGACATTGCCATTGCGGGTTACTTCTCTTATATGCTCGGTGAGAAATTCGCAGGTGGTATTGCCGCCAAATTCATCACCTCGTATATTGGCGATTACAATTCTATCGCTGTGGGAGTGGATTTGGGCATCAACTATTACGACCCTGAAACGGAATGGTCGGTTTCATGTGCGGCAAAGAACCTGGGTGGACAGCTGAAAGCTTACGACAAAGAATATGAGAAGATGCCGATCGACCTGCAGTTGGGTGTGACGAAACGCTTCGCCAACGCACCGTTCAGGGTATCAGCCACACTGGTCAACCTGAACCATTGGGACAGCAGTCTTCGTGATCATGCCGTAGTAGGTGCCGACATTCTGCTTTCGGAGAGCCTGTGGATAGGTGCCGGCTACAACTTCCGGAGAGCCAACGAGATGAAAATCAGCACCTCAGAAGATGAGGAAAGCAGTCATGGAGCCGGTTTCTCTGTGGGTGGCGGTATCAACCTGGAGCGCTTCCATCTGAACGTTGCCTACGGCAAATATCACGTCAGTAGCAACAGTCTCATGCTGAACGTAAGTTACAGATTATAAATTATACATTAAAGTTAGTTCGAAATTATGAAGAAAATAACAATAGCAATAGACGGATACTCTTCTTGCGGTAAGAGTACGATGGCAAAGGATCTTGCCAAGGAAATAGGTTATGTTTATGTAGATACGGGCGCCATGTACCGCTCGGTAACTCTCTATGCGCTGCGTCATCAGCTCTTCGAAGCAGATGGAGCCGTAAAGACTGAAGAACTGCAGAAGGAGATGAAGAACATCAGCATCTCATTCAAGTTTAATGAAACAACCGGTCGCCCAGACTGCTATCTGAACGGCGAACTGGTAGAAAAGGAAATCCGTTCGTTAGAGGTTTCCAACCACGTTAGTCCGATTGCCGCCGTTCCTTTCGTCAGAGAGGCGCTGGTAGAGCAGCAGCAGAAGATGGGCGAAGACAAGGGCATCGTGATGGATGGTCGCGATATAGGTACCACAGTGTTCCCAAATGCCGAACTGAAGATTTTCGTTACAGCCAGCTCACAGGTGAGAGCACAGCGCCGTTTCGATGAACTGAAGGAAAAAGGAATGCCAGCCGACTTCGATGCGATTCTGAAGAATGTAGAGGAGCGCGACTATATCGATACCCACCGCGAGACTTCCCCACTCAGAAAGGCTGATGATGCCATCACGCTCGACAACAGCAACATGACCATTCCTGAACAGAAGGCATGGCTGATGGAACAATATCAAAAGGCAATAGCAGAATAAGCTACAGAAAAGAGACTGCCGGGTTATTTATGCAAAAATACGTTAAATATACTACTTTTGCCGATAAATTTATTTTATTCGATGAAAAAGATTTTGGAAAAAAACTTCAATGTAGTATCTTTGCAACCATATTAACAAGGTAGTAATGATATAGATTATAAATTTTGAGTTAATTACTGTTTTTTGAAGGTGATAGGTCTTCGGGAGAAGATTTATCACCTGTTTTATTTTCAGACAGTATATAAAAGATAAACCCATTTGACGTTGTGTTTTACAATGTCAAATGGGTTAACTGATTAATAACCAGCATATTAAGTTTTTCTACCAACGATAAAACTATCCTATACCCTTGTTACCGCAAAACGCGGTAGCAAGGTGGTTAACTAACTAACAATCAACGCATTAAATCTTACAACAAAAGAGCAGAACTATCGTTGATAATCTTATCCCTGCACTCTTCCATCAGCCACTTCGGCGTACTGGTAGCGCCACAGATACCTACCGTTTCCACATCCTTGAACCAGTTCATATCTATCTCGTCGGCACTTTCTATCTGGTAGCTGTTGGCATTCACACTCTTGCATTCCTTGAAAAGCACCTTACCGTTCGAACTCTTTCTGCCACTCACAAAGAGGATGACATCATGCTTGCTGGCAAAGGCAGCGATGTTAGGCATACGGTTAGCCACCTGACGGCAGATGGTATCGAAACTCTTGAAGACAGCACCCTCAACAATATGCTCCTGGCAGTATTCGATGATGCGGTGAAACTCATCGAGACTCTTGGTAGTCTGGGAGTAAAGATAGATATCTTTCGAGAAATCCAGCTGACCGGTTGCCTTCAGCTGCTTCACATCTTCAAACTTCTCTACCACGATGGCATGACTCTCCGTCTGCCCCACCAGTCCGAGCACCTCAGCATGCCCGTTCTTACCGAAAATCACGATTTGAGCCTCCGGATTGTTGACATACTGCTTCTTGATGCGGCGCTGCAACTGGAGCACCACAGGACAGGTAGCATCGATGATTTCAATGTTGTTTCGCTCGGCAAGGGCATAAGTTTCAGGCGGTTCACCATGAGCACGGAGCAAGACCTTTACGCCCTGCAGTTCCTCCATCTGCTCATGGTCTATCGTGATGAGTCCCGCTTCATGCAGGCGCTCCACCTCCATACCGTTATGCACAATATCGCCCAGGCAGTAAAGTTTACCGCCCTTAGCCAACTCCTCTTCAGCTTTCTTGATGGCAGTGGTTACGCCAAAGCAGAACCCACTGCCGTTATCTATTTCTATCTGCACGATATTCGTTTTTAATTCATTGTACATTAATCTTCACCACCACCTTAGCATGGTCAGGATCATTCGTAATCATGAGGATACGAGGGTGTCTGACACGCGATTTCTTCAAGTCGGCAGCCACAGCTGTCACCTTCATCTTAACGGTCTCTCCTGGCTGAATCTTACTCTTCTTCAGGTTCACCTGCAAGCCCATCGTAAACATCTGCATGCTGCGGATATCCAGTTCCGACTTACCCTTATTGGTAATCAGAATCTCACCCTTCAGTTTCTTCTTTCCATTGAAACTACCCAGATTGAGGTCGGTGGCAGACATCTCTATCTTCGGAGCCAGTGCCTTCCTGGTTGGAGTCATGTTTTCGAAACCAGGAAGAAGAACGGCTGATACCACGATTTCCTTCTCAGGCGCAATCTTATCGCCAGGACGCTCACCGAGATAAACCGATGTCTGGTTCAAGCCCAGGTCACGCAGTTTCTTGGAATCCAGCACGAAACTGATTTCGGCAGAATGACGCGGAGCTACCTTGGAAGGCGATACGAAAGCATGAAGATAGGATGGCAGATGCATCACTACCGGCTCCAGTAATTCGTCGGTAGGATTGAAGATATGGATGCGCTGAACCGGACGGTCGCCACGGTTCACGTCATCAAACTCCACCTCCTGGGCATCACTCTTGATGACACCCAGCATCTCATCGTAAGAACCAGCGAAATCTACTACGCTGCCCACTACCTTTCCCCTCATAGAGAGGATGAACGGCTCTTCATCCGCATTGGTATAGAGGCAAACCTGCTTGGTGAAAGTACCCATCTGCTTGGCATCGTATACCGCCTTGATGACGAAACTTTCGCCGGCAGCAATGCTCGTCTTCGGATAATCTACCTCCGTACAGCCGCAGCTTTTCAACACATTGTTGATAACCAACGGCTTGTGCCCGTCATTCTTCAGCACGAATTCGGCAGTTACAGGCTTGTGGAACACCACCTGTCCGCAGTCTACCACCTCGTGCTGGGTTGTAATCTTCTGTGCTGATGCAGGCAGCGCCAACAGCGCTGAGAGCATCCATATATTCATCCGTTTCATACTATTCTATTTTAAATTATCAATCTATAAACTATTAATTGTTAACTCTCAACTCATACGCCTCTGTGCGGCCACCAAATTCCGGACTGTAGGTACACTCAGCGGTGCAAGTTCCACTCTGATAGTCGCCCTTTCTATCCACGTAATACTCCATTTCTACGATGTGCTTACCTTTAGATAAACGATCGAAATAGAAATTTGTTGCATAATCTCTTGGAGAAACATAGCAGCCTATGCCCCACTGATAGCCACTCTTCTGGTTGACCGGCTCCAGACATGCCGCACGCTTATCCGTAATCTGCACAAAGTCGTAGTCGCGGTCGGCGGTGATGATGAGCGTTACCTTCACCTTCTCGCCTACCTTCGCCTGCGCCTTGCCCTTGCCCTCAGATTCGGCAGGAACGATGACACGGCGCACCTTGATGCCCGACTCAATGGAACCGATTTCGCTGATAGGCTGCTTAAACTCTGCATAGACAGCACCCCAGCTGGTATAATCGCTCTTTTTGTCGATGCTCAGCTTAGATGCCTTGCCCGTCTTTTCGGTCTTCACATAGCCCAAAGTAGTGGAATCCTGCGGCATCGGCAGCAGCTTGCCATCCAGTTTCAGAACGGCATTCTCAGCCTTCCTGCTCCAGTTGCTCTCATTGCCCTTCATAAAGGCGTAGACGGCATCCACGGTGTTCACTGGCGTATCCCAAACCTGGGTACGTTTCGACATCAGGAGCCAGCGCTGCAGTTCCTCGATGGTCTGCTTGTCGTTCAGTTTCAGCATCTGCATCGCCTCTATCACAGATACCTGGGTAGGAATCTTATAGTTTCTCCAGCTGTAGAGTGCCTTGCGGGTATCGTAGTAGCGGCCCATCTCCTCGCGGTAAACGGCATATTCGTTCACGCTCTGCAGATATTCGCCAGCCTTCTCGCGGTAAGCAGCATTCTGCTGGCTGTTTCTGGCGAGTACCACGGCAGCACGCGCCTTGCCATAGATGGAGAAATCACCGGTCAACTTCGACATCTTGTCCAGGAGATAAGCCTTATCCTGCTCCAGATTCTGCTTCATCTTTCTGCCATCCATCGAAAGGATGTAGAGATAATGCAGCGCCTGTTCGCTAGGATTCACCTTCTGCTTTTTCTCCTCCTGCTTCTTCATTTCTCTTACTTCCTGTGCTGTCTGCCAGGAGAGATAATCAATGGCGGAAGTCAGCATCTTGGCGGTGGATTTCTGCACACCTGCGATGGCATTCAATCGAACCATCATTTCGGCTACCGATGTTGTCATATACCGGCTGCCCTTCATGCCTTTCCACCAGGAGAAGGAACCGTCAGCATTCTGCAACTTCTTCAGTTTCTCCACCTGATTCTGCAGGCGGATGCTCTCCTGAGAGAGATTTTCCAGCGAGAGATGCTTCTGGATATGGGTGGTGATGGTATTGGCGTAGATAGCAGACATCAGCGAGATGGCGTTCTCCTCATCCGGATTACTGATGGCTGGCAGCGCCTTCACCATCAGCCAACTAGGATTGTTGGTGTACTCGATGGTTACCTTGGCATCTTCAGTGCCCTTCGCCTGCTTGCCCTCCTTGTTCAGGAAGAGTTTGCTCAGGTCGAAGTTCTGCTCGCCCTTCTGATGCAGGGTGATAGGCAGGGTGTTCACCACGAGTTCACGGTTGCTCAAAACCGGCAGATAGTGCTGTTCACCATCGCTGTAGCCATTACCGGCAGCCACCACCTTATTAATATATACGCCTTCTTTCAGTCCCTGGACATCAAAGGAGATGGTAGCAGAGCCCTCGGCATCGATGCAGTAGTTCTGCGTCTTCTGCCAAACCACCTTGTTGGTCTCCGGGTCGAGAATCTGCATACGGGCGTTGCCGCTCACCTTCTTGTCGGAAGTATTGAAGAGTTTAACCACGATGGTACTCTTATCGCCCTCACGCAGGAAGCGAGGCATGTTAGGCTGCACCATCACGGTCTTCTGAGCCACAGCCTCATCCACCAGCAAACCGTTGCGCATCTCCTTGTCATGAGCCAATCCCATGAATTTCCAGGTAGTCACGCTCTCTGGCAGGGTAAATCTGATGGCTACGTTGCCATTGTTGTCGCTCTCCAAGGCAGGATAGAAGAAGGCGGTCTCGTTCATATTCTCACGCACCTGCACCTTGTCGAGGAATTGTCCTGCATCTGAGCCAGAACCGCCGGCAAACTGCGGCATCTCCTCTACTACATCAAAAACCTTGTTGGCAGATGGAGCAGCCGCTCCGACACGGGTCATTTTAGAGCCGCGAATCCTGATGACTTTCGCTTCTTCTCGAACCAGCTCGTCTTTCTGTACACGAACAGCCTCAACGGTTCCGCCAGAAGAACGTTCCAACTTGCTCAGTTCCACCGCTTGCATATAAGCATAATAGCTAAAGAATTTGCCATCAAACTTATCTACATCCAGTCCCCTCTCGTCATAATACTTGGTAGGATAAACGCCATTCAAGTAAAATGAACGGGAAGTGAGGTTGTGCTTCCAGTAGCAGTTTGGCAAACTCTGATAGAAGCCCAGGGAGATATTCCAGAAATGCGGGGCTATCTGGTCAAGCGACTTGTCATAGAGCACACTCATCAGCTGCGCCTTGGCTGGCTTGCCGTCAGGGGTGGTAATCTTCAGCGTCCACTCCTCCTTCTGTCCAGGGGTCAGACGGTTGCGGAAGGTCTTCCAGGCGATATTCAGTTTCTTCTCAGGCAAAGGACGGGCGATGCTCATCATTCGGGTATAGCACTTGCCTTGCTTCACGAAACTATAGTTCAGTACGATGCCCGACGCATATTCCTCCTTGTAGGTGAAAGGCAAGGTCACGATACTGTCGCCCAACTCCCAGGCGCCTTTCTCCAGCAGTTTGTTGCCGGCGATGATGGAATATACGATGTGCGCTCCGTTCTCCGAAGAGCCCACCTGGATATAGACCGGCTTGCCATCACGAGGGAAGGTCTTCGCCGTCTGATAATACCATTCGGTGGTTGGCTCCACCGGATGGGTATCCTTCATGCTGAAAAGGGTGAACTTCTGCTGCAGGGTATCCTGTCCGCAGATTGCCTCCAACTGATGAACGCCAGATTTCCAAACGAGGGAAGAAGAGGCAGAAGAAGCATATTCCTTGATAGAAACCGGTGCATTCGCCTCGGCATCCTTCCATTCGCCCTTATCAATTCGATATTTCAACCTGCTCGAAATCGGCATACCACTGGCATTGCGGTAAGCGAAGGTCACCGTCTTCAGACTGTCTGTTTCGATACGCTTAGGAAGATTCACCGTGAGGATGGTTGGTTTGGTGCCCAGAGGCAGACTCATCACGCCCTCGTGGCTCTCGCCGCTGATGTCGGTAACGATGGCTGAGACCTCGAAGTTGAAGAAACGGGCGATGCGCATGAAATCGCTCATATCAGCCTCGTCTTTTCCAGACAAGGAAGCCTCCAGCGGAATCTCTACGTCGAAGGTTCCGTCCTCACGAGTCACGCAACTGTCAGTCTTCACCAACTGTCCGGCTGAGCCTGCGCCCCACCACCAGAGTTGGTTTCTGCGAGTCACCTGATACTCCACCTTGGCACCCTGTACAGGTATACCGGCGTAGGTCTTGGCTGAAGCTTTCACCACCACGGTGTCGCCCCAGTTATATTTCTCGTTCACCTTCGGGAAGGTAATCTCGAAGGTTGGACGCTTGTACTCCTCAACTCTGAAATATTCGCTTGCTGTACCATTCACGGAGATGGAATACTGTCCTGTCTTTCCCTCCTTCGGGAGTTCGAAATCTACCGAAGCCGTACCATATTCATCGGTCGTAACCTTCTGTTCTGCCACCTGCTTCCAGTTGGCATCACTCAGGACAAACTTCAGTTCCTTGCTCTTGCCTGGCACATTGGCATCCAAGCCCTTCTTCACGATGTAGGAAATGGCTGTGGCATGCACCTTCTGTCCCGGACGATAGATGCTGCGGTCGGTATAAACCTGATATTTAGTCTCATTATCTTTCTGTTCATAATAGCGGGTACGGCTGAGATAGATGTATCTGGCAGGCGTAAACTTGTCGCTGTGGGTGGAAATTAGGACCTCTCCATCCACATTCTTGAAATAAGCCTCTCCATTCTCATCGGTTGTCAAGCGGGCATGAACCAGTCGCTTGCGTTTGCCCGTCTTCACATCATAATCCTTTTCATAAAGTTCTATCTTCGCCCCGGCGATAGGCTGTCCGTCTGTAGCATTCACCACTACATAGCGATGCCTGTCATCAGGCAACTGCTGGATCATCACCGCCAGATTGCTCACATAGAAAAGCTGTCGCTGTGGAGCGATGCCGGCATTATCCGAAGTCACCTCCATCAGATAGGCACCCAGCGGCAGATTGCCACGGATTTCGATGGAATCCTTCACCTCTTCGTAATTCGGACGACCATAGTAGTTCCTGCTGAAATCCTTCTGATGCAGCTTCGTAGTCTTTTTCAGAAGCATCTTATAGGTAGCCTCATTCTGAACATCATACTCATTATCTGCCGTGATGTTGAGGCGGGAAATGCTGACCTTCAGGTTCTGGAGATTGCGCACGTTCAGATGCACCCACTTCCTTTCTGAAGGACGAAGCACCAATGGCATATCCTTCACCCGGAACATCGGTTCGGTGAGTCGCTTCTGCGCATTTCTCAGTTCGTTCATTCTCGACCATCCACCCCAGCGGCTCAGCGCATAGTTGATATAGTTGAGCTTATCCTGCGGTTTGGCATCGGTAGCCCCTTCCATGAAGCGAAAATGCTCCACGGCAAGTTCGCCTGCCTCCGGAATATCCTGATAAACCTGGATGAGCGAGTCGATGGTCTGCAGATACTTCGATTTCTTCACTTCTCTCACGTCGTCCTGGCGGTATTTCTCGATGAGCTTATAGGCACAGAGACAAGCCGCACCCCTATTTCCCACCTTATTATAATAGGTGTACATCAGATGGTACGCCTCCTTGCTATCAGCCTCGAAACCGATGAGATGCAGCAGATCGTTGTTAAAGGAACTGCCATCCACCCCCTTCAGCGTCAATGGTATATACTCGGTAGAAGTATGCTTGGCAAGAAGCTCTGGGTGCGCCATCGCTTTCTTGAAGAACTCCTGGCTCTTCTTCAGGTTTACCTTTCGCTGACTTTGATAATAAGAAGCATCCTCCCTTTGTTCCAAAGAAGCCTCATCCACTTCTATTCCATACAGATTATCATGATACACCTTGCCGAGCACAGCATATCTCACCACTTTCAGCATCGGGTCATTTGTCTTCAAAGCTTCAGCCTCCATCCGCTTCACATTCGGCGTCAGTGAGTCTGCAGAAATCTCTTTCCAGAGTATCACCTGCCTCATCTCAGCCGCCAGCAGCTGACCGTAGTCTTTAGCCGCAGAAGCCTTGGAGATGATTTTCTGCATCACCCCAATTTCGCTCTTCGGCTGGTCCTTCTGAGCGATGATGTCAGCTTGCTTCCACAAGTTGTCATAAGTTTGAGCCGTAGCTTGCAACATGGCAAACACAGCTATGATAAGTGATAAAATGTTTCTTTTCATAAGCCAACTGTATAAAATGTTAATAGAATGATGATAATCATCAAACTTTTCATTGCAAAAATACAAAAAAAAACTGTTTTCTAACCCCGAAACTGAAACTTTTTACTATCTTTGCACGAAAATAATATATTTTACCTAGAAATAAACATTAAAAAAACAATGGCAGAAAAAAAGTATGGTCATTTTGATGACGCCAATCGCGAATACGTGATTACTGACCCAAAGACCCCATGGCCTTGGATCAATTATTTGGGTAACGAGGATTTCTTCTCGCTCATCTCAAACACAGCTGGTGGTTATTCCTTCTACAAGGATGCCAAGTTCCGTCGCATCACCCGTTATCGCTACAATGGTGTGCCGATGGATAATGGCGGTCGCTATTTCTATATCAAAGATGGCGATACCGTATGGAACCCGGGATGGAAACCTTGCAAGACACCGCTCGACAGCTACGAGTGCCGCCACGGCATGAACTATACCCGCATCACGGGCAGCAAGAATGGCGTAGAGGCAAGTGTGCTCTTCTTCGTACCCCTCCATACATGGGCTGAGGTGCAGAAGATGACGCTGAAGAACCAGACTGAGGAGGTGAAGACCCTCAAGGTGTTCTCCTTTGCAGAGTGGTGCCTCTGGAATGCTGCTACCGACATGGAGAACTTCCAGCGCAACTTCTCTACGGGCGAAGTAGAGGTAGAAGGCTCTACCCTCTATCATAAGACCGAATACCGTGAGCGCCGCAACCACTATGCTTTCTACACAGTGAATACCGAGATTCAGGGCTACGATACCGACCGCGAGAGCTTCATCGGACTCTACAACGAGTTTGCCGAGCCTGAGGCTGTGATGGAAGGCAAGCCACGCAACAGTTTTGCCCACGGCTGGAGCCCTATCGCATCTCATTATATCGAGGTTACCCTGCAGCCAGGCGAGAGCCGCGACCTCATCTTCCTGCTGGGCTATGTGGAGAACGAGCAGGACAAGAAGTTCAGCGCCAAAAAGGTAATCAACAAGGAGAAAGCTCATCAGCTTATCGCCAAGTTTGATACCACCGAAAAGGTGGATGCTGCCTTCGCAGAACTCAACCAGTACTGGGATAACCTGCTGAACATCTTCACCGTGAAGAGCGGCAACGATAAGTTAGACCGCATGGTGAACATCTGGAACCAGTATCAGTGCATGATTACCTTCTGTATGTCGCGTTCGGCTAGTTTCTTCGAGAGCGGCATCGGTCGAGGCATGGGCTTCCGCGATTCCAACCAGGACCTCGTAGGTTTCGTTCATCAGATTCCTACCCGTGCCCGCCAGCGCATCATCGACATCGCCAGCACCCAGTTCCCTGACGGTGGCTGCTACCACCAGTATCAGCCGCTCACCAAACGCGGCAACAACGATATCGGTGGCGGTTTCAACGACGACCCATGCTGGCTCATCTTCGGTACCGTAGCCTATATCAAGGAGACGGGCGATTTCTCTATCCTCGCTGAGCAGGTGCCTTTCGACAACCAGCCAGGCACAGAAGTAAGCCTCTTCGAGCACCTCAAGATTTCGATGAACCATGTTATCAACAACCTGGGTCCACACAAGTTGCCACTCATCGGAAGAGCCGACTGGAACGACTGTCTGAACCTGAACTGCTTCTCCTGGGACCCTAACGAGAGTTTCCAGACCACCGAAAACAAGGGCGAAGGAAGCAAGGCAGAGAGTCTGATGATAGCCGGTCTGTTCGTGGTTACCGGCAAGGATTATGTGGCTCTGTGCAAGCAGCTTGCCAAGGAAGCTTTGGAAAGCAAGGAGGGCGAAATAGCCGGTCTTGCAGAGGAAGATTATTTGACAGAAGCCGAGCGCATGCAGCAGGCTGTAGATGAGATGAACGAGGCTGTGAAGCAGCATGGATGGGATGGTGAATGGTTCCTCCGCGCTTACGATTTCTTCGGCAACAAGATTGGTAGTGATGAGAACGAGGAAGGCAAAATCTTCATCGAGAGCCAGGGCTGGTGTACGATGGCTGGTATCGGTCTGGAAGAAGGACTCTGCGATAAAGCACTGGATAGCAGCAAGAAACGACTGGAATGCGAGCACGGACTGGTGCTGAACAACCCAGCTTACACCACCTATCATGTAGAAATGGGTGAGATTTCTTCTTATCCTGAAGGCTACAAGGAGAACGCCGGTATCTTCTGCCACAACAATCCTTGGGTCATCATCGGAGAGACTGTAGCCGGTCGAGGCAACGATGCCTGGAGCCATTATACCAAGATTCTGCCTAGCTATGTAGAGGAAAAATATCAGACACTTCACAAGGTAGAGCCTTACGTAAACTGCCAGATGGTAGCCGGTAAGGATGCAGCCAAACCGGGCGAAGGAAAGAACTCCTGGCTCACCGGTACAGCGGCATGGATGTGGTATACAGTATCAGAATTCATCCTCGGCATCAAGCCAGATTATGAAGGTTTGCTCATCGATCCTTGTCTCCCAAGCACCGCTAAGGAGTATGAGGTAACCCGCAAGTTCCGTGGTGGCGAATACCATATCACAGTAAAGAATCCTAGCGGAAACCAGAAGGGCGTGAAGCAGATTACAGTGGATGGCACTCCTATCTCAGGCACCATCATTCCTTGCTCTGAAGGCAAGCATGAAGTAGTGGTTGAGATGTAAATCAGCCAGATCTCATCAAGTTACGATTTGAAAGTTCAATGTAACAAAACTCCTTTTTATACCCATGCACCCTGTTTTAGGGGGCATGGGTATCACAATAAAACACTTGACGCCCTAAAATAGGGCGTCAAGTGTTTTATTTGTCTGATAATCTGATACTTAACTTTTAATACAAGCACATATTCAACAGTATCAAGAGTAAGATTCTAAGTTTCTATCATTGACTCAGTTCCTCAATAACTCAGTTCCTCAGTTTTTTTTCTA
>OGWX01001866.1_pt1 | contig 13374 bp, 14 predicted proteins | sample 1576151 | NCBI WGS metagenome assembly OGWX01 (sample SAMEA3541591, study PRJEB24748) | human gut metagenome | biome: human gut; feature: human-associated habitat; material: faeces | place: China | collected 2012
AGCTGCTTCAGAGCTTTGAGCGTCTTGACGACGGGCAGCGGGCAGGCATCGCCCATGGCATTGACTTCAATTTTGGTAGACATAGCAAATCCTTTCAAAAGGGGCCGCCCAGAACAACGGACGGTCGCATAAACGGTTTTCCTTAATGCACAACGCGAACAGCAGGACCGCCTGGCACCGGCTCGCACACGCGACCGACGACGACGGCGATACGTCCCTCGGCATGCAGACGACGCGCGAGCTCATCCACATCGGCAGCAGGCGCCGCGATAAGCAGGCCACCAGACGTCTGCGGATCGTAAAGCGCATCCAGCATGCCCGGCTCCAAGTCCTCGTCGGCAGCCACGCGCGGGCCAAAGAAGTCCTGGTTGCGGTAGGCGCCGGCTGGGATAATGCCCAGACGCGCCATATCGAGCACCTGCTCAAAGAGAGGCACCGCCCCCGATGCAAGCTCAATCTGCACGCCCGAGCCCTCGGCCATCTCGCACGCATGCCCGATCAAGCCAAAGCCCGTGACGTCGGTACAGCCGTGAAGTTCGAGTCCCTCGGCCAGGCGAATCGGGGCCTCGTTGAGGGTGCGCATCGAGTTCCACATCGGACAGGCCTCATCCTGCTCGATAAGCTCGCCCTTAATGGCCATGGTGATGATGCCCGAGCCGATCGCCTTGGTCAGCAGCAGAACATCGCCCACGCGCGCGCCGCTGTTGGCGAGCATGCGGTCGAGCGCGACAAAGCCGCTCACGGACAGGCCGTACTTGGGCTCGTCGTCGTTGATGGTGTGGCCACCCGCGATGGAGCAGCCCGCCTCGACGCACTTGTCGGCGCCACCCGCCAGAATCTGGCCAGCAGCCTCAACACCCAGGCAGCTGGGTATGCAGAGCAGGTTCATGGCATGACTCGGCCGCCCGCCCATAGCGTAGATGTCCGACAGCGAGTTGGCCGCGGCGATCTGGCCAAACAGAAACGGGTCATCGACCATCGGCGGGAAGAAGTCGATGGACTGCACGAGGCCCAAGTTGTCGCCAACGCGAAAGACGCTCGCATCGTCGGAGGTATCGAACCCCACGAGCAGGTTGTCGTTATGCACATTGGGTAAGTCGCCCAGGACCTGGGCGAGGGCTCCAGGAGCCAACTTAGCGGCTCAACCAGAGGCAGCGGTCATCTGCGTGAGCTTGATGAAATCGTCAGCCATCGATCCCTCCTCTCATAGGTCAATCTTTTCCTCCCAGTATACGCATGGTGGCGCCGAGAGCGGGCGATTTATCGCAAGCCCCCTACGCGAGCGCCTGTGCGCGAATGGCCGCACCGATAGCGCCGGCAAAGCGCGCCTGGGGCGAGGTCTCTACCGGCGAGCCCAACAGTGCGCCCAGACGCTCGACGACATAGGCGTTTTCGCACAGACCACCGGTCAGATAGTACGGGGCGCCCGCCGCCTGCCCGGCCATAGTGGCCACGCGCGACACGACGCTTTCGATCACACCGCGGGCGATGTTCTCGCGCGGCTCACCGCGACCGATCAGGCTGATGACCTCGCTTTCGGCGAACACCGTGCACATGCTGCTGATCTTGGTAGGTTCGCCGGAACGCGCCAGGTCAGCCATCTGCTGTTGAGAAATACCTAGGCGGTCGGCCATGATCTCCAAAAAGCGCCCCGTGCCGGCAGCGCATTTATCGTTCATGGCGAACTTTGCCACGCGGCCGCCTTTAAGCTGGATGACCTTGGTGTCCTGACCGCCTACGTCAATCACGGTGCCGTGATCGCCAAACAGGCACACGGCACCGGTGCCGTGGCAGGTAATCTCGGTCACGACCTTGTGCGCATAGGGCACGGCAACACGGCCGTATCCAGTCGCGACCACGCGTACGTCGTCGGCCGCCACGTCGTAGCCGGCAGCGGCAAGCTCACAGCGCAGACGCTCCCCCGCATCGACCGACGAATACCCGGTTGGCTGCACGCACGTCCACGCCACCGAGCCCTCCCCATCGACCACAGCAGCCTTAGCTGCCGTAGACCCGATATCGATCCCGACCCCTATCATGGCTCTCTCCTCATCAAAACATCAAGGACAGCGGCGCGCTCAGGCGCCTTATCTCTAGGTTTCTCAGGTGCCGGAGGTTGCCCAGAAAGAGGAGCGCAGCGTACTTTGGTACGCAAGCGACGGTTTGAGGGGCAAGATCCGGTGCCTGAGGAAGCTAGAGCGTCTCAATAAAGGCGGCAATGCGCGTCTCTATCTGGCCCATGTCGCCATTGCTGTAGTCGGTCTCGATCTTCATGTACGGAATACCCGCACCCTCGACGGCCTCCTGCATGCGGGCACTCTCCACGTTAAAGGTGTGGCACGCCTGGAGCACGTTCTCCACTACGCCATCGATGTGATACTTCTCGCACATGGCCAGCGTATTTTCCATACGGCCGTCGTTGGGCGTCATGACCGAGCAGTTGATATCCAGGTAGCGGTCGGCGATGGCGCGAAGGATGTCGGGAGCCTCCGGGTCGATCATCATGGCCGCCGTGCGCTCGCCCGAGCAGTCGTCCATGCACACGACCACACCGCCGTTGGACTCGATGGTGCGACCGATCTTGTTGATCACGCCGCCCACCGGGCAGCCGGTGATCAGAATGCGCTTGGCATCCGCCGCGACCGGGCGCTCGCCCGCGTCGTAGGCCTCGCGCAGCTTGGCGACCTTTTGCTCCAGCTGCTGCGTATAGGCCTCGATATCAAAGCTGAACGTACCGGCAAACATGGTGCTCATCAGGTCGACGCCGCTCATGGCCGCCGGCTGGTTGGCCTGCAGTGCAAACATCTCGAGCTGGGCCGCACGCAAGCGGTTGCGACGACGGACGGCAGCGCGCAGGTCATCGTCGGTAATCGTGATGCCGTAGAAGCCCTCGAGCTCCTCCTTGAGCAGGCGGCACTCCTCGTACCAGCCTTCACGCTCGTAGGCACGATCGCGACCCTGCGGAAGATGCAGAATGTGCGTGCGCTTGAGCTCCCCCAGCAGCTCGTACATCTTCTTCTTGCCGTCGCAGGTGGTCTCACCGATGATCATGTCGCTGAAGTACGTAAACGGGCACTTTTGCGAGTAGGCAAAGCCGTAGGTCGACTTGATGAGCGGGCAGAGGTTTGCCGGCAGCACCTTCTCGGCCTCGCGGATCACCTCATCGGACGTACCGCACAGAGCGACACTTGCGGCCCCGCGGCATCGATAATCTCGAGCGGCGTATAGCTGCACAGATACCCGATCAGGCGATTACCGGCCTGCTTGTAATCCTTGACGCGAATAAACGCGGCCTTGCGCTGCTCGTTGAACTCCTCAAACGTGCTGGGCAACTTGACCTCTTCGATTGCTTCAGCCATGACGGTTCCCCTCTCGAACCAAAAACGGATAACAGCGGTATCGATGCACGACGGGCGGCGATTGCCCGGCCGTGCTCAAAACCGGATTTTTAGGGAACCTACTTTGCGGTCGATTATTTAGTTGTGCGTCGTCTCTCCCGGAGCCGTGAACATACCTGCTCATATGCGGCTCCGAGCCATATACAGGGCGCGCGCCGCAATACGACACGAATATGTCATCTGCGGCATCGACGCACCCTCCTATTTCTTATCGAAGGCAATTATACCGGCGGTCGTCGTCCAGACGAACACCGCCGACACACGTACGACAGCATCGGAGCACAAGATGTCTAATGCCCGAACCTACCATCTGATAATTATTTATCATATTGATAAGGTTTTGTCAGTCTAGATTCGGCAAACGGTCGCGCTTCTAGGCGACCGAGGTCCCGCATGTGACAAAGGGACTGTCCCTTTGTCACATTATCGACAAACCAGATGAATTCTCTTGGCATCGAAGTGCATGCGCAGGGTCTCGTCGGCCTGCGGCAGCTCGTCGGAAGCCACGCTCACCTTGTTGACCTTCCACTGCAGACGCGTGGGCGCATCGACACGTGGCACGTCCAACAGCACCAGCCGCTCAAAGCGCGAATCGCTCACCCGGGCCACGTGTAAGTCGTAGCTGTTACGACCCCGCTCGGCACGGTTGTCAACATGGAAGTAACTTGCGCGAATCCCCAGGTACGCCACATCATCAGGAACCTCGCGACCCACATTAAAGGTCATGCCCCAGTCGAGAGCCTCAACTTCTTCGTCGCCGATCTTGCACGCCCGGCTTGTGTTCTTGCAGCCCGTCAAGCGCAGCGCGGCCAAGGTTTGCGGCCGGCGGACCACATCTTCGACGGAGCCGATCTCCTCCACATGCCCGTTATGCATCACGCAAATGCGCTGGCACAGGCGACACGCTTCGTCGATATCGTGGCTCACGTAGAGCACGGTGCGGTTGCACACGTCGAACAGGTCGAGCATGTTCTGCTCGAGCGCGCTCTTAAGGTAGGCATCGAGCGCGCTCATGGGCTCGTCGAACATAAAAATGCCCGGGTGTGCCGCCACCATGCGCGCAAGCGCCACGCGCTGCTGCTGACCACCCGAGAGGCGTGCGGGATAGCGGTCGGCAAAATCGGCCAGACCAAAAATGCCCAGATAGCGCTCGGCGAGCTTTTTGCGTGCAGCGACGTCACCCGCATCCTGTACGCCGGCGCACACGTTATCGGCCACCGTCATATTGGGAAACAGCTGATAGTTTTGGAACAGCAGGGCGCATTTACGCTCCTGGGGCGATAGGTTGATGCCCGCCGCCGAATCAAAAAAGGTCACGCCGTTGACGACGATCTTGCCCTCGTCGGGCGTCTCCACACCGGCAATGCAGCGTAGCGTACAGCTCTTGCCGCACCCCGAGGCGCCCAGCAGCGCCACGCGCTCCTCTCCAGCCTCAAGCTGCATATCGAGCGTAAACCCGGGATAGCGCTTTTTGATATCCAGAACGATCGACATGGCCTATCGACCTCCCTGCAGAGTGGCATCATCGCGCATGAGCTCGGCCAGCGCCTCGCGATCGATACGCAGGGCATCGCCGCCCACCGGGTCGAGCGAATCGGCCGTATCGGCGAGTTCTTTGGCCCGCTTGCGCTCCGCACGGGAAAGGCCCCGCTCGCGATACTTTTGCGAATGCGCGGTGTACATGTTGATAAACAGGATGACCAGGAAACTAAACGCAATCACGACGACAACCCAAAAGAGAGCAACTGAGATGTTGCCACCCATCCACTCAAAGTAGATAGCGATGGGGATGGTCTGCGTAATACCGGCATAGTTACCCGCAAAGAAGAGGGTGCAACCGAACTCACCCATCGCACGGGCAAAGGCGAGCACCGTACCGGCGGCGATCGAGGGCCAGCCGAGTGGCATCATAAGCTTGGCAAAGATACGGCGCTCGGACCACCCCAGGGTTCGCGCGGCGTCGAGCATCTGCGTGTCCAGGCTCTCAAAGGCGCCGAGCGCCGTACGGTAGACCAGGGGAAACGACACCACCACGGCAGATATCACCGCCGCTGGCCAGGTAAAGACGATCGAGATGCCGTGCGCGATAAGCCACTGGCCAACCCCGGTCGAGCGGCCAAACAGCATGAGGAGCAGAAAGCCGCACACCGTGGGAGGCAGCACCATGGGGATGGTAAAGGCCGAGTCGAGCAGGCCCTTCACGCGGCTCGTCGTGCCCATAGTCTTCCATGCGGCAAACAGGCCCAGCGCAAAGGCAATCACCAGGGCGAGGCCACTCGTTTTGATAGACACCCAAAGCGGGCGATAGTCGATGCCGGTCAAAAAGGCGACAAGGGACGCCAAGGGCTCCTGTTCATCTTGCATCACAACGGATGATGCTTCCACGATTTGAGCGCTATCAAGCCAACGCGCGCCGCCCTTGGCATCACCCGAGGCTGATGCGATGACCACATAGCGGTCCCCATTCGCACCGCGCTCATCAAAGGCATAGGTATACCCACCGACATTAAACGCCGCTTCCGTCGTGGCATACCAAGGAAGATCCATGTCTTCCAGCCGTGCGCCTCCCATGCAGTTTGCGCTGTCGAGCTCACAGACGAGAGCCTTGAGACCCGATGCGCACTCGTTGTCCTGCGGATCCAATCCATACTTCTCGACCGCCTTGGGCGATACCCACACCACAACGCGATCGGCAGCAGGCGCCACTACAAGGTCCACGTCCTCGTCAACGGGAAACCGGTAGCCCTCAGGCTGGCCCTCCATGGCACGAGCGGTCCCCCTGGCCAACCGCTCAAAACCCTCGATCCCATAGGAAAGCCCATGAGCAGTCGCAGCAACCTGAGCCCCGTCCTCAGCTTCCCCAGCAAACGCAAATCCTGGCACCCAGCAAAGCGCGAAGGTCAAAGCACAGGCGACAAGCATGCGGAATCTATTAAGCACGAAAAGCTCCAAGAGAATACAAGGACGGAGTTAAACACAAAACGATGGAATTATCGCGCCAAGCCGCACTACGCGGAAAGCTCAAATCCGTACTTAGCCCAAATCTTCTGCGCCTTCTTGTTGGTCAGACAGAAGTCGATGAACGCCTTGGCCTCGTCGGCGTGCTCGGAGCTCTCGGCAACGGCACCCGGATACACGATGGGCTTGTGCGAATCCTCGGGGCACACGAAGGCCTCCTCGATGCCGTCGTAGCGGAAGATGTCGGAGCTGTAGACAAAGCCGGCCACGCAGTCGCCCGTAGAGACGTAAGCTGCGGCGGTGCCGACCTTGTCGGCCAAAGCCACCTTGTCGGCGAGCTCGGGTGCATACTCACCGTCGTCGCCCTCGGTACCGGTGTAGAGCCCAACAGAAGCCAGCGCCTGGTTGGCATACTTGCCGGCGGGAACGGTCTTGGCGTCGCCGATGGCGATTTTGCCGTCCAGGTTCGCGACGTCGGCGATAGCCTCGACCTTGGTGTCGGAGCCCTCGGCACGAATAATCACGAGGTCGTTGACGAACATGTCCTCGCGCGTGTCGGCATCGACGAGCTCGGCGGCCTCGGCATCATCCATAGTGCCCTTAGAGGCCGTGATGAGCACGTCCACCGCAGCGCCGGCGCGCATCTGCTCGACAAGGTCGCCGGACGCCTTAAACTGCGTGTCGGCAAAGGTGGTACCGGTCTGATCGGTGTAGAGCTTCTGAACCTCGGGCAGAGCTTTCTCGAGCGAGTTGGCGGCAAATACCTGCAGCTCGACAGCCTTCTTGAAAGAAGTCTTGGCAGAACCCGCATCGGAGCCGGCCGGCTCAGACGTCTTGTTGCCCGAGCAGCCAGCAAGGCCAAGGCCGGCAGCGGCGACAGCAGAAAGCGAGACGAATCCGCGGCGAGAAACCATATCGAACATGTTCAACCCTTTCGAGCGCTACGCCCGGGCACCCCGCCGCGGGCTTTATCCTGTAATTGAATTATACTTTAGCGCGAATAATGCTTGTGATAAGAAATTATCGTTTGATAATTTCTTATACCGATAGCCGCAAGACGCTCGCGTTGTCGCCGCTTAAAAAAGCGGAGCGACCCATAAGGTCACTCCGCTACAGGCAAGCAGTTTAGCGAGCGTGTCCACCGCCCGCCGTCATGTGGGCCGCGTGCTCCAGCTGGTCGCTCACGGCCTCCCAGCTTTCGCGAGCCGCCTTCGTGGATCCCGGAAAGTTGATGACAAGCGCAGCCCCACGCTGCATGCACACGGCGCGCGAAAGCATGGCACGGCGCGTCTTGGTCATAGAGTATGCACGGATCGCCTCGGCAATACCCGGCACATCGCGGTCGCAGACGGCACGCGTCGCCTCGGGCGTCACGTCGCGCATCGAAAGCCCCGTGCCGCCGCAGGTGATGACCACGTTGGCCTGGCAATCGTCGGCCGCAGCCACAATGGCAGCACCGATCTCGTCAACATCGTCATGCACCACCGTATGCGAGGCAACCATCCAGCCCTGCGCCGCGATGAGCTCCTCGAGCACAGCGCCTGCTTCGTCCTGGGCAAGATCGCGCGTATCCGAGCACGTCACGATCGAAATCTTCAACTCCATAGCATTCCTCCTACAGCACGGCGCCCTCGGGCAGATCGACACGGACGACATCCACGACGTCGCCCGGCTCAAGATCGCACGGACCCTCGTTGATGCGCAACAGGCAGTTCGCACGCTGCATGGTTCCGAGCAGCGCCGAGTTCTGGCTGTGCGCCTCGGTGACCGTAAGCTCACCCGTCTGCGCATCGCGCGCAACCGTGGCGCGATCATAGAAGCGTCGGTCCTGTCGCTTCTTCACGCCGTGGGTAAGAACCGCCTGCTGCACGGGACGCGCACCCTCGGAAAAGCCGCGCATCTTGCGAATCGCCGGGCGGGCGAGCATCTCAAAGCCCACGTATGCCGCCGCGGGGTTGCCCGAAAGCCCCAGATAGGGCTTGCCGCCGAGCAGGCCAAACGTAATGGCTTTGCCGGGACGCAACGAAATGCGATCGAACAGCACCTCGCCCTCGCGCCGAACCAGCGCCGTCACGTAGTCGTAGTCGCCAGCCGAGGCGCCACCGCTCGTAATGACAAAATCGCACTCTTGCGCGGCGCGGTGCACAAGCTCGGCAATCGCCCGCTCGTCGTCGGGCGCAATGCCGTAGAACACCGGGTCGGCCCCAGCATCGAGCACCTCGGCCATTAACGCCGAGGAATTGGAATCGCGAATCTGCCCACGCGCCGGCAGTTGGCCGGGCGCGACCAGCTCCGTGCCCAGCGAGATAACGCCCACACGCGGGGCGGCGTGCACTCTAACGTTCGCGTAACCGGCGCTCGCCAGCAAACCGGCGCCGGCCGGGGCCACAACCTCGCCAGCGTGCATCACAACATCGCCGGCATGGGCCTCCTCGGCAGCCGAGCGAACGTTCTCCCCCACCTTGGCCGGCGCCGAAAAGCGAACGTGCGAGCCCTCGTTGCCGTCGCCATCGAGCACGTCGACGATCTCGTATTTCACAACGGCATCGGCACCCTCGGGCACCGGCGCGCCCGCCATGATGCGGACCGTCTCACCCGCGCCGATTGCGCCCTCAAACACATGGCCCGCGGCCTCGTGTCCGATAACGTCGAGCGTCACCGGCGCCTCGCCAGATGCCTGCGCCAAATCCGCCGAGCGCACGGCATATCCGTCCATAGCGCTGTTGGCAAACGGCGAGATGTCGATATCGGCCACCGCGTCCTCGGCCAAGGGAAGACCGACGGCCTGCCACACGGGAATCTCGACAACTTCGGTGCGATTCACGTGCGACAAGACGATCGCCTGTGCGTCCTCCAACGGAATGAGTTTCTCAGCCATATGCACCTCTAGCATGCTGCGGCGCGCAACAAAAGCGCCGATTCTTTATGTTTATCTCAGTATAATCCCTCGCCGCCTGCTCAAGACCTGGCCCGCGGCCGCGAATACATCTGTCGGCCGCAAGCCGCGAAACAAAACCAAAACCAACCTGCCGGTTTGTCACGTATGGCACGTTCTATAATGCTCGTGTTGCAACCCAAAAGAGGAACGTATGGCTTATACCGACAAACCTGAAAGCGCAAACGAGGCGCAGGATCATTCCCAGTCGCTCGACGACGGCGGCTTTTTCTCCCTTAATGACGTCATCATGGCAGGCAGGCAACAGCTCACCCGCTCCGAGCATCTCTTGGCTGCCGACACGCGCCGCAACGCCCGCAACCTACTCGCGAGCGCCAAGTTGCTCGCACTCGTCGTCATCGTCTCGCTCGCCATGGGCGTTGCCGCTTGGGCGTTTTTGGCCTCGCTGAATATCGCGACCGACTATCGCGAGCACCACGCGTGGGTCTACGCCTTGCTTCCTGTTGTGGGCGTTGCCACCGCATGGGTGTACAAAAACCACGGCCTTGCCGCCAAACGCGGTAACAACCTGGTCATCGACTCCGCTCTGAGCACACGTCTCATCCATATGCGCATGGCCGTCCTCACCTTCGTCTGCTCCACGCTCACGCACCTAACGGGCGGATCTGCCGGTCGCGAGGGGGCCGCGGTGCAGATTGGCGGCACCATCGCCAGCAACATCTCGAACCTCGCCCACCTCAAAAAACATGACCACCACGACCTCATGCTCGCCGGCATCTCGTCGGCCTTTGGCGCCGTATTCGGCTCGCCCCTTGCTGGAGCTTTCTTTGGCATGGAGATGTGCTTTATCGGCAAGATCGACTACACCGCGGGCATCTACTGCCTGGTCGCCTCGTTTACCGGCTACTTTACGTCGCTTGCCTTGGGAACTGAGTACGAGGCGAATGTCATCGCCAGCGTTCCCAACATGACACCACGGACGGTTGTCATCGTTGTTATCAGCGCCATTATCTTCGGCCTGACGGCACGCCTCTTTGCCTGGTCGGTTCGAACCGTCAAAAGCCTGTACGGTCGCTTTATCACCAATTACCTCGTCCGCGCACTCATAGGCGCACCCGTGGTTTTGGCCGCCTATGCCCTCCTCGACGCCTGGGACTACGCCGGCCTTTCCACGTGGCTTTCGGGCGCCGGGTTTGCCGGCACCACCACCCTCGCCGACGCCGCCATCAAGCTCGTCGTAACGGCGCTCACCCTGGGTGCCGGTTTCCAAGGCGGCGAGGTCACGCCCCTGTTTGGCATCGGTGCGGCGCTCGGCGGATGGATTGGCTGCCTCGCTGGGCTCGACCCGAGCTTTATGGCGGCCCTCGGCATGCTCGGCGTCTTCTGTGCCGGCCTCAACGTGCCCATCACCACCTGCATGATGGCCATCGACCTGTTCCACGGCACGGCCGCCGGGTTCTTTGCCATCGTGGCCTTTATCAGCTACCTAACCGGCGGACACCGCGGCGTGTACCCCGCCCAGCGCATCATCTCACCCAAGCGCCGCTCGCTTATTGTGGATGAGGGCGGTACGGTAGCGGATGCTATCGAGCGCCACAACGACCTGATAGAGTAGATGTAATAATCGCCGTGCAGCCACAATCGGGGGCAATTCGACCTGAGCGCGACCGCACTGTCATGTCACACGCCGGGAGTCGCCCCATGCACGCAACTGATTTTGGTCGCACGCTCATCATCGCCAACCCAGCCGCCCAGTCGGGCGCGGCACGCGAAGTTGCCGAGCGCCTGCAACGCTTTTTGGACATGACTGCACGCGCATCCCAGTTTGACCTGGTGTTGACCGAGCGTATGGGACACGCCAAGGAGCTGGCCGCGCAGGCTCAGGGCTATCGAACCGTTATCGCCCTTGGCGGCGACGGCGTGATTCACGAGGTCGTCAACGGGCTTATGACGCAAAAGGAGGACGCCCGCCCCGCTCTTGCCGTCCTGCCCGTGGGCTCCGGAAACGATTTTGCCCAGACGCTCGGCATCGACGATTTCTCCGGCAAGGATTTTGGCGCGCTGCTCACCTGCGAGCTGCAGCGTCAGGATATCGGACGCATTCGCTCGTGGAGCCCTGCGAGCGGCAGCGGCGAGGCTACCGTTGAGTACTACGACCAGACGCTCTCGGTCGGCATCGACGCTGCCATCGGCCTTGGCACCACCGAGCTGCGCAAAAAGACCGGCTTGACGGGCGCGCCGCTCTACACCCTCTCGGGACTTGAGCAGTTTGGTCTGCGCTATCGCAACTACCCCATGACAGTCAGCTTTGACGGCGCGCCCGCCGAGCGCGTGAGGGCGATCATCATGGCAATTCAGCTGGGCCCCACCTATGGCTCGGGCTATCGCATCTGTCCCGATGCCGATCCCTGCGACGGCATACTCGACGTCTGCTACGCCTGCGGCCCCGTCCCACGCGCGGTTGCCCTGCCAATGTTCCTTTCGGCCAAAGACGGCCACCATACCAAACTGCCGCCGATTCGCATGCGCCGCTGCCGCCATGCCGAGCTCACCTTTGACGAGCCCGACTACCCCATCCAGGCCGACGGCGAGCCCGTTGTCGCCTCGCGCATCGAGGTCGACATCCTCGCCGGCGCCCTCCAGGTCTGGCGCCCCACCCGCTAGCCACCCCTAAGTTGCGGTGAAATAGGGACTGTTTATACAGCTAAAGCCGCAAAACAGTCCCTATTTCACCGCAACTTATTGAGAAGATCATTCCTCCCTGCCCGGCTTGCGACGGTTGGCCTTTTTAATCGCGTTGAAGTGCTTGTCATTGAGCCTGCGCTGGCGAGAGCGCAGAGGCACCTTAGTCTTTACGCGTCGGCGCGGTGGACGTCCGCGTCGCTCGAGCTCGGCGTGCAGCTTGCGCAGGCAGCTCGCGCGATTCTGAAACTGACTACGGCTCTCGCGCGCCGTCACAACAATCCCCGTGGGCCCATGCTTCATACGCACCGCCGAGTCCGTCGTGTTCACGCCCTGCCCGCCCGGACCCGTCGCGCGAAACACCTGCACCTCGCAATCGCGCGCCAACTCCTCGGCCGACATCTCGGCATAGCGCGCATACTCGCGCCATCCCATCTTGTTCTCATCCATATCAACACCTCCCCTCATACAAAAAATGTGACAAAGGGACAGTCCCTTTGTCACATCGCATACCAATCGCTTGTGTTGCGCGCTTAGGCGAAGGTGATCTCGCCGGTCTCGCAGTCCATATCGGCGATACGGGCCAGGCTCTCGACGCGGAAGCCGCGCTCGCGGAGCTTATCGCCGCCGCCCTGGAAGCCCTTCTCCACCGCGATGCCAATACCGGACACCTCGGCACCCGCAGCCTCGCAGATCTTGATAAGACCCTCGAGCGCGCAGCCGTTGGCCAAAAAGTCGTCGATGATCAGGACCTTGTCGCCCTCGGACAGGAAGCGCTTGCCAACGATGACCGGGTACTCCTTCTGCTTGGTAAAGGAGTAGATGGTCGTGGCGTACTGCTCGCCGTCGAGGTTGATGGACTGTGCCTTCTTGGCAAAGACCACCGGCACGCCGCCAAAATGCTGAGCCGCGATGCAAGCCATACCAATGCCAGAAGCCTCGATCGTCAGGATCTTGTTGATCTCGACATCCTTGAACAGACGGGCCCACTCGGCACCCATGTGGTCAAACAGCTCAACGTCGCACTGGTGGTTGAGGAAGGCATCAACCTTAAGGACGTTACCGGCCTTTACGATGCCGTCATGGCGAATACGATCCTCAAGCTCCTGCATGGCGCAACCCCTTCTCGCGGCAACGATACCGCGCGATTAATAAACGTTGTTCGATAGTCTACCACGGACCGACCCCCGCCCGTCCCACAAGCCGCATCGCACCACAAACCAGTTTTTTAAGACGGCGCGAATACGTGGCAGGCAGCCTCCCAACACGCTAATGGCGGGCGCGCATCCTCACCAAACGAGCCATCGAGAGGACAAAGCCCACAGCGGCCACAGCCATCAACACATAGAACACCGAACGAAAACCAAACAAGAACACATCCGGACGGCCTGCAACAAAACTGGTCACGGCCTCGCCCATCGCCACGCTCATCTGCCCATA
>OGWX01001869.1_pt1 | contig 13364 bp, 9 predicted proteins | sample 1576151 | NCBI WGS metagenome assembly OGWX01 (sample SAMEA3541591, study PRJEB24748) | human gut metagenome | biome: human gut; feature: human-associated habitat; material: faeces | place: China | collected 2012
GTTAGCAATAAGAGACATCTAGCGACAGCTTTGTGAATGGAAGGGCGTAGAAATTTTTGAAGGTGAAATTTGCCCTGATCATCTACATCTGTTGGTAAGTATCCCGCCCAAAATTAGCGTTTCGTCTTTTGTAGGCTATCTGAAAGGCAAAAGTAGTTTGTTGATTTTCCAGAAGTTTGGAAATATGAAATTTGCCTACCGATCTCACCTCGATTCGAGAACACGGGCGGCAGGCGAAGTCGCCCTTGCCGTCCCACGTGAGGTCCGCCGCAGGCTTCAGCAGTGTGTCCGCCCAAGCGAGCAGGTCCGACGCAGGCAGCCGCCACTCGCTCACGTTCTGACGACGCGGCTGGTAGATGGTGAGCCTGACCTCGTCGATGTCGTAGAGATCGCCGAACTGGTCCAGGGCACCTAAGCCGTAGCATTTGAGCTGCGGGTTGTCTTCGGCGGACACCTCGATCCCGGATCCATACTTCAAGTCGATGATGTGCAGCGTCCCGTCCGCGATGATGAGCGCATCGGCCGTGCCGAAGCCCTGCCGCACCCAGCGGGAGAAGTCCACGCGCTGCTCGACCATCACGGCCGGATCAGGGCAGGACTGTTTGGCAGCCCCCACATGTTCGAGCACGTACGGTCCGCGCTCGACGCGGAGAGAATCGCATGGGAACTAGCGGCCATCGTCGAGTCCCTCCACATCCCTGAGCAGCGCCTCATAATGCTTCGGATCGACTGCTGAAAGCCTGTCCGCGCCATACTTCCGGAGCAACTCGCGGATCTGGTCCGTGTGACCGATGCGCGCCTTGTCGGCAAGCACCGCGCGCACGTCCTCGAGCCTCAGCTCCTTTCGGCGCTAAGGCCGAGGCGGAGACCGCTCAAATGACTGCCGGTGAAATTGGTCATAGTCGGTCACCTCAATGCGGATTGCTCCGCCTCATGTCGGTGACCAGCCGTTCGTCTAGCTGGCACGCTGTTAACTTTGCTAGTCCGTCATCCGGTTAAGGAACGCACCTCGCGGCCGCGAAGAAGGCGAGCCGGATTCGGGAGAACGGTTTCAGGTCATGTTCGGGACTTCGAAAGCTGAGAGAAAATTAAGCGATAAAGCAAATATCAGTTAATATGCGTAGTAATATTCCCGATGATGTGTTAGACTGATACTTGACTATGGATGCACTTGACTGCCCTCGCTTTCTGTATTCAGCTTAAAAAGCGAGAGATTGAAAGTCTTTGCCTTCGTTTTGCCACTGGTTTGCCAGTGTTTTTCCGGGAGCATCAAAGGAGGAGAGGACCGATGAGCGAACTGAACATCTCGTCCTACATCCGGGCCATGCAGCCGGGATTCAAGGACAACAACAAGCAGGAAGCGGCCGCGCGGTTCCTGCTCAGCGCCATCAATGATCAGGACTACGTAGCTTAAAACGGGTATCGGACGAATAGCCTGGACTCAAAGAAAATCAGCCGCCTTGTCAACCAGAAAGACCCTGTGCCGGACAACCTCATGCAGGCGTCGATGAGGCAGGAGGTCATTGACGGGACGCTCCGAACTCAGGGAGCAGCTGATCGGCTTCAGACGGCAGAGAGCGGCCGTGCAGACCCAACTGAACGACGTTCGCAGGGACATGACGGGACAGAAACGTAGCTTCAAAAGGACGTTCAGCGACCTTGAACGATTCTTCCCCAACGAGGAATTCCGCACCCTCGAGGAGATCGAAGGCTTCCACCACAAGCTGTCAAGGATACTGGATTCCGAATTCAAGGAAACGGAAGGCGACCTCGCCACCACCTACATGCTGCTGGGCGACGAGATCGCCCGGATCAAGAACCAGATCACCGAGATCAAGAACGTCCCGAACGTCTCGCAGGCGATCCTGAAAGAGTTCGCCCAACTCTCCACGGAACTCAACAACTTCCGCGAAGCGAACCATAACTACGACGAGCTCGAACGGCTGAAGGCCATGGCGGCGGACTACGCGAAAACGAGGGATACGGTCACCCAAGAGCAGCTGCTCACCATCGAGAGCGCGATCAACCAGAACATGCGGGAGATAAGCCTCGACATACTGAGGGACGCCACGCATCTGCCACCCATCCTGAGGCTCGAGAAGCTGAACAAGTACACCTTCAACACCCCGAACGACGGAGGAACCGGCGCACAGTACCGTGGCCTCATCACCTTCGATCTCGCCAACATGCTGGCCGCCCCGATCCCGTTCGTCGTCCACGACTCCATCCTTCTCAAAAACATAGACAAACCCGTCTTCTCCGAGATCGTCCGCGTCTACGAGAAGCAGAAGGAACACGGCAAGCAGGTGTTCCTGGCTTACGATACGCTCGCATCCTATGATGCCGGAGCGCAGCGGATACTAGAGAAAAACGCCGTATTGAGACTTTCGCCCGCTGGCAACGAGCTGTTTGGCTGGGCATGGAACAAGGAGGAAAAGAATGACGCAGACGAAACAAGCTAAGAAGGAACTACATTCCGAGTTCTCCTACAACCGGCTCTGGAAGCTGCTGATCGATCGCAACATCAAGAAAAAGGAACTACAGGAAATGAGTGACGTCAGCGCCGCATCCATCGCGAAGATGGGACGCTGCGAAAACGTCACGACCGACGTCCTGCTGAGAATCTGCGAGGCACTCGACTGCGGCCCCGAGGACATCATGGAACGAAAGGACAAGACAACGGAGGAATAAGCCCGCTTCAGCGGATGACGAACCTCCGCCACAAAAAGTCTTCTTACGAGGAACGCACGCATGGAAATATTCAACAACACCACAAACGTCGTCAAAGACGACCTGCAAAAGACGATCCGCTCCGGCAGCAAAGTGTCCATCGCCGCCGCATGCTTTTCCATCTACGCCTTTCAGGAGCTCAAGGAGCAGCTGGAGTCCTGCGAGGAGCTGCGCTTCCTCTTCACGTCTCCGACCTTCGTCGCGGAGAAGACGCCGAAGGAACGCCGCGAGTTCTACATTCCCCGGCTCCAGCGCGAGAAGAGCCTGTACGGCACGGAGTTCGAGGTGCGCCTGCGCAACGAGCTCAAACAGAAGGCCGTCGCGAGGGAATGCGCCCAATGGATGCGCCGCAAGGCGAAGTTCAGGTCGAACACCACCCGGGACTCCATGAACAACTTCATGCTCGTCTCCGACGGCGACGAGACCTACGCCTACAGTCCCATGAACAGCTTCACCACGGTCGACCTCGGCTGCGAGCGGGGCAACAACATGACGAACATCGTCGTGCGCGTCGAATCCCCAGAAAGCACCCAGTTCCTGCAGACCTTCGATCAGGTGTGGAACGACAAGGAAAAGCTCAAGGACGTCACCGGCGAGGTCATAGACATGATCTCCACGGTCTATCAGGAGAACCCCCCGGAGATCATCTACTACATGACGCTCTACAACATCTTCAGCGAGTTTCTGGAGGACATCTCCGAGGACGTCCTCCCCAACGAGGCGACCGGCTTTAAGGACAGCGTCATCTGGAACAAGCTCTTCAACTTCCAGAAGGACGCGGCGCTTGGCATCATCAACAAGCTCGAACAATATAACGGCTGCATCCTTGCCGACAGCGTCGGACTCGGCAAGACCTTCACCGCGCTTGCAGTCATCAAATACTACGAGGGCAGGAACAAGAACGTGCTCGTCCTGTGCCCGAAGAAGCTCTCCGAGAACTGGATGACCTACCGGGGCAACCTGATCAACAACCCGCTCGCAAAAGACCGGTTCCGCTACGACGTCCTCTATCACACCGACCTGTCCCGCAACAGCGGCAACACGGCCGTCGGACTGCCCATCGACAGGATCAACTGGGGCAACTATGATCTTGTCGTCATCGACGAGAGCCACAACTTCCGCAACGGAAACGGGACGGACAGCCAAGGCGGCGAGAAGGAAAACCGCTACATGCGGCTGATGAACCGCGTCATCAAACCCGGCGTGAAAACAAAGGTCCTGATGCTGTCGGCTACCCCTGTCAACAACCGTTTCTACGACCTGCGCAACCAGCTGGCGCTCGCCTACGGCGGCGACCCGGAGGAAATCAACGGGAAGCTGAAGACGAAATCGGACATCGACACGATCTTCAGGCAGGCGCAGGCCGTCTACAACACATGGTGCAAGCTGCCCGAGGCGCAGCGCACGACGGATCATCTGCTTGCGAGCCTGGACTACGACTTCTTTGAAGTCCTCGACAGCGTGACCATCGCCCGGTCCCGGAAGCACATCCAAACCTATTACGACGTGACGGACATCGGGTCCTTCCCGAAGCGGCTGAAGCCCGTATCCCTGCGGCCCAAGCTGACCAAGCTCAAGGACGCGATCAACTACAAGGAGGTGATCGAGCTCCTGACCGCGCTGCACCTGACCATCTACACGCCGACCGTCTACATCCAGCCGAGCAAGCTTCACAAGTACCTCGACGAGAAGGAGACGGAGAAGTTCCGCATGGGCCGTGAGATCGGCATCCAGCGCCTCATGAGCATCAACCTCCTCAAGCGCATGGAAAGTTCCGTCCACTCCTTCCTGCTGACGGTAAAGAGGATCTGCGACTACCTGTATGACACCTCGCAGACCATCGAGGCGTTCCGGAATGGCGGCTCTGGCAACCTTGACGAGATGACGGACCTGTCCGGCGAGGCGGCGGACTTTGACGACGACGACCAGAACACGGACTTCTTCGGCGTCGGCAAGAAGGTGCGCATCGACCTTCGGGACATGGACTACCTCTCATGGAAGCGGGACATCGACGAGGACATCGGCACCCTGTCCCTGCTGATCGGCATGGTGGAGGACATCACCCCGCAGTACGACTACAAGCTGAGCGAGCTACTCCGCGTAATCCGCGAGAAGGTCGAAAAGCCGATCAATCCCGGCAACAAGAAGGTCCTGATCTTCACCGCCTTTTCGGACACGGCGGAATACCTGTACGAGCACGTGAGCGGCATGGCGAAAACGCAGCTGGGACTCAACACGGCCCTCATCACGGGGGCGGTCGACGGCAAGACGACGATTCCGGGGTTCAAGGCCGAGATGAACCACGTCCTGACCTGCTTCTCCCCGAAGTCCAAGGACAGGGACGTGCTGTACCCCAAGGACACGGAGGACATCGACATCCTGATCGCGACGGACTGCATCTCCGAGGGGCAGAACCTGCAGGACTGCGACTACTGCATCAACTACGACATCCACTGGAACCCCGTGCGCATCATCCAGCGCTTCGGACGAATCGACCGCATCGGCAGCCGCAACGAGGCGATCCAGCTCGTCAACTTCTGGCCCGACCTCGACTTGGACGAATATATCCAGCTCAAGTCACGCGTCGAGGAAAGGATGCGTATCTCCGTCATGACCTCGACGGGCGACGACAACCCAATCGACCAAGAGGAGAAGGGAGACCTCGAATACCGCCGCAGCCAGCTGAAAAAGCTGCAGGAGGAGGTCGTCGACCTGGAGGATATGACGAACGGCGTGTCCATCATGGACCTGGGACTGAACGAGTTCCGCATGGATCTAATCGCCTACAGGAAGGAGCACGGGGACATCGACCACATGCCGTTCGGCATCCACACGGTCGTGAAGGGCGACAAGCCCGGCGTGATCTTCGTCCTGAAGAACGTCAACAAGCAGGTCAACATCCAGAACCAGAACAGTCTTCACCCCTTCTACATGGTCTACGTCGGCATGGACGGCGAGGTGGTCACCAACCACCTGCAGCCGAAGGACACGCTGGACATGATGCGCCATCTCGCACGGGGAAAGTCCGTGCCGGACAAGGCGCTCTGCGGAAGGTTCAACAAGGCGACGGACGACGGCCGGAACATGGGCCGCATATCGAAGCTGCTGGAGGATGCGATCATGTCCGTCATCGACGCCAAGGACGAAGGTGACATCGACAGCTTCTTCGGCTGCGGACAGACCACCTTCCTCTCCAGTGGATTCTCGGGACTCGACGACTTCGAACTGATTTGCTTCATGGTGGTGCTCTGACATGATGAACTTTCCAACCGCGACGACGGTGAGGAAACGCCTGCCCAAGGAGGCGTTCTACCGTCACCTCGCGCTGACAAACGCACTCAAGGAAAAATTCGTATCCGACGTGGACCGGATCATGGTGGAGAACAGCTTCACCAAACAGACGCTGAACCTGACGGCAAGCGCCGAGACCAAGGAGATCCTCCTGCTGTCCGTCAGGCTGAAGAAGCAGGAGTTCGACGGCAAGGTCACCGAGGCGATCGCCCGGCAGAACAAGCACCGGCTCGTCTTCTTGCTGTGCTTTGAGAGCAGGCGGCAGCTGGCGCTCTATTACGGCAAGCTCTACCGCACGCCATGGATGGAGGCGTCGGATGTCCATCTGAGCCTGCACGGCTTCACCTTGGACGAGATCTGGAACTCCATGGTCGAGCAGATCGCGCTGCTGGAGGAGGACGCCTCAGGGCAGAACGAAAATCTGTCCATCGATGAGCGGCTGGACCGGCAGGACAGGATCGAGAAGCTAAAGATGCTGATCAGCAGGACGGAGGCGGCAACATGGCGACAGCAGCAGCCCAAGAAGCAGTTTGAGACCTACACGCGCCTGCGAGAATATCAGAAGGAACTGGAGGAGTTGACTCATGGAGAAGATGAACATGCACACGCCTGACTTGGCGAAGGAAAACTACGAGAAGCTAGCTGCGCTCTTCCCGAACGCGGTGACGGAAACGAAGGACGAGAACGGCGAGACCGTCCGCGCGATCGACGCGGATGTGCTTAGGTCAGAGATCGCCGCCACTGTCGTTGAAGGCACGCAGGAACGCTACCAGTTCACGTGGCCGGACAAGAGAAAGTCCGTCGTGCTGGCCAACCAGCCGATTGCAAAGACGCTGCGCCTCGACCGGGAGAAATCCGTGGGACGCGACGGCACGCCCGGCAGCATCGACACTGAGAACATCTACATCGAGGGCGACAACCTGGACGCCCTCAAGCTCCTGCAGGAGACCTACCTCGGTAAGGTCAAAATGATATACATCGATCCACCGTACAACACGGGGTCGGATGCGTTTGTGTACGACGACGACAGCTCCATCAGCGGCGAGGAGTTCGCCGAGCGCAGCGGGCAGCGGGATGATGATGGCAACCTGCTGTTCGACATGCGAACCAACAACGAGTCAAACGGCAGGTTCCACACGGACTGGCTCAACATGCTGTATCCGAGGCTTCGGATTGCAAAGGATTTGCTTACGAATGATGGGCTGATATTCATTTCAATTGATGAGGGCGAGTCGCATAATTTAAGAAAAGTATGCGATGAAGTTTTTGGTGAGGAAAATTTCGTAGTTCAGATTATATGGGAGAAACGATTTACGCGGAGTAATAATTCCAAACGATTTACCACCCAAACCGAGCCAATAATTTGCTACGCAAAGAGTATTTCTGAGATTCAATCAATACAGGAAAAAAGAAATGATAAGGCGGATTCTATCTATTCAAATCCGGATAATGATCCAAGAGGTCCTTGGACGAGCGTTTCATATGTTAATCCTGCCCTAAAAGAGCAGCGACCAAACTTGGCCTATCCGATCCAGAACCCGTATACACATGAATGGGTCAACCATCCAACAAATGCATGGAAATATGAAAAAGGAACTTATGAAAAACATGTTGCAGAAAATAGACTCTATTGGGGGAAAAATAAGGAAAACAAATATCCGAGACTGAAAAAATTTCTTTCCGAAATGAATGGAGGAATGGTTCCTGTTGATCTATGGCGAAGAGAAGAATCTGGAACTACCGATTTGGCCAGTAAAGCATTAGAAGAATTGCTGGGACGAAAAATATTTGACTTTCCAAAGCCAGTTGAATTAATTAAAAGAATAATTTCACTCATAATAAACGATGAAAACAATAAGGATGATATTATCCTCGACTTCTTCTCTGGCTCAGCTACCACAGCTAACGCGGTGATGCAGCTGAATGCTGAGGATGGCGGCAATCGCAAATTCATTATGGTGCAGTTGCCAGAAGTTTGCGATGAAAAAAGCGAGGCATACAAGGCTGGCTACCGTACCATCTGCGAAATTGGCGAAGAGCGCATTCGTCGTGCGGGTAAGAAGATTAAGGAAGAGTCTCCTCTGACAACGACGAAATTGGACATTGGTTTTCGTGTCTTCAAAGTGGACAGCTCGAACATGGAGGATGTCTACTATCGTCCCGCCGACGTGAAGCAGGCGCAGCTGGACCTATTTGCGGACAACATCAAGCCGGACCGCACGCCGGAGGATCTGCTCTTTCAGGTGATGCTGGATCTTGGTATCACGCTGTCCTCATCGGTTGATGAGGAGATGCTCGACGGCCGGAAGGTGTTCTCGGTCGCCGACGGCTATCTCATCGCTTGCTTCGATAAGGACGTTACGGATGAGACGGTCAAGGCCATCGCCAAGCGCCATCCCTTCTACGCCGTCTTCCGCGACAGCGGCATGGCAAATGACAGTGTAATGGCCAACTTCGAGCAGATTTTCGAGACGTATAGTCCCCAGACGCAAAGGAAGGTGCTGTGATGGCGGAAGAACTCATGCGGATCGCTTATCACAGATCGGACAATCTGGTGGCGGATTCGGAACGAATCATAGAGACGGCTCAAGGGAATGCCTATCAGGCTGTCAATCTGCTTCTTGTGGAGCGGAACTGGCTTCTCGGTAAGCGCATCTCCGAGGAAATCGCTAACGGGGATGGGCGCACGGAATATGGGTCCGAGGTCATGAAGAAGCTGGCGCGTGCGCTGACCGCGAAGTACGGCAGAGGGTTCACGATGACGAATCTGTACTATTATTTTTCGTTCTATCGTGCCTTCCCGGAGATTTTCCACTCACTGCGTGGAAAATCTTCCGCGCCGCTTTTGTCGTGGACGCATTATCGGACGCTTCTCCAGGTGAACGACGAGAAGGCGCGGCAGTGGTACGCGCAGGAGGCGGCAACTGAGAACTGGAGCACCCGTACCCTGCAGCGCAACATCTCGTCGCAGTACTACTACCGGATGCTGAAGACGCAGAGTCAGGATGCCGTCAAACGTGAGATGCAGGAGCTGACGGCGGAGTACCAGAAAAAGCTCGAGTTCATCAAGAGCCCGGTCATCGCCGAGTTTCTTGGCATGCAGGAGGACACGTCGTATCTGGAGTCGGACCTCGAGCAGAGCATTATCAACAACCTGCAGAAGTTCCTCATGGAGCTCGGCAAGGGGTACGCATTCGTCGCCAGACAGCAGCGCATCCACACCGAGAAAGAAGACTACTTCATCGACTTGGTGTTCTACAACTACATCCTGAAGTGCTTCGTCCTGATCGACCTGAAGACGAAAAAGATCACGCATCAGGACGCCGGCCAGATGGACATGTACGTCCGCATGTACGACGAGCGGAAAAAGCAGCCGGACGACCATCCGACCATCGGCATCATCCTGTGCGCGGACACGGATTCCGACATCGCGCACTATTCGATCATGAACGAGAGCGATCAGCTCTTCGCGTCGAAGTACAAGCTGTACCTGCCGACGGAGGAGGAACTGCGCGCGGAGATCGAGACGCAAAAGGAGCTGTTCTATCTGCAGCACGCGGACAAGGAAGGAGGGCCGACGGATGAGATTTAAATTTTCCATACAGCCCTTTCAGACGGATGCCGTGGAGAGCGTGGCGGACGTGTTCGCGGGGCAGCCGTACAACGACCGGTTCACCTACCGCAGGGACGTGGAGGTCCACCGCGACCTCACGAACTGGTCGAAGTCCGACGAGGAGCTGACCATGGGCTTCGCCAACGCCAGGGTGCAGATAGGCGAAGCGCAGATCCTCGCGAACGTCCGGCGGATTCAGATGAGGAACAACATTCACGTGTCCGACGCTCTGACACAGACCAATCTTGGCGCGTGCTCGCTTGACGTGGAGATGGAGACGGGCACGGGCAAGACCTACGTCTACATCAAGACGATGTTCGAGCTGAACAAGCGCTACGGCTGGAGCAAGTTCATCGTCGTGGTGCCGTCCATCGCCATCCGCGAGGGTGTGCGCAAGAGCTTTGACACCATGTCGGACCATTTCATGGAGCAGTACGGCAAGAAGGCGCGCGTCTTCATCTACGACTCCAAGCGCCTCTCCGACATCGATTCCTTCAGCCAGAGTGCCGACGTTCAGGTCATGATCATCAACACGCAGGCGTTCAACACGTCCTTCAACAAGGACAAGAACGTGGAGGGGCGTAAGGGCAACGACGCGGCGAGGATCATCTTCTCCCGGCGCGACTCGTTCGGAAGCCGCCGCCCAATAGACGTGATCGCTGCCAACCGTCCCATCGTGATCATGGACGAGCCGCAGAAGATGGGCGGCAAGGCGACCCAGAAGGCGCTTGAGGCGTTCAACCCGCTGTTCTGCCTGAACTATTCGGCCACGCACAAGGAGCATCACGACCTCGTGTACGTGCTGGACGCGCTGGACGCCTACAACAAGCGACTGGTCAAGCGAATCGAGGTCAAGGGCTTTGACATCAAGAACCTGCGCGGCACGGACAGCTACCTGTATCTGGAGAGAATCGTGATCTCGCCGAGAAAGCCGCCGATGGCACGGCTGGAGTTCGAGATCGCCTACCAGAAGTCCATCAACCGGGAGACCCGGCAGGTAGGCGTGGACGACGACCTGTACGCGCTGTCAAAGGGCATGGAGCAGTATCGCGGCTACCACGTCAGCGCAATCGACCCGATCCGGGGCGAGGTGAGCTTCACCAACGGCGTGACGATTCACGCGGGCGAGGTCACCGGCGACGTGTCGGAGGCGGACATGCGACGCGTTGAGATCCGTGAGACAATCCGCTCGCACTTCGAGAAGGAGAAGGCGCTCTTCGACCGGGGCGTCAAGTGCCTGTCCCTGTTCTTCATCGACGAGGTGGCGAAGTACCGCAAGTACGACGAGGACGGCAACGAGACGAACTCCGAGTACGGCGACATCTTTGAGCAGGAGTACACGGACATCCTGAACGAGTACCTGACGCTGTTCGACACGCCCTACGAGCGCTACCTCAGGTCCATCGACGTGCACAGCACGCATGCGGGCTACTTCAGCATCGACAAGAAGGGCCGCAAGGTCGACAGCAAGCTCAAGCGCGGCAGCGACGAGAGCGACGACACGTCCGCCTACGACCTGATATTGAAGGACAAGGAGCGGCTGCTCTCCTTCGACAATCCCGTGCGCTTCATCTTCTCGCACTCGGCCCTGAGGGAAGGATGGGACAACCCGAACGTCTTCCAGATCTGCACGCTCAAGCACGGCGGCAACTCGCCGACGCAGAAGCGGCAGGAGGTCGGACGGGGACTCAGGCTCTGCGTGAACCAGAATGGCGACCGGATGGATACGGCCATGCTGGGAGACGCGGTGCAGCAGGTCAACCAACTGACCGTCATCGCAAGCGACGGCTACAAGGACTTCGTTGCCGACCTTCAGCGCGGCATACGCGAGGACCTCTATGACCGCCCGACCAAGGCGACCGAGGATTACTTCGCTGGAAAGACCATCGTTCTGGACGGTGTCGAGAAAACGGTCAGCGACAGGCAGGCGCACGACATCTACCGCTACCTCATCAAGAACGACTACATCGACGACGATGACCACGTCTCGGACCAGTACCGGACGGACCTTGCGAATAACGCACTCGCCCCGCTTCCCGATAGCTGCAGGGAGATTGCGGACGGCGTGCACGCGCTGATCCAAAGCGTGTTCGATGAGCACGCGCTCGACGGCATGGTAAGCGACGGCCACGAGACCAAGGTCCGTGAGAACGCGCTCAACGACAACTTCTACAAGAAGGAGTTCCAGACCCTCTGGGGTTACATCAACCACAAGTACGCGTACACCGTCTCGTTCGACGGCGAGGAGCTCATCGCCAAGGCAATCCGGCACATCGACGAGAAGATGTTCGTCGCCAAGCTGCAATACACCGTGACCCAAGGCGAGCAGGGACAGGACTGGAGCACCGAGAAGGTCAAAGCCGGGATCGGCTTCGTGGCGGAAACCAGCGTGACCTACAACCTCGACCGAGCGGAGGGCAGCTCCGTTCGCTACGATCTGGTCGGCAAGGTGGCCCAAGGAGCCAAGCTCACGCGCCGGACAACCGCCCGAATCCTCAAGGGCATCAAGCCCCAGACCTTCGCCATGTACCAGAACAACCCGGAGGAGTTCATCGCCAAAGCCATCCGTCTGATCGACGAGGAAAAGGCCACGATGATCGTGGAGCAGATCCAGTACAACCAGACGGAAGGCACCTACGACAGCGCCATCTTCACGGCCGAGAAGAACACGGACTTCGCCCGCGCAATCGAGGCCAAGAAGAACGTGCAAGACTACGTGTTCCCGGACTCGGATGGCGAGAAGGCCTTTGCCGGAGAGCTGGAACTGGACGAGAAGGTCGTGGTCTACGCCAAGCTGCCGCGCGGCTTCCAGATACCGACGCCCGTCGGCAACTATGCGCCTGACTGGGCAATCGCCTTCAGCAAGGGAAGCGTGAAGCACATCTTCTTCATCGCGGAGACCAAGGGCACGATGGAGAGCCTGAACCTGAAGCCCATCGAGCAGGCAAAAATCAGCTGCGCAAAGCAACTGTTCAAGACCTTATCCAACAAGGACGTCGTCTACCACGACGTCGACACGTATCAGCACCTGCTCGACGTGATGGAGGCCATATAAGACAGTCGGCTGAACAGCGTATTAAACCTTTTAGCGGTAGCAGACAGGAGGTGTCACTTTTGACTCGAACAGCAGGAGGACTTTCAAAATGGCTGTAAAAATCCTATTTGTGTGCCATGGCAATATTTATAATATTTCTGGGAACCCGCATGGAATGGGCTTGTATGGAAATTCGATAGAGAAATTACTACTGTTTTACTACTCGACCACAATATATAGTGGTTAAAATGAAGAATTTGCTACTATATATAGTATGAGTGATTTATATGTTTTTGATCGACGGAGGAGAAAGTGAAAAAACATATGAATTTATAATTTGACAGGTGATGAAATGAACGTATTATTTCTTCATCGGTTTTTTTGATGCTGGATTAAGATACTAAAAGGCACCAATTATAAAATTTAAACTTGGCACAAATCAAGTTCAAATACTAAAAATCGCTAATTTCAGTATTTAAGAATACGGAACATACTGGAAATAGCAGGAAAGTGGGGAGAGACAAGATGGGGCAAGAGAATGAAATGTGGTTGTCGACTGAACAAATTGCTAAATATTTGGGGGTAAGTACTATAACTATAAGAAAGTGGATTAGGGAAAAAAGAAGAATTCCGTTTGTGCGGATAGGGCGGCAGTACAGATTTAAAATCTCAGCAGTCGACGAATGGATAGACTCA
>OGWX01001879.1_pt1 | contig 13308 bp, 18 predicted proteins | sample 1576151 | NCBI WGS metagenome assembly OGWX01 (sample SAMEA3541591, study PRJEB24748) | human gut metagenome | biome: human gut; feature: human-associated habitat; material: faeces | place: China | collected 2012
TTTAGAAAACTCAAAGAATGACAGAACATACAGAAAAAGATGTATTGATGAAATGATGCGAATGTATAAAAGAAGGATATAACCAATAAGAACTCCATACTAAACAAGGCCATTACCAATAGTCTGTTTTGTCATGCCAATAAAGTTCTAAACCCAGATAATTCGGTCATTTTTAAATTTTCAAATTCATCTTCTCCGAAACCAATTTCTTAATATACAAAAAATTTTGCGGATCCTGATTCAGTAAGTTTACGATCACTCGCATGAACATGCATGCATTCAATTACGCAATATGATGTAAAATATAAATAATATCCTGCTATTTTAAACTCATAATATTTCGGCATTTCATTCCTCCATAAACTTACGATTTTTTTCAAGGTAATTTATCACAATACGAATTTCAATATCATCCATACTTGTTTCCAACACTTTTCCATCCAACGAAAGAACTGTAGCTCGATCAGGTCGATTTAAATTCAACACTCTGTAACCTTCTTTACAACGTTTAAATGCATACCCATTCACTATCATGTCTGCCTCATCTGCAATTATTTTAATATCGATCATTCGCAACCTTCACTCCTTTAATTTGTTTACAAAACTCATCTGTATCAAAATATAGATTTTTTAAAATAGGAATAAGATCAATATACTCTTCTTCCGGCTTTTCATTATGTTTATATTTTGCCATTACAACTAAATACCCATTATCCCATTCTTTTACTTCAGTGTAATATTCTAAAGAATATGGAGCTACAAAGCGAATTACATGATTGCCAAATTGAAATTTCGTATAGTTTTTTTCGTTACTTAAAACGGCTTCGTTAATCATAATATCGCCTCCTCATCATCCAAATTATACGTTTATCTTAAATGTATTTCATCAAAATGAATTTATAATCTAATGTGCAAGATTTCAACTTACTGCCTACTTTCTAAAATCTACTAAACACTTATAAAAGGCACAAGATAAAATGGTTTCAATAATAAGCTTCCATCTGTTCCTACATCCTTTTGGGAAATTAAATATGCCATATTGACATTTTTAGAATACTTCCTACAAAATTCATTTATGGATTCATACTTACCAAGACCTGATGGCTTAATTTCAAAAGCATTTACTTTACTTTTATCCGAAATCAGAAAATTCACTTCATAATAATGTGTACTATCTTTTGTCTCCCATGTGTGATAATACAATTCTCTTCCTGTTGCCGCAATCATCTGTGCCATGAGATTTTCTTATAGATATCCAAGATTTGCAGGTAAATTATAAAAAAGTAATTTTGCGTATACATCATTTTCTGTTACCGCTCAATCCATAAACATCAATGTTACAAATAAGCCTGTATCTGAAACGTATAATTTAAAACTATCAAAATCCTTAGTATCTGCCAAGCTTACATTAGGATCTGTTGTATTAAAACATGGCAATACTGTTTTGGATTCTATCAATTCATACAATAATTCTTCAGTTTTCGTTTTACTTATTTTACTTATTTTGCTTGCCATATGTTATTTTTTGGTATCCTTTGCCAACTGAGCAGGGATTGTATCAATCAGACAGTTGCTCTTTGTTAAATCACTATTACGCTATTTTAGTAAAGCTTAGCTCCTGCAAAAATCTTGTCATCACCCGTCAATAAGTTCAAACCTTCATGCACAGCTGAGATCAACATACCTTCAGTATTGATACCCATCATTTTTCTTGGTGATAAGTATACAATCACAATGGCATGACACATTATAGCCAGCTATGCCAATTGTAATTTATCTAGTTCTACTCATATTTTTATTTTTTCTGAAACCTAGAACTTTAAATATGCTTTAGAAATTTTTTCCAATATTTTCAAGTTCTTTTATAGAATCTTTGTTTTTTGCAAGCTCATCACTGTCTGTTGCATAATATGATTTTTGGAAAATCATGTCCCATGAAAGATATTTTGCCATGCAACCAAACTGTTTGTCAATTAATTCATACTGGATACTGTCCACCGGAGACCCTCCCACAACGATTGTTCCGACTTTTTTATTTTTCATATGCAAACCACGGCAGTAGCACTTATCAATGATAAGCTTCAACTGTGCAGACATTCCCCACCAATATACCGGAGTAGCAAAAAGAATCATATCTGCAGATGCAATTTTATCGATTGTGGAATTTGTATCATCCTGATCAACACATCCTTTATAACATTGACAGGCACCACATCCCTTACAAGGTGCTATATGAAGTCTATCTGGTTGGATGATTTCAATCTCATTCTTTTCTGATGCCCCTTGTATAAATGCGTCAATCGCTCTCAGCGTATTTCCCTTTCTGGCACTTCCATTAATAATGACAATTTTCATGTATATTTCCTCCAACTTCTAATCTCTTGAAATCATTATACTTTTTTCCTCTTATCCCGTCATCATTTTTACTAATCAGAAGGTTTCTACAGAGGATGATCTGTTGATTACCAAATTATTAAAATATGAAATTTTTGATAACTGTTTATAAGGCTAACATCAACTTCCTTTTACTTAGAGTATATGAAGTTTTGGCTTTATCTTGTAGTTTGCGAATATCCGTATAAATAGAAAAAGCCCTTTGAGAAAGGGATTTCTCCTCTCTCAAAGGGCAGGTTAGCAAACTGGAAATTGTCACTCTACGATTTCATATCCTGAGTCTTTAAGAATATCCAGAGCCTTTTGATAATTTTCCTTTTTTATCAAAACATAGTCCGTGTTATAGGTTGAAATCGCAAAAATCGAAATACTGTTTTCGGCTAGAATCTTAGCAATTTTAGATAGTATTCCAATCAAAGAAAAATCCAATATCCCCTGAATACGAAAACCTTTCCAGCCATCATCACGTTGAATGACGTTTGGCGGGACATCACTGGTAATGCATACCAAAGATTTTTCCTCATCTGTTTTCCCAATGAAACTATATTCTGCATCTATGTTTACAAGTGAATAATCCATCACTTTGCATACTGAAAAATCTTGATGGATCTTTTTTATTTCCATAATGCTTATCCTCCGAAAATTCCTATTTTTCCAGTCCCGAAAAATAGAATTTAGTTAGAATTTGTAATTGTTGCACTATTTATCGTTGATTTTTAGTTCAAGTATATCTGGACGTGCATAATGTCCAACCACATCATGCTCCATTTTGCAGGAGATAGGCAAACTCATGTCAAGTTCTGTGTAGATGATGGTTTCTTTATCCCAGACTGGTTCTGTCAAATAATGTCCATACGGATCGATAATACAGCTTCCTCCTCTGCAAACAAATTCCGGAAGCTGTGATACGACATCTCTCTCGTATAGGTCAGAAGGATATGAGTTGCGTCTGATAATCATATCAGCGTTAACAAAGTAGCACTTGCCTTCTATTGCGATGTGCTGAATGGTAGCCTGCCACTCTGGGTTGTCATTGGTATTTGGCGAAATGTAAATCGTGATGCCTTTTTGATAAAGAGCCACACGAGCAAGCGGCATATAACTTTCCCAACAGATCAGACTGCCGATCGGCCCCCATGGCGTTGTTGTAACAGGGAAGTACCCCTTATCAGCATCCCCCCACACAACACGTTCGGAGCCTGTCGGTTTTAATTTTCTGTGCACCTTGTACGATCCATCCGGCTCAAAAATGACATTACTATTATAAAGCGTTCCATTAACGGCATCTCTCTCGGAAAAGCCAAGGCTGATATATGCTCCAGTTTTCTGAGCCGCCTCTGCAAGCTGCTGAAACTCCGTTTCTCCGGCAACAACAGAGGCATCGTAATATCGTTTCCAGTCTTTACGCCCCTCCTCACTTCGTTTACCCATACTGAAACCGAAATTCATCCCAACTGGATATCCGGGGATGAAGAGTTCGGGAAAAACGATGATATCCGGCTTTTGTATTGCAGCCTCGTTAATACATTGAAGTGCCTTATTAAGTGAGGCTTTTTTATTAAACATGACAGGTTCTTCCTGTACCAATGCGATTTTGCAAATGCTTTTTATGTCTTTCATGTTAATAGATTTACTCCTCCTACAAATTTAGATTTGTATTTCTGTTTGTTTTAAAAATGGGCAATCCCGATTGGAATTGCCCACTCTTTGTACTAATTATGCGATTTTTTCTTGTTTGCACCAATTTCTGCATCAATTGATGTAAATCGCTGTTTTTCATTTTTTTATCAAATGAAGTACGTCCCGTTTATTTTGTAAAACGGTACATCTTTACATCATCTTAATAGAGCTTTGCACCTGCAGGAATATTGTCATCAACCATCAATAAGTTCAAGCATTCATGACCATCTTCTTCATGTACAGCTGAGATCAACATCCCTTCAGAATTGATACCCATCATTTTTCTTGGTGGTAAGTTTACAATCGCAATTGCAGTCTTTCCAACCAATTCTTCTGGTTCATAATATTCGTGAATTCCGCTTAAAATAACGCGATCTTTACGTTCTCCGTCATCCAAAGTAAACTTTAATAGCTTCTTAGATTTTTCTACAGCTTCACAAGCTAAAACCTTAACAGCACGGAAATCTGACTTACTGAATGTTTCAAAATCTACCATATCTGTGAAGATTGGTTCGATTTTTACATTCGAGAAATCAACCTTTACAGGTGCAGCTTCCACTGGTTTTTTAGCTGCTGCTTTCTTGTTTGAATCCCCTAAGTTCTTCATGTGAGGGAATAATAATACTTCACGAATTGTTCTTTGATCTGTCAACAACATTACGAAACGATCAATTCCAAGTCCTACACCACCAGTTGGAGGAAGACCATATTCCAATGCTTCTACATAATCTGTATCTACTTCGTTAGCTTCATCATCACCTAATTCACGAAGCTCTAATTGTTTTTCGAAACGTTCTCTTTGATCAATTGGATCATTTAATTCAGAGAATGCGTTCGCATATTCGTGTCCACAAATGAACAATTCATAACGATCCGCAAATCTAGGATCTTTCTTATTCTTTTTAGCTAATGGAGAAATGGATGTTGGATGACCATATACAAATGTTGGTTGTACAATTGTTTCTTCAACATATTTTTCGAAGAACAAGTTAATAATGTGTCCAACTGTATTATGGATCTTTTCAACTTCAATATCATGTTCCTCAGCCAATTTCACAGCTTCTTCATAACTCATATCTTGCCAGAAATCTACACCACAAGCTTCTTTGATCGCATCCACCATGTGAATACGTTTAAAAGGAGCTTTTAATGATAATTTTGTTCCTTGATAAGTAATATCTGTAGTACCCAATACTTCATTAGCTACTGAATCAAACAATCCTTCAATCAAGTCCATCATTCCGTGTAAATCACTATAGGCAACATAAGCTTCAACTGTAGTAAATTCAGGGTTATGCATCGCATCCATACCTTCATTACGGAATAAACGACCAATTTCATAAACACCTTCTAAACCACCAACGATCAAACGCTTTAATGGTAATTCAGTCGCAATACGCAAATAGAAATCCATATTTAATGTGTTGTGGTGCGTTACGAAAGGTCTAGCACTTGCACCACCTAAGATTGGTTGCATAACTGGAGTTTCAACTTCCACTAAACCTTGACCATCCAAATAATGTTGGATTGCACGAATAATTTTTGGTCTTGTTAGTGCAATATGCTTAGCTTCTGGATTCATGATCAAGTCTACATAACGACGACGGAAACGCTCTTCAACATCTGTTAAACCATGGAATTTTTCTGGTAATGGACGAAGTGATTTTGAAAGGTGTGTATAGTTTTTAGCACGAACAGACAATTGTCCATGATCTGTTTTCATAACAGTACCTTCAATACCTACAATATCTCCAATATCATTTTTCTTGAAGATTTCATATTGATCATCACCAATTTCATCTTTACGAACATAAATCTGAATTTGACCTTCACGATCCTGGATGTTCATAAAACCAGCCTTACCCTGACGACGCTTCGTCATGATACGACCTGCAATTTTAACAGTTACTTGTAACTCATCTAATTCTTCTTTTGTCTTGTCTTCATAAGATGATTTGATAATACCTGAATTTGAAGTACGATCATAACGAGATCCAAATGGATCAATACCCATGTCGATCAAATCTTGCATCTTTTGACGACGAACTTGTTCTTGTTGCGTTAACTTTTCCATTGTTTTCTCCTTTTTCTTTTATCCATAAAAAAAGGCACTTGCCACAAAGGGACGAAGTGCTCGTGTTACCACCCTAATTTACCAGACAAATCACTTTGTCTAGCCTTAGTCACTGTCTATAAACAGCGCTTCCTTTAATGCAGGAAATACAAATAGCTCCAAGTCTTTATTCCCAATTAGTCCTACGCTTTTTTTCACCAACCAAAAGCTCTCTAAAGTATTTCTAAAAGGTACTCGCCCTCTTCATTGCCTTTTTATACGCTTTTATCCTACTAGACAATACACAATTTGTCAATTTAAGATTTATCCATATATCGAATATTTAATTCTTTAATACTGTTTTTAAATAAAACATCGATCTTGGCATAATATGTTTCTACATCCGGCTCAAAATTACGAGAAATCCAATACTTTAAAAAGTATAACAAATCATTCGCATAATAATCCACTAAAAAATCTACTGTAAATCTTGAATCCATCCCAGTCACATCTAAATAAGAAAATACATTTCTAAATATTTCTTTAAACACATTACTCATTAAATCTTCAAACCCATTCTGTCCTGTGATTCTGTAACAAGACTTAAAGAAATCACGATTATCACTTACAGTCTGAAAGATGTGTTTTATAATTTGAGGATTGGATTCATGCTCAATCCCTTTATAAAACATACGATGAATCAAGTATTCTAAAGCCTCATACTTATCCATAAAATGATTATAGAAAGTTCCACGAATAACACCTGTTTTATCGCAAATCTGTTTGATTGTGATCTTTTCGAAAGGCTTTTGTTGCATCAAAATATACAATCCCTCGCTCAGAAGATCTTTCATTGTCACCTTTTCATTAAATGTCATGAAATCACCTCTACAATCGTATTAATTTAAAAATTAATGATAAGCTCATAAATAAGTATACGACACCGCAAAGAAAATAATAAGCCTTTTGATATCCGGCCCCATTATAATATCCAATATAGAAGTGAATCATATAGCCAGCAAGTACAATTAAAAATAAAACTAAAGACTCCATCAAATAAGGAAGATTCATATAATAACAGCCAACTCCAACAAAGAAACAGTCCAGTCCTCCAATAAGAGCCAATTTAATAATTTGTTTTGTATCAAACTCTTGTAGCCTTTCCACAAACTTTCCACGCTTAAAACTATAAATGATCATTCCATTTCCAAGAATTAAAAAGACAAATATCGCAACACATTTATTCAATGTTGCCAATGGACGTCCAAAAATATATGTGGACATTCCATGTCCTAATAAAAACATACCCGAACTGCATAGCGCAAAAATCAATCCATAAACCAATGCTTTTGAAAAGCGAATATTACGAATTGAAGCCCCCTGTTCTAGTGCACATACAAATACGTCTAAACTAAGACAAATACTCAAAATTCCAAATATCAACATAGCAATCCACCTTCATTAACTTTATTGTATACGAACTAGGATTATTTTAAAAATCACGATGAACATATTTCAATAAATGTATTTATGAACTACAATAAAGCTATGAAAAACATCATTGACTACATCAAAGAATACGGAAATTTAACCCTTGAAGAATACCCATTTAATAATGTGGACTCTTTGATTCTCTCACAAATCTCCTATATTAAATTTGAAAACTCAAGCATTGACATCGAATCTGAAATCCATTTATTAAGCGATTTTGAAAATGAAATTGATACTTTATGCATCGATACCCGAGTACCTGAATTAAACGAAGAATTATTTCTTCAATGCATACACTCCCTTCGTTATGAATCCATTACCATTTCTCATCTACAAACTAATTTTGACAAAGATAATGAAAAACAATTCTGTGCTATGACTTTTCATTTACCCAACCAAATTGACTATATTGCCTTTCGAGGAACCGATGCTAGCTTTGTAGGATGGAAAGAAGATTTTAATCTATGTTTTCAAGAAAATATTCCAAGTCAAATTTCTGCCTTAAACTATGTAAACAACTATAAGACAAAACACAAACTCATCTTAGGCGGACACTCCAAAGGAGCAAATCTTGCCCTTTATGCCGGTATCCATACACACAACCCCATTTATTGTATATACAATCATGATGGACCTGGATTTCTTACACCTTATCAAACCGATAAGAAAGTATTTAAAACCATACCACAATCGAGTGTTATTGGACTCTTACTTGAAGAAACACATAATTATCAAATCATTCAAAGTGATGCCATATCCATCCTTCAACATGATCCATTTACGTGGTGCGTAGAAAACGGAGACTTTATCTATCTCAAACAAAATGATCAACTATCCAAACATACACAATCCACACTATCAAAATGGCTTAAATCTATTGATGTCAATACCCGCAAACAAGTTATTGATACCATTTACTCTATCTTTTCAGATTATGAAAACCCAAAAGATTTAAGAAAGAATATCGATATAGCTGAAATGATCAAATCCATTCAAAATATGGATGGTCAAACGAAGAAAATGATTAGTGAAACGATTCAAGTCTTATTCAAATGCATCCAAAATGAAATCAAGCGAGGATTCTAAATTCCTCGCTTAAATAATATATAACTATAGATACACGGAATAATAGTCGCTACAAGAATCACAACAATGCCCATTGTCATATAGCCAAGTAATCCAAGTACTATATATAAGGTTCCAGCTATCACCATACAATAGCCACCCACACGATTTGACAACACCCAGTTTTCATCACTATTTAATGCCCACGAAGTTTTAATTCCAACCGCATAATTCCGTTTTACTTTTGGCAAATAATTTCCTAATACAATTAATAATACACCAACAAGAATATTCATCACAAAACCAACATCAAACGAGTAGCCTAAGCCAAAATAAATAATCGTCATATTTGTCACAATGCAAACGACAGGACAAATCATAAATAAAATATTCATCATAAAATCTGGAATATTATTTCGCTTTGGATCTTTTACCGTCACAAAACAAGTAAATACATGAATTGCCAAACACAAAAACAACATACCAAATAAACCCATAAACTTAGGCATTGTACCATCGACTTGTCCATTCACATCAAAATGGGTTGGTACAACATCCGGTAGTTGACTATAGAAAACCAGATTCAAAGCGAATGGAATCACAAACAAAGCTAAACTAAACATAAACCATTTATTTTTCAACATCTTCATTCCCTCCAATAAAAGATTTAAAATAACACAACATCTCCTCAAAAACAGATGCGTTAATTTGATAAAAGATAAAATTTTTATCCTTCTCTTCACAAATCAAACCTGCATCCTTTAATAAGGATAAGTGATAAGAAACAGTTGCCTGAGACATATCAAAATGACTTGCGATATCTCCAGCTGACATCTTCCCTTTTTTTAATAAACTCAAAATGTCTCTTCTGACTGGAGCACCTAGTGCTTTAAACGTTTTTTCAAACAAAATATCACCACCTATTTAGAAATATTTCTAAATAGATTATACATCACTTTCATAATATTGCAATCCTATTTAGAATTTTTTCTAAATAGATAATAAAAAGAATCAGGAAGACTATTCTCCCTGATACGTTGTATATTTTTGATATTCCTTTGTCGTTTCTTCATCAAAACAATACAAACTGATTTTCATTGTATAATCACTATTCGCATCCAACCAATCCGCAATTGTCTTTAATACTAATGGCACTGCCTTTTCTACAGGATAGCCATAAACACCACATGAAATAGCAGGAAATGCGATAGTATGAATATCATTCTTACGAGCTAACGTTAAGCTATTCCAATAACAATCCCTCAACATATGCTCATCTTCATGTTTACCAGAATACACCGGACCCACAGTATGAATTACATACTTTGCCTTTAAATCATACCCCTTAGTAATCTTGGCCTGACCTGTATGACAACCATTTAATAATTTACACTCTTCAAGTAATTTAGGGCCTGCCGCTCTATGAATAGCGCCATCTACACCGCCGCCACCTAAAAGCGATTCATTCGCTGCATTGACAATACAATCTCCATCAAAAGTAGTAATATCTCCTTTTACTACTTTGATTTCACTCTCTAGATTCTTATTGTCTAAAATCATTTCAATTAAAACTTTTGGTAAAAAATACGAATCTTTCCAAGGATTTAATACAACTCCACTTACACCTTGTGTATCATGCACCATATTTAATACATCCATCACACTTTGATTTAATGTTTCTGTAGCCTGACCCAAATCCACTTGAGCCTGTGTAGTAAAAGCTACAAATACATCTTGACCATCATCTAAAGATAATCTTCGATAGACCTTTTCATCATTTGCATCACCGACAGGAATAATAAATTGTTTTTCTTCTTTTGCCAGTTTACGAATATGCGAAAGAACCTCCATATTCTTTTCACGAGTCCCCTCTTGATATAATTCTTGAATCAATGTTTCTAATCTTTCCATACCTATTTCCTAACTACAAATGTCAAACTAAAAGGAAAAGCTCCAATCACATCTTGATAGATTGAGTCATCAATAAAGAATCCCTCTTTCATTGCACTTTCCTTTAATAATGAATCTAACGAAATAAATTCTTCTTCGCTAATTTTAAAATCATTAAAACAATACCCATCATTAAAGCGTTGATAGTTAAATACTTCATCCATTAAATCCCAAGTACTGACTTCACTACCATCTTCTAATGTATCCATATAGTTTAATAATTCATTTACGATTTCTTGTTGTCTTTCTTGTACCATAAAAATCACCTACACTTATTCTAACACAAAACGAAAAAGAGGCATCGCCTCTTAATCAATTTCTAAATATTCTTTGATTCTTTGAATCTGATTCAACCCATCCAAATATCCCATGTAGTAAAGATCAGCGAGTTTATCCACATCTCCCTCTACACGCGATACATTCACAGGCTTACTTGGGGCAATCGTAAAGATTCTTCCCTCATTTTCAAGCCTTACTAATTCATCACACTGTCTATTGTAGTCACTATTCATCAATTCCAACTTCTGTTCTAAAGCGGGATAGCCTGCATACAATCTTTTTGTCATTTTTTGAACCAAAGGATTTGTTTCACTCTTTCGATACTCTTTTTGACGTGTACGAACCACAATGATTTTCTCATAATCATGATCCAACGCCCATTGATACGCTATCTTATCGCTGCAGCCACCATCCAAGTATAAGCCATCCTCAATTTCAACCATCTTTGAAACATAAGGCATGGTTGCACTGGCTTGTACAGCTTTAAAAATATCCTGCGTTTTATTTTTACTAAAATATTCGGGCCTTCCCGTTTTACAATTTGTACATACCGCAATAAAATCACGCGTTGGATTCATAAAACGAGGTGTATTTAATGGATCAAAATATTGAGTTCCTTTCATCAAAAAATCAAAACCAATGATTCCCTTGTTGTTTTTAAAAGCTTCTAAACCAACATAACGAGAATCGTGGCGATACCCTAAATTAATTCTAGCACTACGACCAATTTGACCAGCCACATAGTTAAATCCGTTTAGTGCACCTGCACTTGTACCTACTGTACACTGCATATTGATTTCAAACTGCATTAAAGCATCTAATACTCCTGATGTATATAATCCTCGAAAGGCACCGCCTTCAAGAACAATACATCCAGGAACAATTTTATTTGAAGTATTTCCATTTGGAAGTTTGGATATTCCCGAAAAACGCTTATTATTTTTCTTCATACTTATCCCTCCTTCTTAGCTGAAAATTTTATACTCATTTTTTTTATTTGTCTACTTTTTTTGTTCATTCCAAAGCTTGTCAGCCATTGGCTTCCAGTTTTTTGCATATGGAACCGTCTTTTCCAATAAGTGATCCACATCTTCTGGGGATTCATAATCTGTATTGACCGCTTTACTTTGTTTCACCAATTCTTGAATACGACCTGCATTTTCTAACATTGGACAAGGTCTTAACATATTTTCATTAAATGGTTGATTATCATGATAAGCCTGGAATAAAGGAGATCTAAGTGCATCGAGTAATGTTGTATTGTGAATGTTACTGTTCGAATAATGAATGAATACACATGGTTCTACATCGCCCTTGGCATTGATATGAAGATATCTTCTTCCTCCAGCAATACATCCACCCACATATTGCGCATCATTTTGGAAATCCATAGTGAAAATTGGTTTTTCACTTCTGAACTTACGAATCTGATGATAAACATACGCTCTTTGTTCTGGTGTTGGAAGCAATTCTTTCACAGCCCCATTTCCTACTGGCATATAGTGGAAGAACCAGCAGAATAAAGCACCTGAATCAATCATTAAATCAAAGAATTCATCACTTGCGATATCTTCATAGTTTGCACTTGTATAACATGTACTAATTCCAAAAGGCAATTTGTGTTTCTTTAATAATTCCATGGCACGTTTTACAGAATTGTAACAACCCTCACCACGTCTAGAATCATTCGCTGTTTCAAAACCTTCCAAACTAATGGCTGGCACAAAATTTTTAACTTGCAACATATCCTGGCAGAATTCTTCATCAATCAATGTACCATTCGTAAAAGACAAGAAAGCACAATCTGGATGCATTTCACAAATCTTAATCACATCCTTTTTACGTGTTAAAGGTTCTCCACCCGTATAAATATACATGTAAGTACCTAATTCTTTTCCTTGACGAATAATCGAATCAATATCATCTAAAGATAAATTTAATTGATGGCCATATTCAGCAGCCCAACAACCTGTACAATGCAAATTACATGCAGATGTTGGATCTAATAATACGGCCCAAGGAATATTACAATTATATTTTTCTGACAATTCCTCTTGTTTTGTACTACCATTTAAAGACGCATTAAAAATAAAGTTTTTAAATACAGTCTGCCGAACGCCTGCATCCAAATCATACAACTTTAAAATGTAGTCATACCAAACACCTTTTTCATCAATTTGTTCACGAATCAATTTACGCTGCGAACCATACCAACCTTCAGGCATAACCTTATCTACTAAATTCATTAATTTAGGAATATTGGTTTCAGGATCCTTCTCCAAATACTTCAAAGCTTGATTCATACCAAACTTTTGAACACTACTCTGTAAAGAACTAAAATTCATAACTCTTCCTCCCTTTTCATTTATAATTTCATTCTAGTTCTTTAAAAATAT
>OGWX01001881.1_pt1 | contig 13305 bp, 17 predicted proteins | sample 1576151 | NCBI WGS metagenome assembly OGWX01 (sample SAMEA3541591, study PRJEB24748) | human gut metagenome | biome: human gut; feature: human-associated habitat; material: faeces | place: China | collected 2012
TTCATATAAATGTTTCTTTTCTGAAAATTTCTTTTTTAAAGTTTTTAAGTCAAATTCATATATGGTATGAGTTTTTCCATCAACGGTAAAACGAGCCATATACCTTCCATCTTTTCTTTGCGTAATTCCGCTTCCAAGTTCTTTTCCCTTTAAATCTTTACCCATTAACCGCTCCTTTTCCGAGCCATGGAACTCTTATCGTTTACTTAGGTTTATATTCCTTTTTCAAGCCATTTTTCGAATTTTGGTTTGTAGATATAAACTCTGTTTCCTATTTTCTTTTTAAATGTACAGGAAGGTTCATTTAACACCTTTCGCATAGTGTTATAACACAACCCAGTGATCTGGCAAGCGTCTTTAATAGTTAATAATAATTTGTCGTTTTCATTTGAATATGTTTTTCTCATATGCATTATCTCCTTTTGTATCATTTGATTTTGTATAAAATATGGTTAAAGTATTTCTTTTTATCCCATAATATTTCTTTTGCATATTCACTAGATACATGTGGTTTTAGCATAATTATCATATTCGCATGAATAATAAGCTCCGACAATATATCTTATTCCTTGCTGCACATATAGTTCGTTATTCTTTCCTTATTCCATATACCAACGTGAATATACTTTTTCTTCCTTCTTTTATTGTTTCATAACTAAAAGTATCATTTTTTCCTACCTTCTTTCTTAATCAACCATTCACTCCTTTCTTTCCTGCTTAACAAAAACCTTCATATCGGTCACATATTTCTTTCCTCCGTTTCCTTTTTCTCCATACTGTGAATAGTTGTAAACGTCAAACCATGCGCCTGACATTAAATGAAACGCCGCTTTTTTATGAGCGGCGTGGTTTCCTGCATTCGTCTGGAAGTTCTGATGACCAAGGCATCAGATCATCTAATTCCGCAGGATCTATATTTCCTTGTTTATCGCAGCGTTTCGGCAGCTCTGTGAGGATATACTTAAAGTAGTAATACGGCCGCAGGTTGTTCAGCTTCGCAGTTTCTGAAATGCTGTACACCAGTGCACTGGCATTCGCCCCGTTTGCGGTGTTGTGGAACATCCAGTTTTTCTTTCCGATGCAGAAGGTCCGGATTGCCCGTTCCGAAGCCGAGTTGTCAATGGGAACATCGCCGTCTTCCAGGAAAACTTTAAGATATTTTTCCTGGTTGATCAGGAAATTCAGTCCCTGGGCCGTTTTTGATTTCGGCGGTACAGCACATTCCGCAGCCTGTTGTTTTACCCACGCAAAGAATTCCTCAACCATCGGCCGGATCACCTCCTGCCGCTTTTGAAGACGTTCTTCCGACGAGAGCCCTTTTAGCTCCGTATCGATATTATAGAATCCTGCGATCTTTTGCAGTGCCTGATATGCAACCGACTGTTTGACCGCCTGTGGGTCTTTTTTATCGGCTGCTTTTACTGCATTTGCAAAATCGCGCCTTGCATGTGCCCAGCAGTTCGCGTTTGTTACCTCTGGGAGTTTCCTTTCAAGTACGTGGTACTGCTGGAGGCTGTCCGTTACAAGGATCCCTTTATAGTCCCGGTAAAAATCCAGAGGTTTGTGGTGGTCGCGCCCTTTCTGGTATTCATAGATCACGATGGGGCGCTCCTTATACAGTTCACCGGAACGGTGCACCCACATGTAACACTTGCTGTTGGGATGATCGCTGTCTGCGATCACCTGCGTCGGCGTTTCATCAGACTGTGTGACATGCAGCGACAGCAGTTCTGATTTCATCCGCTCAACAAAAGGTGCAAAGTATCTGTCAGCACATTTGATGATCCAGTTGGACATGGTCTGCCGGGATATCTTTACACCATTGCGCTCGAATTCCTGCTCGATCCGGTGAAGTGCGGATGAGTTTACATACTTTACGTTCAGGATAGCTGCCAGCAGGGACGGGGTCACAATGCTGTTCCGGAGCAGATCCTTTGGCCTTTCTCCGCGGATGAATTCGTCCTGATGGTCACCGTCAGTCCCAACATATACTTCGACCGTATGAACCTCAACGGTCCATGATGCCGGCTCGTAGCGAAGCCTCTTATAGATCTCACTTGGAATCTGACGCCAGTTGCCATCGCCATAGAAGGCATCCAGTTCTTCTTTGGAAACATGATACGGCGGAAGGATCTCTACAGGGAAATCTTTCAGATCCAGATCCCGTTTTCCTTTTTTCTTCTGACTCCGTTTGGTGGGCAGGATCTCATCTGCAGAAGGTTCTGGAACTGATGCATCATATGCAGCTTCTGCTTCATCAAAAAAGGATAGCTGTCCGTCGATCGATTTTAAAGTTTCCGTATGTTTGCCAAAACGATAGCTGTTGGCGAGGCGTACCTGTTCGATCAGTTTTTCTATGTTCTGGTTCAGCATATCCAGCTGTCCCTGCATGGAAAGAACCATGGTAATCAGTTCCTCGCGGCTGCAGTTATTCAGTTCAGTAAGTGTATGTTTATGATCCATTGTCCCGCTCCTTTTCACTGTATCCATTATAACAGAAACAACGGAAAATGGCGAATTTCCAAGAATGACGTCTTCGTCATTATGCCTATGTGCCAAAAAGCCGTATAACGTCCATAAACATAAGAAAATATAGTATTTTCAAGGTTCAAAAAATTTATTTTCAATCATTCTCAGATGCACTGAGTGCGTCTGGAAAGAGTGAAAACCTATGTTACAACGACTGATTTTTGACCTGATGAAAACGCTGAAAAAATCTCTGTTTTGCACAAAAGTCAGAGTGCTCTTTTCGGATGGACCTCTTTGATCTTTGGATCCAGTGGGTTCAGTCCGAGCATCAGATACCGGAACTGTTCCTCTGTAAGTTCTGCAGCTTCCTGTTCTGTCCTGGGCCAGGTCAGGGATCCGTCTTCTAAGCGTTTGTACAGAAGCAGGAATCCATCTCCCATCCAAAGCAGACCTTTGACCCGGTCGGATCTTCTTCCGCAGAAAAGAAAAAGAGTTCCTTTTTCAAAAGGATTCTGATGGTATCTGTCACCGATGATCATGGACAGTCCGTCAATGCCTTTCCGCAGATCAACATATCCGCAGGCGAGTACAACCCTGCGGATTCCTGCTGCATCGTTAAGCATGACGGATCACCTGGAAGATCCTGTCAAGCAGGGCTTCCGAAATATCGTTAGATATCGCAATGGATAAAGCCCCATTTTTGATGATGGCAACCGGAGGTTGTTCCTGAAAGGAGTGTATCGGTTCTTCCTGCCTGCTTAACGGAACAGAGATCTCAGCAAACGTGATTTCCGAAGATGAAGTGGCTGGTGGCATCTGCATTTGCTCATACGCTTCTTTGCGGAATTTTCGGAGCCAGTAATAATAAGATTTTTCTTTGATACCATTATCGGCAAGCCATTGCTTCACGGTCATATTTTCCGGCCTTTGCTGACATTGTTCTATAATGTTCAGCCAGTTGGTGCGTCTTACATCATGAGTTGATTGGTCCATACTTTAGTCCTCCTCTAAAAAACTAGTTAGTTTTTTCGTACTTTTTAGAGTATCTCATAAATGCGCTGATCTGGCTAGGCGAGTGGTTTGACGTTTACATTACAACGCCCTAGTCAACCACGATATGTACAGCGGTTCTTGAAAGGAGGACAACACATGACAATCAAACCGGGAACGCTGGTTTATGACAAGGAAAGTGGACGCTATGACATACGCTCCGGCTTAAACGAGTATTACGTGGGCTTACATTGCGAACAGAGCATTGAAGTCTTTGACGGGAAGCATTGGAAGCCTACCCGTATCGAAATGGATATGTGCCGGAACTGGTATCTGGTGGGTATCGACACCAACAATTTAGAGGGCTTACGGGTACGGAGAAATGCAAAGAGATAATACAGGGACAGCCGCAGAAACGGTATGTCCCTTTTTTCATGCCCGACCACCACCTAAAGCACCCAATCCCACGAAAGGAGGAAGATCATGCAGGAGCAAGTCAACGAAAAAACCGTTGCCCTATCCATAAAAACCGCCAAACTGACCGCTTCCGTTTTGCAGGCAGCTCTTAAAAAATTCCTGCAAGCCCAGAAAAATAAGCAACCCAAGCAATACCGGGGAAAACAGACCCTAAAGCAGCTTATGAAGCAGAATACAGGCGTATCAACCATTGAAATCACCGACGAAAACATCAAAGCCTTTGAGCCAATCGCCAGAAAGCACGGGCTTGATTACAGCTTAAAGAAAATCAAGGACGAGAACCCGCCCCGGTATCTGGTTTTCTTTAAGGGACGGGACATAGACGTTATGACCGAAGCGTTTCGGGAGTTTACCGTTACCCAGCTTAACCGCCAAAAAAAGCCGTCTATCCGTAAAGTCCTTGCTACCTTTAAAGAAAAGGCAAAGGAGCTTAACAATAGCCGGGATAAAGTAAAAAACAAGGACAGGGGGCGTGAGCTATGAAACCAAATGTAAAAAAGCTGCTTATCCTTAATTTGCCGTACCTGTTCTTTGTATGGCTGTTTATGAAAGGGGGCGAAGCATACCGATTAACGCCGGGGACAGACCTATCCGAGAAGCTGCTGCACATTGCAGAGGGCTTTTCCCTTGCTTTCTCTAACGCCCTGCCGAGCCTTAACGGACAGAATTTTCTAATCGGCGTTGCCAGGGCAGTCATTGTCCGGCTTTTGGTGTATTTCAAAGGCAAGAACGCCAAAAAGTACCGTAAAGGCGTAGAGTATGGCTCTGCCCGCTGGAGTGCATAATTTTAAGTGTAAATGACACATACATGGACGCACAGGAGGTTATGCACATGACTGATTATAGCAAAATTACAGCCCTTTACTCCCGCCTTTCCGTGGGCGACGAGGACAGGGACGGCGGCGAGAGCAACAGCATACAGAACCAAAAAATATTTTTGGAGAACTATGCCAGAGGGCAGCACCTAACCAATATCCGGCACTACATCGACGATGACGAAAGCGGCAGGTTTTTTGACCGTTCCGCCTACTCCCGCATGATGGACGATGTGGAAAACGGGAAAATCGGTGTCTGCATTATGAAAGACCTTACCCGCTGGGGGCGCGACTATCTCCAAGTAGGCAACGCGATGGAGATATTCAGACGGAACAATGTGCGTTTTATCGCGGTCAACAACGGGATAGACAGCGAGAAGCCCGACACATTGGAGTTTGCGCCCTTTATCAATATCATGTCGGAGTGGTACGCAAAGGACATCAGCAAGAAAGTGAAAACGGGCATTAAGACCAAAGGCATGAGTGGAAAGCCGATTGTCACCGAAGCCCCTTACGGCTATGTCAAAGACCCGGACAACAAGGATTTTTGGATAATCGACGAGGAAGCCGCCGAGGTTGTCCGTTTGATTTTCCGTCTGTTTATCGGCGGGAAAAACCGCAACCAAATCGCCGTGCATCTGACACAGGAGCAAATCCCAACCCCCACTTTCTACATGAAAGACCGCGGGCGGGGAACCTGTAAAAATAAGACGCTCAACGAGGATAACCGCTGCAAGTGGAACAAAGCCACCTTGACCAATATCCTCACACGGCAGGAGTATTGCGGCGATGTAGTCAACTTCAAGACTACAAAGCATTTCCGGGATAAACATAACCACTATGTAGACCGGAGCCAGTGGCACATCACAGAAAATGTGCATGAGCCGATTATCAGCCGCAGCGATTTTGAAACCGTACAGCGGATTTTGGAAAACGCACCCGTCAGACGCCCCAACGGGGACGGGGAAATCCACCCTCTGTCCGGCTTGCTTTTCTGTAAGGACTGCGGCGCAAAAATGCACATTCGTATAGATTACCGGAACGGCGGCAAGCGGCATGTTGCTTTTTGCAGCGAGTACCACAAGGGAAAAGCCAAGAACCCCAAATGCCATTCCCCGCACATCATGGACGCGGACTTGCTCATGCAGACCATCGCGGAAGTGCTGAAGAAAATCGAGGACTATTCTATCAGCAACCGGGCGGAGTTTGAAGCCTTAGTGAAAAAGAACCTTGCCATGCAGCAGACCGACCAGACCAAAAAGCAGCAGAAGCGTATTCCGCAAATCACGACGCGCCTTGAACAGATTGACAAGGTGCTGAATAAGCTCTATGAGGACAACGCCCTCGGCACTATCCCGCAAGACCGTTATGAGCAAATGTCGCAGAAGTATTCGGAAGAATACTATGCGCTGAAAGCGGAGCTTGCCACGCTCCAAGAGCAGCTATCCGCTTATGAGAACGCGGGAGGACGGGCGCAGAAGTTTTTGAAGCTGACGGAACGCCATGCCGCCTTTACCGACCTGACCCCCGCCATTCTCAACGAGTTTATCAGCCGGATTGAAGTGCATGAGCGCGACCAGAAAAGGGCGAGATACGCAATCCAGCACATCAGCATATATTTCAATTATATCGGCAAGTTTGAGAATGAAGTGACACAGCTTGCAGAGCCGACCGAGCAGGAAATCCGGCAAATGCGGGAGGAAATCGAAGAAGCCAAAAAGGAAAAGAGCCGCGCCTACCACCGGCAGTATTCAAGGGAGTACCGGGCGCGAAACCTTGAAAAGCAGCGGGAGTATGACCGTATCAAGGCGCGGGAATACCGGGCAAGGAGAAAGGCGCAGACCGCCGCCGCACAGCCCGCACAGTAAAACAGAATAACCGACAACCAAGAGGGATTTTCCGGCTACGGGAAGTCCCTCTTTTGCGCCCGGAGAAAGGAGCCGCCTATGGCAGAACAGAACGGGACACCTCAATCCCCCGACAGTGTTATCACGACACAGAGGGACGGACAGACCATCGTTGCGGAGTTGTTTTTCAACCACAGCGGCACAGAAACATTCCGCGACAAGCTGCTCAAAGTGATACTTGCCGACAGCTTGCAGGACGGTCAAGAGCCGGAAAAAACGAAAATCACGCGATAGGAACCGCCCGGACGAAGAATGGTTCGCCGGGGCGGTTTCTATTTGAAAATCCCCATTTTCCCCAAGTCAAGAGCCGGGAAAATTCCCTCAAAAATGCCCCTCTCTCCAAACGAGGGCGCAGAAAGGAGAGTTTATGCGAACAGGGCTTCCCAAGCAAAAAAAGGTCACAGACATCTGGTTTGATGAGAAAGACCCGTTGATCCATATCCGTACCCACAACACCGACTTGAAGAAGCGGCTTGCCGCCTATGCCGAGCAGCACCCCGATGTGTGCCGCCAGACCGACGCAGACCCGGAAACGGGCTGCATGGAGTTTGACATTGAGAAAGGCCGCTTCTCTTTCCGTCTGACCGCCCCATACAGCGAGGAACGGCGGGAAGCGGCGCGGCGGTATGCCAGAGAGAGCAACGTCGCCGACAGGCTGAAATAGAGTTGAAATGTTCATAGTTTTGTGCTATACTTTTTCTAAAAGCAGAGTAATACTGCGGAATTGATTGGAGGACAACACAATGGTTACATTTATGAGATTAAGATAAAACCGCGAGTTATGTTGCGGTTATCCGTATTGCATAACTCGCTTATTGAAGCAGAGATGTAATTACGGAGGAAAAACAAATGAATAATAATTTATCACGCTTTGCAGACAGCAAGGTTTATTTTCAATGCCCAATTTGCACAAAATCAATGGATATACAAGGCAATAGCCTAATTTGTAGACATGGACATTGCTTTGATATTTCAAGATATGGGTATGTAAATTTGTTGTTAAAATCATCGCCCAAAACCAACTACAGCAAGCGGTCTTTTGACAACCGGCACCAAATTTTGGAGTATGGCATGTATGATGTTGTGTTGGAGAAAATCATACAGTTTATTTCTGATACGCCATCTATAAGAAACATTTTAGATGTTGGTTGCGGCGAGGGTTTCTATGCAAGGCAGATACAGCAAAGAACAGAACGAAACATCTTTGCCTTTGACTTGTCAAGGGAGGCAATACAGATTGCATCAAAAAAAGACAAGCGCAAAGCAGTGAAGTGGTTTGTTACTGACTTATCAAAAATCCCTTTGAAAGACGGAAGTATGGATTGTATTTTAGACATATTTTCGCCTGCACACTACAAAGAATTTCAGCGATTGCTATCTCCTAACGGATATGTTGTGAAAGTAATTCCTACGAAAAATCATTTGAGGGAAATCAGGACTAAAGTGCAAGCACACTTGAAAAATCCAGATTATTCAAATGAGTCTGTCGTTGAATATTTTGAGAAATATCTTAAAACCATTTCAAGAGAAACGGTTTCAGCCACCGTACAGTTGTCATCAGAACAAAGAATGTCGTTTATTGAAATGACGCCGCTTCTCTTTTGCGTTGAAAAAGATTGCGTTGATTGGCGTACTCTCACACATTTGACAATCGAAGCTGATGTTTTAATAGGAATGTATTAAAGGGCGTATTGATATTTAATATTCCCATTTATTGAGCAGAACGGAGTAAACCAAACACCCTAATCAAAAGGACAGCCGAGGAAATCGACTGTCCTTTTTCTATGCCGACAGGTAGAAAGGAGTGACCACCCATGACGAAACCGAGAGAAAAAAACGCGAGGAATTGCAAGCCGAGATTGAGGACGGGAAGAAGAAAATCCGGCAGCTTGAAAATCGGGAAAAGGTGTTGCGGCAAAAGTTATCCCAAGAGGAACGCAGGACGCGCAGCCATCGGCTGATCGTCCGGGGTGCGGTCTTTGAGAGCATTGTGCCAGAAGCAAAGACCATGACCGACGAAGAAGCCGCCGCCTTTCTCCGGCTTGCCCTGACGAGCGAGGAAGCGCGGGGCTATCTGAAAAAACGCACCGAGGGCGGGAAAAGCGAATAATCCCTTTGGTACAAAGGGCGCACTTATACACCCTTACGGGTGCGTGCGCTCTGCCGAGGGCTTGTCGGCACAGAGAGAAAGCCGCTTGCTTCCCTCTCTGACCGACATTGGCGGCTTTGCGTTTCTTCATGCACCCGGCGCAGCCGGGGCAGTATTTCCCCCGGTTGGATTTGGGGACAAAGGCCGCCCCGCAGACCGCGCAGCGTTTCAAGTCCTTATCCCGGAAAATTTCCGCTTCCAGCGTCCCGTCCAGCGGCAAGACCGCCCAGCGGAACCACTTACAGCAGAGCGAGAAAGAAACCGTCTGCGGGCAGGTGCAGGTGTCCCCATCATCAAGGACAATGCAGTTGCCGTCCTCACAGCAACAACACTCCCGGCGTATCAGGCTGCTGGCTCGTCTCTTCTGGGGCGGGGTTATGCGGTAGGGGGAGCCGTCCGGCCTGTGTTCCAGCGGCGGCAGGTGTTGATAGGGTCTTTTGCTCATGCGTCCCTCCGTTTTCTTTGGCGTGTTCTGTTTCCAAGGTGCTTGTCCATCGATGAACTATCCCAAGTCTACACCTTTTTGACCGCCTGTGCCGTATATCCAAGAGGTAGGAAATCAGCCTGAAAAACTCCCTATTTCCACGCTCTCGGATTTGTGATATAATCAAAAAAAGATAAAAGACAAATTCAGGTTTCTGGTCTTCTTGCACAAAATAAAGGAGGAGCTATTATGCAAATTGTTTATATTCCAAGCGAATCAATGTCTGTTCAAGGTAAAAAAGATGAAATCTATAAAAGATATGGGAAAGACTGGAATATTAGAGAACAGGGAGGAGGTAACGGAAATTGGTTGTTGACCAGAAAAAGTGATGTGCTTGTAGATGGAAAAAGTTATCGTACTTTTGTACTTGAACACTACGGTAAATCCAAGCTGACAGCGAAGCTTGTTGATAAATTTCGTGAAGATGTAGCAAATGGTAAAATAAAACTGTAAATGCCTATGCCGTTATGCTATGAGCATAGTACATAGCATAACGGCTTCTCTTTCGTTGAGCTAGCAAGGAGGGTGAATATGTCTTTATCCATACAAGAGCGATTAAAAGACCTACGTGTGGAGCGTGGCTTGACGCTGGGGCAGCTTGCGGAGCAGACCGGGCTTTCCAATTCTGCGCTGGGCAGTTACGAAACGGAAGACTTCAAGGACATCAGCCACTATGCCCTTATCCGGCTGGCGAAGTTTTACGGTGTGACCGCTGATTATCTGCTGGGGCTGTCTGAAATGAAAAATCACCCAAACGCCGATCTTGCAGACCTGCGTTTGAGTGATGAAATGATTGACCTGCTGAAAAGCGGGAGGATAGACAATACCCTGCTGTGTGAGCTGGCGGCGCACCCGGATTTCCCCCGGCTGATGGCTGACCTTGAAATCTATGTGAACGGAACGGCACTGAAACAGGCGCAGGGTGCAAACGCCATAGTGGACACGATGAGCGCAACTGTTATAAAAAAGCATAATCCTGGCATGAGTGATACGCAGTTAAGACAGCTTATCACCGCCCATATTGATGAGGACGAGTTTTGCCGCTATGTGATACAACGGGACATAAACGGGATTGCCCTTGCTCTGCGGGAAACACACAAGGACGATTTTTTCAGCGTCCCAGAGGATAACCCGCTAAAAGAAATGCTGGAAACTGCTGGTGAAATCGTCAGCCAGGACAGCGACACGGAACAAGCGTACTTGGCGTTTATCTGCAAACGGCTCAAGCTGAATTTTAGGAAGCTGTCAGTAGAAGAACGGAAGTGGCTGAAAAAGATTGCGGAAAAATCCGACTTGCTGAAGAATCCAAAACCGCAGAGAGGACGAAGATAAAAAATGCCTGAACGGCGGTTCTGGTTTTTCAGAACCACCATCCAGGCATTTTGTTTAGTAATAGAAAAAGGTGCAGTTGATTATTGCGTATTGTCAATCTCTCTCAAACCGGGTAGTAAAAATACGGCAAGCGCAACGATGATAATGCCAATTCCGCAAATGACAAACCATTTCTCAACTCCCAGCCGCTCCGCCAGAGGCCCGGAAATGACAAGGCCAAACGGCATGGCGAGGGAAGCGGCGCTTGTCAGTAGAGAAAAAACTCTCCCCAGATATTCTGGTTTGACCGTTTCTTGAAAAATCGCATTTTGCACACCGTAAAATGGAGCGGAAATTCCCATAACAGTACAGCACACAACAAAGACAAGAAATGCGTCTGGCGGCAAAAGCCCGGAGAGCATATTGCTAACGCCCATCAGGAGAACGGAAAGACCGATGGTGTACCGCCGTTTCTTAAAACCGCCCCAAATGCTCAGAATGACTCCGCCAAGCAGCATACCAACCGCAAAAGCAATTTCAGCGGCAGAGGCATGGGCCGGTGTTCCTTTGAAGTATGACATACAGATGAGAGGAAAAAGCGTACTGATTGGCATATAAAAGAACATATAAATTACACCAATCCAGAGCAGAGCAAAGAGGCCCCTGTTTTGCTTTAATACCACATACCCCTCTTTCATATCCTGTAAAAACTGTTGTCTTTTCGTTTCTGGACATAGTTCAGGCGTTGGTATGGACGAAATCGCAACAGTCACACAGGCAAGGATTGCACCCACAATATCTAACAATATAATTGCATTAAGAGGCCAAACAGCATATAAAAACGCTGCGGCAGCTGGACTGATAATCGCACTTACTGCTTGCATGGTCTGCGTGTAACCAGCGCATTTTGTAAGTTCCTCTTTTGGCACAATCATAGGTGTTGCTGCGCTGAATGCTGGAGAATGAAAAGCAGTTCCCGCACTTCGGATTAACAGGACAACCATAATAGACCATACGGGCAATTCCATGTAAAACGCCACCAGCGCCAGAATACCGCCAGCGGCGGCAATTATCAAATCCGCACCAATCATTACGCTTTTACGGCTGTGCCGGTCAACAAAAGCACCTGCAAACGGGCCTAAACAGGCTTGCGGCAAAAATCCAATCAGTGTTGCCGCCGTCAATATGATTGCAGAATTAGTTTTCGCAACCAAATAAAAGATAATGGCCATTTGCAAAATACCGCTGCTAATAAAGGATATTGCTTGTCCGGCAAGAAGTGTAAAATAAGTTTTTCTCCATGAATTGTTGTTTTGGGTCATAATGCGAACCTCCTTTTTTATTGCATTGTTCCTTTGTTTCTGCAATAAAAAGCAGGCGTTGTCCCACAGAGAGGGCAGACGCCTGCATAACAACAAAGCACGAAAAAACACCACGATACAGTTCAAAGACTGCTCGTGTCAAACCTACGTGTTCCTTTGCATACGCACGCAAAAAAAGCCCACCATCATGTGGAAAGGTACTTCTACTTTTTATTGCTTATTAGCGTACACAAATTAACACACGTAAGCCTCCTTCCAATCTCAAACTGTCGCACAGTATAACACACATCCGATAGACTTGTCAACCATTTTTAACCTTGTTTTCCATCTTGTTTTTCCATCTCTTACGGGCAGTAGCAAAGCCATTTTAGGGCTTTCCCGCCCATTTCAATTTTGGGAGAAGAAAGGCCCCAAAATGAACGAGTGCGGCCAAACACTTTTAGGGATTGGCCACCTTGTCCACCCATCCAGCGGGGCGGCGGGGAACGGTCAAGGCCGGGCGTCAGCCCATTCATTTCAGCCTTGACGGTTTCCTGCCGTCCTGCTACTTTTCCCGGAGTGTGGCCACACATCTGGTCACGGTGTCCAGAGCTTTGGGACTTTTTGTCCCATAGGCCGGGGGCGGAGGACGAGGGACGGGGGCTTTCATAATACGCCCTGTCTGCTGATGAAACCAGACCTGTGCTTGCGGCTCCACGCCATGCAATCACAGCCCTGTTTTCCTGCCGTTTCAAATGCCCTTGCCCACCCCGGCGGCAACGGCATTTTCACGGCAACGCCGACAGAGCGTATAACACACTACACTTTGCTTCGCAAAGTCGTGTGCCAAATGGGGGCGTTGCCCCCTTTGGAAACCCCCACAAGAAAAGGCGGTACGCTACCCCTCCACGGGGCGCATACCGCCTTTTCTTGTTATCCAGCCCTCCGGCTGTATCGGTTGAGCAAAAGTCAGCGTGGGATTGATGTGGTATCTTTATCTAAGTGAAACCTCTCTCTCCCAATTCGATAGTGCCTGCCGGGTAACATTCAATTCCCCGGCTAGTTCTTCCTGTGTCATTCCCAATTGTGTTCGCAGATGACGTATTTGCTTTCCTGTTGTAATATTCGTCTGTTCCTGGTTCAAAATAGTTTCTCCTCTCTGATACTGATTTTATCAATGATATTTCGCAATAGCCAGCAATGAACGCTTGCATTGCGCAAGACGTTACATTATATTCTGAAACATATAGCGCACCTTGTCCAGGCGGCTGTTTGGACGGCGGGGCTGGATGACTGGCTTGCCGACAGCGGCCTGATACCCTTTCAGTTCTGTAAGGCATACGCTCTGCCCGTTGGTGTAAAAGGCCAGATCAGTACGGTATGCCTGTATACAGCGGGCGGG
>OGWX01001886.1_pt1 | contig 13273 bp, 9 predicted proteins | sample 1576151 | NCBI WGS metagenome assembly OGWX01 (sample SAMEA3541591, study PRJEB24748) | human gut metagenome | biome: human gut; feature: human-associated habitat; material: faeces | place: China | collected 2012
TAGGATTTTGGCGATCCCGATCCCTGCCGCCGCCAAACCAGAAGGCAAACCGAGTCAACGCCGAAATAGTGCCTGCCATGACGGCGGCAATAGTGCCAACGAGGATATCCCGATGAAGGATATGGCTCATTTCATGCCCCAAGACGCCGGCAATTTCCGGAGCTGTGAGCGCGTCCATAAGGCCCGTCGTCACGCAGACCGCGGCATGCTGGGGATTGCGGCCCGTGGCAAAGGCATTGGGCACACGGCTGTTCATAACGTAGACCTTGGGCATGGGAAGGTTGGCCCGCGCCGCGAGTTTTTCTACAATGTCATATAATTCCGGCGCCTCATTTCTCGTTACAGGGACACAGCCATATTGATGGATGACCATGGTGTCACTGTACCAATACATGAAGAAATTCATAGCAAGGGAAACAAGCAGCATGAGGCTCATTCCGGATGAGCCCCCGAGATAGTCCCCTAAAAAAACTAAAAGGGCCGTCATAAGCCCCATGAGGGCAGTCGTTCTCAGCATTAGATGACCTCCTTACTGTAGCAGGGACGCGGCAGGGACCAAAGTAATGCCCGATTGTATAACAGCCTTGTAAGACCGTTTCCAGGCTTCTGCCGTATTGGGCCTAGCATGACAGATGACAATGACACTGCCATAACGGTCTGCCAGCTTGACAGCCTGCGCAATCTTTTCCTCAATGGCACCGATATCACTGCTGTTATCGAGAAAGAGCGAGTTATGTCCGGTTGGGATGCCAAGATTTCCCGCTTCTCTTTCTGCCACCGTGGCGGAATTGGTCCTGCTGTCAATAAAGAAAAGGCCATTTTCCCCAATGACAGAAAGAGCTGCGCGAATGGTTGGGCCATGGGCGGTTGCCTTGGAACCCTGATGGTTATTGACGCCGGAAATGCCGGGCAGGCTGTCGATGGCTTCCTGCACAAAGGACGCTATCTGAGCCTTTGTCTGCCCTACCCCAACGAAGCGGGTTTCGGAGCTGCCGCCTGAAACGGGTTCCATGGGCAGATGAAGCATAGCCGTGTGGCCGCTGTTTCGGATGATGGAAAGGGCTGCCGCGCTATTGGGTTTAAAGGGAATGACCGCAAAGGTCATCTTAAGGGGCAGGCTCGTCAGTGTCCGTACCGGTCCCAACTGGTAGCCGCAGTCGTCAATGACGATGGCAAGGCGCCCCTTATAGGCGCCTGGAGCAAGTCCCAAAGAATTTTCATCCGCCTTAGCCGATTCTTTTTTCGCAGCCGGCGGAACCGTCTTTTTCTCTTCTACAGGGTGATCCCGAATGGGTCCCTGCTTCTCTTCTTTTTCAATTTTTTCAATCTTTTCTTTTTCGATTTCTTTGCGTTCTTTCTTGCGAACCTTCTCAATCTCTTCCTTAACGGTTTGTGGAAGGACTTCCTTCACGGTCTCGCGGACGGTTTCAGGCAGCGCTTCTTCAACCACATCGGGCCAAGTCAGATCGGGATTATTTTTTTTATGCGCCGCAAGAAACATCCCAAGACCAATAATGACAAAAAGGATCACAAATATCAAGCATCCGCCGTGCTTATTCCTGCGGCGGCGTGGCGAGCGGGCAGCCGCTTGCCGTTTAGGTTTACGAGGCATTGCATTCTCCCTTATGCCCGAGGATGGCTTTTATCATAGATGGCCTTGAGACGATGATTGGTGAGGTGAGTATAAATCTGCGTCGTAGAGATATCGGAATGACCCAACAGTTCCTGCACCGTTCTAAGGTCCGCTCCATTATCGAGCATATGAGTAGCAAAGGAGTGGCGCAGGATATGAGGCGTCAAGGATTTGGCAATATGGACCTTGAGCCCATAATTTTTAATGAGCTGCCAAAAGCGCTGCCGCGTCATGCCCGTTCCCCGAATGGTCAGGAAAAGATCGTCACAGGGACGGTTTTCCTTGACAAAATGGGGACGGACCCGGCTGAGATACTCCTTTAGATACTCAATGGCATAATGTCCCAGTGGAATGAGACGTTCCTTTGCGCCCTTACCATAAGCAATTACATAATGGGACGCAAGATTAACGCTCCCTACCTTGAGGGCAAGCAGTTCCGAAACACGCATGCCCGTTGCATACATCACTTCAAGCATGGTCCGGTCCCGGTACCCTTCCGGTGTATCTAGGTCGGGCGCTTCAAACAATCGATTCACTTCATCCACGCTCAAGACCTTTGGCAGGACCATCCCCCTTGTTTCCGATTCAACAACTTCGCAGGGATCGACCTCAATGGTTCCTTCGGCCGTCATAAAACGGAAAAAGGCCTTCAAAGCAGCCAGTTTCCGGGCAGAACTTGTTACTGCATAATTTTGGGCCTTAAGGACGCTCATATACGTAAGAATATCATCACGGCTGATTTCCTTAATGGGCTTTTTGACCCAGACTGCAAAAAGACGCAAATCACGGCCATAGGACTCACGCGTGTTGCGCGCAAGTCCCATTTCCACCGTTAGATAATCCATAAAAAGAGCAATCTCATCTTCTATTTTATTCCTTAGGGACACTCTGATCATTTCCTTTTTTAAGTACTAAGATCGATTCTGCCTCCACAGGGGCGATCGTCGAAATCGCATGTTTATAGATCAATTCCTGTCTTCCATCGCAGTCAATAATGACCGTAAAGTTATCAAATCCCCAAACCTTTCCGCGAACCTGAAATCCATTGAGCAAATAAATGACAATGGTCTTCTTTTCGGCACGCACTTTGTTCAGGAAGCTATCCTGGAGATTGAGTGTCTTAGCGTTTGATGTTCCCATGAATGAATCCCTCTCTCATTTTTCTATAAATTGTCTTTCTCGAAGCACTTCCAGCATCTTATCCGCAATGGCTGGATAGTGAGGCGATGCGTCAAGCATCAGCCAATGGATGTAAGGCATTTTCTTGTACCAGGTAATCTGCCGTTTGGCAAAATTACGGGTTGCCTGCTTGATCTTGGCGACAGCTGTTTTTTTGTCCCATTCCCCTCGAAAATACTGGACACATTGACGGTAGCCGATGCTCTTCATGGATTGGGAATCCAAAGGGATCCCTTGATCATAGAAAAAGCGAGCCTCATCAAAAAGACCCTCTTCCACCATCAAATCAACACGGCGATTGATTCGATCGTACAGGAGGGCACGCTCCATCGTAAGACCAAAGACCACCGCGTCAAAAGGACTTTCGCTGTCCTTTTCTTGGGATACAGGGTCTCCATCTTCCCATGCTTCGATGGCTCTAATTATACGCCGTCTATCATTAATCTTCAATCGATTCGCCGTTTCTTCATCAAGTTTTTCCAATTTTTGATGGAGGGCCTCATTGCCATAGCGATCGGCATAATCTGCAAGGGCCTGCCGTCGCTTGGTTTGTTCTTCGCTGGTTGAAAAATGGTAGTTTTCAAGAAGGGCCTTAAGATAAAGTCCTGTCCCCCCTACAATGATGGGCATATGCCCCCGCCCATGGATTTCCTGGATGAGGGACGCCGCTTCCCTTTTAAAATCAAAGGCCGAATATTTTTCTTCCGGGTCGCGCACATCAATCAGATGATGCACGGCAAGGGCCCGTTCTTGGGGCGTTGGTTTGGCCGTAGCAATGTCCATACCACGGAAAACAAGCATGGAATCACCGGAGATGATTTCCCCTTTGAGCTTTTGGGCAAGAAGAATTCCACAGGCTGTCTTTCCTGTCGCTGTTGGTCCGAGGATGACAACGACTTTTTCTTTTGCGGTCATGGTATCCTCCTTATGATTCCGTATTTGATGCGGCTGTAGCGGCCGCCTTGGATTTCCTGGGCACCCAATTCGGTCAAGAACTGTCGGCTTCGTTCCTTGACGACGACAAGAGGGGCCGCCTTGAGTGCCTTTTCAATGACGCTCCGCGTCAGCGGGCGATGATCGGCAGCCGGACGCATGGGGACCATGTTAGAAGAACCTTCGACAGGATGCTCAAACATAGGGTCAAAATAGACGGCATCAAAGGAGTCAGGCGGAAGACTTTCCAAATAGGCCGCCGTATCCCCCAAAACAGGTTCAATGCGCCGAAGGGCCTTCAATAGGTCCTCATCGCCCTCGTCATAAGAGCGCAGGCCAAGCCGAGTCATTTGATAGAGAATGGGAGACGCCTCAACCCCCACGACTGTTCCTTCGGATCCCACAGCATAAGAAATAACCGCTGCGTCCGAGGCAAGGCCCAAGGTCCCGTCAAGGACCCGGCTGCCAGGCCGAAGGGCCAGGGCTTCCACCAGATGGTCCGTTTTTCCTTCTTTAAGGGCCCGCACGCGAAGCGTTGCCATACTGGGATGGTAATAAAGGATCCCCTCTTCGGTTTCTACTTGGGGCCCTTTCCGCGTTGCGACAAGAAGGCCGACAAGGTTCCTCTCTTTGCGAAGCGTTTCCAAGGAAACTCCACGGGGCCGCTTCAGATAAGGAATTGCAAGCGTTTCCGCCCAGGATTTCGCCATTTTGATAAGCTCCGTACCGCCCTTGAGCCCCACAGTTACGGCAAAGCGCCCTTTCTTCTTCCCCATCATGTCCGTTTAAAGAGCTTAAAGAGCTCCGGCGTCGTCACTTCAATCATACAGGGCCGTCCATGGGGGCAGGTAAAGGGATGTTCCGTATTGAGAAGTTCCAAGATAACTTCCCTCATCTGCCGGATATTCAGGAGCTCACCTGCCCGGATGGCACTGTGACAGGCCGCATAATGAAGGACTTCCTCCCGTAGGTCACTGGTCTTGATGGAGCGGTTTTCCTCAAGAAGGGTCAGGATATCCTGGATAAAGGCTTCGGCCTCCCCGTCTTCCACATCGGCCGGCAGGGCAGAAACACGCAGGGAAGTTTCCCCGGCAGGTTCCGCGTCGACACCGAGTTTCAGAAATTCGTCGCGATGTTCTGCCACGGCATCCACATCCGCAGCACTTACGGAAAGAAAAAGCGGCATAAGAAGGGTTTGACTGGGGACCGGTTTCTGCTGCCTGATGAAACGGTCATACATGATGCGTTCATGGGCCGCATGCTGGTCGATGAGGTAAAGGCTTGTTTCTGACTGGGCGACGATGAAGGTCCGGTTGACCTGTCCCAAGGGCCAGATTACGTCAATCCCACTGGGGGCCTGGATTTCCCCTCGTTCATTCACGGAACCAGCTATTTCTCCGCTTGTCTCTTCGCCCGTTATGGCATGGGGTTCTGTCGCGCGTGGCACCGTACGCTGCGCGCCAAAGATTTCGTCCGTATAGGAGCGATCAGGCCGCTCAACCTGAGGCTCCGGCGTACGCCAAATCGGCTGGCCAAAGGCAGGATTCTGGGGGAGAAAGCTGCGGCCTTGGGAATGAGGGAAAATACTTACTTCTTCGGCAAGGCTTTCGTCTTTTTGGGGAGACGGCTTTTTAAAGGTCACTTCATCCTTTCCGTTTTCCGTCCCCCGCATAGGATGCGTCAGGGCATTTGTAAGTGCGTGGTAGACAGCCCGGTAAACAGCCTGCTCATCACCAAACTTGATCTCACTTTTTTGGGGATGGACATTGATATCAATCGCATGGGTATCCACGGTGAGCTTCAGCATGGCAAAAGGAAACCCTGACTTAGGGATCTGGGACTGATAGGCGTGATCGATGGCACGGCTCACCATCCGGCTTACGATGTACCGATCATTGACAAAAAGAGTCTGCCACTGCCGCGTTCCCTTAAGAAGGGTGGGCCGACTGATAAACCCCTTGACACGGATTCCATCCTGTTCATGGTCTACGGGAAGAAGGGCCTCAACGACATTTTTCCCATAAAGCGCCCCAATGACGTCGAGTTCATCACCGCTTCCCGGGGTATTAAGGACTTCCTTGTCGTTATTTTGAAGCGTAAAATGGACATCCGGCCGTGAAAGGGCCATTTTGGAAAGGATATCGTTGATATAGCGACCCTCCGTACTGACCGTCCGCAAAAACTTGCGCCGTGCTGGAACGTTATAGAAAAGATCCTTTACCGTCACGGTCGTCCCCACATCTCCGCCCATCACATCAACGCTCATATTTTCCCCGCCATCGATGGTGATGCTTGTTGCAAACTCCGCGCCTTCTTCCCGTGTGAGAAGGTTGAAATGGCTGACAGAGGCAATGCTCGGCAACGCTTCCCCGCGAAACCCCAGGGTCTTTAAGGTAAGTAGGTCCTCAGCCCTTACAATCTTGCTTGTTGCGTGGCGCAGTACGGCAAGACGGGCATTTTCCTCGTCCATACCGGACCCGTTGTCCTTGACGCGGATATATTCCGTTCCCCCCTCATAAATCGTGACATCCACATGGGTGGCACCGGCATCAAGGGCGTTTTCCACCAATTCCTTGACAACGGACATTGGCTTTTCAACAACTTCACCAGCAGCAATCTGGTTGGATGTATTTTGGTCCAGGAGCTGGACTTTTGCTTTCACGAAAGTTTTCCTCCTTCCCGTTTGGCTTCTTCCGCCAGTTGATAGAGGGTATTCATGGCCTCAAGGGGGGTCATGGTCATGACATCAAGTCCCATGAGGGTATCCCGGATGGTATCGCCAAAAAGGCTTCCCTGCGTCTCATCCGTCGCCGCTTCCTTGGAAATCTCGACATGATGCGTGCCCTTATGGGAAAGCGGTGCCTCGGCGGCATATTCCTCCAAAAGCTCATCCGCCCGGTCCAGGACCTTTTTGGGCAGACCTGCAAGTTTAGCGACGTGGATTCCATAGCTGCGATCCGTTCCGCCAGGCACAATGCGCCGCAAAAAGACCACATCGTTGCCTTTTTCCTTCACGGCGATGGAATAGTTCTTGATGCCATCAAAAAGATCTTCCAATTCAATCAGTTCATGATAATGAGTTGCAAATAGGGTCTTGGCCTTGATTTTTTCGTTGATATATTCCACCACGGCACGGGCAATGCTCATCCCGTCATAGGTGCTTGTTCCGCGCCCGACCTCATCAAGGATGATGAGACTGCGGCTCGTGGCATTTTTAAGGATATTTGCCACTTCATTCATTTCCACCATGAAGGTGCTTTGCCCCGTGGCAAGGTCATCACTGGCGCCGACACGGGTAAAGATGCGGTCCACGGGGGTGATGACAGCTTCCCGGCAGGGCAGGAAGCTGCCCATTTGGGTCATGAGGACCAGCAGTGCCACCTGACGCATATAGGTCGATTTCCCGGCCATATTAGGGCCCGTCAGGATGATGAGGCGTTCATTCGTCCCATTTAAATGGACATCGTTGGGGACAAAAAGCTCCCGTTCGAGGAGTTTTTCCACGACAGGATGGCGCCCATCCTTGATGATGATTTCACCTTTGTCGCTGAGGCGCGGGCAGACATAATTTCCCTTGAAGGCAGCCATGGCAAGAGAATAGATGGCATCAAGCTCACCAATGGCACGGGCCGTATCCTGGATTGTAACAAGCTCATCACGGACACAGTCACGGATTTCATTGAAGAGATAATATTCAAGCTGCTGGATCTTTTCCTTGGCACTGAGAATCTTATTTTCAAAGGCCTTCAGTTCCGGAACAATATAACGTTCCCCATTGACCAAGGTCTGCTTGCGGATAAAGCTATCCGGCACTTGGGAAACCTGCCCTTTGGACACTTCAATATAATAGCCAAAGACTTTGTTGAATCCGACCTTTAGGTTCTTGATTCCCGTTTCTTCCTTGATGCGCAGCTCAAAATCCTGCATCCAGGCATTGTTATTTTCCGCAATATCATGGAGCTCATCCAGTTCGGCATTATACCCCTTACGAATCATCCCTCCTTCCCGGACCGTAAAGGGCGGGTCATCGACAATGCCACGGCGCAGTTCATCAAGGACGGTTTCATGACTGTCAATGCGGGAGGAAAGCTTTGCCAGGAGCCCATCCCGATAGGGGGCAAGCAGGCGCTTAAGGTCCGGTACGGCCAGAAGGGCGGTGCGCAGGGAGGCCATATCCCGAGCATTGGCAGACCCCACTTCGATTCGGGAAAGGATGCGCTCAAGGTCTGTGATTTTTTTAAGGGCTTCACCGAGCTCTGTCCGCAGCCGGGAATCACCTACAAGCGTGCCTACAGCCTGCTGCCGACTTGTAATGCGGGCCGCATCATAAAGGGGGGATTCAATCCACTGCCGCATGAGGCGGGCTCCCATGGCGGTCGCGGTGTAATCAAGGATATCAAGGAGGGTGCCTTTTTTCGTACCGTCCTTCATATTCCGGACCAGTTCCAGATTGCGGATAGCCGTTGCGTCAAGGACCATGGTCCGGTCTGTCGTAATTTCCGTGAGGCGATTCAGCTGCGCCAAATCGCTTTTTACATTGATATGGATATATTGAAGCATGAGTTCAATCGTATCCCGTACAAGCGGTTCGGTATACGCTTTCCCTTCCGTCCCAAAATGACGGGCAAAAGCATCGATTCCCCCATCTTTTTGGAAGCGGTTGACCATGCATTGGGGCAGTTTCTGTGAAAGTTCCTGCAGGAACCGTTCCGGCAGCTGTTCATCCGGGGCAAGGACTAGCTCCGCCGGCTGCATGCGGTAGATCTGATCCATCAGAAGATCTTCCCAATAAGGGCCGGATGCTTCGTACCAACTGGCCTCCCCTGTGGATACATCGGCAAGGCCAAGGACGGCCCGCCCGTCACCTATAGAAACAGCCGCGAGATATTGATTGTGCTCGTCATCAAGGACGGCATCGGAAAGAACCGTTCCTGGCGTCAAGATTTTTGTGACTTCCCGTTTGACGATCCCGACGGCTTTCTTGGGATCTTCCATCTGGTCGCAAATGGCAATGCGATATCCCTTCTTGATGAGTTTGGCCAAGTAGCCATCTACTGAATGAAAAGGTACACCGCACATGGGGATAGGATGTTTTGTATTGCCTGCGCGCTGGGTCAGCGTCAGATTGAGTTCCCGTGAAGCGGTAATGGCATCCCCAAAAAAGAGTTCATAAAAGTCACCGAGACGATAGAAAAGAAGCTTATCTTCATGCTGCTTCTTGATTTCCATATATTGCTGCACCATGGGGGTATACCCTTCACCAGTCTGCGTCATGGTTATGCCTCTTCCTTTCCTCTGATGAGCCACGTCTGGGCCCTTTCCATCTTTACATTGACAAGGTCACCCGGGGCATGGTCCCTTATCTTTGGCCACAGAACCAGATCATTTCCGTCCGTCCGTCCGCTCAGCATGGCCGGATTGCTCTTGCTGGGTCCTTCAACCATAACGGCAAGGGTTCGCCCCACCAGGCGCTTGTTGCGTTTAAGGCAGATCTCGTTCTGCAGTGCCATGAGACGATCCAGCCGTTCGTGTTTCACAGCGTCCGGGACCTGCGCCCCAAAACCAGCTGCCGGCGTTCCTTTGCGCGGGGAATAGATAAAGGTAAAGGCATCATCATATTCAACGGTACGAAGAAGGTCCAAGGTTTCTTCAAAATCTTTTTCCGTCTCGCCCGGAAATCCTACAATGAGGTCTGTCGTGATGACAGCGTCAGGCACACAGCGGCGGATAGTTTCTACAAGCTTTAAGTAGCGCTCCCGGTCATAGCCACGGTTCATGGCTTTCATGATGCGGCTGCTGCCGGACTGGACAGGAATATGGAAGTTCTTGCAAATATGCTGACTTTCGGCAATCGTCCTCACAACGGCCTCGCTCATGTCACGGGGATGGCTCGTCATATAGCGGATTCGCTCTACACCAGGGATAGCATCGACAAGCTCCAGAAGCTTGCTGAAGCCTTCCTCTTCGCCTCGATCCTTGCCATACGAATTGACATTCTGCCCCAAAAGGGTGAACTCCTTATAGCCCAAGGCCACGGCCTTTTCAATCTCATGGCAGATGGCCTCGGCACTGCGGCTTCGTTCCCGGCCCCGCACATAGGGCACGATGCAGTAGGTGCAGAAATTATTACAGCCATACATGATAGGAACCCAAGCGGCAAAGCTGCTCTTGCGAACAAAGGACCCCTCAAATTCCTGAGGCATGATAGTAAGGTCATCATAGACGCTTTCAGCGCGGCCATGACCAGCAAGGTGATTTTGCAGGATGGAACTGAAATTGTTTACATGAGCCGTTCCCAAGACAAGGTCCACTTGAGGATATTTTTTTTGGAGGTCCTTGCCCCATTCCTGGGCCATGCAGCCGGCTACACATAGGACCATATCCGGGTTTTCACGCTTCAGGCGCTTCATTTCCCCAATCTTTCCCAGAATCTTTTTTTCCGCGTTTTCACGAACGCAGCATGTATTGATAACAACGACATCGGCATGTTCATAGTCCGCACTGGCCTCATAGCCCAAATCAAGGAGCTGACCGGCATAGTGCTCGCTGTCGCTTTCGTTCATCTGGCATCCATAATTGATGATGGCGTAAGTCTTTTTCATGTTCTTCTCCTTTTTGCCATGTTAACATATCCCACATTCCAATCAGTAATACAAACTTACTACATGACTTTTATATATGCAGGATCATGCAATTACCCCGTCGAACAGTGAAAACTGGTTCGACTGCGGAATATCTCCAAACAATCCCATATCATCCATAAGGTCGATGACTGTTTTGCTGACTTTTGTCCTGTCACGGAAGTCATCCTTTGACAGGAATTTTCCCTGCTTTGCCGCATCTACCACGGCCTCGGCAGCCTTATCTCCCATACCTTCAATACAGTTCAGTGCCGGCATCAGTTTCCCATCTATGATCTGAAAACGGTTTGCCTTTGCGCGGTAAAGGTCGATCGGCATAAACTCCAGACCACGCGCATACATTTCCTGTACGATTCGCATATCTTTGATAGTATCCTGTTCTTTCTTTGATGCTGCATCACCCTTTTTACGCAATTCTGCCAGATAAAAGTCCAGACGCTCACGACCCATACACATTGTCTCATAAGAAAATGCCGTTGCCCGGATACTGAAAAATGCCGCATAATATGCCAGCGGTTTAAACACCTTGAACCAGGCAATACGCCATGCCATCATAACGTATGCCGCAGCATGTGCCTTCGGGAACATGTACTTGATTTTTTTACAGGACCAGATATACCATTCCGGTACATTATGTTCTCTCATAGTTGCTTCCCACTCATCACGAAGTCCCTTTCCTTTACGGACGGCCTCCATGATAGTGAACGCAAGACTGCTCTCTACGCCCATACTGATGAGGTAGATCATGATGTCATCTCGTGTACAGATTGCGGTGGAAATCGTTGCTTTTCCCTCTTCGATCAAGGTCTGTGCATTGCCAAGCCATACGTCCGTACCATGAGACAGACCGGCAATACGTACAAGGTCAGAAAAATACTTTGGCTTTGTATCAATCAGCATCTGCATCGCAAAATCCGTACCAAACTCCGGCACACCAAGGCAGCCAAGCTTACAGCCGCCGATATTTTCCGGTTTTATTCCCAATGCCTCCGTACCTGCAAACAAAGACATAACTTCTTTGCTGTCCAGAGGAACATCTCTGGCACTTAAGCCGGTAAGATCCTCCAGCATACGGATCATGGTCGGATCATCGTGTCCGAGAATATCAAGTTTCAGAAGGTTTCCGTCAATGGAATGATAATCAAAATGTGTCGTGATGATATCACTGTTTTCGTCATTTGCCGGATGCTGCACCGGTGTAAATTTCTCAATCTCCTCACCAACAGGAAGAACAATGATACCGCCCGGATGCTGTCCGGTCGTTCTTCGGATACCGGTACATCCCTGTACGATACGGTTGATCTCACAGTAACGTTTGTGCTGTCCACGTTCTTCGTAGTAGTTTTTCACATAACCAAACGCTGTTTTTTCCGCAAGTGTACCGATGGTTCCTGCCTTGAATGTCTGACCCTTTCCAAAAATAACCTCTGTATAACGATGGGCATTTGCCTGATATTCACCGGAGAAGTTCAGGTCAATATCAGGCTCTTTATCACCTTTGAAACCAAGGAATGTTTCAAAAGGAATATCGAAGCCTTCTTTGTTCATCTTTGTTCCGCACTTCGGGCAGATACGGTCCGGCATATCACAACCTGCCATACCACCAAATTTTTTCACCTCCGGTGAATCAAAATCACTGTATTTGCAATTCGGACAAAGATAATGTGGCGGCAGCGGATTTACTTCCGTAATACCGGACATCGTTGCTGCAAGCGAAGATCCTACAGATCCTCGGGAACCTACCAGATATCCATCCTCATTGGATTTCCACACCAGTTTCTGCGCAATGATATACATAACCGCATAACCGTTGGAAATAATAGAGTGAAGTTCTTTATTCAGTCGGTCTTCTACAATCTGCGGAAGTACTTCTCCATACATCTCATGTGCTTTATTAAAACAGATATCCTTCAGATCCTGATCAGAGTTTTCAATGACCGGAGGATATTTATCCGGATGAATTGGTGAAATCTTCTCGATCATATCTGCAATCTTATTGGTATTCGTTTGTAAAGCAGCTATGACTCCTGCTAAAAAGGCTGCAGATTCTTCATGAAATTTAACTCCAAATACATTTGATGACTTCGTGTAATAGTCAAAGGTTAAAAAAACAATATCCGGATAATTATTGATGATGGTTTCAAGTTCTTTCTCATATGTTGAATTCGGTATTAAAATCAATTGCGCCCCACTTGCAATTAATTGATTCACCGTATTTAAATAACTATTTGCATTATTTTCTTTGGGTGTTTCCACTTCAAATTTAATTTCAGGATATTCCCTATTCAATTCCTTACTTATCTTTTGAAGTAATTCACGATTTAAATCTTGATGGGGATCATCTACTAAGCCAACTTTCAATTTCGTCGCCACTTCAACCACTTGGCGTGTCATAGGTTGTTGATCCTCTTGTTCTTCGCTAACCGTCTCAATTGAAATAGGCTGTAGTAATTTAATACTGCTCGTCTCCTCTTCACCTGTTTGAAATGTACCTAGACTCTGATTGAATGGTTGACATCCCGTACAAAGCAAAAGACTCATTGCAAAGGTTGCAATCGCCACTCGCTTTTGATTAAGCCCCATTTATAAAACCCCTTTCATCAGCACTCTTTTATTTTATCACATCTCTTATGTCTAATTAAATCATATTTTGTATCATATGCTTTCCCCTGACATAAAAATGTCAACTCGGCGCTTTTACGATGAAACTATTTCAAATTCGACATTAATTCTTGACACTGCCCCTCTGACATCAAGACCTCACGTGGCTTACTTCCTTCACTTGGACCAATTAATCCTGCCGATTCTAAATCATCCACAATTCTAGCTGCACGATTATATCCAATACGGAAACGTCTTTGTAAGAGCGAAGCTGAAACTTTTTTAC
>OGWX01001887.1_pt1 | contig 13258 bp, 10 predicted proteins | sample 1576151 | NCBI WGS metagenome assembly OGWX01 (sample SAMEA3541591, study PRJEB24748) | human gut metagenome | biome: human gut; feature: human-associated habitat; material: faeces | place: China | collected 2012
TAAAGTGTGAAAATTGTAATTTTGACTTATCGAAATATGTTTTAGAAATGAGTAGGATTTCGGTTATTTTTGAATATGATAAAGAATAAAGACACAAGTATTGTTCGGTTTATTAGTCGTGTTCCAATGGTTACTGGAAAATAATTGATGATTAGAAATACAACGTAATATTATCAATAGCAAAGCTATAGGATTTCAAAAATGAAGTCTTATAGCTATTTTTGTGTAGCAGTAAAAATTGTGAAGGGTATGTTTGGGAAAAATATTTGTGATTACTTGATTTGAATCAAGTTGGAAAATTGCTATTTGTCAGACAATAAAGTATAATTAGAGAAAATCTTGTTTGCAAAGGAACAGGATAAACGATGACTTTAAATAATATGTTTTTATCTGTTGATTTTGAGCGTGTAAAAAGGAAAAAGTATGAGTGATGAAAGAAAAAGGGAAAATGAAGAGGAAAAACTGAAGGATTTTTTTCATAATGTGATAGGAATAAAGTCGGAAGCTGTGCTGGAGGTGTTGGCGGAGAACTCAGAAATCTGTAATTTGAAAGCAAGAACCTTGCTGATGAAAGAGAACGAGAAGGTAGATGAGATTTCTTTTCTGTATAAAAAGGGTGGTCTTGTAAAGTCATATTATGAAAAATCGGATGGAAAAAAACAGGTTCACTGTTTTGCGCATTTTCCGGGGGAAGCTTTGGTAGGGATTATGAATCTGGACAAGCAGATAACCTCTTTCCTGACAGTGGAGCTGATAACGGATTGTGAAATTGTAAGGATATCAGCGGATGTTCTTCGAAAGCTGGCTATGGAGAATATAGAAATTGCTCTGGTCTGTAATCGGATGCAGAGTGTGGCATCTATGAGGGAATATGAATACAGAAAAATGATTCTTACCTGTAATCCGGTACAGAGGTATGAATATTTCCTAGAAACCTATCCGGGGCTGGAAAAAAAGGTGAACAAAAAAGATATAGCATCTTATCTGAATATGACACCTGAATGCTTCAGCAGGATGCTGAAAAAATATGATGGGGCTTGACAGAGTTGGAAAGTAACTGTCAATTCACATAATAAAAACTCACAAATCAAGGAGGAAAAAGTTCATGAAGAAAAAGAAAGATGTATTATTAATGATTCTTGCGACAGTAGTAGCAGTGCTTGCCATGTCTGTAAATGTTTGGGCAGCACAGAAGAATCCATTGGCGAAGATGCCAACAAAGATGAAAGTTACATTGGGGTGTAGCATAGGCAATGTAACTAATTATTCTACACCGGTATATTATAATCGTGAAAACATAGAAATCTCTGCGGTAAGCAGTAATCCTAAAGTAATGATGGTGTTTTCACGTGTATCTGGCAGTGATGGTGGTGCGAAAAGAAATGCATTTTACCAGGTAACTGGAATCAAGGAAGGAACAGCTAAGGTTAATGTTACTGTAAAAGTAAATGGAAAAACATATAAAAAAACCTGCACCTATACATTTGTAAAATATGCAAATCCATTTAAAACGCTGAAAATAGGGAAAAAGAATTTGGCTTCCTACTATGCAAAAGAGCCGGAACCAAGTTTATATGGGGTTGTAAGCAGACTGAATGGAAAGCTGACCTACAGTCTGAAAGCAGGATATAAAGTAGAAAAGATAGAATACAGCAGATTTGTTAATGCTAACAACGGAAGCATAAAAATGTATTCCATAAAAAAAGGACAAAAGCTTCCAAAGGATTTCCTGGCACTTTTTATCAAGTTAAAGAATACTAAAAATAATGCCTATGTTTCTATTAGAGTAGATAATAATTAGGGCAGTAGTGTTATGTGAAACGATTGATGGTACTGTTGCCAGACATTTATCCATTTGGAAAGAGAGGACAAGAGATATGAAAAAGAATGCTTTTATAAGAAAAACAGTAGTGTTATTTTTAACAATCATCAGTGTACTGGGATTACAGTTGATTTCTGTAAATGCAAAGTCACCGGTTTCCAGTATTGATAAAAAGGTTTATATGGCTATTTATTCTGCACCCCAGTCTGCATTTGGAAAAACCATATATATAGAGAATTCTATTGAGGGAAAGGAACCAACCGGTCTGAAAAATTCCAATCCGGATGTTGTAGAAGTGTTGAACAAGGGTTCATATGGATTAACAGTTAATGTCAAAAAAGCAGGAACATCAACAATTTCCTTTAAATATGCAGGAAAGAAACTGTCTACTACCATTGTAGCGTATAACTGGAAGAATCCCTGTAAATCTTTTAAGGTTGGAAATAAAAACTTTACCTCAAAATTTAACAAGAGCAGAATTTATAACTGGAATAAACAGAAAAAACAGTGGAAAGCCAAAATCAGTCTGAGAGCCAATAAAGGCTGGAAACTGAAAAAAATTCAGTATTTGTATGATGGAGTGAAAACCACAGTAAAAAATAACTCGGTTGTTACTTTTAAAGGAGACTGTACGGGTTCATCACTGTCAGCTTTATTTGTACAGGACAAAACCGGTATTCAGACATGGGTAGAACTGGGATATTCTCAAATGGATTATCCAAGTCAAAATGTATATATCAGAGGATGACCTCTACGAAAACAAAAATGCGGTACTGTGTATAAATTAGATTGGTAGAGGGTGGAAAAATGAAAAAAAGTAATCGTATTTTAATCAAAACAGGATTTTTGCTATTTTTGATGTCAGTGGTATTATTATTTCCGATAAAGGCAAAGGCAGCCACTTATCAGCAAGTGCCAACAATGGCTTATTTAAAAGTTGAAAGTGGACAGGCATATCTTTCTTATGCAAATTCAGCACCTCAGTTGTTTTATGAACCGACGAATGGAGAAACTATTCGTCTTACACAAAAGATTTGCACCGGCGCGTGGACAGATGGAAAGATTTTTTATTATGCTTCGGGTAACCAGAGGAAACCTACAAAGGTAAGTTTATATAAATATACCATGAAAACAGGGAAAACGGAAAAATTGTGTACAATAAATAAGCAGTGTTATATGGTGGGATATTCGAAGAATAATTTTTATTTGCATACAATAGGAACTGGTAAGCAATATTTATATACCTATAATCTGAAAAGAAAAAAGGTTACATTTAAAAGAATTGATTATCCTGTTTATAACAAAAATGATTCTATTGGGACAGATTCATTATCCGATGGGAGATATATTTGTATATGGGATACATACTCTGGATATTCTAAATTTTCAGGAAAATATGATTGCTATCCTCATAGTATATACATATTAGATTCTGTTTCTCAGAAAATCAAATTGATAAGCAAGATGGTTACAACTGAAACCAGAACAGAAAAGAATCTGATATACTATGTCAGCTTTTCAGGGACAATATCTAAACCATATTCACAGATCTGGAAATATAATATAAAAACTGGGAAAAAATCGGCAGTTGGAAAGAAATATTCAAGTATAGTATATAGCCTTTATAAGGATTCTGCATATATCAAAGACCAAAAAGGTCAAACGAAAACGGTAAAATACAAATAAAAATTAGGGCTTCTCACATCTTTAATGGTGTGGGAAGTGTTGGATAGTGGGAAAAAATTTCTATTGGTGGGAAAACTGGTTAACTATGAAATAAAAAAATGGGAGAATGAAGTGTATGAAAAAGAAACTTATGGCGTTGGTGTTATCGGGTGTGTTGTTTTTACAGTCGGCAGGAATGACATATGGAGCAGATTTTTCGGATGGAACGGAAGTCGAAGTGTATGGTGATTCTGAAGAATTTTCCGATAGTGATGGAACTATCCCAACAGAAGAACCATTCACAGGTGGACTGAACGAAGAACAGAAAGTTCAGGAAGAAACCCCAGAAGAAAATGAACAGGATGCAGAATCAGTCACAGCTTCACAGACATCTGGAACCTGTGGGGAAAATCTGAAATGGGAATTGGATAATGGGACATTGACGATTAGCGGAACAGGAGAGATGAATTCGTATATTTGTTCTAAGACTCCATGGTATAATTCTGTTAGGAATATTGAGAAGATAGTAATAAAACAAGGTGTGACGGACATCGGTGGGTATGCATTTTCTTACTGTAGTAGCTTAACAAGTATAACAATTCCGAGTGGTGTGACGGACATCGGTGAGTCTGCATTTTATGGCTGTAGTAGCTTAACAAGTATAACAATTCCGAGTAGTGTGACGGACATCGGTGGGTCTGCATTTTCTGACTGTAGTAGCTTAACGAGTATAACGATCCCGGATAGTGTGACGTTCATCGGTGGGTCTGCATTTTATGGCTGTAGTAGCTTAACGAATATAACGATTCCGAGTAGAGTGACGAGCATTGGAGATTGTGCATTTGCATGGTGTAGTAGCTTAACAAGTATAACAATTCCGAGTAGTGTGACGGACATCGGTGGGGATGCATTTGCATGGTGTAGTAGCTTAACGAATATAACGATTCCGAGTAGAGTGACGAGCATCAGTGAGTATACATTTTATGGCTGTAGTAGCTTAACGAGTATAACGATCCCGGATAGAGTGACGGACATCGGTGGGTCTGCATTTAGAGGCTGTAGTAGCTTAACGAATATAACAATGCCGAGTAGAGTGACGAGCATCAGTGAGTATACATTTGCAGGCTGTAGTAGTTTAACGAGTATAGTAATTCCGAGTAGAGTGACAAGCATAGGGTGGAATGCATTTTCTGATTGCAACAATTTAAAAAAAATAACATTTCCGAACAGTGTAACAAGTGTGGGTTATGGTGCTTTTTATAATTCTGGTAAACTGTCTGATATATATTATGAAGGTACTGAAGAAAGTTGGAAAAAAATATGTATTGCTAAGCAGAATGAGTGTTTAACAAATGCAAAAATCCACTACAACAGCTCTGCCTCTTCATCGACTAAGAGGTTTTCTCTCAAGGCAAGCAATGGTACAGTTGTGTTTGGTAAGGAGAATGCTCTTTTTGTAGATTATGAGGCTTCTGCCAACGGTAAGGCTGAAAGTGAGGAAAAGCTGATTAAGTGGGAGTCGAGTAATCCTTCTGTGGCGGAGATTGACCAGAAGAGTACTGGGTTGATTGTGAGTCAGGATGGCAACAGTGGTTCTGGGTGGATCAATCTGTTGACGTATGATGTGGGAAGCACTGTGATAACGGGAACTTCGGTGGATGGCAGGAAGGCTTCAGTGGAGGTTGAAGTTGAGCCGGAGTTGAGTTCTGTGAAGAATTCGATAAATATTTCGAAGGAAACGTTAGTTACCCTGTGCTCTGTTAAATTGGAGAGAGCGAATAAGAATTATCTGGAGTCTTTTATGAAAGGGCTTAAGGCTACGAGCGAGGGGGCTGTGACTGTCAGGGATACCAGATATATTATTTCGGAGGATGGAAAGTCAGCAGAGTTTTCCGGTTATGTAAATATGATTGGTACGGAGGAAGGATATGTTATATGTACCAGTAAGGGTGGACAGACGGTTAAGCTGCCAGTGGGAGAAGCGATAAGTTCTGTTGATTCACTGCCAGTGAAAGCGGCTTTCGGGGATAAATCTTATAAAAAAGCTCTGCACTGGACGAAGGATGGATATAATGAGAGTGAACTGGAAGTCAGTGTACAGATTTGTGCTCCTTCCAATTCTGTTCATCTGAATGAAATCAGTGTTGAACTGAAAAACCTGAAAATGTTTAAGGTGAAGGATATTTCAAAGGTAACAAATATAGGCTCTGATTATACATATAGCCTGAATATGGATCAGGGAATTGATGCAGGTAAAACAATAACAGTCAAGCTGACCCTAGTGAAAAAGGGGCTGACATGGTGGAAACCGGATGATGGAAATGTGCATTCCGGTGAGATTATCGTTAATATTAATGGAAATAATGAAAAGGGAAGCGTTGTCAGTGGAGGTGCTTCTTTGAATGTCAGTTATCAGAATGATTTAAAGAAAGCGGGAGCAGATGACGAAGAGAAAGCTGAACAGCAGGCACAAAAAAATGCAGATAAGTTTTTAATGGAAACAGTGAATGCTTTTGTGGATCTTAGTGACAAGATGGTTCTTGATCCGAAGATTGAGACTTATCTTGGACATAATCAGTTTGAAGCTTTAAAGCTGCTGATCTATTCGGAAATAGCTATGGCAAACATTTCAAAAGAGTATTTTACATCTTCCGGTCTGTCGGATGCTGTTGCAGAGAAAATCATGGCAAAGTTTTTGGGATATGAAAAGCCGAAATTTGGTATAGCAGATAAAAAGGTTCCGATAGAGGTGGTTGTACAGGGGCTGAATAATCAACTGTACCAGTTTAGTTTTGACTGCGATGTTTCCGTATATTCTTATGATGGGGATACTTTTGGAATCAATGGCAGTATTAATACGAACATGTGGCGGGTTTCAAAACCGAATCAGAAGCAGGAAAAAATCAGTTGTAGTACAGGGATGATTAATGAGGCTGATCTGGAACAGTTTACTCAAAGCTTATGGAAGGTTGCCGAGTCGTCTATAAAGAGTGCATATAAAGAAATATGGGGAAGCGATGCAGATAAAGTTGCTAATGAGATTATGGAGGGCTGTATAGACAGCATTGCCAGTAAAGCTGCTAAATATGGTTTGGAGAGACCAATCCGAATGGCTTTGGAGAGAATCTATACGAGTAAGTTTAAAGATAATTTTTCTTCAGGATTTTTTGAATTATTGATTTATCCATCTAAAAAAGCTGTAATAAAATGCCCTGTAGATGTTTATGTATATAATTCCGGCAATGTTTTGGTAGGAAGTATCATTTCTGGTAAGGTTTCTATTTTAGGAGACGGAGTGGCACTTTGGACAGTAGGAGATGATAAGTATGTTCAGTTGTTTGATGATACTTATCGATTGGTCTATAAATCCACAGATACCGGAACTATGGATATCAGTATTTATGACCAGATGGCGAATAATTATAATTACAGAGATTGCGAATTTATTCAGTTACCGTTAAAGCCGAATGTGGAGTATACTCAGTCGATTAACAATGAGTTTATGACAAATGCTGAGAATTACAAAGTGGATTCTAATGAGGGTAAGGTAATTCGTGTAAGTAAAGAACAGGATTTATATAAAACTATAACTATTATTGAGACTCCGACACCTGTTCCTACGCAGCCTGCGAAACCAACAGTGACCCCAATACCAACTCCGACATCTATCCCCACAAAGAAACCGGCTACACCTAAATTAGAGAAAGTTACCTCGTCATATAATGCTATTTCGTTTAAATGGACTGCTGTTTCAAGTGTCGATGGATATCAGGTTTTCCGCAAAGTAAATTCAGGTAAATGGAAATCAGTGAAAACTACAACTGGATTAGTCTATAAAGATAAGGACACAAAGGCTGGCTATAAATATTGCTATACTGTTAAAGCTTATAAGCTTATTGACGGTAAGAAAGTTTACAGTGGATACGATAAAAAAGGTTTATCCGGAAAATTAAATACGACTGTTTCGTTGAAGACTAAAAATAATACCGTTTCTGTAAGTTGGAAAAAAACCAATGGAGCATCAGGTTACTACATTTATCGTGCTACAAGTAAAAAAGGCAAGTACAGTAAGATAAAAACCATTACCAGTGGAAAGACATTGAAATACACAGATAAAAAAGTAAAGAAGGGAAAGACGTATTATTATAAAGTAGTTCCGTTCAGAAAAATCAGTGGTAAAGCGGTGAAAGGAGCAAGTAGCGCGGTAAAAAGTATTGCTTTTAAGAAAAAAGATGCTAAGCCAACTGGGTCACAGTCATCTGCTTGGAAATATCCTGAAGCAGCACAGAAATTAATCGATTATCTGATAAAAAATGGACAGGAATGGACGGACTCAAGCAATGGAACAAATTATATGATAATATCTCCAAAGGTTGGAAACGGAAGTGTAACATTACAATATCAGAAAGCCCGGGGAGACCAGAAGAGTATGCTCTGGATGGCCTATTCTGTGAATGAGGAAATAAATTCTCAAAACAGAGAGGTTATTACATTATCCTGGTGCGAAGCCTATCAGCTGGATAATTCGAAGGGTGAAATATCAGTGAATTATAGGATAAATAACAATAATAATTCAGTTGAAGGAAAAATGGCAGCAAACGATTTTACAAAAGAAACAAATGTTAGGTTTTATAGTAATAATCTAAAAGATTATACTTTGGAACAGATGAGTGAAAAAGGTAATAAGCTCTTACAGGAAGCACTTCCTCTATTTGAATCCTGTCTGAAAAAAGAAGATTCTAGTGTTACTATGAAAGATTTAGGATTTAAAAATTACAATTTTCACTAATTGCAGATGCCTTTCGGAGAAAATCAATTATTTGTCTGTATTTACCATTAATAATGGTAAATACAGATTTGACAAAACTAATTATAAAAATTTCGGACTATATTTTCCGAGAAGAGGACAATGTTCGGAAAGGAATAGGTGATATTATGGGAGGAAAAGTTCTGGAATTGGAATCTGAAAGACTCAAAGCAGAGGGAAAAGCAATTGGACGTGCAGAAGGAGAGGCAATCGGGCAGATTCAGGGAGAAGCTCGACTGGGAAGCCTGATTACTCGACTGATTCAGGATCAGAGAACGGAAGAAATCCCGATTGTATCAACAGATTCTAAAAGACGTGAGCAACTATATAAGGAATATGGTCTTTAACCGAATCAAGTAAGTCCCTTGCGGGGGTTGCGAAAAGCAATAAGCAGTAGGATGAAAGGAATATGACCTTTCTCCTGCTGTTTTTCTTTCTGAACAAATCCACAATGATGAATTATGACTGTTTTGTTGGAGATTAAAGACAGTATGGTTTCTGTAGGTTGGAAGAAATTCAAGAGATATAGATTTTAATGTGGTAAAGCGATAAAAATATAGTTTTAAACTATAACTAGCACTAGGTATTATGAATTAGCATAATCAGAAGTGTAGTGGTATAGTATGTTCATGCTCAACGGAGCGGGGAATAAGAGAAAGGGAGAATGAGATGTCTGGGATTGTGATTGAGAAGGTCCGGAAGTCTTTTGACACGAAGGATGGCGTGGTCGAGGCTTTGAAGGATGTGAACCTGAATATCGATTCCGGTGATATATATGGAATTATCGGTATGTCGGGGGCAGGTAAGAGTACATTGGTACGATGTATGAATTTTCTGGAGGTTCCTACAGAGGGACAGGTTCTGATAGATGGGAAGGCTCTTGGAGATTTGACAGAGAAGGAATTGAGAAAGCAGAGGGAAGAGATTGGTATGATCTTCCAGCATTTCAATCTGCTGATGCAGAAGTCAGTGATCGATAATGTCTGTTTTCCCCTTTATATAAAAGGAAAGAAGAAGGCAGAGGCCAGAAAGAGAGCAGCAGAGCTTTTGGAGATCGTTGGTCTGGGGGACAGACAGAATGCTTATCCTGCACAGCTTTCCGGTGGACAGAAGCAGAGGGTTGCCATTGCAAGATCGCTTTGCATGAATCCTGAGGTCCTGCTTTTTGATGAACCTACATCAGCACTGGACCCGGAGATGGTAGGAGAGGTTTTAAATGTTATGAAGGAGCTGGCGACCACAGGCCTTACTATGATCATTGTGACTCATGAGATGGCATTTGCCAGAGATGTTTCCACCAGGACGATTTTTATGGATCAGGGTTACATTGTGGAGGATGCACCTCCGGCGGAGCTGTTTAAAAATCCTAAAAATGCCCGTACCAGAGAATTTTTGAGCCGTTATCTGGCAGGATAGGAAGGAGTATAAAATGGAAAATTTTATTGTAACATTTGCCAGAGGTTTTGGAACCGGCGGAAAGGAAATCGCCTCCATGCTGGCAAAAGACCTTGGGATCCACTGTTATGAAAACCGTATCCTGACACTGGCAAGCCAGATGAGCGGACTGGATGAAAAGCTTTTCCTGGATATCAATGAGCGTATCCGCAATAACGGAGGATTTACAGGATTCCTTAAAGGGCTGCCCAGATCCAGACAGTACATTGCAAGAAATGAAAAATTTGTTTCTGATGACCGTTTGTTCGAGTATCAGTCACAGATCATCAGAAACCTGGCAGATCAGGAATCCTGTGTGATCGTTGGAAAATGCGCGGATTATGTCTTAAAGGGCAGAAAAAATGTGGTAAGTATCTATATCGAAGCGCCGCGTGCCTTTTGTCTGGAGCGGACCATGCAGAGGATGAAGGTATCCGCAGATGTGGCAGCAGCCACCATTGAGAATACAGATAAGTACAGAGCGGACTATTATAAATATTATACAAAAGGAAATTACTGGACTAATCCCGTCAATTACGATATGACGTTGAACAGTGAAAAAGTCGGAATTGCAGGATGCGTAAAGATGATTGAAGAATATCTGGTGATGAAGGGTCTGATCACGCGGGAACAGATCTTATCAGAACAGATCACAAAAGGGGAGGAAAAGAAATGAAGCTGGAAGAAACAGGACTGACATTTGAGGATATCAAGGAAAAAGTAAACAAATACATGATCGAGACCTATGAGAGAATGGATTTTCTGGCAGAAAGTGCAAAAGACCAGTATATCTACAATGAGAAGGGCGAAAAATATCTGGATTTTTATGCAGGTATCGCAGTAAACTCCGCAGGAAGCTGCAATGAGAAGGTAGTAAAAGCGGTTGTAGACCAGGCACAGACACTGATGCATACCTTCAACTATCCGTATACCATTCCTCAGGCTCTTCTTGCTGAAAAGGTCTGCACAACCATCGGAATGGATAAGATCTTTTTCCAGAACTCCGGTACAGAGGCAAATGAGGCTATGATCAAAATGGCAAGAAAACACGGAATCGAAAAATATGGTCCGAACCGTTATCATATCGTAACTGCAAAGATGGGATTCCATGGAAGAACCTTTGGTGCCATGTCTGCTACCGGACAGCCGGGAAACGGATGCCAGGTTGGCTTCGGTCCTATGACCTACGGATTTTCCTACGCACCGTACAATGATCTTGAGGCTTTCAAGGATGCCTGCACGGAAAATACCATTGCTATCATGATAGAGCCTGTACAGGGCGAGGGCGGTGTCCATCCGGCAACCATGGAATTTATGAAGGGACTCCGGGAATTTTGTGATGAGAACGATATGCTCCTTCTTATTGATGAGGTTCAGACAGGCTGGTGCAGAACCGGTAAGGTGATGAGCTATATGCATTACGGGATCAAACCGGATATCGTGTCCATGGCAAAGGCCCTTGGAGGAGGTATGCCGATCGGCGCGATCTGCGCTACAGAGGAAGTGGCAAAAGCATTCACACCTGGTTCCCACGGAACAACCTTTGGCGGACATCCGGTTTCCTGTGCTGCGGCACTTGCAGAGGTTGGGGAACTTCTTGACAGAGACCTGGCTGGCAATGCGGCAAAGATGGGTACTTATTTTATGGAAAAACTTGCAAAGATCCCTCATGTAAAAGAAGTCCGTGGGCAGGGCCTTCTGGTAGGCGTGGAATTTGATGATACTATTTACGGTGTGGATGTAAAGCATGGCTGTCTGGACAGACATCTTCTGATCACTGCAATCGGAGTACATACCATCCGTATGGTACCGCCGCTGATCATTACAGAGGAGGACTGTGATCAGGCGGCTGCCATCATTGAAGAGACAGTAAAAGCACTTTCAGAATAAGCGGAGGAGATGGACAGCATGAAAAGATTTACATTTTCCGTACCGCAGAATATTCTTTTTGGTGAAGGTGTATTAAAGGAGCTTCCCGGGGCAGCCGGGAAGCTTGGAGGAAAACATGGCTTTATCATTTCCGGCCCCACACTGAACAGACTTGGTGTGGTGGGGCAGTGTGAAGAAATCCTTACACAGGCCGACATTGCAGTCAGCACCTTCTGTGATACAGAAGGAAATCCATCCGTGGAGACTGTGGAACGTGCAGCAGAAGCGTTCCGGGCAAGCGGAGCGGACTTTATTGTTGCTCTTGGCGGCGGTTCCCCTATGGATGTGGCAAAAGCTGTCGGTGTTGTGGCAAAATATGGCGGCAGCATCACGGAATATGAAGGGGCAGACAAGGTGCCGGGGGCGATCATCCCGCTGATCGCCATTCCTACAACAGCAGGAACCGGATCTGAGGTGACTGCCTTTTCCGTCATCACGGATCATAAGAGAAATTATAAGCTGACCGTATTTTCTTATGAGCTGATCCCGGCATACGCGCTGCTGGATCCGACACTTCTTATATCTGCTCCGGCATCTGTGGCAGCTGCCTGTGGGATCGATGCGCTGATCCACGCAGAGGAATCTTATGTTTCTCTGGACGCATCCCCATTTTCCGAGGCCATGAGCGAAAAAGCAATGGAACTGATCGGGCGGAGCATCCGCACCTACGTGGCAGACCGCAGCAATCCGGAAGCAGCTTCCGATATGCTGGCAGGCTCTCTTTTTGCAGGGATGGCGTTTTCCTGGGCAAGGCTTGGAAACATCCATGCCATGAGCCATCCGGTCAGTGCCTTTTATAATGTGCCTCACGGCGTGGCAAACGGGATCCTGTTCCCTTACGTTGTGAAATATAATGAAGAAGCAGCCTTTGAAAAATACCGGAAGATATACAACGATATTTCCACGGAAAAGAAAAGCGCAGAGGAATTTTCCAAAGGAATGCTGGAGCAGGCGGTACGGGAGCTGAATAAACAGCTGGGAATTCCCGCAAAATTATCGGACGTGGGAGTAACCAGAGAGCATTTTTCCCAGATGACAGAGGATGCCATGAAAAGCGGAAACATTGCAGTAAATCCCCGGAAAACAGGCAGCGAGGATATTCTGGGGATTTATGAAGAAGCGTTATAAATGAACTCCGGAAAGGCAAAGATAGCTGAAATATAAAAACAGAGACCAGAAGTTTCCAAAATTCTGGTCTCTGTTTTTTGTGTGCCCAAAAGAAGCAAAACATAAAAATCTCCCCGGAAAAAAGAAAAATATCCATATTATCCGGACCAGGATCTTCTGGTATGATGGTATCAGGAAAAGTTTAGGCTGATGGGAGGAGAAACTTTATGGAATATATATTTAAGCAGGCAAAGCCTGTGTGGGGAACGGATCTGAAGAACAGATATAATCAGTTTCTGGGATTTTATGCGGAAATCAAAGAGCACAGAAAGATCAGGATCGCCATTGCGGCAAGAAGTAGCTATCGTTTATTTGTGAATGGGAAATTATATGCCTGTGGGCCGGCACGATGTGCAGATCATTATTGCAGAGTGGATGTACTTAATATCGAGGGCAGTCAGACAGAGGGAGGAGCGGAAAAAAGTTCTGTTGCT
>OGWX01001891.1_pt1 | contig 13242 bp, 10 predicted proteins | sample 1576151 | NCBI WGS metagenome assembly OGWX01 (sample SAMEA3541591, study PRJEB24748) | human gut metagenome | biome: human gut; feature: human-associated habitat; material: faeces | place: China | collected 2012
CACATTAAAGAGGAAAACAGGAAGCCAGATACAGTTGAAGCAGAAGGCTGCATCCGATATTTTTTACTTATTTTTCCTTGAAAAAGCAGAATTTGTACAAAATAAATACATAATTCATACAAAACCAATTCCAAACAATAAAAAGCAATAAAGAATAATAAAAAAACAATTGACAACACTACAACACTTTGCTATACTAAAATTACCAAAAAGAGGCGGGCAAAGAGAACATTTTTTATTTATGCAAAGGCGCATGAAACTACATCGTGACTAAGTTGCTAAATAGAAAATGTTTTTTTGCTATAAAGGCATCGACACCAGATTTTTATAAAATATTTTCTAAAAAATGTCCTGCTTTTATAAGAAAACACCTGCGGCAGCAGGCGCTTCCGCTTTCCGAAAAGGCTTACTACCGTACCGGCATTAAGGACGGATAAGAAAGGAGAAAAAACTATGAAAATGATGAAAGCAGCAGTAGCACTTGGAATGGCACTCACCATGACTGTTACAGGTGCATCAGCAGTATTCGCAGAGGGAGAGACACTTAGCGTTGCTACTGATTTCGAGATCAAGACTCTGGTACCGTGGGCTGCATCCGAGGAGAATGCATTCCTGGTACTGAACCAGGCAGAAGAGGGACTGTTCCGTATGGACGAGAACAACCAGCCTCAGCCGGCTCTTTGCGATACTTATGAGGTATCCGATGACAAGCTTACATACACCTTCCACTTAAGAGACGGAATCCAGTGGAGCAATGGTGAGCCTGTAACAGCAGCAGATTTCGTATATGCATGGCTGAAACAGATGAGCGCAGACGCAACAAACGGCTACAGCTTCATTATGACAGACTACATCGTAAATGGTCAGGAGTATAATGAGGGAAGCGTTGAGGCTTCTGAGGTAGGCGTTAAGGCTGTTGACGATCAGACACTGGAAGTTCAGCTGAAGAGCCCGACACCATACTTCCTGAACCTTACTACAATGGATATGTTCTTCCCGGTTAACGAAGCATTCTGTGAAGAGCAGGGCACAAACTTCGCTCTTTCCCCAGACAGCATGCTCTACTGCGGACCGTACGTGATCACAGATTATGATCCGGCTGTAGGCGTTACTTTCGCTAAGAACGACAATTACTGGGATAAAGACAACGTAGCAATCGAAGATGCACAGGTTCGTGTAATCAAAGATGCTGCAGCTGCATTAAGCGCATATCAGGCTGGCGAGCTTTCCCAGGTTAAACTTGATTCTGCAAACGTAGTAGCATACAAGGATGATCCGGAATTCTCCCAGGAGATCGACTTCCGTACAAGCTATGTACAGTTCAACCTTACAGATGACGTAATGAGCAATGTAAACATGAGAAAAGCTATTTCTCTTGCTATGAACAGAAGCGCTCTTACAGATAACATTCTTGCTGATGGTTCTGCACCAGGTTTTGGTCTTGTAGCAGACGGCATGAGCGGTGATGGAGAGAAGACATTCCGTGAGCTGAACGGAGATGTTTCCCCATATGATCCGGAGCAGGCAAAAGAGTACTACGACAAAGCAGTTGAGGAGCTTGGAAGCGCACCTTCAGAGGTTACTCTTCTTGTAGCTGATGACTCTGTATCCAAATCCGTTGCAACATTTATCCAGAGTGAGCTTGTTACAACACTTGGTCTGAACGTAGTAATCGATACCAAGACTGTACAGGGACGTGGAGAGCTGATGGATGCCAACAACTATCAGTTTGCTGTAACAGCATGGGGTGCTGACTATGATGACGCTATGACATACCTTGATCTGTGGACAAACGGAACTCCATACCGTGGAAACTACAACGATGCAGATTACAATGCACTGATTTCTGATGCTAAGACTCAGACAGACGATGCAGCTCGTCTTGATGACATGCTGAAAGCTGAGAAGAAGCTGGTTGAGGAAGACGCAGTTGTTGCTCCTGTATACCACAGAGGTTCCGCTGTTCTGACAAAATCCAATGTCAAGAACCTGATCAGCCATCCGATCGGTGTTCCGCTTGAGTTCAAGTACGCTTCCTTCGAATAATCTCTTATTCAGGTGATTGTTGGATATAAACTGGCAGCGAAACAGATCTCAGAGGTTTGCTTCAAATTCAAGTAATATTCCTTAAGGAATAAGTAACGGACCGTATACAGCAGTGGCTTACACAGCCGGTATACGGTCTGTTTTTCACAGAAAGAAAAGGAGTACTGTTCACTACGTGCACAGTAACAGAAAAGGTGATGTCATGCTGAAATATGTATTAAAGCGATTAGGGTACATTCTGGTTACCTTGTGGGTAATTGTAACCTGTACCTTTTTCATGATGAAAAATCTTCCAGGTACACCTTTTGATGCTGAGCGTTTTAGTATTATGACACCTCAGCAGCAGGAACGTGTGCTGGAAATGTATGGATTAAATGATTCTCTTCCAATGCAGTATGTGAAATATATTAAAAACATGCTGAAAGGAGACCTGGGTACTTCCTTTACTTATGTAAACCAGGACGTTTCCAAGGTTATCACAGGTCGTCTCGGACCATCTGCGCTGATTGGTATCCAGGCAGTACTGATCGGACTTGCAATCGGATTGATCTTAGGAATCCTGGCTGCCTGGAAGCACAATAGCGGAATTGATTACTTTACTATGATATTGGCAGTGCTTGGAGTCTCGGTGCCGAACTTTGTCGCCGCAGCCCTTCTTCAGTATTACATAGGTCTGAAATGGGGCGCTCTCCCGGTTGGATTCTGGACTGGCTGGAATTGTTCCGTATTGCCGTCCATTGCGCTTTCGTTCAGTGCAACAGCTATGGTTGCCCGTTTTATGCGTACCGAAATGCTGGATGTACTGGATCAGGATTACATCGTAACTGCAAGAGCCAAGGGGCTGAGCCAGATGAAAGTCCTTATGCGTCATGCAGTCCGCAACTCCATCCTTCCGGTTGTAACTATTTTAGGACCAATCGTAGTAAACCTTATGACAGGATCTCTTGCTGTAGAGAACATCTTCAGTATTCCTGGTATCGGAAGCCTTTTCGTAGACTGTATCAAGGCAAATGACTATCCGGTGATCATGGGTATTACTATTTTCTATGCCGCATTCTATATGCTGATTGTACTGCTTGTTGACCTGGCTTATTCTCTTATTGATCCGAGAATTCGTCTTGCCAAAGGAAAGGAGAGCTGATCGTGGACAAATCAAAAATTGACCGCAGCATGTATCAGAAAGCGAAAGTAGAAGCCTCTGAGAAAGAGCATATCGCAGCTCCGGCTTCCACTATGCTGGCAGATGCATGGATCCGTCTGAAAAAGAATAAGGCAGCAGTTGTAGCATTATTTATTCTGATCGGAATTATCCTGCTTGCCATTTTTGCACCGATCTTCAGTAAATATTCATTTAGAGACACTGATTATAACAATGTATATGGACTTCCAAGCGCAGCACACATTTTTGGTGCTGACCAGTTTGGACGTGACCTGTGGGTACGTACCTGGATGGGAACCAGAATTTCCCTTATGATCGCACTGGTAGCTGCAATCCTGGATCTGGTTGTAGGTGTTCTTTACGGTGCTGTTTCCGCTCTTTTCGGGGGAAAGGTAGACGCTGTTATGCAGCGTATTATTGAGGTACTGGTTGGAATCCCAAGCCTTATCATTGTAATCCTTTTCCTGATGGCATTCCCGGCTGGTGTAGGAACTATTATCGCTGCACTTTCCATTACCGGATGGGTAAACATGGCCAGACTGGTTCGTGCCGAGATCCTGAAACTGAAGAATCAGGAATTCGTACTTGCTTCTCAGGTTCTTGGAACCAGCAAATTCAACATTATTATGAAGGATCTGATCCCGAACACAGTCAGCGTTATCGTAATCAACGTGATGTTCACAATCCCAAGCGCTATCTTTACCGAGGCATTCTTAAGCTTCATTGGTATTGGTCTGGCAGAGCCGCAGGCTTCCCTTGGTGTATTGATCAACGGTGGTTATCAGGTACTGCGAATGTATCCACATGTACTGATTTTCCCGGCAATTGTTATCGTACTGATTATGGTATGCTTCAGTATTCTGGGCGACGGACTTCGTGATGCCCTTGATCCGCAGATGAGAAAGTAGGTACAGCTATGGGAAAAATATTAGAAGTTAAGAATCTTACAGTCCACATCAAGACGCACAAGGGCGTTGTCCAGGCTGTGCGCGGCGTGGATTTTTACCTGAATGAGCAGGAGACACTTGCGGTAGTAGGAGAGTCCGGTTCCGGAAAATCCATTACCATGAAAGGTGTTATGGGAATCCTCCCAAAGAATGGAAAAGTAGTAGAAGGAAGCGTAATGTTTCAGGGAAATGATCTGACCAAATATTCAGAACGTCAGATGCAGCAGGTGCGCGGAAGCGAGATTGCCATGATCTTCCAGGATCCCATGACTTCCCTGAACCCGACCATGAAGGTTGGAAAACAGATCGAGGAAATGCTGAAAGAGCACCGCAAGGAGATGAGTAAAGCCGACCGTAAGACAAGAGCCATTGAGCTTCTTTCCCTGGTTGGAATCTCCAATCCGGAGGCACGTTACGACCAGTATCCGCACCAGCTGTCCGGTGGTATGAGACAGCGAGTTGTCATCGCCATTGCACTGGCCTGTGATCCCAAGGTGCTGATCGCAGATGAGCCGACCACAGCCCTTGATGTAACGATCCAGGCACAGATTCTGGATCTGATGCGCGATCTTCAGAAAAAGATCAAAACATCCATTATCATCATTACCCATAACCTTGGTGTTGTGGCAAATATTGCAGACCGTGTTGCTGTTATGTATGGCGGAAAATTAGTTGAGACAGGAGATGTGGAAGATATTTTCCACAACCCATGTCACGAATATACAAAAGGCCTTCTTCGTTCTATTCCAAAAGCACACGAAAAAGGCGGTGAGCTTCAGGCAATTCCGGGAACTCCTCCGGATCTTATGGAGCCTCCGGTTGGATGTCCTTTTGCGGCAAGATGTAAGGAGACAATGATCGTTTGCCAGAAATACATGCCGGATTATACCGATTGCGGCAAGAATCACAAGTCAGCATGCTGGATGCTTGACGAGATGGCACAGGAGGTAAACTCTGATGAAAAATGATGAAAAGCAGGTACTTCTTGATGTCAAGAACCTGAAGAAATACTTTAATGTTGGAAATAAAAAGATCCTGAAAGCAGTTGATGACATTTCCCTTCAGATTTATAAAGGAGAGACTCTTGGTCTGGTTGGAGAGTCTGGATGTGGTAAATCTACCTTCGGAAGAACTGTTATCCATCTGTATGATCCTACAGATGGTACGGTAACTTTCGATGGAACGAAAATTGACAAGAATCTGGATACAAAGCAGAGACATGAACTTTGCAGAAGAATGCAGATGATTTTCCAGGATCCATATGCATCCCTGAACCCGCGAAGAAAAATTCTGGATATTGTAGCAGAGGGAATTGATGCTCATGGTCTTGCTGCCAATAAAAAAGAACGTGATGCCAAGGTCATTGAGCTTCTGGAAACCGTTGGTCTTCAGGCAGAGCACGCAGATCGTTTCCCTCATGAGTTTTCCGGTGGACAGCGCCAGCGTGTTGGTATTGCACGTGCACTTGCAGTAAATCCGGATTTTATTGTATGCGATGAGCCCATTTCTGCTTTGGACGTTTCCATCCAGGCACAGGTTATCAACCTTCTGGAGCAGCTTCAGAGAGAGCGTGGGCTGACTTACCTGTTTATTGCACACGACCTTTCCATGGTGAAGCACATCAGTGACCGTATTGGTGTTATGTACCTGGGATCTCTTGTTGAGCTTGCTGACAGTGAGGAGCTTTTCGAGAACCCAATGCATCCTTATACCAAGGCTCTTCTTTCTGCAATCCCGATCCCGGATCCGGATATTGAGAAGAACCGTCAGAGAATCATGCTTGAGGGTACACTTCCGAACCCCATTGATCTTGGCGAGGAGTGTAAGTTCTGCAGCCGTTGTCCTGTTTGCAAGGATAGCTGCCATAAGAGCCAGCCGAAGCTTGTTGAGGTAAAACCGGGACATTTTGTTGCCTGCAGCCAGTGCGCAGAGTAATATTTTACAGGCAGATTTGGTATCCATTCAAAAGAATGGAAAGCTAAAAGCCTGTCTGTTATATGAAATGTATAGTACTATATAAGTTATGTTAACCGCTTGAAAGAGCGGGAGATGGGCTTTTGATAAATAAGGCAGCAGAAAACAGGAGGAAGAAGGATGTTCATTGAGGAACGGCAGATAGCCATCGAGAAAGTCCTTCGGGAAGAGGGAAAAGTCCGGACCAGGGAGCTGAGCGAAATGTTCCAGGTCACAGAGGACTGCATCCGTAAAGATCTGAAAACTCTTGAGAATGCCGGCAAATTAAAAAGAACTTACGGTGGTGCGATTCTTTCCCAGGATTACCCGCTGGAAAGAGATGTTATCGACAGAAGAAATTATCATGTGGACAGGAAGATGGTGATCGCGGCTAAGGCCATGACGCTGATCAAGGAGCGGGAAGCGATTTTTCTTGATATATCCACAACCAATATTGAGCTTGCCAAGCTTCTTGCGAAATCGAAAATGCAGCTTACCGTAGTGAGCAACATGATCGATATTTTACAGCTGCTTGCGCAAAATCCCAAGATCACAGCCATTGGAACCGGTGGAATCATGTATCCTACAGTAAATGGATTCCTTGGTTCCGCAGCAATCCAGGTGATCCGGCAGTACAGCTTTGACCGGGCATTTATGGGAAGCTGCGGAATTGATATGATGGATCACACCGTCACGACTCTTGGAGTGGAGGACGGATTGACCAAGAAGGCTGCAATTGAAAGCAGCCGTCATAAATATGCCGTGATGGAGCGGGAGAAATTTTATTTTAATGAATCTTATAAATTTACACAGCTTGATGAACTGGACGGAATCATCACAGATGAATTCCCGGATCAGTCGGTGCAGGATATGCTGGATTCCCTTGGTGTAACGCTCTATTAAGAAACGGCAGCTCGGGAATGCAGCAACAAAGTGACAAGACCGGCGGGCTTGGGAATAATTTGTGGAATTTTCAGAATGCAAAGCATTGCGATAGCTGCAATGTGATAGTATCAGGCTGGGTGAAAGGAAAAAGAGGATATGAGCAAATTTACTTTGGAGGTTTGTGCAGATTCTGTGGAATCTGTACTTGCCGCTGAGAAAGGCGGAGCAGACAGAATCGAGCTTTGCGGAAATGTGGTGATTGGAGGAACAACTCCATCAGAGAGTCTTTTCCGCGAGATCCGCAGGTATAGTGATATTAAGATCCATGCACTGATCCGTCCAAGATTTGGGGATTTTTGTTATACAGATTATGAATTTGATATTATTCGTTCAGAAGTGAGAAGATTCCGGGAACTGGGTGCTCAGGGAGTTGTGATCGGTATGCTAAGACCGGATGGCTCCCTGGATGTGGAGCATCTGGCACAGCTTATGGAGGAAGCGAAGGGGATGTCTGTAACTTTGCACAGGGCTTTTGACGTGTGCAGGGATCCAATGGAGGCACTGGAGCAGGTCATTTCTCTTGGTTTTAATACCATTCTCACATCTGGACAGAAGAATAACTGTGTGGATGGATCGCCGCTGCTTGCAGAGCTGGTGAAAAAGAGTGCCGGTCGTATTCACATTATGGCTGGTGCAGGAGTGAATGCAGACGTGATCGCTCCAATCTATGAGAAAACCGGAATCACAGATTATCATATGACGGGCAAGGTTTTGCTGGACAGTGAGATGAAGTACCGCAAAGAGGGTGTAAGTATGGGACTGCCTTCTTTGAGTGAGTATGAGATTTTCCGCACCAGTGAGGCTGAGGTGAAAAAGGCCCGGGAAGTTTTAGCAAGGCTTTGAGGCTGGGACGCTCTTTCACAAAAAAAGAACAATTTTTTCGTGAAAGGGCGTTTTTTCTATTTAAAGTAGGAGGATGAATAGATGTTTCTTCAGAACAGTCAGAGGAAGATTGAAGAAGAATTTTTGAAATTAGCAGAGAAGCTTGGTGCGGACAGGGAGCCGCTGAAGACGATTTGTGAGAAGCTGGATGGATGCGGCAGAGAACTGGGGCTGGCGATGAAGTATTTGTATGTGACAGCGCCTTATAGTGATCTTGTGAATTATTCTTTTGAGGAGATTCAGGATTTCGCAAGCCATGGACTGTTTCTTTATAATACTCTGGAACGTGTGAAAGAGCTGCCGGAGGAGATGTTTTTGAATTATATTCTGGATCACAGGGTGAATGAGGAAGAGGTACTTCCTTGTCGAAGCTTTTTCTGGAATGAGTTGAAGGATAGAATTGAAGGAAAAAATGCGAAAGATGCGGCAATTGAGGTAAATTACTGGTGTGCGGAGGAAGCTACTTATCATAGTGGTGATGACCGTACACTTCCGGCACTTACGGTATATCGAAGAGGTTACGGACGCTGCGGTGAGGAGTCTGTTTTTCTGGTAAATGCACTTCGGAGTGTGGGAATTCCGGCGCGGCAGGTGTATGTGCCAAGGTGGTCCCACTGTGATGACAACCACGCATGGGTGGAGCTTTGGTGTGACGGAAAATGGTATTTCACAGGCGCATGTGAGCCGCTTATGATCCTGAATAAGGGGTGGTTTACCAATGCTTCTTCCAGAGCAATGATGGTGCATTCCCGCCTGTTTGATCTTTTCCCGGCAGAGGGGGAGGATGTGATTGGCAAAGAAGGTGCGGCGGTTATGCTGAACCAGACTGCGCGTTATGCTAAGGTGAAAACAGTTTCTGTAAAAGTGACAGATAAAGAGGGTGCGGCTGTAAAGGGCGCTCAGGTGCAGTTTCTGGTATTGAATATGGGAGAGTATTTTCCCATTGCAAAGGCAGAGACAGACGAAGATGGAACCGTTTCTTTAGTGACCGGTTTGGGAAGTGTAAGAGTTCTGGCGTTCCTTCCGGGAATGGAAGGATTTGCACAGGCAGATCTGGATACCAGAGCGCAGGATGAGATTTCCCTGATTCTTACTGGTGAGACTGTGGAAGCTGAGGATTGGAGAGCTGTAGATGTAATTGCTCCAGTTGACACCCCGGTGAACCCGGACATGCCTACCCCGGAGCAGAAAGCAGAAGGAACCAGACGACTGAATGAAGCAAACAAGATTCGTAAAGAAAAGAAGGAGAACTGGGTGAACCCGGAACTGACTGCTTTTCTTGCAGGCGAGGATGAGAAGGAACTTCGCCAGGCAATGGTGGATGTACTTTCGGAGAAAGACCACACAGACTGTGTTTGCAATGTATTGGAAGAGCATTTGGAATATGGCAAGCAGTATGCAAAAGAATTTAAAACGAAGTCTGGTACTGGGAAATGTGGCGAAAAAGAAATGAATGGCGCAGATCGCTTCACTCAAGGCGCTGAGAGTGCTAATGCAGAGTGCAGTAACTATAAAGCTGAAAAATCTGCGGCATATACAAGAGCTACAGGTGCAGAGTCCGGCTATAATCTTTATATCAATTACGTATTAAATCCCCGTGTGGAGGATGAGCTTCTTCGTCCATACCGAAAAGGCATTCTCTCCTTTTTCACAGAAGAGCAGAAAGCCGCTTTCCGCACAAATCCGGCAGAAATCTGGAATTATATCCAGGTGCACATCACTGCCTACCCGGATAACGAGCGCGAGACCGTAATGGAAACTCCATACGAATGTCTGGTATCCGAAATTGGTACCGAGCGTTCCCAGAAAGTACTTTTTGTGGCAATCGCCCGTACACTGGGAATTCCGGCAAGATTGAATCCAGATAATAAGGTAATGGAATATTGGGTAAAAGACCAGTTTGTGTCCGTTTTGAAACAGCAGAAGGGTGGCGCAGTTCTCACACTGAAAAAAGAGGCTGATGCTGTATGGAACTACTATCAGAACTGGACAATGGGACGTCTGGTTGGAAATGAATTTGTTTCCCTGAATCTTACAGGCAGAAGCTGGAAGGGGGATACTCTGGAGCTTGCATTGATTCCAGGAATCTACCGGATTATCACCACCAACCGTCTTCCTAACGGAAATCAGTTTGCATGGGAGAAAACATTTACGATAAAAGAAGGCGGACAGAGAGAAGAAACCTTGCGTCTCCGCGAAGCTCAGCTTGGCGATATGCTGGAGCGTATTTCCCTTCCGGAGTTTGAAGTAAAAGATTCTGCCGGAAACACAGTAACCTGCGCTGAGTTAACCAAAGGCGGCAAGAAAATTCTCATGTGGCTGGAAGAGAGCCGGGAGCCTACGGAACATATTTTGAACGAAATGCTGGAACATGCAGAAAAATTCCACGAATTTGAAAATTCCATCTCCTTCATGATTCGTACTCCGGAAGCCAAGCAGGATCCTCTTCTGGCAAAAGTGCTGAAGATGTTCCCGAATGTTTCCATCTATTACGATTCCTTTGAAGAAAACATTGAACTTCTGGGAAGAAGAATGTACGTTGATCCGGACAAGCTTCCGCTGATCCTGGTAACAAATGGCGAGTCTGTAGGGATTTATGCAACCAGCGGCTATAATGTTGGAACTGGCGATATGTTGATCCGTATTATGGAAGAAGTGCCGGAGGCGCAAGTATGAGTAAATACACAGAAATTCACCCAAATGGACAACGCGCGTATCAGTTTGTAGCTGACACGGCATACGTCCGTGAATCCGGCACTAAGGGGGAGCACAAAGCAGCTGAATACATTTTGAAGGAAGCGGAGCAGGCAGCAGCCCAGACGGGAAAGTCTGTCTACATTCAGACACCCCGCATGGAATTTTTCCAGTGTCCGGATTTTCAGCAGAAAAAGGCAGAGCTGGTAATCTGCCAGCCTTATAAGAAGGCTTATCCGGTGCGTGCCTACCTGAATGGCGCCTGCACCCTGGAAGAGGGCATCACAGCACCATTTCTCTTCGTGGGAAAAGGAGACGACATCAGTCTTTCCAAGGCAAAAGGGGCAGTTGTGCTGGTCTGCGATCCTATTCGTGAAGATATGATAAATAAAATAAAAGCAGCAGGTGCACTTGGCTTTGTAACCATATGCGGCACGCCGCTGGATCAGGGGGAAGACCGGATTCCAACCCAGTACCGCCGCAAGGCAGGTGATCTTCCAGGCGCATCTATCCATTATCTGGATGCAGTGGAAATCGTGGAGAAACAGGCATCCAAGTGCTGCCTGAACATTCAGCAGAGCGAGATTTCCCGCAATTCCGCTAATGTGGCAGTACGCATTCTGGGAACTGATTTTCCAGAAGAAATCGTTACGGTAACGGCTCATTATGATTCTGTTCCGGAAGGCCCTGGTGCATATGACAATATGTCCGGCGGAGCCATGGTGATGGAAGCTTTTCATCATTTCGCAGAGCACAGACCAGCCAGAACTATGGAGTTCATCTGGTTTGGCTCCGAGGAAAAAGGTCTGGTTGGAAGCCAGAATTATGTGAAATCCCATGAAGGAGAAATGAGCAGCCATGTGTTTAATCTGAATGTAGACCTGGCAGGGCAGCTCCTGGGAGGAAACGTTCTGGGAGTAACTGCAGATCCGACTGTCTGTGCAGAACTGAAAAACCTCATGGAAGAAAATCAGCTGGGTGTTACCATCAAAAATCAGGTCTGGGCCAGCGATTCCAATACTTTCGCATGGAAAGGTGTGCCAGCGCTTACCTTAAACCGTGACGGCTTTGGCATGCATACAAGACACGATACGGTAGAATATATTTCTCCTCGTGCACTGGAAGAAGGAGCGAAAACTCTCTGCACAGCAGCTACATGGGTGGCAAACAAGCCAGAGCTTTCCTTTGAACGGGAAATTCCAGAGGATATGAAGAGAGAACTGGAAAAGTATTTTGCCTAATGTTACAGGAAAGGACATTATAAAATGAACAAAGTAATCGAAGAAAGAACAAAACGTACCGAATGGTACCGTGACGCCCGTTTCGGCATGTTTATTCACTGGGGACTTTATGCAATCCCTGCCAGAGGAGAATGGGTGCGCAGCATGGAGCAGATTCCACATGAGGACTACTGCCATCTCACAGAAGAGTTCACAGCTGAGAATTACAACCCAAGAGAGTGGGCGCGTCTTGCGAAAAAGGCGGGCATGAAATATGCTGTGCTCACAGCCAAACACCATGACGGCTTTTGCCTTTTTGACACCAAACTTACTGACTACAATCCCATGAACGCAGCCTGCCACAAAGACCTGGTAAAAGAGTTCCTGGAGGCATTCCGTGCAGAAGGAATCAAAGTAGGTCTGTATTTTTCTATTATAGACTGGCGCCACCCGGATTTCCCACACTATGGGGATATGCACCATCCAATGCGCAACCATCCGGAATGCTCCAATGAAAACCGCGATTTCGACCGTTATCTGGAATTTATGTTTGGTCAGATTAAAGAGCTTCTTACCAATTATGGTAAGCTGGATCTGATGTGGTTCGACTTCTCCTACGGCGATATGAAGTGCGACAAATGGAAAGCCCAGGAGCTGATTTCCATGGTGCGTTCCATCCAGCCCTGGCTGATCATTGATAACCGTCTGGAGGGCAGTGCTGAGGATTCCGGTTCTATCCTTACTGCAAATCCTACCGAATATTCCGGCGATTTCGCATCTCCGGAGCAGATGATCCCACCAGCAGGAATCCGCAATGAGCTGGGTGATCCGGTACCCTGGGAAGCCTGCCTGACCCTGAATAACAATTGGGGCTATTCCTCCAGTGACCGTCATTATAAATCAGCTGAAATGGTCATCCACATGCTGGTTGAGTGTGTCAGCAAGGGCGGCAACCTGCTCCTGAATGTGGGGCCTGATGCAAAAGGCCGTATTCCGAAGGAGTCTGTGAAGATTCTGGAAGAAGTAGGAGAGTGGATGGACGAGAACTCCAAGAGCATCTACGGCTGTGGCTATGCTGAAATCGATAAACCGGAATGGGGCCGTTACACCCGCAACGGAAATAAGATCTACGCCCACGTTATGGAGCCCCAGGCAGGAGCAATCCCTCTCACCGGAATCCACGGCAAGATCAAAAAACTCCGCCGTCTTTCCGACAATTCCGAGGTAAAGCTTACGGATTACTGGAACCTGAAGGAATACTCCCAGAATCAGTTCTTCTTCCTCAACGCTGACACCTGCGACAGCTACCCGCTTCCGGATGATCGGGATACGGTTGTGGAAGTAACACTGGAAGAAACTGAAGAATAAGCAGATATAAACAGAAATAAACAGAAAG
>OGWX01001893.1_pt1 | contig 13239 bp, 10 predicted proteins | sample 1576151 | NCBI WGS metagenome assembly OGWX01 (sample SAMEA3541591, study PRJEB24748) | human gut metagenome | biome: human gut; feature: human-associated habitat; material: faeces | place: China | collected 2012
AGCCCGGCGGTGCCGGTGTGCTCCGATACGATGGACGGCTTGCCGAAGATCAGACCCTCGGTGACAAAGGTGGGCATGGGATCATCGCGGGAAGCGCAGACCAGACCGGTGCACTGCTCCATCAGGCTCTTGATCTCGTCACGGGTGAGCCGCTTGCAGTAGAACACGTTTTCCGGGTAGTCTGCGGTCAGGGCGCGGACGGAGTCCATCATCTCCTTGTCAGCGGCCTGGCCCACAAAGAGGAAGGAGGCTTTTTCCCGCACCTCGGGCGGCAGCAGGCGGATGGCCTTGCAGAAGATATCGTGGCCCTTGCGGCGCTCAAAGGAGCCCACCGTGGCAAACAGAGGGCGGCCGCGGTTGTAGCCCAGATCGGTGCGGACAAAGTTCTCTGCCGCGTAATCTGGCAGGCCGTAGATGAGCGGCCGGATCTCGAACTCGGGCCGCACGGCGTGCATGGCGTTGGCGGCGTGGCTGCCCACCGAGTAGACCCGAACATTCTCCCCCAGCTGGGTGGGGATCTGGTGAGCAATGTGGGGATAGCCTGCAAAGGCATCGTGGAGCCACCACAGCACCGGTACGGCGGTGCCGCTCAGGGCACGGACAGCCCGGGCCATGACCACCGTATTGACGATGACGAAGTCGGCACAGAGGGCCATGCCCCAGGCATCGGAGACATTGCGGCAGGACGACCGGGTGATGACCGAGGCCCCGGCATCCAGGAAGAGATGCAGGGAGCCGCCGTCACTGGGGCCCAGCACAAGTACCTCATACCCCATGCTGCGCAGCACCGGCACGGCACTCACCAGCACGATGGGCGCGCCGGTCATATCCAGCACATGGCTCATAATAAAGGCACGTTTGCCGTGGGCCGAAAACGCATCCTCGGCGCAGATGCCGCGCTCGTAGTGGAGCAGGGCCTGCGGGATGAGAGTGGGCTTAGTGCAGAGCTGCGCGGCCAGCGCCAGCAGCTCAGGCACATTTTCGGGGTCATGGGCGGCGGCGCGGCAGCGCTCCAGCAGGGCGCGGCTGACCACGGCGCAGCGGTTCTGCGCCTGCAGCGGCTGGCTCTGATAGAGGGCAGTCGCCCCGCCAAAGCCGAACACAGCATTGCAGACGACGTAATCCGCCCCATCCTGCAGGGCTTTGGCAAAGTACATCAGGGCGGTAGACATCAGCTCTACGTCCTCAGCGGCCAGAAGCACGCCGTCCACGCTTGCGGTCAGTTCCCCGTCCAGCCGGTCCACCAGCCGGAACTTGCGGTGGAGCTGGTCGGTCAGGGTGGATTTCAGGGCCGTGCTGCGGGCCGGTGCGCAGACCAGCAGATAGGTGCTCTGGGTGTTGCTGTACTCCTGCAGAGCCAGCTGACGCTGCTGCAGGGGGGTGTAATTGTTGTACATGGCTGTTCCTCCGTTCCGTTTCTCAGTTTCCACGGTGGAACAGACGCATCAGGCTGCGGATGGGAGCAGTGAGCTTCCAGCTTTTGCTGGAAAACACGCTTTCCAGCGAGGTCTCGTAGGCAATGCTCCGGGCCTGCAGATCGGCGTTTTTCTGGCACAACTGTGCGATCTCCTGCTGCAGGGCGGCCACCATCTGCTGCTGGGCCGCGGCATTCTGCTCCAGCTGCTGGATATGCTGCTTTTCGCTGTCCTTGCGCAGCTGGAGCTGCTGCACGCCCTGCAGCACGGCGCAGAACAAAGGCTCGTCCGTCAGGGTCTCCAGCGGGAAGTAGCCGTAGCTCACCACCAGCTTCATCCCGGCGGGGTAGTGGGTGGTGCCCTCCAGCCGGTAGTTGGGGTCATCGCCCAGGAACAGGGTGCTGCCGCCGGAAAGGTTCAGGCCGTTGGTGGGTGTGCAGATGATGCGGTCATCTGAAAAGATCAGGTTGGTGATGCAGCAGGGCAGCTCACCCGGGTCGAACCGCAGGGCCTGTGCAGCCACCGGCAGCTCAAAGGTCGCGGTCACGGCACCGGTCAGCTCGTCGGTGGTGCAGTCGGGCGCGGTCAGGGTGTCCTTTTCCGAAAAGCCGAAGCCTGCATCATAATAGAGCAGCGGCTGCAGCAGAGTGGGCGAGTCGGTATGCATCTCGCGCTGGGGGTGTGCCGCAAGGTAGGACTGCACCTTCTGTTCCAGGGCAAGGCAGCGTTCTGCCAGATGGGAAACACCTTCGTCCGAAAGCTTGAGCTGCTGTTCCAGCTCGGCGATCTTTTCCTGCAGAGCCGCAGTGTTCTCAGGAGCTGCGTTGTTCATAACCGGATTCTCCTCATAATATTATTTCACTTCAGCAGAGGGGGGCACCCTCCGCAAAAAATCAGTGTTTTGCCGCAAAATGACGCTCGGGCGTTTCGGTGCAGGCGCTGCGCCGGCGGGGCGCTTCCGCCGCCTTCTGCTCCCGGCGGGAGGTGAGCCAGAACTTCAGGTCCCGGCGGCGCACCAGCAGCTCGCAGATGAGCAAGGTGGAGCCCAGCGAAAGGGTGAACTGCAGCACCATGCCCAGCACCGGGTGAGCCGCAAACTTCTGGGGCATCAGATACCAGGGAATGGCCGTGAGCTCCACGGTGTGGACGCAGAAGATGAACAGCGAACGGCGGCCAATGGCCTGGATGGCGTGGGTGACAACGTTCTCCACCCTGCGCTGGAACCAGATGACGATGGAAAGGATGCCCAGGCCCGTTACGGCATCCAGCAGGATGCTCACGGGGCCGAGGGTCCACTCGGCCATCGAGACGCAGTCGGTGCTCTTGGTAAGAAGCACCAGTGCGGCCACGGCCAGCGCCGCCGCGATCATCCCACCGCGCAGACGGGGCGAGAGAGGCTGTTCAAAGATCTTATGCTTCTTGGCAAGGTAGCCCACATACAGAGCCGGAACGGTGACCATGCCCTGGCCGATGCAAAAAGGGGCCTCCCAGGTGATGCAGATGCCCCAGCCTAACAGCATGGTACCCAGCACCGCCCAGTTTATGTACTGCTCCGGGAAGATATTCAGGATGAGATCCAGCAGGATCCATGCGATCATCAGCGAGAGCAGATACCACATGGGGCCGCAGGAAAAGAACAGCTGGCCGAAATAGGTGGCCGTGTGGGGCAGGCCCAGTGCAAAGCCGCCCAGCACCTTGTAGGTCTCGTAGGTGGCGTTGTGCAGGCTGCCGAACAGGCTGTAATGGATGATAAAGTGGAACACGGTGGTGGCAATGCCTGTATAGATGTAAGGCTTGAGCAGCGTCTTGAACTGCTGGTCGATGCACTTGCCGATGGAGCGCTTGCGGAAGCCGTAGCCGCTGGCAATGTAAAAGGCCGCCATCAGGGATTCGCGGTAGGCGAACATGCAAAAGGTCAGCGGGTTGATGTGGCTGGCATCGCCCATGGGGTAAAGCTCACCGGTGTGGGCAAAGACGATGGTCAGCATGCCGACACCCTTGAGCAGATCAAACATGCCCAGCGAATTTGCGGCACGGCGTTTGGTTCCCTCCATAAAAAGGTCCTCCTCTGCGCCGCACCCCGCCCCGGGATGGCAGAATTGCCGGATTTTTGGCGCATCATGTTAAAAATTAGAGATATTTATAATAAGTATAATGCTTTTTGCCCCTGCTGTCAATCAAACCCAGGGAGAAAGCACGGTAGGCGGATACCGGGAAAAGTGTACCACACTCACGGCCTGCCCGCAACAAAAGGCAGGATTTACATCCGGGTGCACAGATTGACTGTAAGTTTAAGTTGCACATTTATGCAATTAAATCTTGCATTTAAGCCCTCTATGCGGTATACTCTAGGCTAGAGTACCCAGAAGATTCCATTTAGCGGAAACGAAAGGGAATATTTTAACAAAAATAAACAGGGAGTGTAAAATAATGGCAAACAAGGCTTGTAACGAAGTTGTGACCGCGGCAAATATGCCGATGACCGTTTTTGATATGATCTCTGCGATGCAGAATAAGTATGCTGACCGTGTGGCGTTCCGCTATGTGGAGGGCAAGGACACGGTGGAGGAAAAGACCTACGCTCAGTATGTGCAGGATATCCGCAAAGCGACCGGCTACCTGCAGCAGGAGCTGGGCGAGCCCAAGGGCAAGAAGATCGTCATCCTGAGCCGCACCAACTATGAGTACGGCGCGGTCGTTTTCGGCACCATGATGGCAGGCGCTGTCATCGTGACCCTGAACCAGGGCAAAACCTGGGCCGAGCTGGAGCATGAGCTGGGCATGGTGGAGCCGGACCTCATCTTCAATGATGGCATCGATTACGGCTACCGCGCCCAGCTGGAAGCGCTCTATGGCGCTCGGCTCCGCCCCATGGATGCCTGGACCACTGCCCCTGAGGCTGAGATGGTCAACCGCATCGACCACGAGGGTCTGCTGATGCTGATGTTCACTTCCGGCACCACCGGCCGCAGCAAGGGTGTGATGCTGAGCGAGAAGAACTACTTCACCGCCTGCCAGATGTACATCGATGGCCAGAAGGACATCCTTGACCAGGAGGAGCGGCTGGCACCCCAGTACCTCGACCAGATCTTCAGCCACTTTACGCTGGTGCCCATGTTCCATCTGGCCGGTTTCATCTGCTACTTTGTCTATGGCATACAGGGCTGGACCCTGAACCTCTGCTGTGATGCCCGCGACCTGCGCCGGGACATGAGCCTGATGCACAGCGATGCCATGTCTACCCCGCCGGTGCTGGTGGAGATGATCTACAACGAGGTCAAGCGCGGCCATGCCGACCGCCTGAACGGGCTGTGGAACCTGAGCTGCAGCTCTGCGATCCTTGATCCCGCCATCCTGAGCGAACTGGTGAAGAACGGTTTCTACATCAACCAGTGCTACTCCATGACCGAGCTGGCCGGCTATGGCCTGCTGAACGTGGCCCAGGAGGGCGACCACCTGCGTGCCCTGGGCAAGCCGGACGGCTTCTGTGAGGTCAAGGTGGACGAGACCGGCGAGATCTGCGTCCGCGGCGGCTGCGTGATGCTGGGCTACTATAAGGACCCCGAGACCACTGCCGAGACCATCGACAAGGACGGCTGGCTCCACACCGGCGATCTGGCCCGCGTGGACGAGGAAGGCTACTACTATATGACTGGCCGCAAGAAGAACCTCATCATTCTGGACAGCGGCGAGAACGTCAGCCCCGAGGAGCTGGAAAAGCTGCTGGGCAGGTGCGATGCCATCAAGGAGTGTATCGTCAAGGAGATGGGCAAGAAGATCGGCACCGTGGTCTGCTGTGAGGATGACAAGCAGCAGCAGGTGAAGGCTTTTGTCACCGAGCTGAACCGCACCCTGCCTATGTACAAGCGCATCTCCGTGGTGGAGTGCAGCGCCGAGCCCCTGCCCCGCAACGCGCTGGGCAAGCTGCTGCGCAAGTAAAACCAAACGGGAGAAAAAGGAGCAGACCATGGTAAACAATGTCTATGATCTTGTCACCCGGACAATGGAGCAGGAATTCCCCGGGCGGGTGGCCTTCCGCTGGGTAGAGGATGCCACCGGCACCGTGAAGGAAAAGACCTATGCCGAGTATGCACAGGATATCCGCCGCGCCGCTGCCTGGTTTGCCCGGAACATCCCGGAGGTAGAGGGCAAGCGGGTGGTCCTGCTGAGCCGGAACTGCTATGAGTACGGCGTGAATACCTTTGGCGCTGTGCTGGCCGGGGCTGTTCTGGTGACGATGAACCAGAAAAAGACCTGGGACGAACTGAGCTGGGAGCTGGAGCTGGCAGAGCCTGCCCTCATCCTGAACGATGGGGTGGACTACGGCTGCCGTGACCAGCTGGAGGCTGCGTATGGGGAGCGCCTGCGGCCGATGGATGTCTGGAAGGACACCGCGCCCGGCGGGCTGGAAAAGAAGATCGACCCCAATGCCCTGATGGTCATGCTGTTCACCTCCGGCACCACCGGCCGCAGCAAGGCCGTGATGCTGGCAGAGCGGAACTTCTTTACCGTGATGCAGATGCACGTTGCCATGGGCGACCACATGCTGGACTTCAAGCACCGGCAGCTGCCCGAGGACAAAAACGATGTCCTGAGCAACTTTGCCATCCTGCCCCTGTTCCATCTGGGCACCTTTATCTGCCTGTTCTCCTGGCCCTTCAAGGGCTGGGCCCTGAACCTTTGCAGTGACCTGCGGAATTTCTACCGGGATCTGGGCCTGATGCACAGCGATTCCATTGCCGTGGCCCCGGTGCTGATGGAGAGCATCTACAAGGATGTCAAGCGCGGCCGCGCCGATAAGCTGAACGGCCTGTGGAACCCCTGCGGCAGCTCTGCCATGTTCGACAGCGAGCTGCTGCTGGGTCTGGTGGAAAACGGCATGTACATCACCCAGTGCTACGGCATGACCGAGACCTGCGGCGATGGTCTGGTGAACTACGCCCAGACAGAGCCCCATATCCGGGCGCTGGGCAAGCCGGACGGCCACTGCGAGTACAAGCTGGATGAGACCGGCGAGATCTGCATTCGGGGCGGCTGTGTGATGCTGGGCTACTATAAAGACCCCGAGGCCACCGCCGAGATCATCGACAAAGACGGCTGGCTCCATACCGGCGACCTGGCCCGTGAGGACGAGGACGGCTATTACTACATGGTGGGGCGGAAGAAGAACCTGATCATTCTGGGCACCGGCGAGAACGTCAGCCCCGAGGAGCTGGAAAGAAAGCTCTACGCCTGCCCTGAGGTGCAGGAGTGCGTGATCAAAGAGATGGGCAAAAAGATCGGCGCGCTGATCTGCTGTGCCGAGGAAAAGCAGGCAGAGGTCCGGGCCTTTATCACTGAGCTGAACCGTACCCTGCCGCTGTACCAGCGGATCACGGCGGTGGAGTTCAGCGCCGAGCCCCTGCCCCGCAACGCCATGGGCAAGCTGCTGCGCAGGTAAGCGCGGAAATTGTAAAAAAAGCGCAAAACCGGGCGGTCGGTGTGTTGCATTTCCTCCATAAAACAGGTATTATAAAACACAGGAATGCCCCGCCCGGCTGGCTAAACCGGCCCGGCGCGTGGCATACTGAAACTGCGCCCTTGCAGGCGATAAAAAATCCCTCACGGAAAGGAAGATTTTTTGATGGAAAGAGCAGAAATCGTGTCTCAGATCCTGGCAATTCTGGAGGATGTGGCAGAGATCTCGCCCGAGGATGTCAACGAAGACAGCGTGATGATGGATGATCTGGATCTGTCCTCTATGGAGATCCTGACCGTCGTGGCCGATCTGGAAGAGACCTTTGGTCTGCGCATCCCCGAAAAGGAGCTGCGCAACTTTGTGACCATCGGCGATCTGGCCGATTATCTGGCCGAGAACGCGGGGTAAATTCCGGATGAATGCAGAGCAGCGTGCGGTGTTTCAGGGCATCGTCTACTATTACCGCGAAAATCAGGTCCTCTGCCGCTATCAGGCCACGCTGAAGGAGCCCGTTGACCCGGCCCTTCTGCAGCAGGCACTGGATGCGGTCCGCCCGCTGGCAGAGTATTATTTCTGCCATGTGGTGTGGGAAAAGCGGGAGACCCGTCTGGAGCCCAACACTGCCCCCTGCCGTGTGCGGCAGGGCAGCGCCCAGCCAAAGATCCCCGAGGAGACGAACGACTATCTCTTCTCGCTGGGCTATGAGGGGAACACGGTCTATCTGGACTGGTTTCACTTCCTGGCCGATGGCCGGGGCAGCGCGCCCTTTTTCACCCTGCTGCTCAAGCTCTACTGCAACCTGCGCTCCAACGCTGGTTTTGTGTGCGAGGCCCTTGCCTCTGACCCGCCCTACGATGTGGAACAGCTGCTGGCCCGCTACCCGGAGAGCCAGGTGGCCAACAACATGCAGAAGGACGTGCTGCAGATCCACGAAGGCACGCCCCGTTTTCAGCGGTTGCGGCTGGACAGACAGAGCCTTGTGGATCTGGCGCAGAAGGAGGGCGTGAAGCCCTTCAGCGCCCTCATGGGGCTGACCTGCCAGGCAGCGCAGCGGTATCTGGAAAAGAACGACCTTGCGTACAGCTATGCCGCCGACACCCGCGCGGCGCTGGGGGTGCCGCACGCCCTGTACAACTGCATTGCGTCCTTTCAGCTGCCCCTGCGGCTGGAACCGCAGGCCAGGCTCCACAGCTTTGCAAAGCAGCTCGACCATGAGATCCGGGAAAGCCTGACCCCGGAGCGCCGCCTGTTCCGCATGGCCGAACAGATGGGCTGGGTGTATCAGGTGTTCCGGCAGAAAGCCGCACTCAAGATCAAGAAGCGTGTGTTCCAGATGGGCGAGTACATCAGCGGCTTCCCGGCAGATTTCTGGGTCAGCTACATCGGCAGCCCGCTGCTGCCGCACAGCCCGGAGCTGGAAGCGTACCTGACCGATTTCCAGACCTGGGTGCTGCCGGACGGTGCGTCCCTTGCAATGGAGGTCACCAGCCTGCACGGCGTGCTGACCTGCTGCATTGAGAACAAGGTGGACAAGCCCGGCTACCTCGAGGCCCTGCGCGACGTGATGGAGCAGGAGGGCATCAGGGTGCTGGAAGCGGTACATATCTCTTAAAAGAAAATGACCCTTTCCGTCATGCGTCGGCGTGGCGGAAGGGGTCATTTTTCATATTGTGGAGGTGGGCCGGATGCTGACCTCACCGTGTTGCAGGGCAACCTGCCTGCCGCCCTCGCGCTCCACCACCAGACGGCCCGCATCGTCAATGGAAAGGGCCTTTGCGGCATAGGTCTCGGCCCCGGTGCAGACAGTGACCCAGTGGCCCGGCACAAAACAGCGGGCCCGGTACTCGTCCAGACAGTCGAAGGCCGGGCAGAGGGAGAGCAGCTCCCGGGCAATGGCCCCGGCCAGCACCGCCCGGCTCACGGGTGCGGGGCCGCCGGGGTAAAGGCTGCCTGCCGTGCGGGCCAGCTCCTCGGGCCAATCGGCAGGGGAGGTGGTCAGGTTGAGGCCGATGCCCACCACCAGCCATTCCAGCTGGCCGCATTCCATGTCGGTCCCGGCTTCGGTCAGGATGCCGCAGACCTTTCTGCCCTGATAGTACAGGTCGTTGACCCACTTGACGGCAAGCTCCAGCCCGCAGAGCTTTTTCACGGCACGGCAGACCGCCACCGCGGCGCTGATAGTAGCGGTCTGGGCATTGGCGGCGGGCATTTCCGGGCGCAGCAGCACCGAGCAGTAAACGCCCTTGCCTGCCGGGCTTTCAAATTTTCGGCCCAGCCTGCCGCGTCCGGCGCTCTGGTGGGCGGTGAGCACCAGCGTGCCATGGGGTGCACCATCCAGCGCCAGCAGCTTTGCCGTGCGGTTGGAGCTTTCCAGCGTATCATATAAATAGATGGGTGCAGGGTAGTCCCCGATGGCTTCGGTGCAGAACGGGTCGCCGCCTGCCAGCCGGTAGCCCCGGCGGGGCGCAGCTTCCAGCGCGTACCCTTGGGCCGTGAGGGCCGCAGCGGCCTTGTGCACGGCAGCGCGGCTCACGCCGAGGGTCTCGGCCAGCTGCTGGCCGGAAACATAGCTGCCTCCGGCAGCGGAAAGTGCCTGCAAAAGTGCCTGACGGGTACTGACAGCCATGGCCGAATGCCTCCTTTTGTGCTATACTACTTCTATTGTATCATAAAAATAAAAGTTTTTGCAGGATTTTGAACGGCTGTTTCGTATGAATGTGCAGAAGGGCAGCGCAGAGGCTGCACTTCGTCGGACCGGGACGAAACTGAAAGGAGGTGGGCAGGCCGTTGACGACCTTGGAATTCAGCGCGATGGTGCAGAAATACCAGTCGCTCGTGTATACGGTCTGCCACCAGCTGGTGCCGGATGCCGGCGATGCGCAGGACCTGACGCAGGAGACCTTTCTGGCGGCATGGCGGGCCATTGACCGCTGCCCGTCCGGGTTTGAAAAACAGTGGCTGGCACGCATCGCTGCCAACAAGGCAAAGGACTATCTGCGCAGCGCATGGGTGCGCAGGGTGAACATTCCCGGCGACGATGTGCTGGCGCTGGAAGGTGCGCCGCCCGGCACCCAGCCGGAACAGCAGGTGCTGGATGCTCTGGGCGAGGAAGAGCTCACCGCCATGATCCTGGACCTGCGGGAGCCCTACAGAACGCCTTGCCGTCTGGTGCTGCTGGAACAGCACACCATGGCCGAGGCGGCACAGCTGTGCGGCCGCCCGTTCAAGACGGTGGAAGCACAGATCTACCGGGCAAAAAAGATGCTGGCACAGCAGATACTACAGCGTGAAAACGATGGAAAGGAGTGCGTACATGGAACTGTTTGACAAAAACGGCTGCCTGACCGACGAAGGCCTACAGGCCCTGCAGGCAGGCGGGCTGGATGAGCTGGGCCGGCTGGAAACCGCCGAGCATTTATCCTACTGCGATAAATGCATGGACCGCTACACCGCTCTGCTGACGGCAGATGTGCTGGAAACGCCGCCGCACTCCGCGCACAAGGCGGTGATGGCCGCTATCTGGGTGCGGCTGATGCAGAACACATGGGGCCGTGCCGCAGTGGCCGGTGTGGCGGCGGTGCTGGCCTTTACCATGTGGCGCTCCGGCACCATAGACCAGCTGCTGAATTTCCGGCAGGAGCTGCACACATGGACACCGGAGACCAGCCAGAGCCAGACCGAAGAGCCTGCACAGCTGGGCAAGCCGGTGGAAGATGGCCGACCGTCCGCCCAGCCGGAAATACTGGGAAAGCCAATGGACGACGACAAGCCGAAGCAGCAGGCTTCGCTGGCAAAAGCACTCAATGACCTGCTGTTCGGAGCCGGCGGCCCTGCAGCAGAAAAATACAAAAATTCGCCACTTGCAGATCAAACAAAATAAGGAGATCGATTATGATGAAAAACGGAATCCTGACCTTCCTCTTCGCCTTTTGCCCGGGCGCAGGCCAGATGTATCAGGGCTACATGAAGCGCGGCCTTTCGCTCATTACCATGTTCTGCGTGGCCTTTGGTGCGGGCACTCTGCTGGAAGTTTTGTATGTAGCCATGCCCATTGTGTGGATGTACAGCTTCTTTGACACCTTCAATCTCCGGGCGCAGATCGGCGCAGGCACCGCCCCGCAGGACGATTATCTGGTGCACATCAACTGGCACGACCAGCGCATGGAACAGTTCATGCTGGACAGCCACAAGCTGCTGGGTTGGGGCCTGATCGCGCTGGGCGCGCTGGTGGCCTACCAGAACATCCTTATGAACACGCTGGGGGATATCGTGTGGCGCTGGGGCCAGAGCAGCCCTTTCTTCCGCGCACTTTACCTGATGATGGATCAGCTGCCGGAGGTGGTGGTGTGCGTGGCCCTGATCATCTGCGGTGCATGGCTGGTGCGCGGCCCCAAGGGCAGAAAGCAGAAGCCGCAGAACGATGCCGAAGATGAAGATTTTACCGAGTATACTGCACAGGATGCGCAGGCGGAGCCGGAAGCAAAGGGCTTTGCCATGCCCAAGCTCTCGGCTCTGCTGGGCAAGCCCGTGACCCCGGACGATGAGACGGAGGATGCCGACGATGGACGAGACGAGAAATGATGCGCCGCTGACCGGTGAAGCACCGCAGCCTGCAAAACCGCAGCCGCTGCGCCGGGTGGGCAGCTTTACGCTGGGCGTATGCCTGATCGCAGCGGGCATCTTCTTTCTGCTTGCCTATTTTGTGCCGGGCGTTGACTGGAAGCTGATGCTCAAGATCGCCCCGGCGGCAGGGCTGATCCTGCTGGGCGGCGAGGTGCTCTTTTTTGCCGCCCGCCCGGGCCGCTGGAAATACGATTTCTGGTCGGTGCTGATCTGCCTTGTGCTCATGGGCGGATGCTTCTGTCTGTCGCTGCTGCCGGTGGTGTGGGATGAACTCGGCCCGGAGCGGAATCAGGCAAGCATGAAGCTGGGGCAGGAATATACGACAGAAGCCTATGACAAGATCAAACAAACAGCCCCGGATATCCGTGTGAAGAATATCAGCGGAAACGCCTACCTGTACAGCAGTGAGGCGAAAACGCTGCGGGATGTGAATGCCGGAAACGGCTATCTGAGCCTGACTGTGGAGCTGTTTGGCGGCTATGACAGCGTACAGGCCTTTGCGCAGGACTGCCGCAGCGTGACCGATGCCGTGCAGCAGTGCAGCGCACAGCCGGATGAGCTGCGCATTACATGGTCGCCGGAGAACGACCCGGGCCAGAGTCTTGCCTCCGGCAGCCTGCAGAATGTGGAGCAGTACACGCTGGAACTGGAAGGCATCGCACAGCTGGACTGGACAGCAGAGCAGATGGCAAAGCAGACCGAGGTGCAGTACCTGCTGGACGAAGAAAACGAAGAAACGGCAGAGTCCGAAGCTTATTCTGAGGAAAGTTCGGAGCTGAGCGAGTGAAACAAAAAATGCTTCCGTGCGGCGCACGGAAGCATTTTTTTGTTGAAATCAGCCGAAAACTATGTTATGCTATCTCTGCTGCTGAAAGGCGGCGGGGCACTGCAAACAACGGCAGGCGGTTCGGCCCTCACTTCCGAAAGGAGGTGAGTACATGCCAATTACTTTGACATTCCACTTGTTTGGATTGACATTCACCATTCGCGTGAAAAAGTAAGAACCGCCACCCGGCACGGTGACGGTTCTCAAAAACTGTAAACCTTGAACTGGGGCCAACCGCTTGTCGCAGTGCCCTTTCTATAGACATTATAGCGAATCCCGGCAGAGCTGTCAAGCATCTGCCGGGATTCGTTTTATCGTAAAATTTACAGCTTTTTGCCGGTGAGCAGCTCGTAAGCCTCCAGATACTTGGCAATGGTCTTGTCAATCACGTCCTGCGGCAGGTCGTAGTTGCTGTCGGGGTTGGCCTTGAGCCAGTCGCGCACGAACTGCTTATCGAAGGAAGGCTGGCTGTGGCCCGGCTCGTAGCCTTCCAGCGGCCAGAAGCGGGAGGAATCCGGGGTGAGCATTTCGTCGCCCAGCACCACGTTGCCGTTCTCATCCAGACCAAACTCAAACTTGGTGTCGGCAATGATGATGCCGCGGGAGAGAGCATACTCAGCACACTTCTTGTACAGGGCAATGGTGTAGTCGCGCAGCTTGGTGGCGTACTCCTCGCCGTGGCCGGGGAACTGCTTTTCCAGCACCTCGATGCTCTTTTCGTAGGAGATGTTCTCGTCGTGGTCGCCGATCTCGGCCTTGGTGGAGGGAGTGTAGATAGGCTCGGGCAGCTTGTCGGACTCCTTCAGGCCTTCCGGCAGCTGGATGCCGCACACCTTGCCGGTCTTCTGGTAGCTGGCCCAGCCGCTGCCGGTGATGTAGCCGCGCACGATGCACTCGATGGGCAGCATGGTCAGCTT
>OGWX01001918.1_pt1 | contig 13134 bp, 9 predicted proteins | sample 1576151 | NCBI WGS metagenome assembly OGWX01 (sample SAMEA3541591, study PRJEB24748) | human gut metagenome | biome: human gut; feature: human-associated habitat; material: faeces | place: China | collected 2012
TGGGCTTATGCAAAACGCCTGAATATAGAACTGGGCAGGAAGATTGCAGGAGCAGTTACAAAATATGCAAAAGAGAACCATGCAGATATAATTGTTTTCGAATACCTGGAGACAAAAGGAAAGATATCCGGGAAAAAGAAACAGCTTCTGGATGCAGATACATACAGCGTGTCATCGGCTAAAGTGCCGGCACATGGCCACAGTGTTACCGTAGAGGTTTCCTCCAAGGCATATCCGGATATCAAGGCAGAGATAACAGTGCTTATTGACCGTGATGAAAGTGTTAGGTATAAAATCGGCAGAGAAAATCCAGATGATGTGGAGGCTATCCTGTATTCCAACGGGGATCTAGAAATATCCGGAAAAGGAAGCGTCCGGAATTTCAAATCAGATTCTGCGCCATGGAAGAAATATTCTGTTAAACGGCTGACCTGGATTGATCCGGAGGCAGAAGTGGAAAGCATGGACTACTGGTTTACAGGAAATGACGAATACCTGGAAACATTGTGCCGCATCCCGGATACAGTGAGAAGCATGGTGGAAACATTCAAGAATGCTACGGCGATGACCAGTATGCCGGATATGTCTGGTGCGGTCCGGCTGGAAGATATTACATCCTGCGCAGAAGGGTGTATCGCACTGGAAAAGGCCATGGAACTTCCAGGAAATATAAAACAGGCAAAAAAAGCATTTTACGGTGATACGGCACTGATCGATGGAGCCGATACAACAGCCTGTATGCAGTTGGAGAACATGGATTCCATGTATTACGGCTGTATGGCTCTGGCATCTGTCCAGATTCCGGACAGTGCGAAAGAACTTTCGAATATCTGCAATGGCTGCGTCAACCTGAAAGAAGTACATATCCCATCGTCTGCACAGAAAATGAACAGCAGTTTTTTCGGATGTACCGCACTGGAATCCATAACCGGTGAAATCCCATCTTCCTGTACGGATAGCGGGAACCTGTTTTCCGGCTGTAAGTTCCTGAGTGGAACACTTACCGTTTCCTGTACATCCAAGACAACCCTTTCAAGCTCGTTTTCGGACGCTGCAACGGCTGGAACAGGACTTACGATCATTTTACGGTACGATGCAGAAAAATCGCAGGAAACGGCCAATACGGGCTTCTACGGGGGAACAAAAAGTGCAGATGAAATCCTGAACGCATTAAAGGCATCTATGGAAGCCGCATTCAGCAGCGGAAGCCATATTACAATAACAACAAATGCAAATAAAACAGAGGGGTGATTAGAATGTAATAAAAATGCAATATGAAAAATAGCAAAAGACTCTTGTAATTACGGAATTGGAAAGGTAATATGATAATATGATCCAAAGAAATAAAAAAGGGGGAGAAACCATATGGACATGAAAGAGCTTCGAAAAAATGCAGAAAAAGTAATAGCAGAACGTTTTCCGGACTTCAATTTTTCCACACTGGACTGGGGAGAGCTTGATCCATTCTATCTGGAGCATCCGGAAGAAATACCGATTGAGCATGAGTTTATTGGCTACCGGCAGGATGGTGATGTAGCGGAAGATTACCAGGGAAACCTGTATCTGGTTCTTTGTGATCCAGGAATCCACCCGATCGGAAGTGTATGCATGGAACAGTCCGAACTGGACGATGCCGTAAAACTTGGAAAACGGGAAGATTATACCGGGGAACTTCTGGAAGAAATTCCAGAATAAAAAGTGAAATAATAAAACAAGGAATCCCGTGTCAAACATTGACACGGAATTCAAACAGAAAAATCGGTGTCAATGTTTGACACGGACGGAGGAAAAAAATATGAGAAAAAGAATCGCAATGGTACTTCTTGGCCTGAGCCTGGCAGTAGGCACACCGGCCGCAACAAATATGTTCCCAGTAGTTTCTGCCCAGACAGTACAGGCAGCTGGAAAAACCGGATGGACACAGGAGTCCGGAATCTGGTATTTTTACAAAGACGGTGTAAAACAGACCGGCTGGCAGACCTGGGACGGAAAAAAATATTATCTGAATGCAGACGGAACCATGAAAGCAAATGAGTGGATGATTGATACGGATGGATCGGTTTACTACTTCCGCAGCTGGGGTGGAGCTTACCTGAACTGCAAGGCAAGAATCAACGGCAGAAGTTATACTTTCGGTGCAGACAGTAAGGTACAGGGTTCCCAGTGGGTTGTAAAAGGCGGAAAATGGTATCTGGTGAAAGACGGAAAAATTGCAACCGGCTGGCAGACCTGGGATGGAAATAAATACTACATGAATAGTGATGGAAGTATGCGCTCCAATGAGTGGAAACTGGATGATACCGGAAAAATCCGTTATCTCTGCAGCTGGGGAGGAGCTTATAAGAGCCGGTCTGCAAAAATCAATGGACGTTCGTATACCTTCAATAGTGCTGCAGAAGTAACCAACATGCAGTGGATCGTGATGGATGGACAGTGGAAACTGGCAAAAGATGGAAAAATTGCAACGGGTTGGCAGACCTGGGACAATAACCGTTACTATCTGAACGCAGACGGAACCATGAAAGCAAATGAATCTTTCACGGACGGGGGAAAAACCTATTTCTTCTGCAGCTGGGGCGGAGCTTATAAAAACTGCTGGCAGACCTGGAACGGAAAAAAATATTACCTGCATGATAACGGTGCAGCCTATCAGAATGAGTGGCTGAAAACCGGAGGAAAATGGTACTGGTTCCAGGCAGACAGCACCATGGCAGTGAACACAAGCTTTACATACAAAGATAACCTGTATTTTGTGGACGGAAACGGAGTTATGCTTTCCGGATGCTGGAAAGAAGAAAACGGAGCAAAATACTATATCCGGAGCTGGGGCGGAGCCTGCAAGGATATGCAGATGAAAATTTCCGGAAAGACATATTATTTCCGATCAGACTGTAAGATGGTAACGGATCAGACGGTAAACGGAAATTACTACGGAAAAGACGGTGTGCTTACAACAAAACCGGAAGCGAAACCAACAGAGACACCAAAGCCAACGGAGACACCAAAACCAACGGAGACACCAAAACCAACGGAGACACCAAAACCGACGGAAACGCCAAAGCCGACAGAGACACCGAAGCCAACAGAGACACCAGCAGAAACCGTTTATGCAACAAGCGTAACAATTACACCGAACAGTAATCTGGAATTAACTGAAGTTGGACAGACACTGCAGCTGGCCGCAACCGTATATCCGGAAAATGCAACCAACAAAGCGGTAAAATGGACTTCGGATGATCCAGAAGTAGCAAGCGTAGATGAAAATGGACTTGTAACCGTTCATAAAAAAAATGGTATGCGAAAAGTTATTATCTCAGCTGATGCAATGGGATCTAAGCCAGACGGAGGTGTTGTTGGAAGATACGTAGAAGTAAAAATTAATATCCCATACACCAACGAAGAGGCTCTTGGAATGACCGTCTACGATCAGGAAGTTTCCAGAAAGATTTTCGACCTGGTAAATGAAGAACGTGTCAAAGAAGGACATGCAGCTATGATTTGGGATGAAAAACATTGTTATCCGAGAAGCGTTGCCGCTGCCGGATACCACATCATGAGATCAATCACACAGCTAGGATACGGAACTTCTGATAATCTGGCCCTGCATGGTGGCAGACAGAACGGCTGCGGCGGTGGTCTGTCATATACAGATTCCGATGATCTTGCCCGCCAGATCTTCAACCTTTGGATGTCCTCTCCAGGTCATAAAGCAAACCAGATGGATGATTATAATGCATATGGAGCAATCGCTGTAATGTATGGACAACCGCAGGAGTATAACGGAAGAAAAATTGTGAATTTCTCAGCTGTATTCTCATTTGCAAATCAGGATCTTGACTTTCCAGCTACTTGGGAGAATCAAGATATGGGAATGGGCGAAGTCCTTGGTATGACAGAGAACGATTATAATTTGATCACAAACTACTTTATCCGATAAAAAAAGAATCCCCTCTCGTAGACGAATTACGAGAGGGGATTTGTATGTCGAAGAGGTAGTAAAATAGTCGATGGTATGTTATACTGAATCTAATCAGGTCAGAACGTGATAGGGATAGTCAGGTGGTTGTCTTTTCTGGAAACAGAAAGGGGGTAATGCCAATGAATACAATGGAAGTGTTGACGCTTTTATTGGTTGTCTTAGAGGCATTGTCCCACATAGATAACCATCGCAAGTAGAAAGAAGGCTATTCCCTACCGCAAATAGGGGATAGCCTATGTCTCTTGTTGCTCTTTGTAATAATTTAGATTATTTCAGAAAGGCAACCACCGACACTGGTATATCCTTGATTGCTTCTGATTTGATTATAAGCTGCCAGACGGAAAAAGTCAAGCAGCATGGGGGATGCGCAGAACTTTGCGCATCCCTTTTTCGAAAGAAAGGTGAAAAAATGAATACTACGAAAAAAATAATAAACAGGATTGTAGTGTGTGGAGCTATGATTGCCATAGGCATTAATACATATGATCTGTAGAAAATAAGAAGCCAAGGCAGCGTTTTTGAAACGATATTTCAGATTCGCTAATTTTTTTATAAAATTTTTCGAGAAAATGTACCCTTTTTAGATGAAAATGTACCCTTTTTCAAAGAAATGTACCCTTTTCTGAAAAAATGTACCCTTGCACGTCATCAAAAGGTATGCTATGTTATACTTGCAAAAGAAGGAAAACAGAAGGGACAGCAGGTAGGACAAAAAAATCTTTCAATTGCTCGTGTCAATGATTGACACGAAAAAAAGGAATATGGGCTTTCATGCATCAGAACATGGTTTTCATGGGCTGGTGCATTTTTTATGCCCATTTTTAGGGGGTGACGCCGTTGCCCGGAAGAAGTGGCAACAAAAAGTAAAAAAGGAGAGAGAGGAAAAATGAAAACAAAAGTAATACACGCATTCCTATGGATTCTGGTTTGTATGGTGCTTGGTATTACCTGTTATCAGTGCCGTGATTTAAGGGGTTATGTGATTCTGTCAGGTTCTATGGAACCTGTGATTCCCACAGGATCAGTGGCAGTTGTGGATTCATCGAAGAGGGATGTACGTCCAGGAAATATTGCTACGTTTGAGAGGCACGGGGATCTGGTGACTCACCGGATTCTGTCAAAAACAGAAGAGGGATACCAGACAAAAGGGGATGCAAACACAGATCCGGATTCCGGAACCATTCCGGCAGAAAATATACGTGGAACATACCTGTTCTGCATTCCACATCTTGGATACGGATTTATGTGGGCGAAAAATCACATGTTTCTTACCGTAGGTTTTCTGGCGCTGTTCATGCTTCTGGTTTTCTGTTTTCCGGAGAAAAGACCTGAACCAAAGGAACGGGAACAGGTAAAAAAAACAAAAAGAAAAAAAGGAGAATTACGATTATGACAAAGAAAAAAGTAGCAGCATTTTTTACAGCAGCAGCACTATGCGGCGCACTGGCCGTTGGATCATCCATGGCATATCTGACAGATCATGATTCTGTAACCAACAAATTTTCTGTAGGTAAAGTAGACATCGTTGGCCATGAGCCGAACTACACACCGGATAATGATGGAAAAACCAACAATATCGTTCCGACCCAGGTGATCAAAAAAGACCCGCAGATCGAAAATGTTGGAAAAAATGATGCTTATGTATATCTGGATGTTTCTATCCCGATTGCAAAGGTGATTACTGTTAATGCTGCAGGTAACCGTTTGAATGGAGGCGTTGCAAAAGATACAGAGCTGTTCTCCATGAACAATGTTTCTAAGAAATGGACTCTGATGTACAACAAGCGTGTAGGAGATAATATGGTTTACACCTACAGCTATAACGAAATACTTGCACCGGGAAAAACAACAGATCCGATCTTTACAAGCCTGACAGCTGCCAATATTGTAGAGGGACAGCTGGATGGAAAAGATCTGAATGTGCCGGTACATTACTATGCAATCCAGGAACTCAACACCGGAGAAGGAACCACGATTCCACAGAAAGCAGCTTCCGCATGGAAAAAATATGAACTGCAGAACCAGGGCCAGGCAGGACAGATCACGACTCCGCAGTCTGACGAAAGCGGAAATAATGGGGTTACAACCGTTGATGGAAACGGAAATGCAACATCGGATGAAAACAAAACAAATACCCCAGATGATGTTCAGGTTGAGCCGGAACAGGATGGAAACAACACTTTATCATAAGAATACTTTAAATAACAGTCCGGAAAGCCATCCGGACTGTTCTGAAAAAGAAGGGAAAACAGCATGAAAAAAAAGAAAAAACGAATGCTGTCAATTGCCGGAATGTGCTGCTGCGGTTTTCTTGCAGCAGCCACCGCAATATCGGGATCTTCTGCTTACCAGACGGACCATGATGAAGTAGTAAACATTATCAGGACTGGAAATAACACCATTATTCCGGATGAGGATTTTCCGACACCGACACCGGTTCCATCCAGCGGATCAGTAGTAAAAAAAGTCAGGGCAAAAAATACAGGAGATGTACCTTGTTATGTCCGGGCATATATCACATGCAGTGAGCCTGTGAAAGAGTTTACGGGACTTGATACCACAAACTGGGCTAAGGGAAATGATGGCTATTATTACTACAAAAAAGCTGTTCCGGTTGGAGGAACAACAACTTATCTGTTTACAGGGGTTACTGTTGCAGATGAATATGAGCAGGATAACCTGGAAGTAACAGTCTATGAGGAATCCGTTCAGACAACAGATGGTCAGAAAGAATACACTTCTTATCAGGAAGCATGGAAACGGTTTGGAGGAGGTGGCCAGTAATGAAAAGGAAAATTGCAATAGCAGCCGGAATTCTGGTCACGGCAGTAAGTACCATCAGTGGATCATATGCTTACTATCAGGACAGCGTTACCGTTACAAACCACATCAGCACCGGTGATGTAAACATTGGAATCCAGGAATACGAAAAAGATGGTGATACGGAAAAAGTTTACGAAGGACCTGCAGATGGAATTGTGCTTCCATCCCAGAGCATTTCAAAGATTCCTCGTATCACGAATTATGCGGAAACCTGCTACATCCGGGTGAAAACCACTTATTCCGGAGAGGCATCGGATTCCGTGTCAAACGTTGACACGGAAAAGCCAGAGGAAGATTCCAAAACGGATGCAGACCCGAATGAAACGCCGGAAGCAACAGAAGAGACAGCACAGGAAACGACAGAAAATGCCGAAACGGAAGTAACACCAGCACCGGAAGAGCCAGAAAAACCGGAAATAACGCCTGAACCTACAGAAACACCTTCGGTGGATCAGGATAAGGAAACGCCTGCGGAGTATGTTCTGAGTGATGAAGAACTGGATGGAATTTCCGATGAATGGGTAAAACAGGGTGAGTATTATTACTATACGCAGCCGTTGAAAAACGGAGAATCCGCAGACTTTTTCCAGAACGTAACGATTCCTGCAGCGTGGACATCAAAAGCACAGGACAGGGTTCTTGGACTTACTGTGACCGCAGAAGCGGTGCAGGCAGCAAACTTTACACCGGATTTTAATTCGGAATCCCCATGGGGCGATACGGAAATTGAACAGTGCGTACATGAGACGGATAACAGCATCACAGAAGTGACAAAACAGTATACCGCTATGTCCGTCACTTATGAAGGGGCTGCCAGAAAGCTGGTGGCTGCGCCGGAAGATTTCTTTAGAAATTTACAGACGGCAATGCCTGGCGATACGATCAGTGATAGTTTTCAGCTTTCCAATACGACAGCAACCAGTGCCGAATTTTTCTTCCATACGGAAACGCCTGGAAATTTAACGGATGAAGAACTTGACCTTTTAAAACAGTTTAAATTGACGATCACGCAAAACGGAAAAACCCTGTATAACGGTGATTTGCAGGCTGCATCCCTGAATCAGGAAATCAGTCTTGGAACACTGGAAACAGGGAAAAATTCGCGGGTACAGTTTACGCTGCAGTTACCGGCAGAACTGAAAAATGCATATGCAAAACGGGAAAGCATGGTAAACTGGATTTTCCGTGTACAGGGTGCTGAAGAACCGGGCAAAAACGAACCGTCCCCTGCCATTTCGCAGACTACGGCACCAAAAACCGGTATTGCAGATCCATACGTTTTTGTTCCTCTTGGAATTGCGGCGGTAACGGCTCTTGGAACCGTGAAACTGTCCCGTAAAGAGAAGAAAGAGAGGAGGAAAAAACTGTGAAACGATGGAAAAAGGCACTGTCAGGGCTGCTTATGGCAGCCTTGATGGTAACTGGAATTTCTTTCCCGGAAAATGTTTTTGCTGTCAGCGCAGGCATGGATGGGTTACCATCTGTGGTTGATTCTGGCATTGGAAAAAAGGTAGATACAAACAGCACGATTGACGGAACCTACAATTTTACGCCAGTCATTGGAGCAAACACAAAGGTTTCATTCGGTAGTACAGATGGTACGAAATGGGATAATCAGTTTTGCGTTAATGGTGAAAAATATGCACAGGTGTGTTCGAAATGGTGGCCATTATCAGATATAGGTGATAATGGAAATACCCGTTCTTTTATTCCGTATGAAAGATTAAAAGGAAAGATGTATGCAGAGTATACCAATGTAGGCAATGCTAATGGTTTACCTGTTACCATGCGGATCTGGTTTTTGGACTGGCAGAATACTAATATCAGCGGGTATCCGGGATATGAAGATGTAGACAATGTTGTTGTTTCTGTAGACAATACAAAAGGCGGTGCAACTCCTGTCATTGATATTAAAGGCTTGAAATGGATTAAGGTAAGATTTTCATATTACGATGAAAATGGAAATCCACTTAAGGTTAAGGGACATTTCACTTTATCTGATCTGGACTATTCCCAGGGATTTTATATTGATGGAAAAGTCGATGGCATTTATGTCACGAAGGAAGCTGATGATCGTCTAATCTATGATGCAAGAACGGATGCAATCTGGTCAGCAAAAAAGGGTTCAAATGCAGATGATGGTACTTCACCGGATAACCCGGAAGGATGGGTTACTTACACATATGAAGGCGATTCTCAGACTATGGTCTTTTATAATGGAGGAACCATACAAAATGTGGACGGTCCAGGTAAGGGACTTACCACAGTGCAATCATATCCAAAAGACTTTACATTTACTGGTAAGGATGCCATATTTAATGGATGGAAAGGATCAAGCCGGACCGAGGCAACAGATTGGCACGTATGGAATACTTCTGAGTTTGGTTATACATCAGAAATGGTTATGGGACAGACTAGAAATGTAGATCTTGTTATCAAAAAGAAAGATGAAACAACAGGAGAAGCTTTGAAAGGTGCAGAGTTCACTGTTTATAAGATGCAAGGTGGCCAATGGGTTACATATACAAAGGCAACATGGAACGATCAGTATAAAGAATATATGGCACTGAATCTTAAAGAAACGGATACAGAGAATCGTAGTTTCAAAGTAGTGGAAACAAAAAATCCTGCAGGATATACCGGAACTTGGGAACATGAGTTTACAGCAGAAAAAGAAGGTGTTGTTACTTTAACACTGGATGCGACAAATGCCAGAAAAACCGGTCAGATCACAATCACAAAAACCGGTGAGAATAATAAAAAACTTTCCGGTGCGGTATTTGAAATCAAAGCTGCAAAGGATATTAAGACAGCCGGAGGTACAACCCTGGTTGCTGCTGATACAGTAGTTGATACCGTAACTACAGATGGCAATGGATCAGCAGCCAGCAAACAGCTGGAACTTGGTCAGTACATTGTCAAAGAAATAACAGCCCCGGATGGATACGTCCTGGATACTACAGAACATGCGGTTACACTGGATGATAGTCATACCAGCGTCAATGTGGCCGTACAGAACCAGAAAAATGCGATTGTACTGCAGAAAGTAAGCAAAAACGATGGTACAGTCATGGAAGGCGTTACGTTCCATATCTGGAATGATGACAAGAGCTATGATAAAACGCAGAAAACAGATAACAATGGACGGATCACGATTGATGGTGTGAAGGATGGAACCTGGCATTACCAGGAAACTGCAACCAAAGATGGATACGTACTGGATAATGCGGTGAAAGATTTCACAGTATCCAGCGGAAAAGTCAATGGACAGTCAAACCTGACAATCACAGTAGAAAATGATTATACAAAACTGGATCTTGCAAAAGTAGATTCCGGTACCGGAGAAAATATTTCCGGAGCGAAACTTTCTCTTCTGGATAGCAATGGCCGTCTGGTAGAAAGCTGGACATCCGGAAGCACACCGCACCGAATCGAAAAACTGAAACCGGGCCAGTATACTTTACGTGAGGATCAGGCCCCGGATCATTATAAACTTGCTGATCCAATTACCTTTACGCTGGAAAGCAAAGCAGATACGCAGACCATCACCATGAAGGATATGCGCTATGCAGACCTTACCATAGTAAAGAAAATTAAAGCAAGCGATATTACCTGGGCGCATGGAAACCCAACCTTTATCTTCACCGTAAAAGGAAAAGATATTAATGGAAAAGACCGTACCTTCCAGAATTATGTAGAGTTCACGGAAAATTACGTAAATTCACATACCGATGGACAGGGATATGTAGAACTTTCTGTCACCTGGAACAAAATCCCGGTAGGAGAGGACTACACAGTAACAGAACAGGATGTGCTGCGGTATCATCTGGTGAACGTTACCGGAACAGAGAATGTAACGATTTCAAAATTACAGGAACCGACGAAGGGCGTTGCTCCGGATAAAATTTTCTCCGTACATGCAAACTTAAAGGCAAAACCAACCGGTACATCCATCACATTTGAAAACCAGAAAGATGACTGGGGAACTACAACGCATGATACTTCTGTTAAGAATATCATTCCGTTAAAGTAGCCAGCAAAACCGGATTTATACCCGTGTCAATGTTTGACACGGGTATTTCATTAAAGAACAGGGAGGCGTGAAAATGCGAAAAGCTGCTGGGTGTGTCCTGCTGGCAATTTTATGTCTGCTGGGTGCGTCTTATCTTCCACGGATTTTGCAGGAAGCACAAACCGACCGGGAACAGCAGAACCTTATCAGTGGCTATATCCAAAACCCGGATACAACAGATGAAGAAAACACAGAATCAACTACAGATGAACCGGAAGAGGAAACAGATCCGAATATGGAAAGAATAGTTGATTTTCAGAATTTACAGCAGATCAATCCTGAGATTTTGGCATGGATCACAGTTCCCGGAACACCCATTGATTATCCGGTTGCTTTAGGAGAGGACAACAGTTATTACCTGAACCATACCGTAACAGGAGAAAGCAATATTCTTGGTTCCATTTTTGCAACTGCCGGAACAGATTTCGAAGAAAGCCACATTATTTTATATGGGCATAACATGGCATCCGGGAAAATGTTTGGAAGCCTGAAAAAGTACCATGATAAGGACTTCCGGAACACTTATCCTTATGTATATGTTTATACACCGGAAACTACTTATACCTGTGCGATATACAGCGTATACAGCACCCGGTATGACAGTGATGTTTTTACACTGGGATATAAAGGTGACAGCGAGGAATGGAAACAATGGATTGCAGAAACCGTACAGAATGCGGAATATGACTGTAATATTGCCCCGACCGGAAAGGAGAAAGTTTTTACTTTATCCACCTGCGTAGGTGATGGCTCCAGTCCTTACAGATTGGTTATACACGCCGTTACGGTTGCCCAGAAAGAGGTCGCGAATGCGGAAAAGGAAGCGTCTTAAAGCAAAAGTAAGAGCCAGAATTTGTATGATTTTGGCTTGCCTGCTGCTCTGCGGAACCGGAGTTTCCTTATGGAATGGAAAACGGGCTGAAAAATCCGTGTCAAACATTGACACGGGACAGAAAAGCAGCAAAACGGTGTCAAACATTGACACGGGTACGGAAAACCACCAGGCGGTGTCAAACGTTGACACGGATACGGAAAATCCCAAAGCGGTGTCAAACGTTGACACGAGTACGGAAAAGCCACAAGCGGTGTCAAACGTTGACACCGATATGGAAACCACAAAACAGGTGTCAAACATTGACACAGATACAGAAGGTATGATTTTAAAGGCTGATCCGGTGGATACGGCAGATAGGAATCATATCTGTTTTTTTGCCGTTTTTTTTATCGGCAGTTGGAGTGTATTGATGTTTCTTACTGCAATACGAAAAAAGAGTAAGAAAGATATTGGGCTAAGCGCCCGAAGAAAGGATACGTCATGGATGAAAATACATTAAGTATGGCCCAAAAAATGAATCAGCTGTATCAGGAACGAGAAGAGCAATATAAAAAACGTGAAAAGCTGTTCGATGACCGTTCCAAGCAGCTGCAGTCTCTTGCAAATGCATTGGAAAAGCAGAAAAATAGCCAGGAACAGAAAGCAACAGATCTGGATAACCGGGAAAAAGAACTGGACCAGATCCAGGATGCTCTTGCAGCTAAAGTAGAGGACATGGAAAAACAGGAAACTGCTTTAAAAACCTGGGAACAGGAAACAAAAGAATCCCTGGCGAAAGCAAAGCAGGAACAGGAAAATGAGCTGCTTAAGAAACAGCAGGAACTGCAAATGGAAAAGCTGCAGGCACAGAACTTAAGTATTGAGCTGCAGGCAGAGAGGGATAACCTCAAGATGATGCAGGAAAATTTAAAACTGTATCCGGATATGTCACTTCCAACGGATAAGGAAACAGAACTGCAGGCGAAAATTGAAACATTGCAGAGCCGTCTTTCCATGGCAGAGAAAGAACGTGATTCCAAAACGGAACAGATGGAAAAATTACAGAAAGATTTTGATGCAAAGGAAGCTGAACTTGCGAACCTGCAGTTAAAAGCAGAGGATAGCAGCACTGATCCGGAAGTAGAAGAAAAGTTGCGAAAACGGAATGGAGAACTCCAAGGAAAAGTCATTGAACTAAATAAGCAGGTAAAATCTTTGCAGAGAGATCTGGATGATCAGGCAAAAGACAAGGAAGAATTACAGAGACAGCTGGAAGAAAACAGTAATCAGCCGGAAAGCCACGATTTAAGTGCAGAAGAACTGCAGAATTACTTGCTGACACTGCCAGAGTTCGAAAATGTGACAACCCGCCATAATACGGATGGAATTATTGTAGATGCGGTATGTGGCGAAAAGAATTATCATTTCCGCTTTGATTCCCTTCCA